>Ga0137307_102519_pt1 | contig 12563 bp, 10 predicted proteins | sample NAcewD2O_March_2_FD_97180 | JGI IMG/M metagenome (GOLD analysis project Ga0137307, IMG submission 97180) | Mouse cecal microbial communities from Vienna, Austria - N-Acetylglucosamine amended D2O_March | ecosystem: Host-associated > Mammals > Digestive system > Large intestine > Cecum | place...
GCATGCGGCGCTGGTGATGATCGGGCTGTATGTGTTGGGCATCCTGCTTGGGGTTCTGTCGGCGCTGGTGTTGAAGAAAACGATCTTCAAAGGGGAGGCGGTGCCTTTTGTGATGGAGCTGCCCAATTACCGGATGCCGGGCATGAAAAATGTGGGGCATCTGCTGTGGGATAAGGCAAAGGATTTCCTGCAGAGGGCATTTACGGTGATCTTTATTGCGACCATTGTGATCTGGTTTTTGCAGACCTTTGATTTTGGATTGAATATTGTAGATAATTCCCACGACAGCATGCTGGCCGCTGCTGCGGGTCTGCTGGTGCCGTTTCTGCGGCCGCTGGGAATTGGGGACTGGAGGATCTCAACCGCGCTGATCACGGGATTTATGGCGAAGGAAAGCGTGGTGGCGACATTGTCCGTGCTGTTTGGGTCCACGGAAGCGATCGCCGCTGTGCTGACGCCCCTTGCGGCGGCAAGCCTCCTGGTGTTCTGCCTGCTGTATACGCCTTGCGTGGCGGCGATCGCGTCGGTGAAGCGGGAGCTGGGCGCGAAGTGGGCCGTCGGGGTCGTGCTGGGGCAGTGCCTGATCGCCTGGGGGGCGGCAGGCGTGGTGCGGCTGGTCGGGGTGGTGCTGGGGCTGGGGTGAGAGAGGTTGGATCAAGTCCGCTCATTCGAAACGTACTTTTTCAATCATACAGGGTCATAAGAAAGATAGCCCAGATGGATCAGCAGCGTCAGCACATCATCCCGGTTGCGGACGTGATCAGATCATTGGAGAACCCATTGGTATCTACGCTGACTTCGACGCCGCCCAGAAGCCGGGCGATAGTCCCGGACAGGCCGTCGAATGGATTCAGATACATTCCCATGCTTTCGACACCTCTATGTAAAAAGTATTTCATCCTGTGGTTATGGAAGCAAGCGGATATGGGAAACGAAATATTATGAAACGGCCGATTTTCCATAAGGGGATTCCTTTGTGGACAGCCTGCTCATCCAGCTTCTCCGTTTGAATACGATTAAAGTCATACCAAGCCGGAGCAATTCCTCCTGGGACAGGATGAAATAAACCCATTCCACAGGCAGATGGAACAGGAACGCGGTAATCAGCCCTAAGGGTACGCCTGCCAGCCAGGTGCCCACAATGTCGATCACCATGATGTAGGTGGTCTTTCCGCCGCTGCGCACCACTCCGCCGCCCAGGATCATATTGGCGACCTTCACAGGGGCCAGGGCAGAAAAGGCAAGCAGCAGTCTGGCCGCGGTGTCCCGCACATGGGGCTCGACATGATAAAACGTCACATAGACCCCTCTCAGGCCGATCAGCAGTGCCGACAAAATGAGCGAGCCTGCGATTCCGTAGCACACCAGTTTTTTCGATTCCTGATACGCTTCCTCGTATTTGTCCGCGCCCAGCCGTTTGCCGATCAGGATTCCCGCAGCCTGGGAAACGCCGCTCAACGCCCCGATGAATAACCCCTGGATCGGGCCGGTCATGGACATGGCGGCCAGGTCTCCCGGTTTTAAATGTCCATAGATAAAGGTGTTCACATTCTGTCCCAGGCTCCAAAGCAGTTCTGTGACCAGGATAGGAAGCAGCATTATAAGGTATTGCCGGTAACCGTCTGTTCCAAGAGAGAGGGAAAACCGAAAATCCTTTTGCTCCCGTAGGTGGACCAGGCAGAAAACGGCCAGCATCAGCAGCATATTGACAGCCTGAGAGATCACGCTGGCCGCTGCCGCGCCTCTGACGCCAAACGCCGGAAGCCCGAAGTGCCCGAATATCAGAACATAGTTCAGCCCGGTATTCACAACCGCTGAAATGATTCCGGCGGCAAGGGGCCAGACAGCCCGGCCCAGGCAGCGGACCATAACGGCCAGGATCGAGGATATGCCCATAGGGAGATATGTCCAAAGGATGCAGGTCAGATAATTTTGTCCAGCGTTGAGGAGCGCCGGGTCATCCTTGATGTAGAGTCCCACGATCTGTCCCGGAAACAGAGCGCACAGCGCGGTAAACAGCAAAGCCAGAGCTATGGCCGCAGTCAGATTGACCGTCAGGCTGCGGTCCGCCATTTCTCTGTTTTCCATACCCAGGTATTGGGAAATCATGATCCCGGCAATGGCAGCTACCGCTCCAAGCACAACGGAATAAATAAACGCAGGACGTCCCGCAACCTCCACCGCGGCCACCGCCGTACTTCCCAGCTGTCCGACCATCAGTTGGTCGATCATAGAGAAAGAGGACTGCAGCATAGATTGAAGCCCCACCGGGACGGCGATTCCAACCACGCTTGCCAGAAAGGATTCTTTTTTCATAAAATATCACCCGCCTTTCCTACAAGTATATCGGGAAAGACGGGCGTTTTCAATGGGTTAATCGCATAACCTTTTGGGTTAATCACATAACCTGAAACCGCAGCTTCATTGGCCGGATGCCTTGCAGCGGGGTGCAGGGCACCGAGAACAGTCACTATACCCTCTTGCAGCTGTTCCGTTCGACTAATTTGACGGGGATGGTAATATTTTCGGTATACTCGGGCTGCTTCTTCATCTGGTTCAGCAAACGGATGGCCATCTGCGCCCGCAGCTGATAGTCCTGCCGCACGGAGGTCAGGGATGGAACGACCTGTTCGCAGAGATCACTGTCATCAAAGCCAATGATAGAAATATCGTCGGGAATTTGAATGCCGGAGCTTTGTAAAAAGCGAATCAGATCGACGGCGTAGAAATCCGACACGGCAAAAATGGCGGTGAAACCGCAAAGCTTAGAAAAATGCTCCCGGTAATAACGATCCCGCATTTCCTTTTGCATGGGAATCTTCATGAAATCTGCCTGAAACCCCAAGCCGCTGCACAGACCCTCATAACGCTGCTGATCCATACATTCCTGATTATCCGAGACGCAGAGAACCTTTCGATGCCCCAAACGATGGAGATATTCGCCCACCTGACGTCCGCCGTCCCGGTCGTCAAGCTGAAGATTGCAAATCCTTCCCCTGTTTTCAAAGTAGCCGTCATAAACGACGAAGGGGATGTGGATGCGGCTGCGGAGCTCCTGATACTCATGGTCGCAGAAGCCCAGAATCACCATACCTGCCATATTCCACATAGACGCGAATTTAACGGTTCCCAGCAGATCGGTGGTTTTTTTGAGCATCATGAAGTAATCATTTTGTTCGATCTCGTCCGCTAAGTAGTTGATTGAGGATGCGATAAACGGGTCTGTCAGCGCCCGGCCTTCATACTTTTCATGATCGTTGATGATCACTCCGATGATCCGGGAGCTGTTCTGCGCCAAAAGCGTTGCAGCCATATTGGGGATATAGCCCCGTTCCTCCAGCTTTTCCTGCACTCGTTTGATTGTCTGAGCGGAAATTTTTTTCGTTTTCCCATGGATCACATTGGAGACGGTGGCGGTGCTGACGCCCACCTCATTCGCAATATCTACGATCCGTACTTTGCCCTCTGCCCACATAAATGACCTCCTTTGCTGCGGCATGTTCTATATTTTGTAAAACGGCCGGATGGCCGTAACGGGGTGCCCTTGGGGTATACATCACCGAATTATAGCAGAACTTTAGCAAGCGGACAAGCTGAAAAACAAAACTCTTTCGGTAACATCATCTTTTTTATCATTTAACCGTTCAGGTAGAAAATTTTCTATAATTTTTTAAATAGGTGTTTATTTTTCGAAAAAAAGTGATAAAATATAAACAGAAGGAGGCGGTGATATGTTCTGCAAAAATTTAAAGTATTACAGATTGAAAAATAATATGTCCAGGAAAGAACTTGCCTCTTTAGCCGGCATTTCTCCCATGTCTGTCAGCTACTATGAAAATGGCGAAAGAAGGCCTGGTATGGATACCATAAAAAAACTGGCCGAAGTTTTGGGCGTGAAGGTCACGGATTTCTTGAGCAGTAGAGATGACAAGCTTGAATTTGTCCATGGAGAATTTCGGAAAGCGGCTAAGCTGTCGTTAAAGCAGCAGGATTATATCAGAGAGTCCGTGGAAGAATACATGAACCGCTTTTATTCGGTTGTGGAGATACTGGGCGGAGAAATTTTGCCGGATGCGCCGCTGTGTCATGGTTTAGAACTATCCGGTGATATTGAGAAGGATGCATTGGCAATGCGCAGATATCTTCAAATTGCTGAATTTGGTCCTGTCAGAGGTCTGGTTGAATTATTGGAAAATAAAGGGATTCTTGTTTATGTGACAGAGATGGACAGTGACGCGTTTTCAGGGATGAATGGTTTGATCAATGGAAGGCCTTATATTATTATAAATGGTAATATGAGTTCAGAAAGAATACGTTCCACGATTGCGCATGAGATGGCACATTTCATTTTTGCGTGGCCGGAAAATATGGCTGAGAGACAGGCTGAGGAAACTGCAACTGCAATAAGCGGCGCCTTTTTGCTTCCGGAAAGAGACGCGAAGAGGGAATTAGGCGTCAGAAGAACGCGTATCACCAAGGATATGACTTTGGTCTGCAGGGAGTATGGAATTTCCATGTATCTTTTGGTCAAACGCGCAAACATTTGCGGAATCATCAATGACAGTGTGGAGAAGGATTTTTACATCAGGGCCGGGCGGGCTGGCTGGAAGAAGAATGAACCGGAAAGAACGGAAAGGGAAGAACCTGTTCTTTTTATGCAGTTGGTATTCCGCGCAGTGAGTGAAAATGAGATCTCTGTGCAGAAAGGTGCAGAGCTTTTGAAGAAGCCATATACGTTTGTTATGGAGCATTGCTTTGCCGCAGAGGGGTGATGCATGAAATATATCAGCAGTGATACAACAATTTGAAAGTTAGTAAAGACATCTGTCAGAAATGGCGGGGGTCTTTTAAAATGCGACAAGGGTGTAATAGAAATCGTTTTCCTCTGCATCTGCGGAACAGCCGGATTCCGCCGGGCAGGGCGAGCTGACGGGCGTTTCGGATGAATATGGAATGATTCAAAAAGATTACAAGAATTACAGAAAGATCCAGGAGGAACTGGGAATCCATCTGCTGGATACGGAACTGTCTGCAAACAATCCATACATGCAGGGGCATATCATGACGGACGGAAATGATTTTGCTGTGATTACGGTGGAGAATTATATTTTGTGAGATACCGGCAGATATCAGCTTCTGGAAGAGGAAAACAGATATGCTTATGAAAGCGGAAATGTGTTCCTGTCGTTTATTTCATTGACTGTGAGGCTGATCCTCAGCGAAGAGTAGCTGAATCGCGGCTGGGATTGGGTGTATATTGGAATGTAACGGCTTGCAGAGAGCTATACGTCCGGGCGGGGCTATAGGGTCAATCTCGTGGAGCGTACACGTTTATCTGGGTTAGGTACACTACTTTGTAACTCCGTGCATTTCTGTAAGCGGCTATGTAATAATAGATATTTTGTGATCTTACTAATGCTGGGAAAATGATGCTGATATTCGTCAAGCATCAGTTTCTTGTGCTCTTCTTTTAGTTGTGGTTGATCAATGGAAGGCCTTATACAATTATAAATGGTAATATGAGTTCAGAAAGAATACGTTCCACGATTGCGCATGAAATGGCTCATTCCATTTTCGTGTGGCCGGAAAGAAGGATTTAGGCGTCAGAAGAACACGGGTCACCAAAGATATGACCTTGGCTTGAGGGGGGATGGAATTCCAATGAAATAAGAGGAAGAAGTTAAGGAATGTGCATAAAATAAGTATACCAAAATTATTTGTATAAAAAATATTTTTCATGTCATATTTTTTCTGTTTAATGTGTCTAAAATATATAGGAGCAAAAATATAGCTTTAGAAATGCTGTATATCCAAAAACGAAGGAGGAGAATGAATAAGAAGACAAAAAGAATTGTAGGGATGTTGTTAAGCATGGTTATGTTATTCTCATTTTCTATGACAGTTTCTGCTCAGGAAAATGAGGTAGAACAGGATGACAGAACATATCTGATTGTGAATGGAGAAGATATTGTATATGTGGGTGAGGATTATGAGAATCCAGAAACAGGGGAATATGTTCGCTGGGATACAAGTTCCCGTGGTGTAGATAAGAGTTTTTCTTTTTGCATCCGCTATTCACTTACAACTTCGGACTTTACCGTACATAGTGATAGAGTACTCGTGACTGCAAATGCCTATGTGGCAGATTTGTATGGAGTCCCAGTAAACGGATATACAGGACATCTATATACCGTTTCTATTGTGGGTTGGTATTCGAGAAATCTTCAATTTTCTGTAGGTAATTCACAATCAGGAACAATTACGGGACTAGATAATGGTGGAACCTATAAAGTGCGGATTACAAACAATGACTATTTGCCAGATACGAGAAATTTAGTAGGTAGTGGTTCTGTATCGACATTATGATTCTCAAAAATGTTTTTATTTAACAATTTAATATTTTAGTGCTAAAAATCCTGTTTATATTAGCGTAGGCTATCAGTATAGACAGGATTTTTGTATTATATATTTAATGATATTGAGCGCAAGATAAATCTGCTGCTCAATATCAAATGATGTGCACAAACGCATGAAGAAACATGTCGCTGTGCGGTTGCGGCTAACGCAATACTCACGGCAGATTTCGTCGGCCGTGAGTATAATAAAATTATATAGATGTAATATCGATTAATTCTGGTGTGTCTAAGGGATGAAAGGAGAGAAAAAATGCCGGCAGATCAAAATTTAGAGAGACTGATGAACGAGTATGGCGACGCCATCCTGCGTATGTGTTTTTTATATCTGAAGGACTATCAGCTTGCGGAGGATGCCGCTCAGGAGACCTTTATCAAGGCTATGAAATGTTATGATGCGTTTGAACATAGATCAAGTGAAAAGACGTGGCTGATCCGCATTGCGGTCAACTGCTGTAAAAATATGATGAGAAGCCGTTGGTTTCAGATTGCCCGAAATGACCTGAGGGATGATCAGGAAAAAGCGCATGATGATCCGATCGATGCGTTTTTGGAGAAGGACAGTGTGTCACGGGCGATCATGAAACTGAATGCAAATGACAGGCAGGTTATCATGCTGTATTATTACCAAGACTTGTCTGTGCATGAGATCGCGGCAGTGATCGGTAAAAAAGAAAATGCCGTATTGCAGCGCTTAAAGAGGGCGCGGGACAGATTGAAAATCATTTTAGAGGAGGCCGGATATGAATATTAATATGAAGGACACGATTGACAGGGAACTGGAGTGTATCGTACTAAGCGAGGAAATGAAAAGTCGGATTAGAAAGAAAGCAGTTTCCCGGCGAAGGGACGGGGTACTGAAATGGGCTGTGGTTTTTGCGGCAGCGGTAATCCTGGGAGGAACCGGCGCCGCAGCCGGATATCGTATGCTGATCACGCATTCGGTTAATGGAGAGGTCTTGCCTGAATTGGATCCCATGCGGGTCGTAGAGATTCATATACCAGAGGGACAGCCAGCAGCATTTGCATCTGCGGAACAGCCTGCAGCGCCTGCGCCCGCAGAACAGCCGGATTCCGCCGGGCAGGGTGAGCTGACGGGCGTTCCGGATGAATATGGAATGATTCAAAAAGATTATAAGGATTACAGAAAGATCCAGGAGGAATTGGGAATCCATCTGCTGGATACGGAATTGTCTGCAAACAATCCATACATGCAGGGGCATATCATGACGGACGGAAGCGATTTTGCGATGATCACGGTGGAGAATTATATTTTGGGAGATACCGGCAGATATCAGTTTCTGGAAGAGGAAAACAGATATGCTTATGAAAGCGGAAATGTGTTCCTGTCGCCCATTTCATTGACTGTGAGGCTGATCCTCAGCGAAGAGCAGCTGAATCGCGGCTGGGACTGGGAGTATCTTGGAATGTATCGGTTTGCGGAGAGCTATACGTCCGGGCAGGGCTATAGGGTCAATCTCGTGGAGCGTACACTGGAAAACGGAGACACGGGCAATGCTGTGCTGGAAAAAAGTGCGGTTTTTGTGGCGGATGGGGTGGAGTATACTTTGAGAGGAAGGGTTTCCATGGAAACGATGAAGGGGATTGTGGAGACGATGAAGTAAGGTTTGGCATGATTTTCAATTCTATTGAGTTGATTTTGCGTTGCAGATTGCATATAATATAGGTGCAATCCCGGAGCAAAACATTACTCTGATGTGGGGGAAACGCTTCAGGAGCTGAAAAGATGAGGCGTGATATTGTCGTGTACTGAAATTCATAGTGATTTGTTCGGGAAATGATTTCCTTAAAATCAAAAGAGATATTAATTATGGAAGGAATGTAAAAATATGTGCAAGCATTTTAATACAACTGGTCTGTGCTTCCCGGACGAGCATTATATGGTCAACATAGACGGACGCCTGGAAGAGATAAAGGGGATGGTGGACCGCGGAGAATATTTTGCTGTCAACAGGGCGCGTCAATATGGCAAAACAACGACTCTAAATCGGCTGGCTGAGAAGCTGTCGGGAGAATATATTGTTTTTTTGATCAGCTTTGAAGGAATCGAAGATGCTGTGTATGAGAACGCTGCCTCCTTTTGCCAGCGTTTTTGCCGTCTTTTATATCGTTTTCTGAGATATAATGAACGTATGACAGATGGGATTTCTGAATCTTTAAAAGAAGAACTGCGCCGGGTGCAGTCGGATAACGCCGTCAATTTGGAGGACTTATCCGACTTGATATCAGAACTATGCGGTCAGTCAGAGAAACCAGTTGTCATCATGATTGATGAAGTGGATCAGGCAGGGAATCAGAAAATATTTCTTTCATTTCTGGGGATGCTCCGACGAAAGTTTCTGTCAAGAAAAACAGAGCCCACGTTCCATTCTGTTGTATTGGCCGGAGTATACGACATAAACAATTTAAAATTAAAGGTTCGTCCTATGGAGGAGCATCAATATAATAGTCCGTGGAACATTGCGGCTGAATTTCTGGTAGATATGAATTTCTCAATCCAGGACATTGCCGGAATGCTTACAGACTATGAGCATGACCATCATACCGGAATGGACATTATGAAGATATCCGGGCTGATATATGACTACACCTCCGGATATCCATTTCTGGTATCCAGGCTTTGTCAGATTTTGGATGAAAATCTTTTGGGGAAAGAGGGGTTCCCGGATTTAGCGGCTGTGTGGACAAAAGACGGGGTGACAAAGGCTGTTAAAAAACTGTTGGCGGAATCGAACACACTGTTTGATGATCTGGTGAAAAAGCTGAATGATTTTCCCGAACTAAGACAGGCGGTTTATGCCATTTTATTTAAAGGGGAAAAGATCAGTTACAGTGCTTATAATCATGTATTTCATCTGGGGATTATGTTTGGCTTTATAAAGGAAGAGCATGAAAACATTGTAATCGCTAACCGGATTTTTGAGACACAGCTGTATAATCTTTTTATTTCAGAAGAATTGCTGGACAGCGCTATGTATAAGTCCGCGTCCATGGATAAGGACAGAAATATGTTTATCCGCGATGGACGGTTGGATATGGAGCAGGTATTGGTCAGATTTACAGAGACATTTACAGATATATATTCAGATGCAGAGGAACGTTTTATAGAAGAGAACGGACGCCGTTTCTTTTTGCTTTACCTGAAACCGATCATCAATGGCGCGGGCAATTATTATATCGAGGCACAGACGAGGAACAGGCGCAGGACAGATGTGATTATTGATTACTGCGGAGAGCAATTTGTCTGTGAATTAAAAATCTGGCATGGTGAGGAGTATAACAGGCGGGGAGAGGATCAGCTGCTCCGCTATCTGGAGGATTACCATCTTACGACGGGATATATGCTCAGCTTTAATTTTAATAAAAAGAAAAAGACGGGAGTACGGAAAATTCGGATCGGAGAACGGACGATTATTGAGGCAGTAGTGTAACTCTTATATTTGAAAAAACAGGCCGGGGCGTGAGGCCCTGGCCTTTACTGGATTGCTGGAAAGCTGTCCAGCCCTTTTTTCAAAAATTCGTTCGACACGTTCCGACAGCATCCGGGAGGAACATGAAGTTGAGAATGGCCCGGATTCTCAGGTTAAGAATCCCGTTTCGAAACATTAAAGTTGATTAGAAAACGCCTGATTTACGGGCGTTTTTCTTAATTTGAGAATCAAGGAGTATTTTTTTGTTTCATCCCGCAAATGTAGAATTATGTAGAACGTTTTTTAAGGCAGGACGGCAAAAACAGCGCTATAATAGGGTCAAACACAAACCGGCATGTGATTGGATGCATATTTCCCAAAAGGCACAGACCGGCGGACGGAAGCAGGCGTCATTCTGATGAAAGGGCCGAACGGCCATTGATCACAGGATGCTTTGCAGGCGCATTTTCCGGAACAGGAAATTGTCCCGCGCAGATATCGCCGCGATTCCGGCCAGCCAAGTTCAGCAGCTGCGGTGCCTGCTGAGGAAAGAAGTACCCGGGGTGTACGGATGTGTACTATATATAAATGAATAGAGGAGGGCTTCGTTATGTTTAATGAGGTAGTGACGGACACCAACATCGTTTACTATTTGATGATAGCGGTGGGCGCCGTCGGGGTGCTGTCAAAGGCAGTCAACCAGATTACTCTTCGCCGTCTGGTCAGGGCGGCGGGCAATATGTCCAAGAGTACACACAAACTGATAAAGCTGGTGCGGGCGAAATACGAGCACGCGCTGATGCTGCACGACCGGGTAGAAAATGCGGAAGCATTTGTGGAGAAATACATATATGAATACAGAGGATTCCTGCTGCGGATCCATACATGGAGACAGATTGAAGTGCAGTCGATCTGGTTTTCCGGGATTCTGGCGGCTTTTGGAGGGATCGTCTGGTACTTGGAAAATGGGTTTTGTGAGCAGGTCTATCGTTATATCAGTCTTGGGGCGGCGGAAATGGTCCTTCTGTTTGTTATCAGCCAGATTTCGGACGAGCAGTACAAGATTGAGGCGGCCAAAAACTACATGGTGGATTATCTGGAAAATGTCTGCGCCATGCGCCGCCGCAAAGCCCGCCAGTCGGAGAAGGACCAGATTAATATCATCCAGCCGGAGACCTCCCAGGCCCTCCGCGCAAATGGCCGGGATTCCGATGACGGAAAAGAAGCTGCCGCAGGAACCGGATTTTTAAAAGGAAAAAAAAATTCCGTTGGAGGCCGGACCGCGTCCGAACGTGCCGAAGCTCACGCAAAGCAGCCTGCAAAGTCCAGGGAAGCTCAGGAGGCGCCGGGTTTGTCCATCAGTATCGAAGGTGAGCCCCGCAGGGCACGTACAGGCGTATCCGGAGACACGGCTCCCCTCTACGGGAGCGCAGAGGAGCTGGCCCGCGTCGCCGGGATCTATGAAGAAGAAATGGGTTCTGAGGAGGAAGAAGCTCCGGCATACGGAAATATAACCCCGCTGAGACCGGAGGACGCTTCCGAGTATGAAGATCCCGAGCCGGAAGAACAGCCCGCCTTTGCCTATGAAGGGGCGGCACAGAACGGCCGGTCCGTATCCAGCTATGGAACCGCGGCACAGAACGGTCAATCCGCTTCCGTTTATGGAACCGCGGCACAAAAAAGCCAGCCCGCTTCCGCCAATGGAGGCGCCGCGTCGAAAGGGGGCAGCCCGTCACCTGCATATGGAGCGGCTGCCGGAAAGGGGGTGAACGTCTCCGGGGCTTCGGGCACCTCCCAGATGAAACGGATCCCCGGCAGATTCCAGGATGTGGTGCAGAGAATGATCGAGGACACTACAGAATACGAGGAAGTCCTGGAGGGCCCACCCTTACCGGAGGAAGCAGCCCGCCCTGCCGGACACCCCGATATGATCCGTGCAAATGGGGGGCTGTCCCGACAGTCAGCAGAATATTCGGAGCTTGACGCGTCCTATGGAGACGGGGAGGACCTGAGAGATTATGATAGGTCAAGACATAAAAACCGCAAAAAGGGCGATGCCGCAAGGCAGGTCATCCGCCGTACCATGAAAGGAAATCCGGAATTATCGGACCGCGAGGAATCCACCCTAAAGGAGGAAGCCATCCGCCAGATACTGGAAGAATTTCTTGCATAAAACAGCCAGATTTGGTAAAATATGTACAGCAGGTACCAATGGATTCCTCCCCAGCGCATTTCCACAGGCCGCGGTCAGGAAACCTTAAGAGTACAGAAGCAGAAAGGAAGGTTAACGATGGCTAACAAAGTGACATTTGATTACTCAAAGGCAACAGGTTTTATTCAGGAACACGAGATGCAGTATATGCGCGAGCTTGCGGCACAGGCGAAGGACAAGCTTGTATCCAAGAGCGGCGCGGGGAATGATTTCGTAGGCTGGGTTGATCTCCCGGTAGACTACGACAAAGAAGAATTTGCCCGTATTCAGAAAGCGGCGGACAAGATCCGTGAGGATTCCGAAGTGCTTCTGGTGATCGGGATCGGCGGCTCCTATCTTGGGGCGAGGGCCGCAATCGAGTTTTTTGGACATTTCTTTTCAAAAATCGTTTCCAAAAACGTCAGAAAAACTCCGGAGATCTATTTCGTTGGAAACAGTATCAGCAGCACCTACATCAGTGACCTGATCGAAGTTGTGGGAGACAGAGATTTCTCCATCAATATGATA
>Ga0137307_102522_pt1 | contig 12521 bp, 12 predicted proteins | sample NAcewD2O_March_2_FD_97180 | JGI IMG/M metagenome (GOLD analysis project Ga0137307, IMG submission 97180) | Mouse cecal microbial communities from Vienna, Austria - N-Acetylglucosamine amended D2O_March | ecosystem: Host-associated > Mammals > Digestive system > Large intestine > Cecum | place...
GACGTACTGCCCATTGCCGAGCGACGAGGCGCGGCAGTAGAATGCCGCTTTTCACGAAAAAAATCAGTATTGCTCCTGCTTATTTGGAAAACTCCCGCTCTTGACATCGCCTACATAACTGGATACGGCAGTGGATATGACGGAGTGGAGATCGGCGTAACGGCGCAGGAAACGGGGAGAGAAATCCTGAGTTATGCCCAAGAGGTCGTGGACGACAAGCACCTGACCGTCGACACCGCCGCCGGCACCGATGCCTATGACGGGTATAGAGACCTCGGCGGCAACGCGCGAGGCAAGATCGGCCGGAATCTTTTCGAGCACTATGGCGAAGCATCCCGCCTGCTCCAATAGATGTGCGTCGTGCAGGAGCTTTTCGGCCTCGGCCTGCTCCTTGGCACGGACGTTATAGGTGCCGAACTTATGTATTGACTGCGGCGTAAGGCCGAGATGTCCCATGACGGGGATGCCCGCCGAGAGGATGCGCTCGACCGACTCCATGACCTCCGCGCCGCCCTCCAACTTGACGGCATCGGCCTCGGTCTCCTTCATGATGCGGACGGCCGAGTCGAGTGCGACCTTCGAGTTGCCTTGATAGGTGCCGAAGGGCAGGTCGACGACCACCAGTGCGCGGTTCACGGCACGCACGACAGAGCGCGCATGATAGATCATCATATCCAGAGTTATGGGGAGTGTGGTCTCGTAACCGGCCATTACGTTGGCGGCCGAGTCGCCGACCAGAATCACGTCTATGCCTGCGGCATCGACGATCTTGGCCATCGAATAGTCGTAAGAGGTTAGCATCGCTATCTTCTCTGCGCGACGTTTCATCTCCGTAAGGCGGAGCGTAGTCACGGCTCTGACAGAACTTTCTACTGACATCGGATTATAATTTCTTTATTAACAATCGGCCGCAAATGTAGTAAATAAATCGATACGGCAAAACTATGCGCGATCTATCGCATCAATGTACTGAACAGCTGCCACAACACCACGCCGCCCGACACCGACACGTTGAGCGAGTGTTTTGTGCCCGCCTGCGGAATCTCGACGGCCATGTCGCACATGTCGACCGCACGCTGGTCTACACCGTCGACTTCGTTGCCGAACACGAGGGCATACTTGCGATCGGGCTGCGGCACGAACCCGCCTAACATGACGGCACCCTCGACCTGCTCGACGGCCACGACAGTCCACCCGTCGCGGCGCAGCGAGCCGATGCACTCGGACGTCGTCGGCCAGTAGCGCCAAGGCACGCTGAGCTCGGCTCCCAGAGCCGTCTTGTGTATGTCGCGATTGGGCGGCGTAGCGGTTATGCCGCACAGCGAGAGGCTCTCGACGGCAAAGGCGTCGCAAGTACGGAAGAAAGAACCTACGTTCTGCAACGAACGCACGTTGTCGAGCACGACAGCGACCGGCATCTTCTTCATGGCCGCGAACTCGTCGACAGAGGGACGGTGCAGCTCCTGATTGGTTATCTTTCGCATGGCATCAGCTTTTTCGGGGACAAAGGTAGGTATTTTCCCGCGATGCGGCAAGCCGGCAGCGGCATGCAATTTGCCGCACGTGAAAAAAAACGAAATCATGAACAAGCGCATCTGTCTGCCGGTGGTCATGGCCGCCGCATTCAACCACGCCGCAACGGCATGCACCGGCATAACGTTCAAGGCGACCGACACCTCGACGGTGGTGGCTCGCACGATCGAATGGGGAGGCAGCTATCTGGCAAGCCGCTATGTAGTCGTGCCGCGAGGCCACAGCCAACAGTCATACGCACCCGACGGCAAAGGCGGCATGGAGTTCACGGCCGACTACGGATATGTCGGCATAGCGGTGCAGAGCGAAGAGTTCGTAGCCGAGGGCATCAACGAGGCCGGACTGTCGGCCGGTCTGTTCTACTTCCCCGGCAGCGGCGAGTACGAGCCGTTCGACCCGCAGATGAGGGAACGCACGGCGGCCGACCTGCAATTGGTGTCGATAGTGTTGGGACGCTGCGCAAGCGTCGAAGAAGTTATAAAATTCGTAAGGCGGATACGTATCGTCGGCATCGTACCGGGCGCCTCGACCATACACTGGCGATTCGCAGACAAAACGGGGCGGCAGGTGGTGTTGGAGATAATAGCGCGTCAGACGATATTTCACGAAAACAGACTCGGCGTGCTGACCAACTCGCCCCGTTTCGACTGGCATCTGACCAATCTCGACAACTATATAAATCTGTATCCGGGATCGGCCCCGACGCACTATATGGGCGGTATAGAGCTGTCGCCGCTGAGCAGTGCCAGCGGTTCGCTGGGTCTGCCGGGCGACTTCACATCGCCCTCGCGCTTCGTGCGAGCGGCATTCTTCCAGACCACGGCGCCCCAACCGGCCACGGGCATCGATGCCGTAAGGCTGTGTTTTCAGATCTTGAACAACTTCGACATCCCGATCGGAGTGGAATTTGCCGTGGGCGACACCCCTCCCGCGATGCCCAGCGCGACGCAGTGGACATCGGCCACCGACCTGAATGCCTGCCGGTTCTACTTCCGCACGATGTACGATTCGCGCATCCGGTGCATCGATCTGCGAGGCATAGACTTCTCGCTGACGGAGTACCTATCGCGTCCGATAGACCCCGTGCAGCAGACCGAGATCGTGGACATAACCTCGGCGATAACTCAAAAATAACGCGCCGGGAGATACAACCAAACGATTTTTTGCCTAATTTTGAGCCGGTTTATACGGTTTTCGAAAATCAAAATTAGGATCATAATATGACTATTGAAACGAACGAGACGAGAGAAAAGTCGCTCAATTTCCTTGAAGAGATCATCGAAGAGTCTATCGCAAAAGGCGACAGCCGCGTACAGACGCGATTCCCGCCCGAGCCCAACGGCTATCTTCATATAGGTCATGCCAAGAGCATCTGCATAAACTTCGGTCTTGCCAAGAAATACGGCGGCAAGTGCAACCTGCGTTTCGACGACACCAACCCCGTCAAGGAGGACACGGAGTATGTCGACTCGATAAAGCGCGACATATCGTGGCTGGGATTCGAGTGGGCCGAGGAGCGTTATGCCTCGGATTACTTCGACCAGCTGTACCTGTGGGCCGTCGAGCTTATAAAGAAAGGGCTGGCTTACGTCGACGACCAGACGCAGGAGCAGATACGTCTGACGCGAGGAACGGTCTCCGAGCCGGGAACACCGTCGCCATGGCGCGATAGGTCGGTGGAGGAGAATCTCGATCTGTTCGAGCGCATGCGTCGCGGCGAGTTCGCCGACGGCGAGAAGGTGTTGCGCGCCAAGATAGACATGGCGCACCCCAACATGCTCTTCCGCGACCCGATCATGTACCGTATAATCCATGCCGAACACCACCGCACGGGCGACAAGTGGTGCATCTACCCCATGTATGACTATGCTCACGGCCAGTGCGACTCGATCGAGCGCATCACGCACTCGATCTGTACGTTGGAGTTCGACGTGCACCGTCCGCTCTACGACTGGTTCATCGAGGCGCTCGCCATATATCCCTCGCACCAGTACGAGTTCGCGCGCCTGAATCTGACATACACGATGATGTCGAAGCGCAACCTTCTGAAACTGGTCAAGGAGGGCGCCGTAATGGGTTGGGACGACCCGCGCATGCCGACTATCTGCGCACTGCGCCGCAAGGGCTATACGCCCGCCTCGGTAAGGGCGTTCGCCGAAATGGTCGGCGTAGCCAAGCGCGACAACGTCATAGATCTGGCCAAAATGGAGTTCTGCGTAAGAGAGGACCTGAACAAGGTAGCCGAGCGCCGCATGGCCGTTCTGAACCCATTGAAGGTCGTTATAACCAACTGGGAGGAGGGACGAGTAGAGATGCGCGAGGCGGTCAACAACCCCGAGGACGAGGCGGCCGGCACGCGTCAGGTACCCTTCTCGAAGGTCATCTACATCGACCGCGACGACTTCATGGAGAACCCTCCGAAGAAATATTTCCGTCTGAGCCCCGGCGGCGAGGTGCGTCTGCGCTACTCGTATCTGATAAAGTGCGACGAAGTGATAAAGGATGCCGAGGGCAACATCATCGAGCTGCACTGCACGTACGATCCCCTCTCGGGCGACGGCTCGTCGAGCGACGGCCGCCGCGTGAAGGGTGTCATACACTGGGTTTCGGCCGAGCACGCCTTCGAGGCGGAGATACGTCTGTTCAACCCGCTGTTCCTGACCGAGGACCCCAACGACAGCTCTGCCGGACAGACCTCGTGGGAGGATAACCTCAACCCCGAATCTCTGGTCAAGGTCAAGGGACTGCTCGAACCCTCGCTCAAAGATGCGCCCATAGGCCGCACCTACCAGTTCGAGCGCGTGGGTTACTTCTGCCCCGATACCGACTCGACGCCCGAGCATCCGGTATTCAACCGTACCGTGACGCTGAAAGACTCGTGGGCTAAGATCAACAAATAATCGTAGCGAGAGAGTAACGATCGGGCGGCGAGGTCTCGCCGCCCGATCGTCGATAATACGGGGCGGCTCCGTTTCGAAGCACAAAACATTTACCTTTGCATCCATGCGAACGATAGAACTTCTTGCGCCTGCGCGCGATCTGCATTCGGCCGTCGCAGCCGTAGACTGCGGTGCCGATGCCGTCTACATGGGCGGCAGCGGATTCAGCGCACGTCAGGCCGCAGCCAACACCACCGACGACATACGCCGCGCGGCGGAGTATGCCCACCGGTACGGCGCACGGCTCTACGCCACGCTCAACACGGTGGTCTTCGAGTCGGAGTTGGAGCAAGCCGAACATCTCGCACGCGAGCTTATCGCGGCCGATGTCGACGCCCTGATAATACAGGACATGGCCTATCGCGAGATGTCGCTGCCGGTCGAGCTGCACGCCTCGACGCAGATGTGCAACATGGAGCCCGGCGAAGCGGCCTTTCTGGAACGGTGCGGATTCTCGCGCGTGGTGCTCGAACGCGCCTTGTCGATCGACGAGATACGCCGTATACGCGCTGCGACATCTGTCGAATTGGAGTGCTTCATCCACGGTGCGATATGCGTCGGCCACAGCGGCAGGTGCTTTCTGTCGCGGTCGATGTCGGAGCGCTCGGGCAACCGCGGGCAGTGCAGCCAGCCCTGCCGGCTCAGCTACGACCTGTGCGACGAGTCGGGACGGGAGATAATCCGCGGGCGTCATCTGCTGTCGGTACGCGACATGGACCTGTCGGGCAGGATCGGCGAGATGCTCGACGCGGGCATAGCATCGTTCAAGATCGAGGGCAGGCTCAAAGACGAAGTATACTTGCGCAATACGGTCGCCTACTACCGTCGCGCGATAGACGACGCACTCGCACGCCGCAGCGACTGCCGGCGTTCGTCGGCCGGCGTGTCGACATACGACTTCACGCCCGATCCGGCCAAGAGCTTCACGCGCGGCGCGAGCGAATATATGTTCTCGGGCAAGCGAGCCGACGTAGCCTCGTTCTCGACACCCAAGGCCGTGGGCGAACGTCTCGGCCGTGTGGCAAAGGTGCATAAGGACGGCTTCACGATAGACCGCAGCGTCGACATCGCCACCGGCGACGGGCTGTGCTTCCTTTCAGACGATGTATTCGCGGGCGCAGGGGTCAACGGCGTGGACGGACGCCGCATAACGACCAACCGCCGCGAGGGCATTGCCGTCGGTGCGGAGGTATACCGTAACTACGACCGCCGCTTCGCCATGTCGGTCGAGCGCAGCCGCGTAAGACGCATCATCGACGCCCGATGCCGGATCGACATCTTAGAGGACTCGGTTGCAATGACATACACCGACACGGAGGGCGTCACGGCCTCGGCGCGGCGCTCCATGCGTCTCGACGCGGCTAATGACCCGGCAAAGGCCGAAAACGTCATGCGCGAGCAGGCCGCACGCAGCGGCGCCACGATGTTCCGCATTACCGGAACGGAGATTTGCGGCGAAATGCGTTTCGTCCCGATATCGGTGGCGGGCGAGCTAAGACGCGAGGCGTTGGAGAGGCTTACGGAGGCACGGACGGCACTCATGCCCGAGCGTCGCATACTGCCCGACGATCCGACCGCACGCTACCCCCGTACACGCATAACGAAATACGAAAACGTCGTCAACTCGCTCGCCGAACGCTTTTACCGGCGGCACGGCGTCGACGAGATAGAACGCGGACTCGATATCGAGCCGTCGACCGAGGGGTGCTGCGTCATGCGGTCGAGCTACTGTCTGCGACGCGAGATCGGCGAGTGTCTGCGCAAAGGCTCGCAGCTGGGCGGCCGGCTCTACCTCGTGCACGGGCGGCATCGCTACCGTCTCGGATTCGACTGCGACCGCTGCGAGATGACGCTCACGGATTGCAGCGACAAAAGGAGACAATAGTTAAAGACATACGACGGCGCAAGCCGCAACGACATGCCGTCCGGCAACAGAGCGGCGGCACGAAGACTTACATGCGTCAACAGATTGATTATGATACAAGAACTTACACCCGATTTCAAAGATTACGAGCTGCTCGACACAGGCGACTTCGAGAAGCTCGAACGCTTCGGCCGCTACACCGTGCGGCGCCCCGAGCCGCAGGCTATATGGCACCGCTCGCTCGGCGACGAGGTATGGAACGCGGCCGACGCATCGTTCATACGCGATAAGCGCAGCGACGAACGCGGAGAGTGGCGGCTGCGCCGCGGCGTGGAGCAGAGCTGGACGATCGGCTATTGCTACGATCAGATGCGGCTGAGAATGCGGCTGGCGCTCACGTCGTTCAAACATGTGGGAATATTTCCCGAGCAGGCGGCCAATTGGAACTTCATATACGACACATGCAGGCAGTTGCGTGCTAAGGGCATCGACGAGCCGCGCGTTCTGAATCTGTTCGCCTACACTGGCGGCGCGACGCTCGCGGCACGAGCAGCCGGGGCTGCCGTAACGCATGTCGACTCGGTAAAGCCTGTGGTAACGTGGGCGCGCGAGAATATGGAGCTCTCGGGAATGGACTCGGTGCGCTGGATAGTCGAAGACGCCTTGAAGTTCGTCCGTCGCGAAGTGAGACGCGGCAGCCGCTACCACGGCATCATACTCGACCCGCCGGCATACGGCCGCGGCGCCGACGGCGAAAAGTGGGTATTGGAGCAGAACATATGCGAGATGTTGGAGTGCTGCGCACGGTTGTTGGAGCAGCGCGACGCATTTCTCGTGTTCAACCTATACTCTATGGGGCTCTCGGCGATGCTGGCCGGCACGGCCGTGCACCAGGCATTCGGCACGCCGCCGCAGGAGCAGTCGGGCGAGTTGTACTTCGAGGACCGGGCGGCGAAACGCATTCCGTTCGGAACATATTACAGATTCAGACGTTAGGCCATGTTGTTCGATATATTCAAAACGTTTTTCAAGATCGGCGTATTTACTTTCGGCGGCGGATATGCCATGATACCGCTTATCGGAGCAGAGGTAATCGACCGCCGCGGCTGGATAGCCGAAAAGGATTTCCTCGAACTGCTGACGCTCGCACAGTCGGCACCCGGCCCCATAGCGCTCAACACGGCGGTATTCGTGGGATATAAGATGCAGCGTTATGCCGGAGCCTTGGCGGCCGTAATGGGGGTCGTGGTGCCGTCGTTCACGATAATACTTATCATAGCGATGTTTTTCAGCGACATACGCGATAACCAGTGGGTCGACGCAGCCTTTCGCGGCATGCGTCCGGCCGTCGTGGCGCTGATCGTCGCCCCCGTAATAGGCCTTGCACGCGGCATGCACGCGGCTTTGATTGCCGTAGCAGCGGCGGTCGCAGCGGCCGTATGGTACTGGGGATTCTCGCCCGTATGGCTGCTGCTTGCGGGAGCTGCGGCCGGGGCGTTGTGGGTAGCGCTCAGAGGAAAGGAGGCGGGACTATGATAGCGACGCTGTGCCAGCTCTTCGCGAGCTATCTGAAAATAGGGTTCTTCGGCTTCGGCGGCGGATATGCCATGCTGTCGCTGATACAGAACGAGGTGGTCGTACAACATGCGTGGCTGAGCGAGGCTCAGTTCGCCGACATAGTGGCCGTGTCGCAGATGACGCCCGGACCGATAGCCATAAACTCGGCGACATACGTCGGGTACGAGGTCGCCGGGATCGTCGGATCGGTGGTGGCGACGCTGGCCGTATGTCTGCCCGCGCTGACGATAATGATGCTCATAACGCGTTTCTTCATGCGCCTGCACGGCAACCGTTACGTAAAGGGCATAGTAGGCGGCATGCAGCCGGTCGTGATAGGCATGATAGGCGCAGCGGCGCTGCTGTTGATATTTCCCTCGTCGGACGACGCGCGCAGCTTCATAGATGCTTGGAGCTGGATACTATTCGCGCTGACGCTCTTGGGATCGCTGCGCAAGGTCAATCCCATACTGTTGATATTGCTCTCGGCCGCGGCCGGTATATTGATCTACGGAGTATTCTGATCCTTATCTGCCGAGACCCGACAGATAACGCACCACCGCATCGGCGACCTTCTCGCCGTCCAGTGCGGCCGAGACTATGCCGCCGGCATATCCCGCACCCTCGCCCGAGGGGAACAGACCGTCGATCTCGACATGCATCAGCGTCTCGGGATCGCGGGGAATACGCACCGGCGTAGAGGTGCGCGACTCGACGCCCACGACGATAGCCTCGTCGGTAACGAATCCCTTCATCTTGCGTCCGAACGACGCAATACCGCTCCGGAGGCTCATAGCAAGCGTCTCGGGAATCCACTCGTCCAGGCGCGACGACACAAGACCGGGTATATACGATGTGCGCGGCAGCGACGCACTGCGGCGCCCCGCAACGAAGTCCGACACACGCTGTGCCGGAGCCACCTGCTTCGCACCGCTGTTCTCGCGCGCCAGCACCTCGAACTGATGCTGATAGACCAAACCGGCCAGCTCGCCCCACTGCCCGCGCAGGTGGGCATAATCTTCCTCGCGTACCTCCGTGACGATACCCGAATTGGCGAATGCCGAGTTTCGGCCGCTCGGCGACATGCCATTGACAACCGACTGTGCGGCATCGGTCATGGCCGGGACGATGAAGCCGCCCGGACACATGCAGAACGAATACACACCGCGGCCGCCCTGCTGGCTGACCAGAGAGTACGAGGCCGCAGGAAGCCACTCGCCGCGCTCGGCGCGGTGGTATTGTATCGAGTCGATCAGCGTCTGCGGATGTTCGATCCTGACACCCATGGCAAAAGGTTTTGCCTCGACACGGACACCCGAGTCGTATAGCGACATATAGATGTCGCGGGCAGAGTGACCGGTAGCCAGCACGACCGCGGCACCCTCTATAAGCGTATCGCCCACATACACACCGGTCATGCGCCTGCCGACGATCTTGAAACCCGAGACCTTATGGTTGAACAGTATGCGTCCGCCCGCCTCGGTAATCGTGCGGCATATATTGGATATTATACGCGGCAGCTTGTCGGTGCCGATATGCGGATGCGCCTCGAAGAGTATCTCGGGGTTGGCGCCGTGAAAGACAAGCGTCTGCAACGCCTTGTTGTAGTCGCCTCGTTTCTTGCTGCGCGTAAAGAGCTTGCCGTCAGAAAAGGTGCCCGCACCGCCCTCGCCGAAAGCATAGTTCGAATCGGGATCGATAGCGCCGTTGCGGTTGATCTGCGCTATGTCGTGCTTGCGCGGCAGGACGGACTTACCGCGTTCGAGCACTATCGGTCTGTATCCCGACTCGATGAGTCGCAGAGCGGCGAAGAGTCCCGCAGGCCCCGAACCTACGACGATTACCTCCGTGCGGCCGTCGACCGACGGATAGTCGAAGTGCACCGGCTGCGGCTGCGGCTCGGTGTCGACATATATTTCGAGTGTTAGGTTTACCTTGGGCATGCGCTGCCGCGCGTCGATCGAGCGCTTGACGATTCTGGCCAGCGCGATGTCGCTCTGCCGTATGCCGATATGTCGGGCTGCCAGCGGGATATAGAATTTCTCGTCGGCCGATTGCTTCGGCGATAGTTGCAGAGTGACGGTTTTCGGCATAATGATCGAATTTACGTATGCGCTTTCGCATTAATCGGACAAATGTACTAAAATTAATCGGGATACAGTAGAGCCGTTCATAAAAATTTATTACCTTTGCCGGCGCATATCGCGGCCAACAGCCGCAGACACCGATGCGGATATGGTGTAATTGGTAGCCACGTCAGACTTAGGATCTGATGCCGAGAGGCGTGGGGGTTCGAGTCCCTTTATCCGCACTTTTCGAATAGTGCATGAACGACCGAGAGGATTCTCGGTCGTTTTTTCATATGCAGAATTGTTTACAAGCAAGCACACAAACTATCAGACATGGGATTCACGCCCCGAGAACTGTACATGTTGTTTTCGCTGAACAATATAAACAGCGTATATGTAAAGATCTCACGTATGAACAAGAGACTCAAAGAGTCCGGAGAAGCCCCAGTGTAACGCAGTTATAGATGAATAGACCCGAGGCTGTCTGCAATTTGTCAGACGGCCTCGACTACTATTTTCGGATATAGAGAAGAGGCTATCTAACAAGTCTTAAACAGCCCCTTTATTATTCAATACAATTATTACGAATAATATAAATTAGTTACCCCCCCACTTCATAAGAATTATATACATTGTCGCCATATTTGTCAACCCACCCCACATGCAGTTCATCATTGAGATAAAACATGACTTTAAACCATCTTCCTTCAGCATAATCTATTGCTGTAAGAAGTACAGGATCGCCCGATTCGTAAACTTTTACGAAATCGGCATTTGCGTCCGCACGGGCATACAGTTTGATATACGGTCTTTTATTTACATCATAATAGCAACGGCTGTACACCCCGCAGATATTTTTATCTACCCACCCGATCATTTTAGGATAAACACCGGTTGAATCCGTGTCTAATGTTATATTGACCTTATATCTCAACGGCGATTCTTCCAGCACTTCTGCGTTAAAAAACACCTCATAAATACTATCCTGCATTATCCGATAATTGACTTCTGTCCCGATCGGACTGTGATAGACAGGAAATTGCTTATTAACGGGCATCAATACGACAAAACGCCGTCTGTCCTGTGATAACGCCTGACCGCATATTATCATGCAGACAAGAAGGAATGTTAATTTTTTCATAACCGTTATTAGCTATATAGTTTAATTACAAGAGTCGTATATGCTGTCACAATACCTGTCAACCCACCCTTCATAGAGCTTGCCGTCGTGATAAAACATTACTTTAAGCCAGTTATCATCAGCATAATCTACTACGATCCATTCTCCGGATTCGTTATGTGGCGACGCGTATATTTTCACGAAACTCGATTTCGAATCCGGTCGGGAAAAGAGTTTGATATACGATTTATTATTCTCGTCATAATAATGACGACTGAATACACTGCATATACTTTTATCTATCCAGCCTACAATACCAGGAAAAACATTATCATGGTCTTCGGTAGATGTTATATTAACCTTGTATCTCAACGGGGATTTTTCCAGTATTTCCACGAAAAAGAACAACTCATGAATACTATCCTGCATTATTCGATAACTGATTTCGTTCCCGATCGGACTCCTATATACCGGAATCTCCTCGTTTACAACCGTCAATACAACAAAACGGTGATGCTCTTGCGATAACGCCTGACCGCATATTATCATGCAGACAAGAAAGAATGTTAATCTTCTCATAATGTTCGTTTTAATATAACTTTATAATCTCGACCTCCAATCTGATTATCGTAATCCTCCCAATCAGCTGCCAATATTAATAAACACCCAGACGAAACATCTTTCTTTTTGACTGGATTATCTCCTGCAAAACCGTTATTATTTGTCCTATGAATATATATTCTATCTTTTTGAGTCGGACTATATGGGTGATATTCCGCGGGACTGGGGTTATTATCATTTATACAATTAACAGGATCTCCATTATTTATTATATGCGTTTTGGGAATATTACCCGATCACGCAGATGACGTATGTCGCCACTCCTTCTGTTATCGGAGCCCACATTTTGGTTACTTGCTTCGGTAAGTTACGATAATTATACGACACTTGCAAGGCCTATGATATTAAAGTTTGACTGACGTCCGCAATAAATAACAACGGTATATACAGTGCAGCAAAGCGGCAGAATCGTCGTTCGCTCTTGGTTGAAGAAATTATAAACGGGCAGATAATATCTGCCCGTTTGAAATCGGATCATGCAGACATCGGCGTCCGCACGGTTCGGGTATATCATCGAGTGGCGTCGAAGAATATCGCCGACGTACAAGACGGCTGCGATAATTCGCCGGATGCCGGGTTACAGACGTGCGAGCACGTCGCAGAGCAGGCGCCAGAACTTGTCGACGGTCGCTATCTTCAAGCGCTCGTCGGGCGAGTGCACGCCACGCAGAGTGGGACCGAACGACACCATTTCCAGATCGGGATATTTTTCGAGGAACAGGCCGCACTCCAAGCCGGCATGAATGGCCCGCACCTTAGGCTTCACATCGAACAGACGGCGGTAGCTCTCGACAGTGATTTCGAGCAGCTTCGATTCG
>Ga0137307_102524_pt1 | contig 12518 bp, 9 predicted proteins | sample NAcewD2O_March_2_FD_97180 | JGI IMG/M metagenome (GOLD analysis project Ga0137307, IMG submission 97180) | Mouse cecal microbial communities from Vienna, Austria - N-Acetylglucosamine amended D2O_March | ecosystem: Host-associated > Mammals > Digestive system > Large intestine > Cecum | place...
CGATTTCACCCTTCTTCTCAGTAAGCCGCCCTTCCCGTACATGGATATTCATCCAGTCAAAACACGACGCCTCATAAGACTTAATAAAAAGAAAAGGCCTCTTGCAGGGCGGTTATATATAGCCCTGGCAATCGACACCCTCTGCTGCTACCCGCCGGACAACTCTCCCGGCAGATGACACTGCGGTGAAATATCAGGTGACAGATTTGTCACTTGGAACTCAGTTGGGGACGGGGTAATTTTAAAATTACCCCGTCCCCAACTTCCATTTTCCCTCATATAATGCTATAATAAACCAGTTATAAGATTCATACTATACTTTTTTATCACAATGGACATAAGGAGCCAGGGAAAATGAACAGACAGGATTTAACTCTATTAACCGACCTGTATGAACTGACTATGATGCAGGGATATTATAAGCAGAAGCAGAACGAGGTTGTAATCTTCGATGTCTTCTTCCGCCAGAACCCGTGCAGTAATGGTTATTCTGTATGTGCGGGTCTTGAGCAGGTAATTGACTACATTAAGAAACTGAACTTTACGTATGAGGATGTGGACTATCTTAGGAGCCTTGGTATTTTCAGCGAGGATTTTCTTCATTATCTGAGCGGCTTTCATTTCAGCGGGGACATTTATGCCATTACGGAAGGGACGGTTGTCTTTCCCAAAGAGCCTCTTCTTAAAGTGGTTGCGCCGATTATGGAGGCACAGCTTGTAGAGACAGCGATTCTTAACATTATTAACCACCAGTCTCTGATCGCAACGAAGACCTCCCGTATTGTATCTGCTGCAAAGGGAGATGGGATCATGGAGTTTGGCCTGCGCCGCGCCCAGGGACCTGACGCGGGACTTTATGGTGCAAGGGCTGCCATGATCGGCGGCTGTGTGGGTACCTCTAATGTATTGGCAGGACAGACCTTTGACGTACCGGTGATGGGGACTCATGCCCACAGCTGGATCATGAGTTTTTCGGATGAATATACTGCATTTAAGCACTATGCAGAGCTGTATCCGGACAATTGCACACTTCTCGTTGACACCTATGACACTTTAAAATCCGGCGTCCCCAACGCCATCCGCGTATTCCAGGAATTTAAAGATGCCGGACGTCCGTTTAAGAAATATGGCATCAGGCTGGACAGCGGAGATCTTGCCTACCTGTCCAAGCAGGCCCGTAAAATCCTGGATGCCGCAGGCTTCACTGATGCTGCCATCTGTGCATCGAATGACCTGGATGAATACCTCCTCCATGATCTGAAGGTGCAGGGCGCTGCCATTGATTCCTGGGGAATTGGCACGAATCTGATTACCTCCAAGGACTGTCCGTCCTTTGGCGGCGTGTACAAGCTTGCTGCCATTCAGAATGAAGAAGGGGAATTCGTCCCTAAAATCAAGGTTTCAGAAAACACAGAAAAAATCACGAATCCAGGAAACAAGACAATCTACCGGATCTATGATAAAAAGACTGGAAAAATCAGAGCCGATCTTATTTGCTTTGCAGACGAGGTCTATGATATCAGCCAGGATCTTCTTCTCTTTGATCCGATTGATACATGGAAAAAGACCCGGCTTACCGGGGGCTCCTATACCATGCGCGAGCTTCTTGTCCCCGTGTTCCGGAACGGAGAATGTGTCTATCAGTCACCTTCTGTTATGGAGATTGCCGAATACTGCCGTCAGGAGAAAGAGACGCTGTGGGATGAGACAAAGCGTCTGTTTTACCCTCACCGCGTATATGTGGATCTGTCACAGAAGCTGTTTGATGTAAAGAATTCCCTGTTGGAGCGTGTTTAACTGTACCAGCTCTATAACAGGTGAATGCTTAGGAGGAAATATTATATATGAAAAATCTCACATTAGAGAATGTTACAAAAGCCTGCTGCGGCACATTTCACGGCGACAGTCAGCTTCTTTCGCGGGAAGCTGCCGGTGTCGTGATCGACAGCCGCAAGGTGGAGAAGGATTATCTCTTCGTTGCCATAGACGGAGTGAAGGTAAATGCCCACAGATTTATCCCTGACACCATTAAAAAGGGGGCGCTCTGTGTCGTATCACATGAAGATCTCGGAGAAACAGATTACCCCTATATCCTGGTTGAGTCAACGGGCCAGGCTCTTCTTGATATCGCCCGGCTGTACCGGAATTCCTTTGATATTAAGGTTGTCGGCATTACCGGAAGCGCAGGGAAGACGAGTACAAAGGAAATGATCGCATCTGTTGTAAGCCAGAAGTACATGGTACATAAAACTCTTGGCAACTTTAACAACGAATGGGGGCTTCCCATTACCATTTTTGCCATGAAAGAGGACACACAGGTTGCCATTCTTGAGATGGGTGTCAACCATTTTGGGGAAATGCGCCGTCTTTCCTCTGTCGCAAGCCCCGATATCTGCGTCATCACAAATATTGGTGTCGCCCACCTGGAATTTTTTAAGACAAGGGAAGGGATTCTCCAGGAAAAGTCCCAGATGATTCAGGATATGAAAAATGGCGGCACAATTATTTTAAATGGAGACGATGACCTGCTCTGTGAGTCTGGTTCTGTAAAAGGTTCCATCCCACAGTTTTTTGGAACCGGCGAAAACAGCAGCTTTCGCGCGGAAAACCAAAAATCGTTAGGGTTAAAGGGTACCTCCTGTACCATAAATCTCCCTGACGGTACATACTTTGACTGCATCGTTCCCCTCCCGGGGCCTCATATGGTATCTAATGCTCTTGCAGGCGCAGCCGTTGGCTACAGTCTTGGGCTCACCCCAGATGAGATCAGACGCGGAATTGAAACTCTCCCCTCCATGCCTGGACGGAACAACATTATTTCAACAGAAAAATTTGTCCTTCTGGACGACTGCTACAATGCTAATCCAGTGTCCATGAAAGCAGCCATTGATGTGCTGACCATGGCCATCGGACGGAAGGTGGCCATTCTCGGCGATATGACCGAGCTGGGTGAAGACGCCGATGCTCTGCATTATGAAACCGGAAAGTATGCTGCCGCACAGGACATTGACCTTGTATGCGGAATCGGCACACTTGCAAAGGAGCTGATTCGGGGCGCCCAGGAAGTATTTAACAGGAAGCCCTCCCCAAAGTCTTCAGATACAGAACCCACAGATACAGAAGACGTCGTTACAGAATCTGTAACTGCAAGGGCAGTATGGTTTGAAACAAAGGCAGACTTTCTTGCCAGGGCATCCCTGCTCCTAAAGGATGGGGACAATATTCTTATAAAGGCCTCTCATGGAATGAATTTTCCTGAGATCGTAGAACATTTGAAGTAACTACTCAAGTTACCATTTGAAAGGATTATCATGGATTACCAATTACTGGCATTGGATCTAGACGGTACACTAACCAATTCAGAAAAGAAAATATCAAAAGCAACCTTAGATGCGCTGATCAAGATACAAAAACAGGGAAAAAAGGTCGTTCTGGCAAGCGGCAGGCCTACCATAGGAGTCCTGCCCCTCGCCGGGCAGCTGCGGCTTGCAGACTACGGCGGATACATGCTCTCCTTCAATGGAGCACGCATCACCGACTGCCAGAGCGGACAGCTCATTTACAATAGGCAGCTCCCAGACGATATTGTTTCCCCCCTGTTTCATATTATCAAAAAATACTCCGGAATCGATATCCTCGCCTACAGGGAGGACGCCATCCTCTCCGGTCTGAAGATCAATGAATATACCGAACTGGAAGCAAGGATCAACCATATCCCGATTGAGAGCATCCCTAACTTCGAAGAGCAGATAACCGAACCCGGCAATAAGCTGCTCGTAACAGGCGCTCCGCCCATAATAGAACTGATCCGCCAGGAAGCCCGTGCCAGCTTCCGCTCCTACCTGAATATCTACTGCTCCGAACCATTTTTCCTCGAAATCATGCCCGCAGGCATTGACAAGGCACATTCCCTGCTAAAGCTTCTGACCTCCGTCGGATTATCCGCCGGCGAGATGATCTGCTGCGGGGACGGCTATAACGACCTGACCATGATCGAAACTGCAGGCCTCGGCGTTGCCATGGCAAATGCCCAGCCGGCAGTCAAAGAAAAAGCTGACTATATCACAAAATCAAATGACGAGGACGGAATCCTTCAAGTCATCAACGAATTCATGTTGGTTTAATTGGGGACGGGGTATTTTTAAAAATACCCCGTCCCCAATTAAAATTGCCCTGTCCCCAGTTCAGCCCCCAGTTCGTCAAGCCGGCGTACCGGTGCCATACATGCCCCGTTTTTGCAGAGGTAATATATTGCCCCGCTCTCCGGAACCGGGTAGGCTGCTGTATAGGGTGCGCACTCTGCGAGTTCTTCTTTATTATCTTCTGTTTTTATGAGCACGTTCAGCCCATAGACGAGAGTCTTTTTCAAGTATTCTGTAAGCTCCCCCGGCAGGCTGTCTTTTACTGCACATACCAGTTCTTTATGCGGACTGAGTACCCCTGTCAAGGTGAAAAGGCCAAAAGTGCATCCTGCGGGATAATCCCCTGCTTCATTGATAAGGTAATGAAGCTGCCGGTCGGATGCATCCTGCCAGTGCTTTTCTCCAGTAAGTGCCGCGATCTTAAAAAGTACGGCTGCAGCAACGGAATTTCCGGAGGGGGCTGCACCGTCGTATACCTCCTTCGGCCTTGTGATGAGAGCCTCTGCATCAGATGCTGTAAGGAAATACCCCCCTTCTTTTTTGTCTTCGAAGTATTTCTGCATCTGTCCGGCACGGAAAATGGCTTCTCTTAGATATTCTATCTGAAAGGTTCCCCGGTAGAGCTCCAGAAGCGCCAGAGCATAGACTGCATAGTCGGCAAGCTGTCCTGTATGTGCAGCTTCTTCACCGCAATACCTGAGATACAGCCGGTTATCCTGGTCTGTCATGGATTCCCGCAGGAACCTCTCTGCCTCTGTTGCCGCCTTTACATATTTCTCCTCTTCAAGCAGCTGCCCTGTCCACAAAAGTGCAATAATTGTCCATGCATTCCAGGATAACAGCACTTTTTTATCTGTGTGGAGGCTCGTCCGCTCCTGCCGGTATTTGTGAAGCTTCTGAATGCGTCCTTCCCCCTGCTTCCATTCTGAAAATGAAGGATGTCCGATCCGGTTCGGAATGCTTTTCCCTTCAAAGTTTCCCTCTTTTGTAATACCATAAAGGGCACAGTACTCGGTTCCATCCCGTTCCCCTAGAACCTGCCCGATCTCCTCCGGTGTAAATACGTAGTATTTCCCCTCTACACCGTCACTGTCTGCATCCTGTCCACAGTAAAAACCGCCCCGGGAGTCTCTTAGTTCTCTTAAAATATAATCCGCCGTATTCCTTGCAATCTCTGCATATTCCTGCCTTTTCGTCGCCTGAAAAGCATTGAGGTAGGCAAGAATCAACAACGCATTGTCATAAAGCATCTTTTCAAAATGAGGAACCAGCCATCTGTCATCCGTAGAATACCTGGAAAAACCACCTCCAATATGGTCATAGATTCCTCCCCGCGCCATGGACTCCAGCGTCCGCTCCGCCATTTGCGAAGCCTCCGGCACTGCCTCAGCAAAAGAATACCGCATTAAAAATAACAGCTGATGAGGCATAGGAAATTTGGGGGCATGTCCAAAGCCTCCCCACTCCTCATCAAACTGCTGCTCCAACTGGTGAAATGCTTTATGAAGAATCCCTGAGTCCGGTTCATTCTCCATCTGCTTCCCAAAACCCTGTTCCTTCCTGACTGCCTCCGTAATCTCCTCACCTGCATCCACAAGCCTCTCTCTGTGATTCTCCCACAGTTCAGCAATTCTCCATAGAATCTCCGTAAGCCCTTCCTGCCCGAACCTCCGCCTTTTCGGAAAATACGTCCCTGCAAAAAAAGGCTTCTGCTCTGGAGTCATAATGACAGTCAGCGGCCATCCCCCGGCTCCAGTCATCATCTGACACACATCCATATACACCGCGTCAATATCCGGCCGCTCCTCCCGGTCAACTTTAATGCAGATATAGCTTTTATTCAAAATCTCTGCCACCTCTGCGTCCTCAAAAGACTCGTGCGCCATCACATGACACCAGTGGCAGGTCGAATATCCAATGCTCAAAAATATAGGCTTATCCTCGCTGCACGCCCTCTTAAAAGCCTCCCCGCACCAGGAATACCAGTTCACCGGATTATCCTGATGCTGCAGCAGATAAGGAGATTTCTCATATTTCAAATAATTTGACATCCTAAGCGCTCCTCCATTTATCGTAATATATAGTAACCCGCGAAAGTAATGGGCAGTTACAGTAAAAGTAGTATGCCCCCGAGATGCCAGATTATGTAATTGGGGACGGGGTAATTTTAAAATTACCCCGTCCCCAATTATTAGCTTCTCATCGCCCCGTCAACGGACAGGATCTCGCCCGTCACATAAGCTGCCATATCGCTTGCCAGGAAGAGGAATGCATTTGCAACGTCCTCAGGCTCTCCTACCCTGCGAAGCGGGATCGCATTGATCAACGGCTGGATCATCTTCTCTGGAAGAGCTGCAACCATATCGGTCTTCGTGATTCCAGGTGCTACTGCATTGACACGGATTCCGCTTGGTCCAAGCTCCCTTGCCAGTGACCAGGTCATTCCATTTACAGCAGACTTGCTTGTAGGATATGCCACGCCGCTTGGCTGTCCGCAAATGCTTACCATGGAACTTGTATTAATAATGCATCCGCCTCCCTGCTCCTTCATGATCTTAACTGCTGGCATGACCGCATTCATGATAGCGCTGACATTCAGCTGCATCACATTTTCAAAGTGCTCTGCTGTATAGTCAGTAACTGGTTTGCTGTCGGAGACTCCGGCGTTATTTACGAGAATGTCAATCCTGCCGTATTTTTCCTTTACCTTTCCAATCGCTGCCTCTACTGCCTTTGCATCCTTTAGGCCTGGATAATCTCCGCTTACCTCCCAGTCTGCATTTTCCTCCTTTAAGGAAGCAAGCGCCTTCTCTACCGTCTCCTCTCTGGAACCAAAAAGAACAACCTTAGCCCCGTTTTCCAGATACTTTTTCACAATCGCGTATCCAATTCCTCGTGTACCTCCTGTTACTACAGCTACTTTTCCTTTTAACATGTGTGCTTCTCCTTTCACAGTGCCTGATCTCCTTTGGCATCTTTATCTAATATTATCTTTATCTAATATTATCATTCCCAATAGATACCGTCAACACCACTTATTTTTGACTATTTCTAGCCGATATATATAGAAAGGACATAACTGCGCAGTAATGCACAGTCGTTACGAAAAGGCTTCCAGCCAATAGCCAGCATACATAAGGAGGGTGTACAATGAAACTAGATTTTTATCCGGCATTTCAGACAAATACCATTTTTAATACATATGGTCTGAACCAGAGTATTGCAAATAAGGGAACGGACAGTACCTGCGCAAAGGAACAGGAGGAGCGTCGTGATCTCTTTCTGATGTCGCCTCAGGGCGGTGCCCGGAGCCATCTGGCAAATCTCATGAAGCTTAAGACCGAGCTTACAGACCGTAAAAATGGGCTGCTTAAGACGGTAAAAGATGGAGGTTCCATTGATTCCATTAAGGGACAGCTAGATTTTTATGATGAGCAGATTGAAAATATTGACCAGCAGATTTCCGATGCCATGGCCGCAGAGATGGATAAGAAGGAGGAACAGGACGAAGAGAAGCGGCAGGCAGATGAGCCGGTTACACGGGAAGAAGCTCTGACCCGCAGAATGAACGATATTACCGGGCTGTCTGACAGCATCGGCAGGATACAGGTCATGGATTCCGCCAAGGCAGCTATAGACGGACGGATCAAGGTACTAAGATCAGAGCTTGAACTTGATGCGCTCAACAACGACCGTCCCGGTGCATCATCGTATAAAAAGGATCAGATTGCGGAGCTTGAAAAGCGTTCAAAAGACCTTTCCCAGGAGATCGGTACACGCCTGGTACAGCTTGCGAAGGATGAGGCAGAAAGCAGCAGGCCTTCCGAAATCATAGAAGACGATGAACAAGAAAACATAGCAGAAAAAACCGGTTTGCCCGGCGAAGAAGAGGAAAATGAATCATGAAAGATACGAACAACCACATCACTGAGTTAAATCTCCCGCGTACCATACACCTTGTCCCTATGGACTATATAAGCGGCTTTGCCGTCCGCCCGGGATTTTACGAGACCAATGGCGCAACAGCCATTCCTGGCGGCGTAAACTTTACCGTATACTCCCACGGTGCAACTTCCATTGAACTTCTCCTGTTCCACAGAGAAGAGAGTGAACCATTTGCAGTGCTGCCATTTCCTCCTCATTACCGGATCGGGCAGGTTTACTCCATGATTGTATTCAAACTGAACATAGAAGAATTCGAATATGCCTACCGGGTAGACGGTCCCTATGATCCGAAAAAGGGGCTGATCTTTAATAAAAATAAATATCTCCTTGACCCATATGCCAAGGCGATCACCGGCCAGAGCACCTGGGGATGTACCTCCCCCCGGGGCCAGCATTATAAAGCACGCGTCGTAAAGGATGATTTTGACTGGGAAGATATGCGTCCTCCTCTCCTTCCCATGGAGGATCTCATCATCTATGAACTCCATGTACGCGGATTTACCATGCACGGCTCCTCTGCGGTACTTCATCCAGGAACATTTGCGGGGCTCATGGAAAAGCTCCCCTATCTCATTGCCCTGGGTGTAAATGTGGTCGAGCTGATGCCCATTTTTGAATTTGATGAGATGCAGGATTACCGTGAGGTTAATGGTAAAAAGCTTTACAATTACTGGGGCTACAATACCGTAAGCTTTTTTGCCCCCAACACCAGTTATACTGCAAGCACGGAATATAACCGGGAAGGGAACGAGCTGAAAAAACTGATTCAGACCTTCAACCAATATGGAATTGAGGTATTCCTGGATGTTGTTTTCAACCACACGGCAGAGGGCAACGAAAAGGGGCCCTTCTTCTCCTTTAAGGGCTTTGACAATAACATTTATTATATGCTGACGCCTGACGGGAAATACTATAATTTCAGCGGCTGCGGGAATTCGCTCAACTGCAACCACCCGATAGTGCATCAGATGATTCTGGACTGCCTGCGCTACTGGGTGACCACCTACCGCGTGAACGGTTTCCGCTTCGACTTAGCCTCCATCCTTGGACGAAATGAGGACGGAACGCCTATGAATAACCCTCCGCTCCTAAAGTCCCTGGCATTTGACCCGATTTTGGGTGATGTAAAGCTGATTGCCGAGGCATGGGATGCTGATGGCCTCTACCAGGTAGGAACCTTCCCCTCCTGGAACCGCTGGGCAGAATGGAATGGAAAATACAGAGATGATATGCGCCGTTATATCAAGGGCGATCCAGGCATGGCACAGGCCGCAGCCTTACGTATTGCGGGCTCCCGGGACATCTATGAGCCAAAAACCCGTAAGAACGCCTCGGTGAATTTCTTCACCTGCCACGATGGATTTACCTTATATGACCTGTTTTCCTATAACGAGAAACACAACGAGTCAAATGGCTGGAACAATACTGACGGTTCAAATGACAACAACAGCTGGAACTGCGGCGCGGAGGGCGAGACAGATGATCCCGGAGTTCTGACCCTGAGATACCGTATGATCCGCAACGCCTTTACACTACTGATGTGCAGCCGCGGAATTCCAATGTTCCTCGCCGGAGACGAATTCTGCAATACCCAGTTCGGCAACAATAATGCCTACTGCCATGATGACATTACTTCCTGGCTTGACTGGAACAGGCTAAAGGAAAAACATGACATTTTTACATTCTTCCAGAATATGATAAAATTCCGGAAGGAGCACCGGGTGCTCCGCACCAATATAAGCGGCGGCGCCTGCGGCTTCCCGGATGTAAGCTTCCACAGCATCACCCCGTGGCATACCGAATTTGCTGACTATGAACATTACGTAGGCGTCATGTTCGCAGGTCAGGAGCACCACACCGGACCGGAAGTCATCTATATTGCCTCTAATGCTTACTGGGAGGAACTGAGTGTCACTCTGCCGGAGATTCCCGAATCCATGTGTTGGGAGGTTGTGGTCGATACCTGGCATGAGAGTCAGACTATATACTCAGTCGCATCTAATGAATTTACAATTCACCCTAGAAGTGTAATGGTTCTGATTGGGAAATAGCAGAACAGAGAATTCTTTATAATTACACTGCGCCCCGTTCCTCCTTGCATGCTGAAAATCTACCTGCGTGAAACATATCGGTAATTAGTGTTGGTTATACTAGAAAAAGAATGTGCCTGGCACATTCTTTTTCTATGCATATATTTACTCTACTGTTATATCTATGGCTTGTGCAGATACACCACCCTGATTTGCCTTGTAGGCAGCCTCTGCACGCGCACGCTTCACCTTCCTTGCCTCCGGCGTTGTCTCTGCCTCTGCACGGGTCATCGTCCGCTCCTCCATAACAGCTCTCGCCTTCTGCTTCGCCGCCTCTGCTTCAGCCCTGCGAATCGTCTCAGAGGCCGCATCAATAACCATCCGGGCATCCTCACTGTCTGCTTCTGCCTTTATTTCTGTCTTCCAGCCTGCTCCCGTCTCCCGGTCTGCTTCTGTCTTTGCTTCTGCCCCGGCATCTTTCCTCTCAGCAGCATCCTGCTCTTCTGACGGTTTCTCCGGCATCTTCTCTGCTTCCTCAGCCTCCTTAAGATCCTTCTCGGCCTTTTGGCGCTCCTCCTCCGTCGGCAGCTTCGCATACTTTCCACTCTCCACGAACTCCGTCGTTGTCTCCGTAAATGCCTGGTTCTTACGATGCTCCTGCATAATCAGCTCCAGCTTCTTTTCCTCAGGAATAGCCGGATTATTCTTAATACTGTTCACCGCACTCAGGGAAGACGCTGTATGGGCCATCCTTAATTGCTGGACTTCATCCTTCGTCTTACATCTCTTAAGCTCATTCTCATAATTCTTCTGCTCCGCCTCAATCTGCTTCACACGCTGATACTTCTGCGGATCATGCATCTGCAGATACTCCATCTCCTCCGCCGTAAGCTTCTTCCCACTATTAAGCTTCAAGTCAATCTGCTTCGCCAACTTCGTACTGCCGTCAGCATTCGCCTTCCGGATCTCCTCAGCCTGCCTGCCCACTGCATCCAGCTTCCGCTGCCACTTCATCTGCATTTCCATATTCTTGGTATATGTATTAATAGACTGAACCGTAAAAAAATTCAACAGATACACCCCCTTTATACCTTAAATATCGGCAAAAAAGGAGAAAACTTAATTGGGGACGGGGCATTTTTAAAAATGCCCCGTCCCCAATTACTCTTCCGGAACGACTATGAGATCCTTCGTGAAGTGATTCAGCACCTCGCAGCCGTCCTCTGTGATAATCACAAGGTCTTCGATACGAACGCCGATTCCCTCATCTGCCAGATAAATTCCCGGCTCTACAGAGAAGCACTGTCCTACCTGGATAATGTCCTCATTGACAGAGGACACGTCTCCGAACTCATGATCCTCAAGACCGATGGAATGCCCTGTTCTGTGGGTAAAATACTGCCCATATCCCTTTTCTTCAATATAATTTCGTGCTGCAAGGTCTACATCGCACATTCTGTTTCCTGGCTTTGCAGCTTCGATTCCGCGCCGGTTCGCCTCTACCACAATGTCATAGATCTCTCTTGCCCGGTCAGACACCTCGCCGATAAATACGGTTCTTGTCATGTCTGATGCATAGTTATCCTTAAACGCGCCGATATCAAGAATAACACAGTCTCCGCGTTTTCCCCTGGAATCATCTGTTACATGATGTGGATCTGCCGCTCCTTTTGCATAGGCGGTAATCGGGTCAAAGGATACATCCTCGCATCCCAGCTCCTTGTAAATCTCACGGATCTTTGCATTCAGTTCTTTTTCTGTCAGCCCCTTCGCTACCCATGGAATCAGCTTTTCCATCGCAATATCATTGAGCCTTGAAGACTCTCTCATCAGCTCCTTTTCCTTTTCATCCTTAACCATACGGATGTAGTCCACGATGGGAGAACCATTTACAAATTTGCTTCCGCCGCCCAGCTCCTGAAGACGGAGCAGGAACCTTGCCGGCCATGTCTTGTCAATTCCCATAGCCTTGTCCTTCTCCACAAATCTGCTCATGATCTCTACGCCGTCCTCAATGTCATCATACCATACCAGCTCCACGCCAAGATCCTTCTCCTGCGGGAAGAGCTTGTTGATTACAAGCTTGTGATTCCCTTTCACATTCAGATACAGCGCCAGCAGCCTCTCACCTGGAATAATCCATTTACCTGTCAGATAGAAGATCGCCACCGGGTCAGATATAATCATCTGCGGTATGCCGTGCTCCTCCATAGACTTTAACACTCTTGAAACTTTTCCTTGATCCATCTCATTTCCCCAACCTTTCTTTTAAATTATCTTTATTATATTATTTTGCCTTTTGAAAGTCAATTGGGGACGGGGCAAAATTAAAAATGCCCCGTCCCCAATCCGGACACCCCGTAACCATACACATAGCTGCTGTTAATGGTTCTTCTGCTAA
>Ga0137307_102528_pt1 | contig 12485 bp, 13 predicted proteins | sample NAcewD2O_March_2_FD_97180 | JGI IMG/M metagenome (GOLD analysis project Ga0137307, IMG submission 97180) | Mouse cecal microbial communities from Vienna, Austria - N-Acetylglucosamine amended D2O_March | ecosystem: Host-associated > Mammals > Digestive system > Large intestine > Cecum | place...
TTTTAAAGTTTTATAAATAGTCTGATAAATAAACCGTTTCCAGCTTTAAATGCGGCCAGGCATCATATCCTCGTTTGACACATTCCTGTATCCATTCTTCCTGTCTGCGTTCAAAGACATCATGAGAAAAGCCCTGTATAATCTCAAGAGTCTCGTCGGAGTCCGAAGGAATCACCATTCCCTCATGGTACATAATGGCGCAGAGATAACGGCCCATCGTATCTCCCCTGTCCCAGAGCCTTGAGAAAGCTTCTTCCTCATCCGTTATTCCATCTTCTCCCCAGCCAATATCATAAGCCAGCCCATATCGGCACTGGGCTTCTGCATGTCCCTGCTTTGCGGCCTTTTCGTACCAGTACATGGCTTTTTCCACATCAAACTGGCCGCTCTTTTCTTCATCCTGATACAGATCACCACACCTGAACTGTGCTTCCCTGTCTCCGGCCTCTGCTGCCTTTAGCAAAAGGGGAAATGCAACTGTATAATCTCCTCTATCATACGCTTCTATCCCAAGCCGTAAAGAATTAATCTCCTGTTCATTCACTCTTATATATTATCCTTTCTCCGCTTTAGCTCAAGAAATCTATTTTACTACCCTGCCTCTTTCCACCGGCAGCTAATATGCTGCCAGATTTTATAACCCCAACAGCTTACAGGCGTTCTCACCAAGAATTTTCTTTCTCTCATCATCCGTAAGAGGCATCCTTCTGATAATTTCAAGAAATTCCTTCTGACCGCTCCACGGAGAATCTGTAGCAAAAAGAATCTTGTCGGCTCCGTGGTTCCGGACAATTCTTATGAACTGCTCCTCCGGCATTTTATCCAGTACAACGCCCGTATCGAAATAAACCTGCTTTCCCACAAGGTACTCTTCCACCTCGTCCCACTGGTCGTTTCCGCCCATGTGGGCAAGAACCAGCTTTGGGGCTTCGGTATCCCGGATAACCTCGGCCGACATAGGAGGCGTGCAGTGGATATCATCAGGACATTTTGGATCCGCGCCCGCATGGACGCTGATAATGAAATCAAGCTCGGAGGCATAGGAAATGATTCTTTTATAACGGATATCATTAAAATAAACCTCCTGATAATCCGGGTGGAGCTTAATTCCCTTAAGGCCCATTTCCTTTATCTGCCGCAGCTTTCCTTTATAATCCTCACAGTCCGGATGGATGCTTCCAAAGGAAAGAACCGGCCTTTCCTGATAATGAGAAGCAAATGTATTTATGGTTTCAAACTGCGAAGGCTTTGTTACAATGGGCAGGGCAACTGATAAATCCACCCCTGACGACAAAGTTTCCTTCTTAAGCCCCTCGTAAGTTCCATCTGTGTATGGCTTGATCTTACAGACGCCGGCAAGAAAATCTATGGTTCCCTTCGCGATCTTATCTGGAAACATATGTGTGTGAAAATCTATGATCATTCCTTATCACTATCCTTCATCTTATTGTAACAGTATCCGATAATGTCACGCCTTGTGATAATACCGATAAAATGCTCGTCATCATCCACGACGGGAATAAAATTCTGCTCCATGGCGCGGCCAATCAGATCTTCCATATCGGAGTCCGCCCGGACACACTGGTAATCCAGCCGCCGTGTAATTTTCATAATGCTGATATCCTCTGCCTCCTTAAGGTTCATAAGATTCAGCCGTTTGAGATTCCACAGAAGATCGCCCTCTGTAATGGAGCCTACGTATTTTCCTTCTTTATTCAGAATCGGTACCGAGGAATACTGGTGATACTCCATGATCTCAAGCGCCTGACGCAGCATATGATAATCATAGATGTAGGCCACATCCCTTTTCGGCTTTAAAAAAAATAATATATTCATGAAAAGGCTCCTCCTCTAAACCTGTGTTGTAACAAAAATATCGTAAATGGCCTCAATTGCGGCTTCGAAGTCATGGTTCCTGACACCAATAATGATGTTCAGCTCACTGGAGCCCTGGTCAATCATTTTGACATTTACATTTGCATGGGCAAGGGCTGAAAAAATGCGCCCGGAGGTTCCCCTTGTCGCCTTCATTCCCCTTCCTACTACTGCAATCAGCGCGAGGTCTGATTCAAGCTCCAGAAAATCCGGCTCCACTGCCCTGTGGATTCCGGCAATTACCTGCTGCTCCTTTTCCTCGAACTCGTCCTGATGCACAAAAATTGTCATGGTATCAATGCCTGACGGCATATGCTCAATGGAGATATGATTCTTGTCGAATACTTCTAAAACACGTTTGCAGAAACCTACCTCAGAGTTCATCATCGCCTTTTCCACTGTAATAGAAGCGAAATCCTTCTTTCCTGCGATTCCGGTAATCGTAAATCTCGGTTTCTGGCATGTAGCCTCCACGATCAAGGTTCCCTTATCCTCCGGTGAATTCGTATTGCGGATATTAATGGGAATGCCTTCTTTGCGGACCGGAAAGATGGCATCCTCGTGGAGCACTGTAGCCCCCATATAGGACAGCTCCCTGAGTTCACGGTATGTTATGGTATCTATGGCCTTGGGATTACTGATAATTCTTGGGTCTGCCACAAGGAATCCCGAGACATCGGTCCAGTTTTCATACATATCCGCATGAACAGCCTTTGCCACGATTGATCCGGTAATGTCCGAACCGCCCCGCGAAAAGGTCATAATCTTCCCGTCAGGCTTTGAACCGTAAAATCCAGGGATGACAGCTCTCTCTACATCTGCAAGCTTTTCTGACAGAATACGGTGGGTTTTTTTTGCGTCAAAGTTTCCGGTTTCATCAAAAAAGATTACCTCTGCCGCGTCTACGAATTCATATCCCAGATATGCAGCCATAATGATTCCGTTCAAATATTCACCTCTGGATGCCGCATAATCCCTTCCTACTTTTTTGCTGAAATTCTCGCGGATAACCTGAAACTCCTTGTCAAGAGACAAAGAGAGAGAAAGACCTCTGATAATGGAATCATAACGTTCCCTGATCTGGACAAGAAGTTCTTCAAAGCTCTCTTCGGTATCCTCATCTTCCTCCAAAATAGCCTGTTTATAACAGCTGTACAGCATATCTGTAACCTTTGTATCTTTAGGGAAACGTTTCCCCGGTGCAGACGGAATCACGTAGCGCCGTGTACTGTCTTTCCGGATAATGCGTCCTACTTTCTCAAACTGCTCTGCACTGGCAAGGGAACTTCCCCCGAATTTTACTACTTTTTTCATCTTATTATGTAATCCTCCAAACTGCCGTTCTTATGTAATATGATACAAGCGTCAAAAGGTCATGCGTTTCATACTTGCATAAAAAAGCATGCAGTTACATGCCCTTTACTATATTACCTCATTTCATCCCTAACTGCAACGAAAAAAATATCGGAAAGTTACCTAAAACGGCGGATTACATCTGCAAATTTTGCATTCGCCGCCTTTCTTAAATCCTCCGGCTGAAGTTCAAGCTGTATTCCGAGTTTCCCTCCGCTTACATACATGCAGGAAAGTCCGGCCGCATCCTCCTGAATCACAGTGGGAAACTGCTTTTTCATGCCAATGGAGGTACATCCGCCGCGCACATAGCCGGTCACCCTTGTGAGATCCTTTAAAGGCAGCATTTCCAGCGATTTTTCCCCTACAACCCTTGCAGCCTTTTTGAAATCAATCTCCTCCTCAATCGGAATGACAAACACGTAATATCCGCCGCTCTTTCCGGTTGTCACCAGCGTTTTATACACCAACATATGGTCATATCCGAGCCTGTCCGCCATCTGGATTCCGTCTGTGAACTCATCACACTCATATTCCTCGTAATGATAAGGGATCTTCATACGGTCCAGCATCCGCATTGCATTTGTCTTTACTTCTTTTTTACTCAAAGTGCATCCCCTCCTTTGATTTCTTTGCCCATATCAGAAAGCGGAACAAGTGCACCATCCGCTCTTCTTGCACGAAGATCAAGACGGTGGTAGCAAAGAGGACTACCCTGCTCTTCTATATCCGTAAGAAATGCTTCCATGACAAGTTCTGGCTTCAGGTTCTGCTCGCTCCCTGCCGCCAGGAGAAGATAAATGCTGTCCTCATCCGCCCGCATTTCATATACCATAGGTAAGATATCCACTTCTTTTCCACTTTTTTTTGTTTTTTTCCACACTTTTACTTCTGTTTTCCCCAAAAACGTTGTAATATTCTCCCGCCATGTTTCGGGAACTGGAAGTCTGACATCCAGTGATTCGGCAGATTCCAACAGAAAAACCCGGTAATCCGCAGCAGCAGTAATCGTCATACCGCCCGATTTCTTATCATCCGGAATTTCCACAAAGCTTATAATATCAATTCCCTCCACCATGACTGCATTGAGCTGCCTGACAGCTCTTTCTGAGCTGATTCTCTCAGTCAGTTCAATATCCAGATATTCCCCATCACTGGTAATTCCCACTCCCAACGGCTGGGCAAAGGACATAATCATATGGGGGCTGTATCCTCCGGTAAACGCGATGGGGATGTCCGCCCTTCGCATGGCCTTCTGGAAAAAACGCATGACATCAAGATGTCCGATAAATTTCAGAACTCCATATTTACGGAATTTAATTCTTGCCTTCAATACAGACGCCTCCCTTCCATTTTAAGACGCCGCATCCAGAACATTGCTGTCTGCAGTTCGGCGTCACCTCTGCCCGGAGCGCTCTCTCCCACTCTTTTATAAGAAACTGCTTTGTCACACCAGTATCAATGAAATCCCAGGGAAGAATCTCGTCAAAGGAGCGGTTCCTCAGATTATAAAATTCCATGCTGATGCCCTCATTTTCAAAGGCTTTAAGCCATTTCCCGTAATCAAAGAAATCTGTCCAGGAATCATACAGGCAGCCCAGGCGGTAAGCCTCCAGAAGCACCGCCCCGGTTCTCCTGTCGCCTCTTGCAAAAACTCCCTCCAGAACAGTTACTTCTGCATCATGCCAGTTGTATTTCAGGCTTTTCTGGTTCAGCTGCTCCCGGAATGCATGCTTTACTACCGCAGCTCTTGCGATATATTCCTCGTTGGTAAACATAGGTGCCCACTGGAAGGGAGTAAACGGCTTGGGAATAAAGAAAGAACTGCTGGCAGTAATCTGACATTTGCCATTGCGTTTTTCCTTTGGAATCTCATAGTACCGCCTGGCAACCTTGTCCGAGAGGACGGCAATCTCTTTCATGTCTTCCTCCGTCTCGGTGGGAAGCCCCAGCATAAAATAAAGCTTCACCTTGTTCCATCCCCCCTCAAAAGCCTGCCCGGCTCCGTTCAGGATATCTTCCTCTGTAAGTCCCTTGTTAATGACGTTCCTCATTCTCTGGGAGCCTGCTTCCGGAGCGAAGGTCAGACTACTCTTGCGTACGTCCTGCACTTTTTCCATTACATCCAGAGAAAACGCATCAATCCGGAGGGAAGGAAGGGAAATGTTGATTCCCTTCCCTTTAAATTCTTCAATCAGGAAGATCACCAGTTCTTTCAGGCTGCTATAGTCGCTTGAACTTAAAGAACTTAGGGAAATTTCTTCGTGTCCGGTATTTTTTAGCATCTGATAAGCATATTTTTTAAGTATTTCTAATTTTCTCTCTCTTGTAGGCCGGTAAATCATTCCAGCCTGACAGAAACGGCAGCCACGGATACATCCCCTCTGGATTTCCAGAACGACTCTGTCCTGCGTTACCTTGATAAAGGGGACGACAGGAGCCTCCGGATAGTAGGTATCAGTCATATCCATCACAAGCTGCTTCCTGATCTTCTCCTTCGCATGGGGATTATTAGGCAGGAAAGATGCGATTGTCCCGTCTTCCCTGTAGGTTACGTCATAAAAAGAAGGAACGTAAATCCCTTCAATTTCTGCCGCTTTTTCAAGGTAGTCCTTTCTGGAACCACCATGTCGTCTGTTTTCTTTATAAGCATCCAGAAGTTCTCCGTATACGGTCTCTCCTTCTCCGATGTAGAAGAGATCAAAAAAATCTGCCAGCGGCTCCGGGTTATAGACACAGGGACCGCCTCCAATAACAATGGGATCCGTCTCCCCGCGCTCTGATGCAAAAAGAGGAATCTGGCTAAGTTCCAGTACCTGGAGAATGTTTGTATAACACATCTCATACTGGATGGTAATTCCAAGGAAGTCAAACTGCTTTACCGGATCCTGGGACTCCAGGGCAAATAAAGGAATCTTCCTCTCACGCATAATCTGGTCCAGATCGACCCATGGGGAATAGACCCGCTCGCACCAGACATCTTCACGCTGGTTGAACATATCATAGAGAATCTGAATGCCCAGATGGGACATACCGATCTCGTACACGTCGGGAAAACACATGGCGAAGCGGATATCCACCTTTTCAGGGTCTTTCATGACACTGTTGACCTCGTTCCCGATATAGCGGGCCGGCTTCTCGATTTTTAGTAATATTTCATCATTTAAGGCTAGTTTTCTCATAGGTTTCCTTTCGATTTTTGTATATATTCCACAATTATTTGACAGGCTTTCCTGTCGCTTTTGATTGGTGTCAGCCACTGCAAAGCATCTCATTCTTTCACCTTCTACACCACCGCCTCAATAATAGTCTTTCCAGCTGCAATTATTTTACGGACTCCCGGCTGTTTTTTTTGATTGAAATTGAAACTAAGCATATACCCCGTATTTAAACAGTAGTCTTTAAGATATCCTGCCAGCTGATTCTCTCCACGGGAATTATATTCATTTCCCCGCCAGATTTTTACCTCAACAACAAATTGTTCTCCCCTGTAATCTATAATAATATCTGTCCTTCCCATACTTCGCGTATGTGCTTCAATATAATAATTGCCCACACCATTAATAATTGGACGCAGATAAAGAAGGAAATATCTCCGCCCTTCTTCCTCCACAAAGCTTTCTCTTCGATTTCCATAAAGCTCATGAAAATGCACCACAAATTTTTCCAGTACTCTTCTCATATTCAGATGACCGCCCGCAACAAACTGATTTTTATCCTGAAGCGATGCTTTGTAAATATCCGCTGAATGCCCTTCCTCTGCTGAAAGGAAATGATTATATAACAATGTGTCAAAAATACGATTTGCAGGTATAACCTTTCCGTTTTTATTTTTTACAAATCCGAACATAAGCGCAAGGCTGATTGGCTGGCTGGTTGGTGTATAGGTAATCTCTTTTCCCTGAAACAAAAGCTCTTCAAGCATATGATTTAGTTCCGGATAATCTGCCAGTTTCCCGATCAAAGAATCAAACAATGTATTATTTTCAGAAAGAAGCATGCGAAGAGCCTCAAGAAAACTATCCTTTGACCATGAACCTCCCTCTCTGCACACTTTTTCATCCATCAATTTACACAATTTGGATACCAGGTAAGGATAGCCTGAGGTATAACGGTAAAGAAGGCCTGCTATTTCTCCTGTATTCATATAGATATGGCGTTCCCCGTCATATTCCTTCAGCATGTTCTCAATACCGTCTTCTCCAAGCTCCATAGCAATATCAAAATCAGCTGCAATATTCCACGGACTGTTTACCTTATGCTCCTCATCAGAGCGAATCTTCCTTTTCAGATTTCTGATGTCATATACACCTGCAAGTATTACAGACTGGAATGAAGGAACCCCCTTTATATCCCTTTCCAGATAATAGCCGCGAAGCTGTGCAAGAAAATCCAGGAATACCTGATTATTAGAAGCACTGTCTATTTCATCAATCATAAGAACAACAGGTTTGGGAGAATATTCGCAGACACCAAGCAGATATTCAAATAGTGATAGCAGATCAAAACTTTTCTTTCTCTTGCTAAGTGTCTCCTTAATTTCCACAGTCCTTTCATCTATTCCTGATATTTCAGTCATCCCTATTCTTTTCATTTCCCTTAAAAGAATCTGTAGAAACGCAAGGGAAAATGTGTTCTCATCCTGAAAGGAGGCGCTGCCAAGTGCCTGAAAGTCCAGGCTAATTACAAAATAACCGCCAGCCAGATCCTTTGCCAGTGCGGCAAGAGTTGTTGTTTTCCCATACTGCCTTGCACGGTTTATGACAAAATAATCACCGGCATCAATCATTTCCCGTATCTGCTTAATCCGGCTTTCAAGACTCACCATATAGTGCTTTGACGGTACACATAATCCTGTCACATTAAAGCTTTTGCTCACTTTAATCATCTCCCCTTTCTCCCTGCAATCCCGATTTGTTTCTGGCTTCATTATACGCTATCCCATTGAAAAAGTATAGCCGGATTTCGCAGCTGCTATTATAAATAATTTTTCCTGATTCCTTCCGCGAATGCCAGTATATCTTTCCTGATTTCCTCCGGCTCCAGAAGCTCGGCTCCGTCTCCGAAGGAAGCCACCCATCCCACAATGCTCTGTCTGTCAGTAAAATCAAAAGAAAACAGCAAAGTTCCGTCCTGCCTCTCGGTAAAGCTCTCAGGGCCGAATTCCTCCACCAACCGCCACTTATATTCCGGCTGAATAATTGCCTTTACGCAGTGGGCATAAGGAAATATTCTCTCTTGTGACAAATCCGGAACCGGGGCAGAACGTTTTTCAAAAGTATCTTCCCGTCTAAGTTCTGTCATCCGCCCCAGCTTAAAAAGCCGGAAATCCTTCCGGCTTTCGCACCATCCCCACACATACCAGCTTGACCACCGGAAAATCAGATCATAAGGCTCTATGATCCTCTTGGATTCCCCCTTCGGCGCAAAATAAGTAAAGGAAACCCTGTTTTCCGAAAGGATTGCACTGTGCAGAAGTTCAATTTTCGGAGAAAGGGTGTCCTTGTACCATGAAGACAGATCAATTAATATATGCGTATCTCCTGCAAGCAGGCCAGATGATCCTGCGGACAGCTTCTCCATCAGCAGGGCGTAGCGGTTCGTCCCGCTGATGCTGTCCAGGCTCCTTAACCCTGCAAGGATTGCCTGCATATCTGATGTGGACAGAAGGGTCCGGTCTATCTTATATCCGTCCATAATCGAAATACCGCCTCCGCGCCCCGGCTCTGTCACCAGTGGAATCCCCGCCATACATAATGTCTCAATATCCCGGTTAATGGTACGCCTGGAAACCTCGAATTTTTCTGCAAGAAATGGCGCTGTCACCTTTTCCTGCTGCAGAAGAACTGATAGAATACCAATCATCCGGTCAAGCTTCATTTTCCATATCCTCCTAATGGAATTTTACTTTCACAGGGCACTGCAGTCTGGCATTTTCCACAGCCAAGGCGGGGTGCATACTGGTCTTCTTAATCGTAAAAGCGATTCCATAAAGCAGTCCGATAGACTGCTTGTACGCACCGCCCTCCTCATTCGGGTTTCCTTTCCCGCGGACAGCAATAAAATTCATAGGCGGGACTCTGATTAGTTCCGGTGTGTTCCCTGGCATATAAAATTCCCTGTATTCCTTTTTGTAATCAAATGCCATCCCGTTCCTCCTTTAATCCCACGTAAATGTGAATTTCTGCATGCTCCATCCCGTCATCCTGGTATTCCTCAAAATCATACCGGAAGCTCCGGGGAAGATCCATTCTCCAGATCTCCTGCCATGCAGCTGCAACTGCCTGTACCATATCGCCGTGAATGACAAATTTTGCATAACGGCCTGCAGGAATCCGGCAGACATGATATCTCTCTTCTTTCGGTACACTGCCTGTCTCACAGGCGACAACCACCGTATAATCCGCCCTCTCATCCCCGGCATAATCTGTATAAATCCCCAGAGCCTTTTCATTTGCCTTATCAGGAATGGAGGCATATACGCCCTCGTTATAGAATTGGTTCCACAATCCGCCAATCACATTTCCCATATCCGGAGACAGATTGTTTGTCCGGGCTGACAGCCCCACGGCAATTTTCTCTTCCAGCGTTACAATTTCATAATTCATAAATAAGACCATCCTTTCTTTTGCAACATGTTGGCCTCATTATAGCAGGAAGAACGTGACATCTGTATGTCATGTTTATAAATGTTTCAGCCTGAATTTTCCTACCAGATTCTTCATAAGCTGTGACTGGCTGGACAATTCCTCACTTGCAGCCGCGCTTTCCTGTGCCGTCGCCGAATTGGTCTGGACAACGCTGGAGATCTGGTCAATCCCCATCGTAATCTGGGAAGCCGCGGACGCCTGATTACTGCTAGCCTCTGAAATCTGACTGATAATACCAGTCATCTCGCTGACTCCGTCTACAGCCTGGAGCAGGGACTGTGCGGTCTCATCCGCAATCCGGGTTCCGCCCTCTACTGCTTTCAGAGAATTCTCTATCAGGGCAGAAGTGCTCTTGGACGCCTCTGCGCTTTTACTTGCCAGGTTGCGGACTTCATCGGCCACGACCGCGAAGCCTTTTCCAGCCTCTCCCGCCCGCGCAGCCTCCACAGCCGCATTAAGAGCCAGAATATTCGTCTGGAATGCAATGTCCTCAATCGTTTTGATGATCTTCCCTATCTCATTGGAACTGCTGCTGATCTCGTTCATGGCCTGTATCATTTGCTGCATCTTTTCATTACTTGTATTCATCTCAGCGCTGACTGTGCCTGCCATCGTGTTTGCCTGCTGTGCATTCTCTGCATTCTGCTTAATCTTTTCAGAAATCTCGTTAATTGTGGCAGCAAGCTCCTCCACTGAGCTGGCCTGTTCGGTGGCGCCCTGGGAAAGAGCCTGTGCGCCGCTTGATACATGATCGGAGCTGTTTGCAACCTGTGCGGAACTGTTACTGATCTGAAGCAGCGTTTCATTAAGCTTTCCCGCAATGGTACGGAACGAAATCAGCAAAGGCTGGAAACCTCCTGTATACTCATCCTCGCAGACAGAATCTACCGTAAAATCCCCGGAAGCCATTCTGGCAAGGAATTTATTTTCATCATCAATAATAACCTGAAGCTTTCTGACCAGCCTGCGCATCTGGTCGGAAAGAACGCCCAGCTCATCCTTTGAGGTATAGGAAATCTCAATATCCAGATCTCCCTCTGCCATCTTTATGGCTGCATTCTCAATCTCGGATATAGGCATCTTAATCAGACGTATGATCACGAAAGAGAAAAAAACGCCGATCAGAATAATTCCAAGAATAATTGCTCCCAGAATAATCGTTGCCTTCTGGTAAAGAGAAGCGCTTTCAGCAGTCTCCCTGGTGCTGCCCTCCGTGTTATATGTAATGATCTCATCAAATGCACGATTTAAGGAGTTATAGAGTTCTACACACTCACCCTCCAGAATCCCGCGGGCTTCCTCTGCCTTTCCCTGCTTTGCCAGGGAAACCAGCTTCTCATCTGCCTGCCGGTACTTTGCCCAGATCTCCATGGCATCATCATAAAAACCCTTTTCCTCCGCATCAATCAGGCTCTCATATTTCGTCAGAAGCCTGTCCATCTCACTTTTCTCTTTCTCAATATACTGAAGACTGGACTTGGCAACCTCGTCAGAAACAGCTGTGAGATATCCAAGCTCATTGAGGCGGACATTGGACAGCGTAGCGGACATGTCTCTGCCAGTATCTACACTGGGAAGCCAGCTTGTTGATATATCGTCTGTCTTTTCATTTAACCTTCCCATTAAAAGAAATGACATTCCCCCGATCATGAGCATGCCAGCCAGCGCAACACCTATAAGAATGTAGAGTTTTAATCTGATTCTTAAATTCCGTATGAAGTTTATCATATCCCTGATCTCCTTTTATTCAAATACGATATTTATAATGTCAGGGTCAAAATACCTTTTAACCCTAACATAATAATATCGGCATTTCTTAAATACTTGATAAGTATTTAAAGAAAGACAAAGGAAAAATGATAGCTTTTATCCCATGATCCGTAGTCTATTATTTTTCACTTAATCCTTCTCATAGCCATTCCTTTTATAAAGTACAAGAAATACAAGAATACTGATGATCAGCTCACCAAAAAGCACTGCTGCATCCACGGACGTCATCACATATTTTTCCCCGTTCGCAAGGCACTCCGTCATCCCTGTCATAACTCCGGTAAAAAGAAATCCCGAAATCTTATGAAGCCCCTCTGACAGATTTCCAAACACAGGAACCAGCATAAAAATCATCATAAAAGGAGTGACAATCAGACTTGCATTCATCTGATCCTTCGCACAGATTCCTACAATCATCCCAAGCACGCAGCTTGTAAGAGAAGCTGTAACACTCACAAGGAAAAAGGGAAGTGCAGGTATCATTTCAAAAGGAATCCCGATGATAAGAAGTACAATATAATTTACCGCCATCAGCATGAGAAATGGAAATATAATAGTCCCAATAAAGTACTGCACCCCGGTAACAGAGGATGTCATGAGAACCCGCAGTGTATGCTTTTCCTTCTCCTCTGCAATGGTGGTTCCTACCATAACAAAGCCTTCGCAGCAGATATTCATGGAGAGCCCCAGATTCAGAAGGAACCCGGTAAGGTAAGGCGCAAGCCCGCCGCCTGACTTACTCCCATAAAGAATCTTACATCCCTCCACCATGGCAATCACCATAACCGGTCCCATCATAATCATTGTATTCCTGCTGATGCAGAGCCATTTAATCTG
>Ga0137307_102530_pt1 | contig 12472 bp, 4 predicted proteins | sample NAcewD2O_March_2_FD_97180 | JGI IMG/M metagenome (GOLD analysis project Ga0137307, IMG submission 97180) | Mouse cecal microbial communities from Vienna, Austria - N-Acetylglucosamine amended D2O_March | ecosystem: Host-associated > Mammals > Digestive system > Large intestine > Cecum | place...
TTTATCGCCGTAGATCTTGACGTACTGTGATGTTTTAAGCGTAAAGTTATCGAAAACGCTATCGCACTTCATGGAACGGAGACCGACGTTTCCGCCGAGCGTGCTATCTGTTTCGTACAATATGACGGGTGAACTCCCGTCATCGGTAAACACAGCCAATATGCCGTTTGACACCACTACGCGCAAGCACGTCGCGTCGCCGCTTGCCGTAATTTTTTTCGACGAATCGAGCTCGCCCTTATACTTGCCGGAAAACTCGAACAGCTTGACGATATAATCGGCGGAGCCGGCGCTTTTTTCGATCTGAACATTATAAGCGACTATCCCGTCTTGATAATTCATCGCATCGCGAGCAAACAAGTACAAACCGCAGTTTACATCGCGCCCCGACATAACGTCTATATCGACCGCAACCTCGAACTCGGTAAGCTCGCCCGTGTTGTTGAGAAGTATTTTATGCTCCGCCGAGCCGTCCGCGACGAGCTTTCCGCCCGTAGCGGTCACTCCGCCGGGGCGAACAGACTTGACCGTAAAGTCCTTTAACCCGTTTTCGAAATCGAAACGCATAGTCTCGCCCTCTATCTCGAACGACATATCGTCCGAGTCATACGAAAGCACGGCATCGTCTATATAGAGCTTGTCGCTTTTGTCACCGTCAAACATAACGCCAATCTGCACGACGGCTGAACGGGGCACCGAGAAAGAAAAACTTATCGAAGTAAACTCTGCTACGGGATCTACCGTATCCGCCTTATACATCGTGTCGGTAACGGCGTCGCGCGCGAACAAAGTAAAGCTCGCCGTCGACTTTATATTCGCCGAAAACACGTACGTGCCGTAAATACAGTACAAGCCTTGGAACAACTCTCCGTTTCGGGTGATAACGCCGGCATAGTCGGGTTGCGTTATCTCCTCGCCCGTATCGACGGTGACCGACTTTTTGGTGCCCAAGAGTTCGACATCCGTATTGCCGCTATTAGACCAATATGACAGTCCCGTAAAGTAATTTGTCTCGTCGTTGAACCCCGTGCCCTTGTGCACTTTTTTGTCGAAATCGCCGTTTAAGAACTGCGTCGAGCTGTAGGTCGTGCGGTGCACGTTATCGGTGACGACAAAGTTTGTCATGGCAAGCTTTATCCCGTTTAGAGTTATGTCGAAAGGCATTAAGTAATTGTTGTCGTGATAATACACATCCTTAATCGGACAGTAGTTTTCGTCTTCCGTCTGAGGATAATGATCGTAAGCGCTCCAACCGTAGAACGGATCGTCCGGCCACGTGCCCGCGGACTTTACGCTGCCGCCGAGAACGCAGTCGAATACTTCGACGCCGCGCGTCTCTTGATAATACATATTTTCGGCTGCCGCGCCCCACGGCATCCACGATGTGCCGAAGCCGCCGTAAAGAAAACTGTGACGTATAACTATGTTTTCGGTCGCGTTATCCTCGCCCGGCTTTGTCGGGCGGTAGAACTGTCCTCTGCCGTCATTGTACGCCGTGCAAATGCCCACTGCGTCGTCGGTAGTAAACGTGAAGCAACGGTCGATAGTAACGTTTTTGCAGCTGGTGATCGTAAACCCGTCCGCCGTAACGCACACCGCTTCTTTCTCGTTAAGGTTTGCAACGTACACATCATCGTTGAAACTCATATAGCAATGCCAACTGCTGCTGCGCATTAACGTCAGATCGGTAATATCTATATGCTTACTGCTGTATGTGCAAAGCGGAATTTGGTGCACTCTGTTCGCCTCACCGACGGCAAGCCCGGGATCGCCGATCAATCGCATAGGATCTTCACATTCGCCGCCGGCGTCGTTCATACGAATGGTGCCGCCGCCGGTTACTCGCACGTTCTCGCATCTATCGATAAAAATAAGCGGTAAGTTAGTGGTGGAAAAGCCCGTGCACCACATAAGTCCGTCTATGCTTACATCATGGCCGTAAGTTACGGTGTCGAATCCGCGTTGATGAACGGGAACCGTCTTGTTGAGTTCGTCCTCGCGCTGAGATTGCCAAAGCACCGCGTTCTTTTGTATTACGAATTCTAAGTTACTGCACAGTTTCAAGTGAGTTACTATATAACGTTTTCCGTACTCGCTGTCGTCACCCGGAATTATTACTTTGCCGCCGCCCGCGGCTTTTACCGCGTCGATCGCCGCTTGTATAGCCGCCGTGTCGTCCGTGAACCCGTCGCCTACCGCTTTGTACGGCGCGTCGGTGACTGTTGCGGTGAGTTTGCTATCCACGACAAACCTCGGCGGATCGTCGTTGAAATCGCGGTAGTTGGTTATCTGAAAATGTTCAGACACTTTTACACCGTCCACTTCCGCCAAAAACCAGCTCGAAAGCAACGACGCATTACCGCTTGCTATATTCAACGGGAAAGCGGCGGTGAACGCACCGTTTGCGACCTTGGCGGACGCTATTTGCTCTATGCCGTCGAAGTCCGTGCTTTCCGTGTAATTGGTCGGCGAGGAGCGCAGAATATTTACGGTCTTGCCGTTATACTTTGCGTCGACCGAACCTATAACAGTCACCGTCTTTTTGTCGGGATTCGCGATACACGACGATATTTGTCCCGCATAGTCGTACAGATGTTTTTCACGCTCGAACGTGACGGCGTCGATACGAACTTGTCCGTCGTTACCGCCCGCAAGCTCTATCGCGAACTGCTTTAAGTACCCTTGCGCCTTTAAGTCGTCCACATTGAAGTAATAGGTCATGTATTCGCTATTCGGCTTTATATCGAACTCTTTGGAGTATACGAACTCCCCACCCTTATCGGTCTTGAACGTAACGACCGCCTTATCCGCGGAAGTATTGTTTTTCATGCGAACCAGGAACGTGTTGCGCACCGGCATATATACGCTGTACAATGCGCCGCGCGCCTCATCGATAACGGGAGACGTTATTTTGATATTTCCCGATCCCGTCGCCGTTGCCACAAGCTCGCCCTCGCCCGAGGTCAGCTCCGCGTTCTGCGCCGACATAACGCTAACTCCGACGTATGACGAAAATTCGAAGTCTGCGTATCCAAACGCGGAATAATCTATATCGGAATGCAACAGCTTCATGTTCTTGACCGTAGCCGGCGCCATAAAAGTATTTACGCCGGCTCTTGTCCATGTACGTTGATCCGAGGAGAAGTTTTTATAAACCGTGTAACCGTTGACCGAACATATGATCGCCGAATCGTCGAACGTCATTTTGAGACGGACCGTATCGCCCGGCTGCGTATCGCCGAAACCCTCTTTTATCTCGACGCGCGCGAGGTGGTTAGTCATGCTTTCATTATCAAACATGCGGATAACGGGATTTACGGGCTGTCTGTTTGGCGCAAGCTGCATTACAATCACGCCGCCGTCGTAGTTGACTTGCAAATTTATGCCGCCGTCTCCGCGCATGGCTTCGCCGTATATAACGTCCGCTTCTATCGTGTTATAATCGGATATGTCCGATCTGCCGTACCAAATAACGGCGTGTTCGCTATCGGTATAGTATGTATCACCGTCGGCGCCCGACGTGATCTCCCAACTATCGTCGGCGTTCCACATCGGGGGCGGAGGAGGCGTATATGTAACGATCTTGCAATTCTTTACCGAAATGTCGGTGTTAAATCCGCGAATTAAGACGTACTCGCCGTTCGCGCCGAAAACATCGTCGGCATAAGTATTGTCGGAAAAAGCGATAAGTTCGTCGCTTTCGTCCGTCACTTTAAACAGCGCAAGATACCGATCATAAAATACCGCACGCAGTTTTGTCCATTCTTCGGCGGGAAGCGCTAAGCTTACGGGCTTGGTATACTCCTTGCCATTCACATTGCCTTCGCCGCTCAGCCCGTCGGACTTTCCTATCTGCATCACCTTATTTTGACTTGAAGTATATATAAAATTATATCCGTTACCTACGCCCGAAAAATATTGGATACATATATAGTTGTCACCGCTCACATATCGGTTTATCCGCAGATCCAACTCTACGGCATTGCCGCCGAGCGCCGTTCCTACGGTTGTAAATACGGTATTTGCCGTACGCGTATATACGGTATCTCCGTCTTCCGTATCTTCGCTCCAACCGCCGTACGGCGCGGAGAACGCGGCGGGAGAATCCCAAGCGATCGTACCCACGTACGGATTTTTGATAAGAACATCGTCGCCCGACGTTATGAAGTTTACGCTTTTCCACGAAACGGCGCCGAAGTCGAAAGTATCGAACACGAGCTTGTCACCTGCCCAGACAAACAGTCTGTTGTCTTGCAACCACACCTTTATCTTTATCCAAGCGTCTTTGGGATACTCGCTGCGCGTAAGCATGGCGCGATCGCACACCGTAGTCGACCAACCTTTTTGCACTCTTATAAACGGATTGTTGTCCGCATAATACTGCCCGGCGTTAAGGTACATTCTTATAATGTAATAGTCCTGTTGCCCTTCACCGTAAAAGATCTGAAAGCCCATGAACGCGCCGCCGGCGTCGGAGGCGTTATCGCTTTTGTACATAAACTCGCCTTCTACGGTATTAAAACTTCCGACATTGCCGTCGCATGTCAGCGTGGGCTGCGGATTTGCCGAGTTTTCGGCGGTGTATACTCCGTCCGCATACGTCATGTGAGAAGGCGTCCATGAAAGATTTTCCGCTTTCGCATCTTGCTCTACAAACACAAACAAAGCGCACACCGCAATAAGCACGGCAAAGAACGCCGCCGGTATGAGTTTAATTCTTGTTTTCATCATTGTTCCTCCGTACAGATTGAACCTTTTCTATATATTTGTTTTTTATACCGACATAAACTTCGTCGGGTATGTCTATCACGCATTTGGAATATGTCGGCAACGCGCGATCGCGCGCAACGGATTTGTCGGTGCATCGAAAATCGTTCCGCCATTTATCGCGTTCCGCCCTGTCTCTAAGGTTGGGAAGCGTTTGTGGTCTGCCGCCGTCGAGTACAGAGAACCATGCGAACAGCCCAGGCAAAAACATGTCGAGCGCCTCATACACGTCTATGACATCCGACTGCTCGCCGCTCACCGCCGCAATGAAATTATTCACTATGCATCTGTCTGCGCCGACATGTCCGCCATCATCCGCGCCGTACTCATCATCAGGAAGATAGGTGGACGGGTTGTCGTCGTTTGCGCCCTCTTCGCTATCTACATTGACGTAAATACGGCGCGCACCGCCCGTACGCGCTTCCTCCTGCGCGCTTTCCGCTCTGCCCTTGGAACCGTACACACGGTACATTACCGAACCTTTATTCAGATCGCCGTGCACACTGCGCACAATGCCGCCGTTTTCCATTTCCACCATTTCTATGCCGGCAATGCCGCTACGCCTGCCCATGCGCGCGCACTTATCGGTAAACGGCAATTCATATCCCGTAACCTTTACGGGGCGCAGTCCCGTGATATGAACGATCGGACCGAGCGAATGCGTGCAATAAAACGTCGCGTACAGTACGGCATTCCGCCAATGTTCGCGGTCGCCGTAAGTAAGATCCGCCCATACCGACTCGCAGTTGTGCAAATATTCGCCCTCGCCGTACTCGAACTCGCCAAGCGCACCGGACGTATACAGCTTACGCATTTCACGCGTTGAAGGCATGTAGCAATAATTTTCGCCGTAAACATACTTTTTGCCGGAACGCTCCACCGCTTCCACCAACGCGACAGCCTCCGCCATGCACTGACATGGCAGGACCTCGCTGAATACGTTAAGTCCGGCGTCGAGACAGCGCACGGCGTACGGCGCATGCATATGCGCGCTGTTGGCAAGTACCACCGCATCCATGCCGTGTCCGATAAACGTGTCGAAATCTTTGTAATAGGTCATGGCGTCGCCGTATTTACGTTTCAATTCGTTAAGCGCGTCGTCGTCTCTGTCACACACGGCGACCACTTTCGCTTTGCCGGACGCAATGCAGTGTTCCGCCACAGCGCCGCCTCTTCGCGCTCCGAATACTCCGATATTTATCATAATTACCTTAATAAGTTCTCCTCTGCCGATATTATAAATCGCGGCTGTCATTTTTGTAAATACAAAAAAACCACCGAACTATGTAAAAAAACCAAAGTCTATTGACTTTTTTCACGCGATGCAATACAATAATGATAATTTTAACTATTGCGGAGCAATGATGACCGAAAACAATGTCTGTATTTTCAACATCGCAAGGGCGGACAGCGAGGGTATAAGCATACTCAACTTCGTGCACGAAAAGGGCTCTGGCATAATGCCGTACTTTATCGTTCATTCTGTATTCCGCTTACACGTTATAATCGGCGGAAGCGGATACGTCCATATTGCCGCACGCACGGAAAAACTCGTCAAAGGCGATATTTTTCTCACCTTTCCGTCCACGGAATATAAGATAGAAAGCGACTGCGATCTCGAATACACGTACATTTCATTTATAGGGCTCAGAGGGTATAAACTGTTAGCGCGCACGCCGCTCGACAAAAAGAACTTTATACTGCATTGCAAAGATCAATTCATTCCTTTTTGGCTGTCGGCGCTCGGTTCGGCGGATACCGATAATATAGATCTGCTCGCCGAAAGTACGCTTCTCTACACTCTGGGCAAGCTGTGCGTCGCGCGTTCGAAAAATCAGAGCGACGAGATCAACAGCAACATTATATATCTTAAAAAACAAGCCGAAAATCGCTTTGCCGATCCCGATGTAAACTTGAAATCACTGTGCGCGGAGATATTTTACAATCCCAAAGCCGCTTCAACGGCGTTTCGCAAGCAAACGGGCATAAGATTTTCGGAATTTTTGACCGCGCTTCGCATAAACAACGCCGTTCGCCTTATAGAAAACGGTTGTACATCCGTCAAGCGAATAGCGGCGGAAAGTGGGTTCCGCGACTCGCTGTATTTCTCGCGCGTATACAAACAAGCGGAAGGCGTATCGCCCACAGCGGACATCGCCGCAAGAAAACACCGTAATTTGACTGCCGTACGAAACGATTCGTAAAAATCGAAATCGCGGCTTAAAAAATTCATGAGCAAGATCTAATAAAGCGCCTCCGAGCGATATGGAACGCTTAGGCGGCGTAATCTTGCATTTTTTCGTATAATACTTGAATACCGTCTATATTTGTGTTATAGGAGATTGCCACGGATAATACCGTAAATGTAAACGAAAACTGCCGGCTATCCCACGATATCCCAAGGATAGACATGGTGTTGCGTTGGGGTGGAATGCGCCGCCTTTCGGGTTTTCTGCCGTTGCAAACCGTTTATTCGGATTCCTATATTATCGACGACCTGTGGTCCGATTTCGACGAGAAACATTTGGACGCAGCGCTCGACCGGTATTCGCGCCGGTATATCACTTTGGGCGGATAATATCTTTTACTCCGCACTTATATTCGGCAAAAAATAACCGACAAGCCGCATTGGGTCTTATCGGTCATTTTAAATTCACATTTTATCAGTCGTTCGACTTTTTTACTTTACGCCGTTTTATAACAACAACCGCGACTATCGCAAGGGCAAACACCACTGCCTCCGTTACGCACGCTATAGCGACGCACGCCGCGGTGGAAAGTCCCGTATCGGAATCGGCTGTCGGCTCGGTGGGCTTATCGGGGATCGTAGGCGCGTTGGGATCTGTAGGTGTTTGCGATCCGTCGTTGCCCTGCTGTTTGGTATACTTCGCGTACAGCGTTATATCCGCAGTAGCGGTTGCGGGCATGACCGTAGGCACAAGCAAGTCTACGTCGGAATACAATCCGTCAAACACGAATCCGTCTACCGTAGGCGGCACGAACGAAATTGCCGCGCCGTACTCGTAACTTTCTTCGAATATTTCGGTTGCGCCGTTATATACGATTACCTTATAGGTCTGCGGCACGCTCGGCGACGGGACTTGGGAGTTGGTCACCGAAAACCCGAGTATTTCAGATTCCGCCATCATCGACCTTATCCCTACGCAGCCTATGCCCAATGCTTCGGGCAATTCGTAACCGAGCGACTGCACGCCGTTTATATAGCCGTAAATAAAATTGTTTTTTATGACAAGCTCTATCTCCGTAACGTCGCCCGAAAGATAGCGCATACCGCCGTTGCACACCAATCCGATATACCCTTTATCCGCGCCGAATTCATACAGATTGAGCTTGATCGTATTGCCGCTGCGCTCCGCCTGAAGATTGAGCGCATTTATCATATCCTGCCTGTCGGCGGCGCGCGATGCGTTGAAGTAAATACCCGTGTTTATATTCCGATCGCGCGGAGTTTTAAGCCTGAGCTTTACGGAAATCGCCGAATGGTCGTACGTTCCGTCGAGAATGAATTTCTGTTCGGCGTATGCCGACGTTACGAGCGCGCCGTTACGAACGGCAGCACCGTACTTCGACGATGACGAGAACGTTTCGAAGCAAAGCAAGTCGGCTGCGGTATCGAAACCTATGTTGCGCGTATTGCCGTCCACCGTTTCGACAGGGGGCGCAGGCGGTTCTTCGGTATGCCCGAATAGCGGATACACCGAGAAAAACATGTCGCGTTCGAGTTCTCCGTAAGGCAGAACGATATACGGACTTTCGTCTTCCGTACGGTATTCCCACCTGCCATTGCCCGTCGCAACAAGTCCGGCGATAAAGTCGTCCAACGACATATTCGTATCTACGGCAAGTTCGTCGGTTCCGTCGGTGTCCTTGCCGTGAACGGTCAGTTTGAAGTCGTAATAACTGTCGGGATTGACGGCTACAGCCATAAGCACGGGACCGTACGTAAAGGCATGGCGCGTTTTTCCGTCCACCTGCGTAAGCCCGTCATAGTCAACCGAAACAAGTCCTTTGGTCGCGGTAACTTCCACGGTATCGTCGGGGTTTACGTCGAGGGTTATATATCCACCGCCCGACGGGATATCGCCGTCGTATGCAACGCCGTTTATCTTTACGCCGAACGCTTTGCTCCAAGACGGCACGCGCAACGTAAGTTTCATGGCGTCGCCCGTTATCTTTATGACGCTTTTATCGCCGCTTAGAAGATCGGCGGTTTGGGTAAGCGCGAAATGCTTGCCGCCGCGCATAATATCGAGCGAAGACGCGTCGTAAATGTTTACGCGCACGCCGTCGTTATCGGTCAAGTAAACAAACTCGGGCAAGCGCGACAGCAAATTGGAACCGTTTATTTCACAGCATGTATTCGTGTTGAGCGCGACTTCGATCTTGCCGTTGTAGCGTTGATGATATCTGAGCTTGCCGTCGGCGGATTGCGCCTCGCGCATTATGTTGTAAATCCCTTTTTCCGCTTCGAGCGCGTATTTTTCCTCGTCGGGGAACAACTGCAAAAGTTTGTAATTGTAGTCTATCCAGAACGCGGTGCCGCACAGCTCGCCCGTATGGTTCGCGCTGTCGAGATGTCGAGACCCGGGCAGATACGTATTGAATTCGCAGATAGCCGCCGCGCCGCCCTCGTGCATGAAATACTCGTGCATCAAATTCCAATATCCCAAACATGCGTTAAGATATTTTTCATCGCCCGTGGCGCGGTAATGATCGAGATAGGAATCCATGCCCGTCATTAAATAGTTGTGCGGACGGTTGAGCGGATATTTATATATCGCTTCGGGGATCTCGTCCGTAAGATACTCTATCCACCAATTCTGAATATAGCACAGTTCGGCATACGTCATGTCCTCCGTTTTTCCTACGGGCGTGAAATACGTATGAGTGCTTGCCGGATGACCTTGAACGCCTACAACGCCCTCCAACATTTTTTCGCCGTACTTATTGTCGTTATAGTTATACCAATCCATAAAGTCGCGAAGTATCGTGTACGCGACGTTATCCTTAACGGCAACGCCCTTATTGTGGTAATAATTGCCGGCGAGAACAAGCCCCTTTACGAACATAGCTCTGTCGTAGTTTCTGCGTTCGTCCTCGGACGGGTCGGTATTGCCGGACAGCACGCTTTCGTCGTAAGAAAGCGCATAGCCGTTACCGTTGGCGAGCTGACGGGCGCGGATCTTTTGCAACAACGCCGCAAGCTCCGTTTCGAATTCGGGTACGTTTTTCCAATTGAGCGTATTGCCCAATCCGGCAAGCATCCTGCCCTCGTTGGAGTTTTGCAGCATGGACACCCACCATTCTGTGACATCCACGTAATCGGTTTTTCTTATGCTGTCCTTAAAATATTGCGTATTTTTTTCGAACATATCGCCGAGTATGCCGTTTGTAAGCGTAACGCCGCTTGACGGCTTTTCCGCCGCATACGCCACAGGCCGCCATGTATCGGAATCGGATATCTCGCGCGTGCCGTTTTTGCGTTCTTCTATCTCCGCCAACGCTTTTATGCGCATATCCGCCTCGAGCGACACGAACGCAAGATCGTCGGTCTTGATGCAGTCGAGCGCGAATTCGCCTTCCGTCACCGTTAAAACAAGTCTGTGCATAACCGCGTCCGACAGTTCGAGCGCAACGGGCGCAAACGTTTCGGAAGTGATTTCGGTCGTTTTTCCGTCAACGGTAAGTTCGGCTTTCCACGCCTTTCCGTCGTCGTATGGAACAAGACTGCTTGCCGAGCCGCGGAAAGTAGCCGTAAAGCTTTCGCCCGACGGGATGCTTGCAAACTTGCCGCATACCGCATTCGCGTTTTCGGTGAGCTTTACGCCCGATGTATAAGTAATGAACGCGTCGTTTGCGCTATGTATTATCATGTCTTCTCCTTCTATGCCCTCCACACGGAGTTTGTCTATCTCTATCCAAGTATTGCCGCTTGCGGCGTTATTTGCGCCCGTTGTTACAAGCTTGAATTCGTAGTAACCTTTTTCAAGCTCACCGCTGTCCCAAATCACGTCGCTGTCGATATATACTCCGCTGTACTCGTCTATCTCGGCTTGAAATTGCCCGTTTAGGTATATGTTCGCTTTGCCGCGGTCGTTTGACTTGGACGCGTAAAGCTTGATAGACGTCGCGCCGTCGAACGCCATGGAAAAGCTCGCGTTCGCCGTAGAGGTGGAATGCGCGCTCTTCATATAGTAAGTTTCGCTAAGCCCGTTAAACGCCGTCCAGCCGTCGCCCTCGAATCCGAGCGACGCGTCGTCTATATCGAATTGCGGTTTGGGAGCAGGCGGAGCGGCATAATAATACGCCGCGATCTTATCGATCGCCACCCATACCTCGCTCGAGTTGTTGTTTTTATCGCCTCTGCACACTATTTTTATCGTGTGCTCGCCGTCGCTCAGCACGTCCGAAACGAACATAGGGGACGACTCGTCGCGTTGCTCGCCGTCATAGGTATCGACCGTCCGAACAAGCGCGTCGTCTATATAAACGTCAGCCTTGCCCTTATTGCCCGTCCTGTGCGCGTAAACGACGAACTGCCGCACTCGGTCGAGCGTGAGTTCCGCCGACGCGCCGTTTTCCCACGCGGAGTGTACCGTCCCTTCATATAATCCGTTTTGACCGTCGAACGCCATAAACGATTTGTACGCGATCCGCGCATCCGCGTCGTCTACGATCTCGGCATACGGCGAAACAAACGCGTCGTCGTACACTACGATCTTACTGACAGCCATCCAACCGCCGCCGCGACATTCGAGTTTAAACGTATGCTCGCCGCGCGCCAATACGTCCGACTCGTACATTATACATTCGTTGCCGCTCTCGCCGCGGTTGTTCTTTACTGTTACCGCCTTAACTCCGTCTATGTATACGTCCACGACGCCGGCGTTATCGTTGGCTTCGCCGTACCAAGTAAACCCCGTAAAAGTTCCCGTGTATGACAGGCTGTCGCCGTCGTTGCACGTAGACGCCGCCGACGGGAACGCCCAGTTGCCCGTCATCGTAAAGCCTTCGTCGATAAAACCCGAATCGGACGGCTTGAATTCTTTTACCGTCACCGTTTCGCTTACGTCGTCGCTTTCGCCTAACGCGCTTTCGGCAAACAAACCGAAAAACATAAACAATGCCGCAACGATCGCCGTCGCGACAGTCGCTGTCACCGCAAAAAGCGTCGCAAACGATTTTGCTCTGTTCTCCACTTTCAACTCCTTATGCTCCGCGAATCACCGTCGCGAGCTTTGACTTGTGGTTTTATTTTAACAGAATTTTTTGCCGATTGCTTGTACGTTTGTACTATAATGTGGTATAATAATCTCATGAATATCGAACAATATCCGCAAACGCTGTCGGACAACAGTCAAATTTGTTATTCCGCGCAAGAGTTTCCGCTACTGATGAAATACGACGCGGAGTGCTTATTCCACCGAAACTACAGCAATCTCATGCACTATCATGATTATTACGAAGTGAACCTGGTCACGGGCGGCAACGGATTGCATTATTTCGGGTCGCGGAGGTTTCACGTTAAGACGGGCGACTTTTTCGTTATTCCTACGAACATAAAACACGGGTATATAGACCTCGGCGGTCTTGACGTGGTACATCTTATAATGACGCAGAAATTCATGGACGACAACTGTACGCTGTTTTACAACAACAACGAGTACTATTCTTTGTTCAAGTT
>Ga0137307_102533_pt1 | contig 12449 bp, 14 predicted proteins | sample NAcewD2O_March_2_FD_97180 | JGI IMG/M metagenome (GOLD analysis project Ga0137307, IMG submission 97180) | Mouse cecal microbial communities from Vienna, Austria - N-Acetylglucosamine amended D2O_March | ecosystem: Host-associated > Mammals > Digestive system > Large intestine > Cecum | place...
AAAGGAATGCTTCCGAAGGGACCTTTAGGAAGATCAATGCTTAAGAAGCTTCATGTATATGCCGGACCAGACCATGCACAGCAGGCTCAGAAGCCGGTAGAGCTGAAATTTTAGGGAAAGAGTGAAAGGAGGATATTACAGTGGCTAAAGCAAGATTCTACGGAACAGGAAGAAGAAAAAAATCAGTTGCAAGAGTATATTTAGTACCAGGAACAGGTAACATTACGATAAATAAAAGAGATATTGACGACTATCTTGGACTTGAGACATTAAAAGTAGTAGTCCGTCAGCCGTTGGCAGCAACAGATACAGAAGGAAAGTTCGATGTAATCGTTAATGTAAAAGGCGGCGGTTACACAGGACAGGCAGGAGCAATCCGCCACGGTATCGCAAGAGCGCTTCTTGAGGCAGATCCGGATTACAGGCCAATACTTAAGAAAGCCGGCTACTTAACACGTGACCCACGTATGAAAGAACGTAAGAAGTACGGTCTTAAAGCAGCGAGAAGAGCACCACAGTTTAGTAAGAGATAGGCATACAGAATACAAGATTTCAAGAATATATACTCCGCGGGTTTTCCTGCGGAGTTTTTCTGATCTATTAACATTTCAGGTTATTTGGGTTATAATATATTTTGATAGCGGTTGTTAACGGTGTTGGGAAATCAACATTATATCAGTCTTTGCAAAGTTTACAAGATATGCCGAGAGTAAATACTAATGAAATACTGAGAGAGTTTGGTGATTGGAGAAATATAGCTGATATTATGACTGCAGGAAGAATTGCGGTAAAGAGAATGGCCGGGTATTTTGAGAAAATCCAACGTTGGATTTGACTTTGATTTTGACCGGGAAATTAATGACGATGACGAAAAATTATAGCGCACAGGAAATCCGGCAAATAATGAGACATGCAATAGATCATGCAGCTCCTAAATACGGTTACAACCCTTGCGAAGATTCCACAAAACTGTAATTATAATCACGCTAAACATTCACGTTCTATTTTTGCTGAATCCGTAAATGAGATGTATCAGAAGAAAAAGAAAAAATAACGGTGAAACTAATAAAAATAGCGTCCTCAAATTGGGAGGCGCTATAATCTTTTGTCTATGAAATCCTTATGGAAAATCCCTCATATATCCCTACTGGAACATCCTCACCAAAAGAATACTCTTGCATGTCATCCTGTTCAAAATTATAAACTGTGATCCGGTTCTTCTCTGAATCAACAATCCAGTATTCCCTTACACCGGCCGAACTGTATTTGAATAATTTCTTATAATAATCCATTGATCTGCTACCAGGTGACACAATCTCAATAATCCAGTCGGGAGCACCATGACAGCCTTTCTCGTCTAATTTAGATGGATCACATATCACAGATATATCCGGTTCCAGGTAATTATAATCATCCTTGTTGAGATATACAGCGAATGGAGCCGTAATCGTGATTGTCCACCATGGACAACCCTTCTTATTTTTGAAATCCACACTCCAAAATTTTAGAGGGAAAAAAGACCATTTATTTTATTGATATCAAGAGAGGTATGGGCGAGAGCCATACCTTGAGCCTTGCCATAGAGTTGAGATATTCAAAATCTGCAATCATACAGGCAGAACACATTTATATCCTATCAGAGTAAATCACCTGTCTTGACAAATTCCGAGTCATTTTAAATAATGTCAAAAAACTCATCCTTTCTTTGCAGCTAACTTCTTAATGTACTGCGGCATCTTCTGCTTGTCTGCATGGTCGCGCCTCTTCTGTTTGATTTCATCTATTGTCTCCTTTCCTGCTTTTTTCTATTGGTCACTTTGCTTCAAAAAGGTAATCAAAATATATGCAAATAAAAAAAATCGCCCAACCCTCGATTTTACTGGATTTAAAGCGATTTTTATTAGTGGACCTGGCGGGAGTTGAACCCGCGTCCGAAAGCCCATCCATCAGAGCTTCTCCCATCACAGTCATTATATTAACATTCCCTTGTCCAGTCACCTAATGACAGGTTACTGGCTTCAGTAGCTTCATAAATTCTTCCATCTCCTCAAAGCTTTGGAAACGAAGTGCTCCGCTCAGTTGAAGCCGGTTGCTTAAGCAGCGGATAACCTAAGGCCGACTGCCGCCAATACTAGGCAGCGTACGCTAATTCTCTATTGTCTGCGTTTATATTTAATTGGAACTTTTAACGTAGTGTCCCGCTACGGATGGCTTCTCCAACTTTCTGACCCCCGTCGAAACCAGTACAAGCCCTAATCTATACTGCTTATTCTCTGGTTCGCAGACATCTTCGTATTGCTGTCTTTTCTTTCTGTATTCTAATTATATGCATGGAATCTAGATTTGTCAAGGAAAGGTTTTTCAAAATTTTTAATTCCTACACGTTCTCCCAGTTTTACCCGGGTCTCTATGCCTTTGGCTGAATTCTCAAGGATGTCCTGATCCGGGCACACTCTGCCCTTACGCGTCATGAGAATAATCGTGGATCCCCCGAAAGCAAAACTGCCCTTTTCCTGTCCTCTCTTTACAGTGTCGCTAACCCGGTGGTTCTCAATCTGACCCACAAGCAGGGCACCCACCTCCATCTGGAGAATCTCGCCAAAGTTTTCGGATTTAAGCACAGAATATTCCCTGGTATTTTCTTTATAAATCGGAAATCTGTCTCCTGCCGCAGGGTTAACTGTGTGAAATACCCCTGGTATTACACGTCTTTTTGATTCTTTTCCGCAGTCAACGTAGATATACCGGTGACAGTCGTCTACACGAAGGCGGAAGATCCATACATATCCTCCCGCATACTGGTCTGCAAGCCACCAGTCGCGCAAAAGCGTTGACAACGTATAGCTGGTATGCTTTACCTTAAATGTACTCTCAGATCCGACCTTATAGACGCTAAGCCTGCTGTCACACGGGCTGACCAGAATCTCCGGTGCATTCTCAATCTGACGGGCTCCCGGCCGGAGCCTTCGCTTAAAAAAATCGTTATAAGAGACATACTCCTTTTGCTCATAGTCTGTCATATCAATGGAAAGACGGTGTACAAATGGGGCGACCAGAACTCTGGACATACGTAGATCCAGAAGCTTTCCTCCAAGCCTTGACACACCCGGCATAATAAGCGGTTTTAACAGGCATCTTCCCAGGAGATGTCCATACATCCATCTGAGGAGCTTATCCTGAAGAGAATTCTCTTCCTCAGTCTTTCCATTTCGGTCTGCAACTAAATACATATATCTTTCCTCCTGGTAAATCGTTAAAAGTGCAAAAGCCGCCACCAGCTCCGCCAGACAAATATAATAACCGCCACGGCCGCGGCAACAACCGCAACAAGCAGAAAAAGCTCCCTGGTTGACAATTTTCTTATTTTAAAGTCTGCCACGAACAGGATTCCGATTACTGTCACAAGAACATGAAGCAGCACTGTAAATGTCATATGATTCGGAAATAAAGGCGACACCACAACGAAGAGCGGCAGTGCAATTGCCATGGATGTAATTGGCAGTCCCTGATAATATTTCCGGTTTTCGTCCGTCTCTGCCTGCCTTTTTGTCTCCATTACATTAAAATATCCAAGGCGGATTACTCCTGCCAGTGCGTAAAAAATCAGGATTGCCATGCTGTAGATATGCCTCATGCCAAGCTTAAAACAGATCAGCACAGGCAGGATGCCAAAGCAGACGATATCGCACAAAGAATCAATCTGGATTCCGAAGTTCTTCTCATCCTCTGTCCGGTTCTTTTTTGTCCTGGCAATCTTTCCGTCAAACATGTCACAAAGTCCCGAAAAGGCAAGAAAAAAGACTGCCCATCTCAGATGTCTTGTAGATGCACAGAACATTCCGGTAATGCCCGATGCAAAACCAATATATGTAAGAACAACCGTATAATCATAAAAACCTATCATTTTGCAACCCCCTGCTGAAGCCCGGTTTCATTTTTCATCCGGCTTCTCCATGTATAATATAACTGCGCTGTTACCGTAAATACAGCACTGATTAATAGCTGGCTGTAGTAACCGATTCCCCGGGAAAGTACCATTGCCGGCAAAAGGAAGGTTCCGAAAACCGGACGAAAGATTTTTAGGAACAGGGATTCGCTGATCCCCATCCCGCCTGGAAGAGGAAGCATGTCAACGGAAACAGATATAACCGCCTGAAGGAGTACAACATCCGCGGCATCCACCCCTGACATTCTGAATGCCCGGTATACCGTCCAGGTAACGCCAAACAGGATCAACCGCTGTATAAATGTAATAAGCATTACTAGAACAAGCACTGTCCTGTGTTTTCTCAGATAGTCCGCAGTCTCCCTGTAGACCTGCATGGCCTTAAGCAGCTTCTCCCTGCGGGCTCTCCTCCTCTTCATAATCTTAAATCTTTCCATCCATCCCAGTCCTGAAACCAAAAATCTTTCGACAAGAACCGGGTGGAATAACAGTACAATCATAAATCCGACACAGGCTACATTCAGTGCAAGCCCTAGATAATAAACCGGCAAGATCTCTCCTAGATAATGACAGCAGAATTCTCTTCCGAGCATAAGAACTCCAAGACCTATTATAACAAGCACCAACTTGTATGTAATCGTCACAACCATCAGAATAACTGTAGAAACCGGGATCGGAATCCGCTCCTTCCTCATATAGTAAATCTGCATGGGCTGCCCCCCGCTTGCTGACGGAGTGATGCAGCTGAAGAAAAATCCCACAGAGGAAAATAAAAAGCAGATTCTTTTCTTAAGAAAAATACCGAAAGAACGCATCATATACCATATAATAATAGATTCGCCCCAGATAAATAATACCACAAAGAGTACTCCAGGGACAAGCCACTTTACATCTGCCCCCTTAATTGCAGCAAACATTTTTTCCAAATCTTCTCCGTGAAAGACACCATACAGGGTAAGCAGGAATACAGACAGCAGAAAAATGCCATTTCCAATGATCTTTTTTTTGCTATGCATTCAGCTCCCCCTTCCTGCTCTTCGGGAAAAGAATCCTCTCATAGATGTGCCTCGGCCTCCTTCGCCTGCCAATATAGAAGCTCAGCTCTGCCAGGATCACACCCCCAAATACATCTATAATAACATGCTGTCTTGTAAAGAGCGTGGATGCACAGACCATAAGTGCCATCATGCAGGAGAACAGTTTGTACCACAGTGGGATTTCCCGCCTTCCTCTTATTCCGATAAAACAGAACCAGCTCACCATGCAGTGAATGGAGGGGAAGAGGTTATCTGCCGCATCCACTGAGAATACCCACAGCATAAGCTGATTCCATACTCCGTCCGGTTCTAGCGCAGGACGGATATTTGTTGTTGGAAACAATAGAAAAATCGCAAAGCAGATCACATGCGCTATAAAATCACTCCAAAAAAACTGACATACTGCTTTCTTGTCCTGTCTGGCGATCAGTATATAATTCACTGCCCAGAACAGATAGCATCCCAGATAAACGGTCACTGCAGGCGCCCAGAACGGAACCATCTTATCCAGGCTGCTTTCCATATTATAATGATGCCATTCGCCTGCAATCATCCTCGCTGCCACATAAACTCCGCTATCAAAAGAAAGAGCCAGAATGAGCGGAAACCAACTATATTCCGGGATCATTCCAGCCAGTATTTTTCGAAATCTGCCCATACTTATCTGCTCCTTACGTAACGTCCTTGTTCATCATGTAGTATGTGTAAGAGTATAGCAAGATATTCTTTGATTCACAACAACTTTCTGCTTTTCTTTAGAAAACTTCATAAAATATTAAGAAACCATCTAAAAATTCTCTAAAATAACAATAACTAAAATATATTATACTCACGGCCGATGAAATCTGCCGTGAGTATCACGCCAGCCGCAAAGCGGCATACTTCCTTATGCGGCTGTGCGCATCATTTTTTAACCTATTTTCCAAATAACTCTGCTGCCTTTTTCATGTTCAGGGCAATCTTTACCTGGAATGGGCATCTCTTTTCACATACACCGCATGCCGCACATTCTCCGGCAGTATGGGAAAGTACTGCATAATGCTCCCGTATCGTCTCCGGAATCCCGTCTTGTGCTACAGCCAGGTTCAGAAGCTTTGTAACCATAGCCACGTCAATACCCTTCGGACATGGCGCGCAGTGCCCACAGTACATACAGTGCCCTGCCCAGCTGATCTTAGGAAATGCCGCAAGTGCCGGCGCATAGTCCCTCTCTTCCTCTTTTGCAGACTCATACGCAATGTCACTTTTTAATTCCTGAAGAGATCTGGCGCCTGACAGTACAGTTGCCACTGCGGGACGCGTCAGGGCATAGCTCAGACACTGGAAAGCATTCAGCGCCTTTCCGGCAGGCGATAATTCTCCGTCTAACAGATCCCCACCGCCGAATGCCTTCATAACCGTAATGCCAATTCCGCGTCTCTGGCATTCCTCATAGAGTTCCTGTCTTGCCGGCTCCATATTAAGGAGCGGCTTCTCATAATTTTTCTCGTTCCAGAGCTCTTCTACATCCTCACTGGCAGGCATCAGGTCATAGCAGGGATTTATGCTGAACATCAGCACATCAATATTCCCGCCTCTTATGGCCTCAAGAGCAGCTTCTGGATTATGGCTGGAAAGTCCGATGCTCTTAATGACCCCTTCTTCCTTAAGCATACGCGCATATTGCATAACCGGCCCGTCCGCCACATTTCTCCACTCATCTACAGAATCCACGTAATGAATCATACCGATCTCTACATAATCTGTCCCAAGACGCTTTAACTGGTCTGCAAATCCTTCCTTTACTTCCTCAATATCCCTTGTCCTTTTATACTGCCCGTCCTTCCAGATCGTACACAGATGCGCCTGCAGGACAAATTTTTCTCTTCTTCCTGCCAGAGCCGCGCCGAGAGAACTCCTGAATACTGGATTCGGAGAATATAAATCAATACAATTTACCCCCTCCTGCTCCATCAGATCCACAAATTCCCTCACCTGGTCAGCAGTTTTATCTATAAAGCCCTCGCAGCCTATTCCAATTTCACTGACTTTAATCCTGGTATTACCAAGTTCCCGATAAATCATACTCCATTATCCCCCTTTATAATCGTACGGCATTCTCAGGCAAGCTTTGTTACAAAATCAGCCAGTACTTCTGAAATCTTAATCTGCTGCGGACAGACTGCCTCACAGCTTCTGCATCCTACACATGCCGAGGGCTGCTGTTCCTTCGGAACCGACATTAATGCCATGGGGGCAATGAATCCGCCGCCGGTAAATACATGCTCATTATACAGCCCAATCATGAATGGAATATTGATTTCCTGCGGGCAGTGGCTGGTACAGTAATGACATTTTGTACAGGGCACTCCATTTACCATCTTTCCCGCAATGCCAAGAAGCTCTGTCATCTCCTTGTTATTTAAAGGTTTCTCTGTCTCAAAGGTATGTATATTTGCCTTCACCTGTTCAAAATCTGACATTCCGGAAAGAATCATAGTCACACCCGGAAGACTCTGTAAAAACCGGAATGCCCATGCCGGCACTGCCTCGTCCGGGCGCAGTTCTTTAAGCTTCGCTGTATTTTCCTCAGAATGCTTTGCCAGCATACCTCCGCGCAGAGGCTCCATAACCCATACCGGAATGTGATGCTTCTCTAACAGCTCCATCTTCTCCTTTGCGTTCTGCAGAGTCCAGTCCACATAGTTGACCTGGAGCTGGCAGAATTCCATGTGCTCTCCATATGCGTCAAGAAAACGCTTAATCACATCACAGGATCCATGGGCCGAAAATCCCAAATGCCGTATTCTTCCATTTTCCTTCTGCTTCATCAGATATTCAAATATACCATACTGCTGATCTAGATACTGTTCAATATTCATCTCACATACATTGTGGAACAGATAAAAGTCAAAATATTCCACCTTGCACTTTTCAAGCTGTTTTTCAAAAATCTCTTCTACCTTCGTCATATTAGCAAGATCATATCCCGGAAACTTTGTGGCCAGATAAAAGCTGTTCCGGGGATATTTACTGAGGAGATTACCCACAACTGTCTCGGAATTTCCGTTATGATATCCCCAGGCTGTATCATAATAATTAATGCCGCGGCTCATAGCGTACTCAACCATCTCTGCCGCTGCCGCCTCGTCAATACGTGCATCATCCCCGTCGATAACAGGAAGCCGCATGTTCCCCATGCCAAGTGCCGACAATTGTAAATCCTCAAACTTCTTATAAATCATATCTGTATCCTCCTTTTATTTTTCAGTGTCCTTCCGGATCACCTTTTACTAACACTCCTTATGCATTACTATTCACGGACTAACCGTCCGCTCATAGCAATGCATCCAGCTTTATTTATCCCAGCTTAATCTGCCGGTCTCCATCGCCTCATCGTACCGGGAGATCTTATAATCCAGACGTTCTTTTGCCGCGCGGATTGCCTCATACTGCTTCATCAGCTGCTTCCTCTGATCATTCAGCAAATCACGCCTTGCAGCAATGGTCTCATCCCCCTGCCTGGCAAGATTTACATATTGAATTAATGCCTCCATGGAAAGTCCGGCACTTCGCATACACTTTGCAAGCTCAATCCATCCCAGATCCTCCTCCGTGTAATCCCGTGCTCCCCCTGCCTTGCGCTTCGCCGGCGGAATCACGCCGATGCGTTCATAATAACGAAGAGTATCCTGTGAAAGCCCATACTTTTCACTCACCTCAGAAATCGTCATGCAGTCTGCTCCTTCTCTGAATTGTAATATAAGCAGTATAGCACCTGGAGTATACTCCAAGTCAAGAGGGCGGGCATTTTTCGCCTCAAAGGCTCCCCTAATACTGAATACAGCTGACCAGGGATTTCTTTCGTCAACCCCGCATGAAAAGCCCTTTTGAATCCCGTAAAACCGAGAGTTCATAAATTCTTTACAAAAAATTAGCACTCACCTCTTGACAGTGCTAACAATATGTGTTATATAATATTTATAACAAATAAAACAATTCATATTTCAAATACCTTTTTGGAATACTATTTCCAGAAGGCAGAATTTTAAGGAGGAATCATTATGTTATTAGCAAACAGAAATTACAATTTATTTGACGACATGTTCAGGGATCCTTTTTTCTCACGTCCGTTTGAGAATGCTACTTCGCAGATTATGAAGACAGACATCCATGAAAAGGATGGCTATCTAACGATTTCTGCAGTCCGGAATGAGACAAAGGAAGAAAAGGATGCCAAGGGAAACTGTGTACGCAAAGAACGCTACACTGGAAGCTGCAACAGAAGCTTTTATGTAGGCGACAGAGTAACACAGGAAGATATCAAGGCTGCTTTCAAGGACGGTGTCCTGGCACTTCAGGTACCAAAGGACGTGCCGAAGGCAGTAGAACAGCCAAAGCTTATTACAATCGAATAGGGGTATAACATTAAAGAGGGGCGGTCACCATTTAAGCGGCCGCCCCGTATTCCTTTATTTTAGAATTTTAATCTTTCCAATAATCGGGAGTTCCTGTCTTGTCCCTTTGCATGCAGAGACGATTCCCATAACAAGCAGAATCAGACATACGAAATCTGCAAGATCTATAATCCAGGAAAACCAGTTCCCGCCAAAACTAAACCAGGAGTAAAATCCCCCGATCCATTTCCCGTCAAGAAAATCCACGATAGAAGACAGAATAAAAAATACAAGGCCCTGATTTGCATGATGCTTTACATAAGGAGAGCTCTTGTCTCCGGCCAGCAGCGGAATCAGTACCAGGATTCTCAAATAAGATAACACACCCATTACTTTATTACGTTTTACCTCCGAAGCCTCAAAATACCCTGTTTGGCTGCCATATGCCTGTTGCCCATTGTAGTTCTGCTGACTGCCATATGTCTGCTGCCCGCTGTATGCCTGCTGCCCGTTGTAGTTGTACTGAGTGCCGTATGTCTGACGTTCATTTGTTCCTTCTTGATAATATGTGTAACTTTGCGATTCTTCCGAACCTCCCGCTGTATATGTATTCTCTGCCCGATCCGCTGTTTTTTCCACAACTGGAATCTCTGCCCCGCAATATGGACAGAATCTTAAATCATCCTCAACTCTTGCTCCGCATTTTACGCAGTATGCCATTGCCCTTAATCCTCCAATCCAAGTATCTCTGCCAGAACCTCTATGATAATCTCATTGGTACAGGACTTCACATAGCCTAACATGTGAAGAGATATCTCATCCTGCTTCTGCGCCTCTGTAAGTGTATCATCATGCCTGGTCTGTTCAATTAATTGTATAAGCTGAGGGGTCAGCTCCTCATATGTTTCTATTGTAGTCTGACTTACCAGCTTGCGCAAGTCCTCTTTTTTTACAGGTATCATTTCTATTTCCTCTCCAGACTTCCGGTATCTGTCTCCGGAGTAAATACATGTATCACATGGAATGTCTTTTACGTCAACCCCATCATCTTTGCATCATATACTGCGCGGTAAAGGTGATATCTCTGTGTTACAGCAAGCATACGGTTCACCTTAAAGATTTCCTTCGCCCGGTATATGCCTTTCATAAGTGGAAAATCCGGCGTGATCCATAAAGATATGCTCTGCGGGAACTCCCTGCTCCACAGCATAATCCTTTCTTCCGTGATCTCCTCTCATAATCATACGATCCGTAAGACCTGCCTTATAAACCGCAATTCCTGTGTCCAGGCGCTCCTTAAGCATTACACTTGTATTTTGACGCTCATGATACACCGGATTTCTCCGCGCTTCGCGCTCCCGAAATCCTAAAACACCAGGGATCCGCTCATTTTTCTACGAAAAATGGCTGCTTTTCTGTGTTTTTCGCGTCCCGAAGTCATGCCTTTTCATGCAAGCATGAAACGCATGACCTTTTGACGCTTGTATCATATTATATTAGTATATGAGCAGTCTGTCAATAGATGCCCATGAACAGTAACGCCTTATACTGCATATATTGTTACTATTCACGGAGCCGTGCACTCCGCTGCACGGCATCCGAGCCGATAAAGTGGTGGTTTTCGGCATCCATGCAGGTAAAGTAGTGCTTTTGGGCAAATATATATGGTAAGGAAGGGATTGATATGGCAAGTCAGAAGATAGAAAATCTGCTGAATCTGGCATTGGACGCATCATCAGAAGAAAGAGAGAAATCATTGGAGCTTGATGTGGGCTATAACCCTGTTGAGCGGGAATGGGATCTCATTGTGAAATATTCCGGAAGTCTTGAAAGAGTACGGGAGCTTGCATCCAGGGTGACAGAACTTCAGAATGAATATGCGATTATTACAATCCGTGAGTCGCAGATTGAAGCTTTGTCACAGATACCGGAAATCGAATATATTGAGAAACCAAAGAGACTATTCTTCCAGGTTGCCAATGGAAGGCGGGTATCCTGCATTAATGCGGTACAGGATACCCGCTTTTCACTATATGGTCAGGGAGTCCTGGTAGGAATTATAGATTCAGGAATTGATTATACACTGCCGGATTTTCGTAATGCAGACGGAACAACAAGGATCATGGCCTTGTGGGATCAGTCACTGAGACCCCGCGAGGGGGAAAGTGCGCCGGAGGGCTATGAAACTGGGGTTGAATATACGGAAGAACAGCTGAACAAGGCATTGGAGGCACAGACTGCCAGAGAGCGAATGAGTCTTGTCCCATCCAGGGACACATCAGGCCATGGAACGGCAGTCGCAGGGATTGCTGCTGGAAATGGAAGAGGCGTTTCCCCGGGTAAAATATTAATTGGAAATACAGACGGCTACGGGCAGTATGCCGGGGTGGCTCCGGAGAGTAAGCTTCTTGTAGTGAAGCTCGGAAGTCCATCGAAGGAGGGCTTTCCCCGGACAACGGAGCTTATGACAGGACTGGATTACGTGATCCGCAAGGCATTGGAATACAGGATGCCGGCAGCAGTCAATATAAGCTTTGGGAATACCTACGGCTCCCATGACGGCACATCTCTTCTTGAACGGTATATTGATGACATTTCCAATATATGGAAGAGCTGCATCTGTATTGGAACCGGAAATGAAGCATCAGGAGCAGGGCATACTTCCGGGCGCTTCCGTGACGATCAGGAGGTAGTGATAGAGATTGCGGTACAGGACAGCCAGCCGTCTCTGAACGTGCAGATCTGGAAGGAGTATGTGGATGTCGTGGATATTTCACTGGTTTCCCCTTCCGGCATACGGATCGGACCTGTTCAGGAAATACTTGGACCTCAGAGATTTACGGCAGGGCAGACAGAAATTTTGCTATATTATGGGGAACCCAGCCCTTACAGTACTGCCCAGGAGATTTTTCTGGATTTCCTTCCAGGGGATTCCTATATCGGCGCAGGCACATGGCGTATCGTAATGACACCCAGGAAAATCGTGGATGGAAATTATGAGCTTTGGCTTCCGGCGGAGGCAGTCTTAAACAGGGGAACTGGGTTCCTCTTTCCCACAGATAATACAACTCTTACCATTCCATCGACTGC
>Ga0137307_101182_pt1 | contig 12439 bp, 9 predicted proteins | sample NAcewD2O_March_2_FD_97180 | JGI IMG/M metagenome (GOLD analysis project Ga0137307, IMG submission 97180) | Mouse cecal microbial communities from Vienna, Austria - N-Acetylglucosamine amended D2O_March | ecosystem: Host-associated > Mammals > Digestive system > Large intestine > Cecum | place...
AAGCTGCCTTCGCAATCGGTGTTCTGTATGATCTCTAAGCATTTCACCGCTACACCATACATTCCGCCTACCGCAACTACTCTCTAGTTCAACAGTATTAGAGGCAGTTCCGGAGTTAAGCCCCGGTATTTCACCTCTAACTTATCAAACCGCCTACGCACCCTTTAAACCCAATAAATCCGGATAACGCTTGGATCCTCCGTATTACCGCGGCTGCTGGCACGGAGTTAGCCGATCCTTATTCGTATTATACTTTCAGTCAGGTACACGTACCTGAGTTTACCCTAGTACAAAAGCAGTTTACAACTCATAGAGCCGTCTTCCTGCACGCGGCATGGCTGGTTCAGACTTGCGTCCATTGACCAATATTCCTCACTGCTGCCTCCCGTAGGAGTTTGGTCCGTGTCTCAGTACCAATGTGGGGGGTTAACCTCTCAGTCCCCCTATGTATCGTCGCCTTGGTAAGCCGTTACCTTACCAACTAGCTAATACAACGCATGCCCATCCGTAACCACCAGAGTTTTCAACCCCAGAAGATGCCTTCCGAGATATTATGGGGTATTAGTACCAATTTCTCAGTGTTATCCCCCTGTTACGGGTAGGTTGCATACGCGTTACGCACCCGTGCGCCGGTCGCCGACAGCCGTATTGCTACGGCCTCGCTGCCCCTCGACTTGCATGTGTTAAGCCTGCCGCTAGCGTTCATCCTGAGCCAGGATCAAACTCTCCATTGTAAAGATTATAATGTTTCGTTAGAGTCCTGACTACTTCAATCCTTTAAAAGGAAATTGACAGATAAATACTACATTTCTTTTTCTCTCAAATATAACCAGTAATTCAAAGAACCAGTTTGAAAAAACTCGCAACCATTTCGTTTGCGATTGGGACTGCAAAGTTAAGAACTATTTTTGTAATCACCAAATCTTTTTCAAGATTTTTTTCGAGCGAACTTTTCAGTTCATATCGAAAGGGACTGCAAAGATAAGTAAACTTTCGCAAACCACCAAAACTTTTTTTTCAAGAACGTTGCATCTTTTTGAAATTCAGCTTTTCAAAACCACCGTGAGCTCCTTTACTGTAAACTCACCGCTTATTTGTAAGAACCGTTGTTTCTCAAATGCGGATGCAAAGGTAGCGACTTTTTTCGAACCTGCAAATCTTTCGCAGACTTTTTTCGCGAAAAACTAATAATTCTTCAAAAATAGGCCGAAATAGCCGTTTATACCCTATATATATTTATAGCCTCGCCGATCGATGCAGAGGCCGGCTATCTCCCCTACATTTATCGTATGAGGCGCAGCTTCGACACGATCCGCGCGCGCCACTCCGCGGGCGAGGGGTCACGGCCTCGACGCGAGCGGCATCCGGGCAGAAGCGGCGCGCCGCTGATTTTTTTACGCCGCGACGGCCGATTGTTGCCGCGAAAAGCGTATCTTCGTAAACTCAAACGATCCGACATGAAAACACACCCGCCCGCACCCATCGGCTGGATCGACCTGCTGCGCACGGTCGCCTGCCTGCTGGTGGTCTTCGCCCACTGCTGCGACCCCTTCGTCGCGCAGTTCGACGCCGACCGCACGTCGTTCCTCACCGGCGTCTTCGCCGGGAGCCTCGTCCGCGCGTGCGTGCCGCTCTTCGTCATGATGACGGGCGTGCTGCTGCTCCCCATCCCGGGGCAGACCCGTCTCGGCGCCTTCTACCGCAAGCGGCTCGGGCGTCTCATCCGGCCGCTCCTCTTCTGGTCGGTCGCGCTGCCGCTCGTCGCCTTCCTCTACGTCGGCCTGGCCGCCCCCGCGACGCAGAACCCGCTGATCGATCCGGCGCTCTACACCGCCGCGACCTTCGCCCGGCGGGCCCTCACCTTCCTCTTCAACTTCAACTTCGACTCCACGCCGCTCTGGTATCTCTACATGCTCGCGGGGCTCTACCTCGTGATGCCGATCCTCAACGCCTGGCTCGTGCGCGCCTCGCGCCGCGAGATCGAAACCCTGCTCCGCATCTGGGGCCTCTCGCTCCTTCTGCCCTACGTGCAGATGGCGGCCCCGATGCTCGGCTACGAGGGCAACTTCGGCCATCAGGGGCTGCTGGGCGTCTGCGACTGGAACCCCTACGGCACCCTCTACTACCTCTCGGGTTTCGTCGGCTACCTCGTGCTGGCCTACTACCTCACGAAGTACCCGCCCGCGTGGAGCGCGCGCCGCGCGGCGGCTGCGGGCATCCCGATGTTCGTGGCCGGCTACCTCGTAACGTCGCTCGGCTACGTCTTCATGCAAAGCCGCTTCCCGGGCAACTACGCCTATCTGGAGATCGTGTGGTACTTCTCGGGCATCAACGTCTTCATGATGACGCTGCCCCTCTTCGTCTGGTTCAGCCGCATGCGCATCGAGAGCCGACAGTGGCTCCGGCGCCTTGCCGCCGCCTCGTTCGGCATCTACCTCTGCCACTACCCCTTCGTCTACATGGCCTACGACCTCTTCGACCGCGCCTCGTGGCCCTACCTCGTGCGCATCGCCGCCATGACCGCAGCGACCTTCGCCGGCTGCTACCTGCTCGTCCGCGCGATGCAGCGGTGGCGCGTCACGGAGCGCTTCGTCCGCTGATACCGTCAAACAACAACCAATAACACGTTCATGAAAAAACACTCAATGCTCACGGGGCTCATCGCCCTCGCACTCGGTCTGGCGTCGTGCTCGGCCGACCGCACCGGCACGGCCGACTACCGCGTCGTACCGCTTCCCAACCAGATCGCGCTCGCCGAGGGCGCCCGGGGCTTCGCCCTCGACCCCCGCACCGAGATCGGCTACACGGCCGGCAACGCCGCTATGGAGCGCAACGCCGAGCTGCTGACCGACTACCTGGCCGACGCCACGGGCTACCGCCTCACGGTGACCGACACGCCGGCCGAGGCTAACGCGATCGTGCTCACCGCCTCGCTCGACGACGCCAACGCCGAGGCCTACCGCATCGAGGTCGGCGCCGACGGCATCAGGATCGACGGAGCCTCGGAGGCGGGCGTCTTCTACGGCATCCAGACCCTGCGCAAGGCGATGCCCGTCGAGCCCAGGGCCCGCGTGGTCTTCCCCGCCGCGACGATCTACGACTTCCCGCGCTTCGCCTACCGCGGCGCCCACTTCGACGTCTCGCGCCACTTCTTCTCCGTGCGGGAGGTCAAGCGCTTCATCGACATGCTGGCGTTGCACAACATCAACCGCTTCCACTGGCACCTGACCGACGACCAGGGGTGGCGCATCGAGATCAAAGCCTACCCCGAGCTGACGACCGTGGGCGCCACCCGCCCCGAGACGGTCATCGGCCACAACTCGGGCAAGTACGACGGCACCCCCCACGGCGGCTTCTATACGCAGGACGAGGTCCGCGACATCGTGGCCTACGCCGCCGAGCGCCACATCACCGTGATCCCCGAGATCGACCTGCCGGGCCACATGCAGGCCGCGCTGGCCGCCTACCCCGAGCTGGGCTGCACGGGCGGCCCCTACGAGGTGTGGAAGATCTGGGGCATCTCCGACCACGTGCTCTGCGCCGGCAACGACAAGGTGCTTAAGTTCATCGACGACGTGCTCGCCGAGGTCGTGGAGCTCTTCCCCTCGGAGTATATCCACGTGGGCGGCGACGAGTGCCCCAAGGTGCGTTGGAAGAGCTGTCCCAAGTGCCAGGCCCGCATCAGGGCCCTGGGTCTGAAGTCCGACGCCAAGCACTCGGCCGAAGAGCGCCTCCAGAGCTACATCATCTCCTACGCCGAGCGGCTGCTCAACGCCAAGGGCCGCCGGATCATCGGCTGGGACGAGATCCTCGAGGGCGGCCTGGCCCCCAACGCCACCGTCCACTCGTGGCGCGGCATCGAGGGCGGCGTCGAGGCGGCCCGCCAGGGCCACGACGTCATCATGTCGCCCACCTCGTTCTTCTACTTCGACTACTACCAGACCAAGGATACGCAGAACGAGCCCGAGGCCATCGGCGGCTACGTGCCCGTCGAGAAGGTCTACAGCTTCGACCCCAACCTGCCCGAGCTGCTGACGGCAGACCAGGCGCGCCACATCATCGGCGTGCAGGCCAACCTCTGGACCGAGTACATCCCCACCTTCGCGCAGGTCGAGTACATGGAGCTGCCGCGCATGGCCGCGCTCGCCGAGGTGCAGTGGATGCAGCCCGAGCAGAAGGATTTCGCCGACTTCAAGCGGCGTCTGCCCCGTCTGGTCGCGCTCTACGACCGCGCAGGCTACAACTATGCCCGCCACATCTTCGACGTCGAGGCTCGGCTGGTGCCCGACACCGAGCGCCGCGTGCTCACGGCCACGCTCACGACCATCGACGACGCCCCCATCCGCTACACGCTCGACGGCTCGGAGCCCGACGACTCGTCGGCCCTCTACGAGGAGCCGCTCTCCATCGACGCCAGCTGCACGCTGCGCGCCGCCGCCTTCCGCCCCTCGGGCCGCAGCCGCGTCTTCGGCGAGCGGATTCTCTTCAACAAGGCGAGCATGAAGCCCATCGAGCTGCTCCAGCCCATCAACCCCCAGTACAGCTTCGAGGGCAAGGGCACGCTCGTCGACGGCCTGAGCGGCAACGGCAACTACAAGACCGGCCGCTGGATCGCCTTCGTGGGCAACGACCTGGAGGCGGTCGTCGACCTGGGCGAGGCGACCGAGATCCGCAGCGCAGGGATCAACACCTGCGTGGAGAAGGGCGACTGGGTATTCGACACCCGCGGCTTGTCCGTGGCCGTATCGGACGACGGCAAGCGTTTCCGCGAGGTGGCCTCGGAGGCCTACCCCGCCATGCAGCAGAGCGACCCCAACGGGGTCCACACCCACACGCTCGCGTTCGAGCCCGTCACGGCGCGCTACGTCAAGGTGACGGCCCTCTCCGAGCACGCGATGCCCTCGTGGCACGGCGGCCACGGACGCCCGGGCTATCTGTTCGTCGACGAGATCACGATCGAGTAACCCACTTGCGATCCGCAGCGCAGCGGCGGGGCCCCACGGCTCCGCCGTTTTTTTCGCCCCCGCGGGGCCCGATCGCCCGCCGAGAGCGCCCCGAGCGAAAAAAATCGGGGCGCGGATGCAGAAAAATGCCCGATTACTTGCGGGGGGGGGAAATCCGCTAACTTTGCAGCAGCGCCCGCCCGCACGGCCGCGGCAAAAGGACACCCATTAAAATTCAACCGATATGACTACCTTCATCATTCTTGCAGCCGTTCTGGTCGGGTACTTCCTCTTCATGAAGTGCTACTGGCCCAAGTTCCGGCAGCAGTACGCGGCCGCCGAGGGCGAGGCCGAGAAAGAGTGGGCCGGGAAACGGCCGGAGATCCTCGCCGAATACTTCGGCAACCCCGACAAGTTCGGCTTGGTGGCCGAGGCGATCGAGGGCGACCGCGTGCTGGGCATGATCTCCACGCAGGCCCCGGCCGAGTCGCTCCTGACCAGGGCCCGCAAGCAGCTCACCGACGCGGTCACCTTCACCCGCACGGTCGACATGTCGCACTACTACTTCGTGGCCTCGGAACGGGCGCTGCGGCTGCTCGGCTTCGACGGCGAGCGATGCTTCCTGAACGAGGCCTACGACTACGCCTCTGTCGCCGGGGCGAAGCTGACCGAGCGGTCGTTCGTCTTCGAGTACCGGGGCGAGCAGGTGAAGATCGCCCTCGAGAACGGCGGCGCCGTCGCGGGCTACCCGCGCTTCGCCGTGCACGAGTTCGACAAGACGGCCACGGCCAACGACCGCACGACCAACTACTTCGTGCGCGAATACTTCGCCGTGGAGCCCACCGGAAACCTGGCCTACAAGCAGGCCGGGAGCTTCTCTTTCACGGGGCTGAGCGCCACGAAGGAGCAGATGATCGACTACCGGGTGCGCGCCGCCCTGGTCGAGGGCTTCAAGGCCCGGATGCAGCTGGCCTGACGCTCCGGCCCATCCGCATGCGGTGCGCCCTCTACGGAGCGGTCGCGCCGGCTAACGCCCCCGAGCCCGCCGCACACTCGCGTTTTTTCCACGAATCGTGGAAACCGATCGTTGCCGCCGCGTCGTATCTTTGCGGTGTCCGGCCCCGCCGTGCGTCGCCCTCGTTCCGGAAAACAAAGCTTGGGGCGGCCGCTGCCGGCAGCAGCACGGCGGATCCCCGGACGGAACTACTGCCGTCGGCACTCCCGGCCGCCCGCATCGAGTCTGCGGCGCCCGGCCGGGATTTTCCCGAAACCCACGTCTCGGATCGCTCCGCTCGCCGCTCTCGCGGACGGGTCGCAGGCCTCGCAGGCCCCGGCCACGGTGACGTCCGCGCTCTCGGAGGTGCGGCTTAAGAAACCGCCCCGTTCGATCGGTCGCGCTCCCCGGCGCTTTCCCGAAAATAGTACTCCTCAACCCGTCACCGGGCCGAACCGCTCATTCGGCCCGGCGTCGGCGTGTCCGCCCCCGGCTAAGAGCCGGGGTTTGTTTTTTACTTTCCTCTGCGGTTGCACGCTCGCGACAAAAGCCCTATCTTTACGCGACCAAACGACCCGACGCATGAATCTCAAGAAAGTATCGCTGCTCATCGTGCTGCTGCTCGTCGCCGACCAGGCGCTCAAGATCTGGATCAAGACCCACCTCTGCCTCGACGAGGCAATCACGGTCTTCCCCGACTGGTTCCAGCTGCGCTTCATCGAAAACAACGGCGCGGCCTTCGGCATGCACATCGCCTCGCGCGGCGGCTTCGACTGGGGCAAGCTGCTGCTGGGGCTCTTCCGCCTGGCTATGGCCGGCGCCATCGGCTGGGGCCTCGTGCGCCTCGTGCGCCGTGGCGACGCACCGCGCGGGGTCATCGTCGGCGCGGCGATGATCCTGGCCGGCGCCGTGGGCAACATCCTCGACAGCGCCCTCTACGGGGTGCTCTTCTCCGAGTCGACCCCCATGACTGTGGCCCGGTTCGGCGGCAGCTACGCCCCGCCGATGATGGGCAAGGTGGTCGACATGTTCTATTTCCCGCTCTTCCGCTGGGAGGGGGTGCCGCGCCTGCTGAGCTTTCTGGTCGACGGCCGGGGCTACTTCTTCGGTGCGATCTTCAATCTGGCCGACGCTTATATTTCGGTCGCCGTGGTCTATCTGATTCTTTTTCAGCGCCGTTTCTTCAACTCGGCCGATTCCGTTTTCTGATCGTGCGATTTTTTTCGCCGAAATGCTTGCCGGTTCGAAAAAAAGCATTACCTTTGCTACCGCAATTCCTAAAAATGCCCAGGTGGCGGAATAGGTAGACGCGCACGTTTCAGGTGCGTGTGCCGCAAGGCGTGCAGGTTCGATTCCTGTCCTGGGCACTGAAACCCCGTTGAACATTTGTTCGACGGGGTTTTGCTTTTGCTGCGGGCCGCTCCCGCACATACGAAAAATCCGGCGGATGCCTCCGCCGGATCTCCGTTATCCCGCAACACGGCCGCGGCCATCGCTACGCCCTGCCAGCCGCACGCCCGAAGCCCGCAAGGCGCCGCACCCCGGAGCGCACGCCCGGAGCCCGGCCGCCTCGCCGTCCGGAAAGAACGGACGCGTCCTCCCTACCCGATCGGTTCGAGCGCCCCGGTGGTCGAATCCATGATGTAGCCCTTCACCACCACGTCGCGCGGCACGAGCGGGTGGTTGCGCACCAGATCCACCGTCTCCAGAATCGCCGCCGGCGTATCGTCGAAACCGTGCAGCCAGCCGTCGAGATCGATGCCGCAATGCTTCATCAGGGTGATATGCTGCTCGGGGATGCCGCGCTCGCGCATCAGGCGCTGCATCTGGGCGCTGTCCATCCCCTGCACGCCGCAGCCCGTGTGGCCCACCACCATCACCTCCTCGACCCCCAGCTCGTAGATGGCCACCAGCAGGCTGCGCACCGCGCTGTCGAAGGGGTTGGTGATCGTTCCGCCGGCGTTCTTGATGATCTTCACGTCGCCATTGCGGAAGCCCAGAGCCGCGGGCAGCAGCTCTACCAGACGCGTATCCATGCAGGTGACGATCGCGATCCGGCGGTTGGGATACTTGTCGGTGATGAATCGCTCGTAGCCCTTCTCGGCCACGAATCGGCGGTTATGCGCCAGAATCTCCTCTATCATATGCTTTTTGTTTTGCCGATTACTCCTTTTTCGCGGCCAGCGCCAGCGCGACGAGGGTCAGCACCCCGCCCGTGGCGACCACCCCGCCCCACCCGGCGGCGCTCCACGCCACGCCCGAGAGGAAGGTGCCGAGCGCTCCTCCCGTGAAGAAGATGCTCATGAAGATCGTGTTGATGCGGTTCGACGCCGAGGGCTCCAGGTCGAACAGCAGCGCCTGATTGCTCAGCTGGATGCACTGCATGCCGATGTCGATGACCACGATGCCGGCCACCAAGGCGACGTAGCTGTCGCCCCACACGCCGAACAGCACCCACGCCGCGAGGTGCATGGCGCACCCCGCACGGTTGAAGCGCTGCACCCCCACGCGCTCGATCCAGCGACCCACGACGCTCGCCGTGAGGGCCCCGGCCACGCCGCACAGCCCCAGCAGCCCCACCACGTCGCTCCCCACGCAGAAGGGCTCGCCGGCCATACGGAAGGCGAGCGACGCCCAGAAGCACATGAACGACCCGAAGGCGCAGGCCGCGCGCACCGAGTAGCGGCGCAGCACGGGATAGCGGCGCACGAGCGTCAGGAGCGAGCGCATCAGCTCGCCGTAGCTGCCGCTGAAGTTGGGCCGCGCATCGGGCAGCAGCGCCACGACCACCCCCGAGGCTGCGACCATCAGCCCCGCGGCGATCCAGTACATCGCGCGCCAGCCCCAGAGCTCGCCCACGGCGCCGCTCACCACGCGCGAGGCGAGGATGCCGACCAGCAGCCCCGAGAGCACGATCCCCACGTTGCGGGTCTTCAGCTCGGGCGTCGAGTACTGCGCCGCCAGCGGGATGAAGAGATGGGGCATGACCGAGCAGACGCCGATCAGGAACGAGAGCCCCTGCACCGCCTCGATGCGCTGCGCCACGGCCGTGCCGGCCAGTGCCGCGGCCAGCAGCGCCAGGTTGACCACCACGATCCGGCGCCGGCTCATCAGATCGGCGAGCGGGATGACGAAGAGCAGCCCCAGGGCGTAGCCCACCTGCGCATAGAGGGCGATGCGGTTGGCCGCGAGGGTCGTCGAGGCGAACTGCTCGCGCAGCATCTCCAGCAGCGGCTGGTTGTAGTAGAGGTTGGCCACGGCCACGCCGGCCACCGTCGCCAGCACCGCCAGCAGGCGGGTCGGGATCCCCGCCCCCGGCTCGAGCATCGACCGGGCGCTCATCGCTGCGCGCGCTTTTTCCTGCGCACCGACCAGCCGAACTTGCCGATCGCCTCGCCCAGGGTGAAATACTCGCCGTGGGCATAGGCCAGCAGGTCGGCACGCTCGAGGCAGAAGCGCCCCGTCGCGGGGTCGATCAGCTCGCTGTCGGCCTGCACGGCCACCACCTCGGCGAGGAACATGTCGTGCGACCCGAGCGGGATGACCTGCCGCACGCGGCACTCGATATTGACCGGCGCCTCATCCACGACGGGCGCCGACACCTCGAGCGCCGGGGCCGCCGTGAGGCCCATCTCGGCGAACTTGTCGTAGTCGCGCCCCGAGCGCACGCCGCACCAGTCGGTCGCGCGCGCCAGGCGGCGCGTGGTGAGGTTGATGACGAACTCGCCCGTGCGGCGGATGATCCCGTAGGAGTGGCGCTCGGGCCGCACCGAAATATAACACATCGCCGGGTCGGTGCACACCGTCCCGGTCCACGCAACAGTCAGCAGGTTGCGCTCCCCGTCCGCATCGCCGCAACTCACCAGCACCGCCGGCAGCGGATAGACGAGCGTCCCGGGTTTCCAGCTCTCTTTCATCGTTCTTCGTTTCGTTTCCGGCAGCCCCTCCGCGGAGCTTCCCGGGACAAAGATACGGATAAGCCGAGCGGAATGCCAAATTTATTTGTGCATTCCCGAGACACCCGTATCTTCGGCGAAGCCAAAGATACAGATAAGCGAAGGTCAAGCGCATCCCGGCATATGTCTAATTTCAACCCATTCCTACCAATTGAGATTGTTTTCTAAATTCATCGAAAAAACTATTATATGTTCTGCTCCGAAGAATTTCATCGATCATTCTCGGATAAAAATGAAAACTTTTCTTTTTCCAGAACCCTTTCCATTGGGAGTCGGAAATACATTGAGCAAACGGGTTGGCCAATTCGTTCTTTTTTTCGGGATCCAACCGATCCATTTCCGCAGAAAAAATATCTGAATAATTCCAGAAAAAGCTTCTATTGCGTGCTATCTCCGTCAACCTGTCAAATGAAATTATTTCGATGTTTACTTCTTCGCTGATTTGTCTCCGCTTTTCCAACACCTCAAGATCATCGGTTCTTCGCCCAATAATGATCTTGAATCGGAAACGACTATCTGAAACAATCCGAGTATTGATTGTCGGAAGCATACGATGAAGTATCGATTTGTTGTGCATTAAAAACCGCCTCCAGTCTCTTATCTGTTGTAATGCAGCATTGAATTTAGCAGTAGGTTTCCCGGATTTATCGAATAATACGGTATGAGGGCTCTCTATTTCTATCAACTCATACATTGTCCCGTCGCTGTAACCCTCCGTTACAACCACGAAATCCGTTTCGTATTCAGATCCTAATTTCAATTTAGATATGGCGAGATAAGCATTTCTGCCCATCAGGAATATGGCTGGATTTGCCGCCAGAAAGTCATGATAAGCCCCCTCTTTCAATTGATTGTTATTCAACAATGCACACCAATCGTCCAAGATCTTCCGATACAACGGCAGTCTAACCAATGATTCCCAATCGTATATCATAATATCCATTTATTAACGAGCCACTTCATCGCGCTTCATATGCTGAAAATAGCCATAAATATCGAGAAATACAAATCGCATATCCATCTTCGTAGGTAGGCTTTGTAAAGTTCGAAAGCACAACAGACGATACCAAAACCAATTCGAAGTACAACGGGTACGAACTCCACAGGACAACACGAAGCAGAAGAGAAATTCTCCGTCGTCAACGCCATTTCGGAGCTGCCCGACATGGGCTCCAACAACGGATCCAACAGACCATTCTCTATAGCCGGCAACCTACCCGCACAAAAAAAGTCCTCTTTCGAGGACTGAAAAGTGCGGATAAAGGGACTCGAACCCCCACGCCGTAAGGCATCAGATCCTAAGTCTGACGTGGCTACCAATTACACCATATCCGCATGGTTGAGACAAAGGTAGTAAAAAAACGCAAATCGGCCGCGGCGAAGCGCGAGAATCCGGCTTTTTTCGTAATTTTGCGCCGTAAAAGACAGCCATGCCCCACACCGTCGCACTCGTACTCACACCCAAGCAGGCCGCCGATGCCCGCCACTATACCGCGCTCGCCGCGCGGCGCCTGGGCGTCGCGGAGGCCGACGTGGCGCTGGTGCGCGTGGTCAAGCGCTCGGTCGACGCGCGGCAGCGGCAGGTGAAGGTCAACCTCACGCTGGAGGTCTACGTCGACCGCGAGCCGCAGCCGGCGCCCGTGCACTTCGACTACCCGTCGGTCGCCGGACGCACCGAGGTCGTCGTCGTCGGCTCGGGCCCCGCGGGACTCTTCGCCTCGCTGCGGCTCATCGAGCTGGGCTACAGACCCATCCTGCTGGAGCGCGGGCGCGACGTCTCGGCCCGCAAGACCGACATCGCGCGCATCAACCGCAACGGCCCGGTCGACCCCGAGTCGAACTACGCCTTCGGCGAGGGCGGCGCCGGCACCTTCTCCGACGGCAAGCTCTTCACGCGCAGCAAGAAGCGCGGCGACTACAACCGGGCGCTGCGCGCGCTGGTCTTCCACGGAGCCACGCCCGAGATCCTCTACGAGGCGCACCCCCACATCGGCACCGACAAGCTCCCCTACATCATCCGCAACGTGCGGCGCACGATCGTCGAGGCGGGCGGTGTGATCCGCTTCGGCAGCCGCGTGACCGACATCGAGATCCGCCGCGGGCGCGCCGCGGGCGTGTGGTGCGGCGACGAGCTCGTCGAGGGGGCCGCCGTGGTGCTGGCCACGGGCCACTCGGCGCGCGACATCTACGAGCTGCTGCACAGGCGCGGCGTGCGGCTCGAAGCCAAGCCCTTCGCCATGGGCGTGCGCATCGAGCACCCGCAGCCGCTCATCGACTCGATCCAGTACCACTGCGAGACGCGCGGCGAGTACCTCCCCGCCGCCGCCTATTCGCTCGTGAGCCAGGAGGGCGGCCGCGGCGTCTACTCCTTCTGCATGTGCCCGGGCGGCTTCATCGTGCCGGCGATGACCGACGCCGCGCAGTCGGTGGTCAACGGCATGTCGCCCAGCGGCCGCACCTCGCCCTACGCCAATTCGGGGCTGGTGACGGAGGTCCGCGAGGCGGACTTCGCCCACCTGCTCTCCGAGTGGGGCCCCTTGGCGGGG
>Ga0137307_102538_pt1 | contig 12425 bp, 10 predicted proteins | sample NAcewD2O_March_2_FD_97180 | JGI IMG/M metagenome (GOLD analysis project Ga0137307, IMG submission 97180) | Mouse cecal microbial communities from Vienna, Austria - N-Acetylglucosamine amended D2O_March | ecosystem: Host-associated > Mammals > Digestive system > Large intestine > Cecum | place...
GCTGACAAATATGTTCAACAACCAGCTTTCCACTATGGGCATTGGCGAACTGATCGGGCTTGGGATAGAAACCATGATCGTCAGCTTATGTATGAAAATCATGTCCGTCCTCATCACCGTCATTCTATACGGGCGCATGATAGAGATATACCTTTATATTTCAGTGGCTCCGGTCCCGTTTGCGACGTTAAGCAACCGGGAATGGGGCAGCATCGGGAACAACTACATCAAGGGGCTTTGCGCTCTGGCATTTCAGGGCTTTTTTATTATGGTCTGCGTCGGCATCTATTCGGCGCTCGTTGCCAGTATTGCGGTGGCGGGAAACCTGCACACGGCGCTCTGGTCGGTGGCGGCATATACCGTTATCCTGTGCTTCAGCTTATTCAAGACAGGCTCCCTTGCGAAATCTATTTTTTATGCCGCTTGATTTTTTATGCCGATAAAATCTTTCCAGACACTTTCATAGCCTTGTTTGAGTCAAAAAACATCGGTCTAATTTTTTGATAGTTAGTTATTACGATTTCCTTCCAAATTCGATATTATCTTTGTCACATTAAAAATTTTTCTATCGAAAGGAAGGAATGACATGAGTTTTAATGAAGAACAGTTTCGTCGGCTGGTTGATGAAACTGAAAAAACAATCATTGCGTTAGGGACAACCGCACAGGCTGTCCTTGACAGACATAGGCGTTTCACGGAGCAGCTGGCAGGCTTCCTTCGTGAAATGGACTGCGCATTTGACCTGCAGTTATGCCTCGACTATGTAAACAGCCTTGAGCATGACCCGGCTTCAAAGCTGAACAGCTCCTATGTTGACTGGATTGCTTTCCACCGCTTCGTGCATCTGCTCGCAGAACAGGAACAGGGAGCTTTGACATCATGGAGGCATTACCTCACTGAAAAACCTCCCGAACTGCAGAGCAGCGAATTTAACGATGCGCTCCAAAAATATGCGGAGCATGAATCCTCTGAACTTGGGCTAAAGGAAGATACTGTAAAAGGCAGGGTGTCGTGGGTCAGGAAAATGTTTTTATACTTTGAAAGCCACGGCAGGTACAGCCTTAACGGGCTTACCCATGCAGATATTTCAGGCTATCTCCTTTCCGACAGGTTTAAGGGGCGCGCCCCAAAAGGCGTACACGGTGAACTGTACTGCCTTAAAAATTTCTGGCTTTATGCGGAGGAATACGGATTAGTGGATACAATGAGCCTGCACTCGGCAATCATCATCCACAGGGTCAACAGCAGCAGGATCATCACAACATTAACCCGCCAGCAGGAGGCGGATATCCTTGAGGACGAACCGGGTTCTTCCGTAAATAAAAGGGATATCGCAATCGGGCTGCTGGCGCTTCATACGGGATTGAGGAGCTGCGACATACGCGCCCTGAAATTTCAGGATATCAACTGGGATAAACAGTATATTTCCTTGGTACAGCAGAAAACAGGGGTGCCATTACAGGTGCCGATTGATGCGGAAACAGAAAACGCCATCATCGATTACGTCCTCCATGAACGCCGTGAGTGCAATTCCGACTATATCTTTGTTACGGGCGTCGGCCCGGTTCAGGGGCTAAAGCGCAGGCATTACCGCATCAGATACCGTGCAAAGGGAACTCCTTCGGAGGATACAATCCCCCATGACGGTCTGCATATATTCAGGCGCACTTTTGCGTCAAGGCTCCTTAATTCGGGAGCTGCCCTTCCGGTCATTTCTGAAATGCTGGGGCATACCGACAGGAATTCCGTGCAGTGCTATCTTTCCACAGATGAAGAGAAAATGAAAAGGTGTTCGCTTTCCCTCTCCATGATCCCTTATGAGGGAGGTGCTTACCATGTATAAAAGCGGTTTCTCCATAGATATAGAAAACATGGTTGCACAACTGCGCAGCTCCGGTCTTAAAGTGGTTTATATTGATTATTTCCTGCATGATTTTGATGGATACTGCTTTGACAGATACCCCGATGCCAGCCTGCTCTCAAAAGAAATATCCGAATCATGGATACATGACATGAAGTCTGAGTCACGCTGCCATTACGCCCGCAGGGTCAGGACAATGAAGCATCTTGGGGAATACCAGCAGTCCATCGGCAAAAATGCATATGTTCCTAAATACAGTGTGTGGTACAAAACGAAAGATGAACCCCGCCTGTTCAGTGATGAGCAGTTACAGCAGTTCTTCGCCAGTGTAGATTCCGGCGTAAAGACAACGGATATCTTTCCCCATAATGACCTGATCTTTCCCTGTTTCTTCAGGATGCAGTATTGCTGCGGGATGCGCAGTTCGGAAGTCTGCAACCTTACGGTTGATGATGTGGATCTATCCGGCGGCACGGTCAGCATCTATCGGTCAAAAGGCTTTATGGATCGCAGGATATATATGAGCGATGACCTGCTAAGCCTGTGCCGGGATTTTGACAGGCACTACTCATCCGTCCTTCCGGGGCGGCAGTATTTCTTCCAGCCCAGCAGCCAGAAATCCTGCTATAACAGCGGTAATATCGTAAGGGTATTTGACGGCATCCTGAAAAAAGCCGGGCTGCTCGATGTTAAAGGGAAAAAATTCACTCCCCACGGGCTGCGCCATTTGTTCGCAGTACAGAACATCAAAAAATGCGTTGAAGCGGGCGAGGACTTTGCCAACTGGATGGAGTACCTCTGCCAGTATATGGGGCATAAACACATCAAGTATACCTTGTACTATCTCCACATAACTTCACAGCTGTTCCCGGTGTATCAGGATAAGCTCCGCCAGCTTGAGGAAGGGATAGGTGTAAAGTATGCCGAAGAATAAGCCTGCAAAAATGTTTTTTATCTATGTCAAGGATTTCCTCGACAACATGCGGATTGAGCTGAAAAGCGAAAGAACCATACAGACTTACCAGGAATCCCTGAACGCTTTCCGCCTTTACCTGCGCCAGGTTCACAGCAGGCAGGTTGACGAGATCACATTTGAGTATGTGACAGAGGATACCATCCGTAGGTTCACCAGCTGGGTTGCCGAAAACAACAGCATCGGGACAAGGAACATCCGGCTGTCCGCAATAAAGTCATACCTGCAGTACGCAGCGGGCAGGGATATCGAACTGATACCATTGCAGTTAAAAACGGCGAAGATCAAGCACAAAAAAACTTACCCAAAGAAGCATAACTGGCTGGATAAGGAACAGGTGGTTCTTTTGCTGGAACAGCCTGCCGCTACAAAAACCGGCATACGTGACCGTTTTATTATCCTCTTCCTTTTTTCGACAGGGGTGCGCCTTGACGAGTTCCGCCACATAAAGCTGAAAGACATCATAACGGAGGAAAAATATCCCTATGTCATGGTCACCGGGAAAGGGAGCAAAAAACGCATTATCCCGGTTTCGGATGAAACTTTTATGGAGAATTACAGCTATTACTGCACCCTTTATCATCAGAATAAAAATATGGAAGACTACCTGTTTTTTACAGTGAGCCGTGACGGAAGGGGCATGATGTCAGAAGATAATGTCCAGCGTATCCTTAAAAAGTATGCTGATATGGCACGTAAAACTGATTCCTCCTTTCCGAACGTACATCCGCACCTGATACGGCACTCATATGGCGCCCAGCTGTACCGGCTCGGCTTATCCCTTGCAGAGATCGCCAAAATGCTTGGGCACGAAAATATCACCACGACAGAAATCTATGCAGAAACAGACCTTGCAATGGCGACGGAAGCCCTCAAAAAGATGATTGGAAACCAGCCTGCCCGTGAATGGGATAATCTTTCTGAGGAAGATAAAGTAAAATTTCTTGGATTAAAATAACTATCAAAAAATTAGACCGATTTTTTTGATTCAAACAAGGCTATGAATAGGCGTTTGAAGATAAATATCGGTCTTATATTTTAAGCGGCATGAAAAATTTTAGACCGATATCGGTCTAACGTCCTGAATGCCCATTAAAGGGATATGGAACTTAAAGAAAGGAAAGTGTTTATGGCAATATCAGTAGCAGTGCCAAAAGATTTGAGCGGCATCAAGACAAAGGTGGCGATGAACCTTACCAAACGCCAGCTTATCTGCTTTGGGGGCGCAGCGGCTGTGGGAATCCCCTTTTACCTTGTAACAAAGGGAGTGTTAGGCACACAGGCTTCGGCGCTCATCATGGTAGCCCTTATGCTGCCATTCTTCTTTCTGGCAATGTATGAAAAAGACGGCTTCCCGGCAGAGAAGATTCTGTACTTTATGCTTAGGCAGAAGATACTCACGCCGGGGATACGTCCCTATAAATCGGAAAACCTCTACAAGCAGTTGGAGGAAAGGGAAAAATTAAAGAAGGAGGTGCGTTACCTTGAAGAAAAAGCCGCAGGGCAGCAAAGCCAAGCCAAAAGCAGGGCTTAATTTTTCAGAAAAGAAACGGTTAAGGGAGCTGAAAAGTACCCTTGCCGGGAATGATAAAAAACAGGAAAAGCCGGACACGGCACAAAAGACAATTACATTCAAAAAAATGTACCGTGACGGGATATGTCAGGTGACTTCCAATTATTATACAAAAATGGTCGAGTTTTTTGACATCAACTATGACCTTTTGGAGATAGAGGACCAGGGCGAGATTCTGGAGGAGTACAGCAGGCTCATCAACTACTTTGACCCGTCCATACGGTTTGAGCTGTTTTTATTCAACAGGCAGGTCAACGAGCAGACACTGATAGACCAGTTTGACATACCTTTGCAGGGCGATGAATTTGACGATATTCGTGAGGAATACACAGAAATGTTAAAGAAACAGGCGGCAAAGGGAAACAACGGGATCATCAAATCAAAATATCTTATTTTTGGCATTGAGTGCAAGAGCTACAAAGAGGCGAAGGCGAAAATGGGCAGCATAGAAGCCGATGTCATCAAGAATTTTTTAAACTTCGGCACCCATGCCAGAAGCCTTGACGGGAAGGAGCGCCTGCGTGTCCTGCATGAGTATTTCAATCAGGACACAATGGAGCCTTTCCGTTTCTCATTTAAGGAATTGTCGGAGTCGGGAAAGAGCGTAAAGGACTACATAGCGCCGCCGGGGTTTGATTTCCGCTATCCGAGCCGCTTCAAATCGGGGAAGATGTACGGGAGCGTCCATTACCTTGACATCATTGCGCCGAGGTTCAATGACGAGCTGTTAAAGAAGCTGCTTGACATTGATGATAACCTCACAATCACGCTGCATATGCAGACGATGGACCCGGTAAAGGCGATCAAGATGTTAAAGGGCGCACTCACCAATATCCAGAAGATGAAGATTGAGGAGCAAAAAAAGGCAGTGCGCTCCGGCTATGACATGGACATTCTGCCCACGGACATCATCACTTATGAAAAAGACACCTTAGAGCTGCTTGACGATCTGAACACCAGCAACCAGAAGATTATCAAGATGACTTTTCTCATTACTTGTTTTGGCAGGAGCAAGAAGGCGCTGGAGAACATCACGCAGAGGGTGTCCGGCATTATACAGCAGGCAAACTGCAACCTCCGGTGTATGCAGTATTTACAGGAGCAGGGGCTTATGGCTTCCGCACCGATTGGCTGTAATGATACGGGGATAGAGCGTGTGCTTACCACAAAGAGTACGGCAATCTTAGTGCCTTTCTGTACGCAGGAGCTTTTCATGCCTGCTCCGGCAATCTATTACGGTCTGAATGCACTTAGTAACAACATGATTATGGCGGACAGGAAGAAGCTCCGGACGCCAAACGGGGTAATCCTCGGCACACCCGGCTCCGGAAAATCTTTTTCCGCAAAGAGGGAGATTTTATCCTGTTTCCTTATGACCGGGGACGATGTGATCGTCTGTGATCCGGAAGGAGAGTATTTTGCCCTTGTGGGTGCGCTTAACGGTCAGGTGGTAAGGCTTGCCACTAATTCAAAGGACTACCTTAACCCGATGGACATTCAGCTTTCCCATAAGAATGACAGGGAAGCGTTAAAGCTGAAATCAGACTTTATCATTACGCTGTGCGATCTGATAGCCGGAGGGAAGGACGGACTTGAGAATGACGAAAAGGGCATTATCGACACCTGCATCAAGCATATCTATGACAGATATTTTGCAGAGCCGAAACCGGAAAATATGCCGGTACTGGAGGATTTGTATAATGCGCTGTTAAAGTATGAGCCGAAAGACGTTGCACCGGAAATGCAGAAGGAGGCAAAACAGAAAGCGGTGCGGATTGCCAACAGCCTTGTGCTGTATGTGCATGGCTCACAGAATTACTTTAACCACCGTACAAACGTGGATTCACACAATAGGATTATGTGCTTTGACATCAGGGATTTGGGGAACCAGCTCAAAGAGCTTGGTATGCTGATCGTGCAGGATGCGGTATGGAACAGGGTGTCACAGAACCGGGAGAGGAAGATTGCCACAAGGTACTACTGTGACGAGTTCCATTTACTTTTGAAGGAAAGACAGACGGCAATCTATTCGGTGGAGATTTGGAAAAGGTTCCGGAAATGGGGCGGAATCCCGACAGGGCTTACACAAAACGTTGGCGATTTTTTGAAATCGGAGGAAATTGAGGGGATTCTTGGCAACTCCGATTTTGTTTATCTGCTGAACCAGAACGCAAAGGACCAGGCGATACTTGCCGACAAGTTAGGTCTGTCTGAAAAGCAGCTTGCCCATGTGACCAATTCCGAGCCGGGGAGCGGGCTTATCCTGTTTGACAACGTGGTTATCCCGTTTGTTGACAAGTACCCGGCAGACACAAAGACCTTTGCAATCATGAATACTAGACCGGAGGAAAGCATTAAGCAGGAGGAAAATGCCGGAGAAAGCGGGGTGTCGGGGGATAGAAGCTGACAGAATTATTAACGGGGACTGTTTTTCCGTGTTGAAAGAAATGCCGGAGGGAAGCGTCCACTGCTGTGTCACATCGCCGCCCTATTACGGGCTGCGTGATTACGGCATAGAGGGGCAGGTCGGCAGGGAGGCAACGCCGGAACAGTATATCAGGAAGCTGGCAGAAATTTTTGCGGAGGTTTACCGTGTCCTGAAACCGGACGGAACCTGCTGGCTGAATATTTCAGACACCTACTGCGGAACGGGGAGCAAGGGAAACTGCACAGACCCGAAGAACCCGGAAGGCAGGAACGGTCAGAGAGTTTCCATAGCCCAAAATGTGGAAGGGTGCAAACACAAGGACTTGATCGGTATCCCGTGGATGCTGGCATTTGCGCTCAGAAACAGCGGGTGGTATCTGCGGAATGATATTGTCTGGCAGAAGGGGAACGCCATGCCGGAAAGCGCAAAAGACAGGCTGACACGCAGCTACGAGCATATTTTCCTGCTTGCCAAGTCGCAGAAATATTATTTTGATGCGCTGGCGATTGCAGAGCCGATAGCGGCAGACACAAAAAGGCGGTACATGGGTGGGCGTGGAAGCAGCCATAAATATTCCGGCGAGGTGCCGGGGCAGGCAGGGGTGCAGAGGTTTAACAAGCCCCGGAAAGCGGGTGAAATCAAGGAAAGCGATATTTCCCCGGTCAGGAATTGCAGGGATGTGTGGCTGATCAACACAGTGCCTTACCGGGGAAAGCATTTTGCGGCATATCCCCCGAAGCTGGCTGAGAGGTGCATACTTGCAGGCTGTCCGGAGGGCGGGATTGTCCTTGACCCGTTTTTCGGGAGTGGCACAACAGGGCTTGTTGCGGTAAGAAACGGCAGGCACTATATCGGGATTGAACTGAATGAGGAATACTGTGTCCTTGCAGGGGAACGGATAGGAGACGGATATGAAAATAGGGCTGATTGATGTGGACGGACACCGTTTCCCCAACCTCTGCCTGATGAAGCTGTCCGCTTACCATAAGGCAGGAGGGGACACGGTGGAATGGTACGACAGCGGGAAATGGTATGACCTTGTTTATATGAGCAGGGTATTCACCGACACTTATTCCAAAGATTATGAAAGGAGCATAAAGGCTTACCACGTCATAAAGGGCGGCACAGGGTACGGTCTTGACAATAAGCTGCCTGATATTGTGGAACATATTTACCCGGACTACGGGCTGTACCCGCAGTTTGCAGGAACAGCTTACGGCTTCCTTTCCAGAGGATGCCCCCGTGGGTGTGGATTCTGTATTGTCGGGGAAAAGGAGGGAAGAAAGACGGAAGCGGTGGCTGACCTGTCCGAATTTTGGGGCGGGGAAAAAGAAATCAAGCTCTTAGATGCAAATATTTTAGCCTGCCCGGATTGGGAGAGGCTCTTAGGGCAGCTTGCGGACAGCAGGGCAGACGTTGACTTTACGCAGGGGCTTGATGTGCGGCTGATTACGCCGGAAAAGGTGGCGGCATTAAATAAAATCAATACAAAGATGCTGCATTTCGCATGGGATAACCCGGAAGATGACCTGACACCGTATTTTAAGAAGTTTTCAGAACTTACAACGGTAAAGGACAAGCGGAAAAGGCGTGTCTATGTCCTTACCAACTATGGCAGTACCCATGAACAGGATTTGTACCGCATTTATACGCTGCGTGACATGGGGTATGACCCGTATGTGATGGTATATGAAAAGCCGACTGCACCGGAAGAAACCCGGAAAATGCAGAGGTGGGTAAACAATAAATGGCTGTTTTATTCTGTAAAGGATTTTAAGGATTATGACCCAAAAGGGTACAGAAAGGGGCAGGCATTGGATAACAGATAAACATGGAGGAATTTAAATGGCAGGAAAAAAGAAAAAGCAATCGGCTGAATTTGCAAAGGATAAAAATGCTTTTGCGGGCGGCAGTTCTAAAAAGGAAAACAGCACTGCCCAAAAAGCGAAACAGAAACAATCCGGCGCACATCAGCCGAGGGATGCAGACATAACTTCTGGACATGATGTCCAGAAGCCAGGGCAGTCAAAAACTTTGGGACACAATGCCAATCATTCCGCAAGACCGAATGATTGGAAACCGGAGAACAAGCCGGATAAAGAAAATTTTCAGGATAATCAGAACAGTTTTCAGGGTGATGCAAAGAAAGCATCAGGACAGAAAAACATATCCGGTCAGAAAGCAAAGCCCGGTCAGAAAAAACGCAGACAGCAGGGGCAGTTCCAAAAGGAAAACAGCTTTACGGGGAATAAAGAAAAGACGGACAGTGATAATGCGGGAAGCAAAGCACAGGACGGTTTTTCAAAGGAGCAGAATGCCTTTACGGAGGAGAGCGGAGGGGAGCAGACCGAAGAAACAAAAGAGTTCAAAGACGATTACCGCCGCAGGGACACTTACCACCAGAACGGGAAAAAAGGCAGATACCGCAGGCGTGAACATCAGGACAGGGAACGCACAAAAAATGCTGGCTTTCAGCGTGATTATCAGACAAAGGACAATGCTTTTGCAGAAAAAAATACCTTTACAGAGGGAGCAGAGGCGGAATTTCAGGGCAGCAAGAAATTAGGCAGGCTTCAAAAGAAGGCGGAGAAAGCAGGGAAAAAGACCGAAGCCGCAAGGAAGAAGCTCCCAAAGAAAAAGGAATATTCCTTAGAACGTGTCTTTGATGAAAAAACGGGCAGGGCAAAATATGTCCTGACCGCAGTGGCAAAGGAAAAGCCCTTCAAAGAGGACAGTCCGGTTAAGAGGATGGCGGGCAGAGCCGGATCAGAGTTTACAAATTATGCGCATGGCAAGGTTGCCGAGTCGGAAAAGGAAAACTCAGCGGTGGAGGGCGCACATAAGACGGAGCAGAAAGCCGAAGATACCTACCGCTTTGTGAGGCGGCATTATAAAAACAAAGAACAAAGGCAGCGTGAAAAAGTGGCGAAGCTGGAGAAAAAGCAGTTTAAAAAAGAAGTCAATTTCCGCTACCAGAAGTTTTTGGAAGAAAACCCGGAAATGCAGGAAAAGACCTTAAAGAAACAGTTGCAGAAAAGATTGCAGAAACAGCGCATCAAGCGTGAGTATGCAAAGGCAAGGCGGGCGGGGCAGGCAGCGAAGAACACAAAAGAAGCGGCTGTTAAGTCTGCCAACCTTACCACAACGGTTGCAAAGAAATTGCAGGAGATGGCGGCAAAACACACATCGCTCTTTGTGACAGTCGGGGCTTTTGCAGTCCTGCTCATTATGATCATGACTTCCATATCGTCCTGCGGGGCGATGTTCTCGGAGGGCATGAGTACCACGCTGGCAGGGAGCTACATGAGCGTCCCGGCAGAGATCGACGCTGCGGATTTAGCTTTTTCAGAGCTTGAAATGGAATTGCAGAAAGAGATTGATTCCATAGAAACGGATTACCCGGACTATGACGAATACCGCTATAACCTTGACGCAATCGGTCATGACCCGTTTGCGCTCATCAGCTATCTTTCCGCAGTCCATACGGAATTTACGGCGGCAGATGTGCAGAATGAAATCGAGAGCCTTTTTGACGAGATGTATGAGCTGACCTTAAACCCTACGGAGGAAACGAGGACAAGGACAGTCACCAGGACAGGCACACGGACAGTGACAAATGATGACGGCACAACAAGTACGGAAACTTATACTTATGAGGAGGAAGAAGAATATACCGTAACCATACTGGAAGTCACGCTGACTGCAAAAGACTTAAACGTAGTTGTTGCCGGACACATGGACAGCGAACAGAAAGAGATTTTTGCGCTTTACAATGAAACACATGGGCTGACACAACAGTTTTACACGCCGCTTAACCTGTACTGGTACAACTATGTGAGCAGCTATTACGGCTACCGTATCAATCCGGTAACGGGGGCAGAACAGTTCCACCGGGGCGTTGATATTGCAGTGCCGACAGGGACAACCGTCCTTGCGGCGATGGATGGCACAGTCACGACAGCCACTTATGACAGCCATTACGGGAATTATGTCGTGATAGAGGACAGCAATGGTTACTGTACCAAGTATGCCCATATGGATACGCTGAGCGTCAGTGCTGGGCAGACCGTGAAACATGGGGATACCATAGGGACAACAGGGAACACAGGGAGCAGCACAGGGAGCCACCTGCATATCGAATGTCTGTATAACGGGGAGTATTATAACCCGTTATTTTATTTTGAAGCAGGGGAAGGAACGCTCTACGGAGAAACAGGTGCGCCGGGAAGCGGCGGGGGAAACGCCATACCGCCTGATTCCTATGATGATGCCACAGTGCAGGCGCTTATGGAGGAAGCCGCAAAGTATTTAGGCTATCCGTATGTATGGGGCGGTTCAAGCCCGTCCACCAGCTTTGACTGTTCCGGTTTTGTCTGCTGGGTATTTACCAACAGCGGGGTGCATAACCTGCCACGGACTACCGCACAGGGGATTTATGACCAGTGTACCCCGGTTTCGGCGGCAGACGCAAAAGCAGGGGATATTATCTTTTTCACAGGCACTTATAACTCGGCGGGGGCTGTGAGCCATGTGGGGATTTACTGCGGAAACGGTGTGATGATACACTGCGGCGACCCGATCAAGTATGCCAGTATCAACACGTCTTACTGGCAGAGTCATTTTTATAGTTTTGGTCGATTATCAGGAAATTAAAAAAGCGCCTTTTTGGTGCGGAAAGGAAGGTTGTAATGTGACAAAGGAAAGGATTGTAAAAGAGCTTTCCAAAGTCCGGAAGCAGCTTGCGGACCTGCAGGAGAGGCAGAAGGACTTGGAGAGCCAGTTGCAGATGGCAGAGGATGCGGAGAAGATGAAATTCATTGAAAAAAATAAAATCTCTCTGGAACATTTAATCCTGCTGAATAAAGTCAGCGAGGAAGAAATTTTAAGCCTGCTGAGGAAAAAGGAGCAGGAGGAACAGCAGACACAGCAAACAGAAAGGGAGGCAGAAAGCCATGAACAAAAAAATGAAGCTACGTTATAGGGCGGTGTTATCGCTCATTTTATCCGCAGTATTATTCTGTATGCCTGCGGTAGCGTTTTCCATGAACGGGAACAATGCCATTGATGTAAGGGCAGAGGACAGCGGGGAAAGCGGCACAGAGGAAGAAACAGAGATCAGTACAGAGGAAAGCTCCACGGAGCAGGAAACAGCAAATCAGGAAACATCAGAGCCGGAATCAACAGAACAGGAAACAGAGGGCAGCACAGAGGACGGAACCGTATCGGGAAATGATGTGCCGGAGCCGGTGTGTACCTGTGAGGATAAATGCGGCGCTTATGAATATGACCATAACTGTAAGGTGTGCGTGGAAGATTACAAGCTCTGTGCCTATAAAAAGCCAAATGTGTCAATCAGTATCAATGAGCCGGACGGATGGTTTAATGATACAGTGTCCGTCACTTTCTTAGTGGCTGATGTGGCGCATACGGGAAATTTTGAGATTGCAAAAATTCAGGCAAAGGTCGGGCAGAACGGGAGCTGGACGGACGTGACAGAAGATAAGAAACTGGAAATCTCGGAAAACTGCACCGTCTATGTGCAGGTCACAGACCAGAAAGGCAATATATACGAGAGAAACAGGGCAGTCAG
>Ga0137307_102539_pt1 | contig 12423 bp, 10 predicted proteins | sample NAcewD2O_March_2_FD_97180 | JGI IMG/M metagenome (GOLD analysis project Ga0137307, IMG submission 97180) | Mouse cecal microbial communities from Vienna, Austria - N-Acetylglucosamine amended D2O_March | ecosystem: Host-associated > Mammals > Digestive system > Large intestine > Cecum | place...
GGTATTCCATGACCTGTATCAGATACGCGGAGTAAGACAATATCCTTTTTCGGTCTCTGGGCGGCAAATGTTAATATGCCGTCCTCTCCCATAGAGTCTATTGCGTTTGCTGCCAGGTTACTTAAAACCTCCTTCATGTGATAAGGGTCGCCATACAGGCCGGAAACATTGGGATCCATGTCGATCCTGACCGTTCCCTTCCACTCTGCAAGTTCACCTGCGATTTCTTCAAAAAGCGCCTTTATGTCAATCGGCTCCAGTTCAATATGAATATCTCCGGAACACATATTGCTTCGCCGGACAAACTCCTCAATGTGGGTAATGGAGCGGTCCATGATGTCCAGCTCATCTTCCGCCTCTGAAATTCCCAGCTCACGGATGAACTGAGTGCTCAGACGGAGCTTTGCGGTTTCATTTTTCAGCATATGGATAACATAGCTGATATCCTCCGGAAGCCGCGGCTTGTCCTCCGACCAGTCAAAATACTGCCTGTTCAGCCGCAATCCCCAGATCCCCTTATGGAACAGAAGGTAGAGGTAATAAAACAGCAGGCCGAAAATGATCAGCACATTGCCCTGCCAGAGCTTATACAGCTTTTCCAGTCTCAGCATATGGACAGGAAATATCGTGATCAGCCAGTACCAGAGCGGCAGAAGCACAAACACGGCAATAAACCTGCGCTGACTGAGCTGGTGGCATTTTCTCTCCCGGAACAAAGTCGCCATGATCAGTATGGTCATAAACACCCCGTATAGGAGATTGTAGATCCCCATCATTATAAATGCTTCCGAATGTGTGTTGATGATCCGTTTTGTCTGGCTCCAGGGATAGATGATCGCAAACACCAGCGCAGGCAAAAACACAGCGATCCGCATCACCCGGAACAGCCTCGGCCTTCGCGTATCCATACAGTTGAAGTATAAGCTGCAGATGACGCCGCAGGGCATCGCAAGATAATAAAGCACCGCTGTCAGAACCGAGTTGGTCAGTTCATCCAGATGGTATCTCACTCCCAGAAAGCACATACAGATATCCGAGAAAATGCCGCTGTAATATATGTATTCCTTCCATACCCCAAGACTCAGCAAAAAACCGGTGATACAACACCATTGATTTACTTTATTACCCGGGCTGGAAAGCAGGATCATCAAATGCAGTACCCAGATCAATACTGTAAAGAGGAGCAAAAATGTGACTGGTAAGCCCTGTTCAATCATTGCCATCCCCCCAACCCGGACAGAACAACCATCATAACTTCACACAAGCATATACGCAAAGTTTTCTAGCTTTCTCTTATTTTACACCATTCTTATTAATGTTATAGTATCATTTTTGAAGTGTCAATATGATACTCCTGGAATCTTCCCAAATTTTATAGGATTTCCGGCATTCCTCGCCTTTTCTCAGCCGCGGATTAAATTCTCTACCTCTACCTTCTCCGGCATGGCGCGGATCGCTCCCTTTCTTGTTGTAACGATCGCCGCTGCCGCATTTGCAAATGTGAGCATCTCTCCGAGCTGTTCTTCCGTCAGATTCTCAAAATCATGCTCCAGGATATAATTCAGAGAGCTTCCGCAGAAAGTATCCCCCGCGCCTGTCGTCTCGATGGTCCTGCACTGGAAGCCGGCCCTCTCGACGCGCATGCCTTTATAATACGCGCGGCTCCCATCCTTCCCCATGGTCAAAAGGATGAGCGGGATCTGATATTTTTCCTGAAGGCAGCGGATTCCCTCGTCATAATCCTCCTTGCCGGATACGAACTGGATCTCATTGTCGGAGATCTTCAGGATATCGCAGAATCCGAATCCATACTCCATCTGCTCCTTCGCCAACTCCAGGGAACTCCACAGCGGCGGTCTTAAGTTCGGATCAAAGGAGATCAGAAGTCCTTTGTCCTTCGCTGCCTTAAGCGCCTTTTTGGTGGCCTCGCGCACGCCTTCGTGGGTCATGGACAGCGTCCCGAAGTGGAACAGCCTGGTCTTTGCCAAAAATTCCTCATCCACCTCTTCTGCCGTCAGCATCATATCCGCCCCCGGATTCCGGTAAAACGAGAACTCCCTGTCCCCGTCCGGAAATGTGTGGACAAAGGCCAGAGTCGTGTTCACCTGCTCATCGGTCAGCAGATTGGAGGTATTGATCCCCACATCTTCCAGAGTTGCCCGAAGCAGTGTCCCGAACTGGTCCTTTCCGACTTTTCCAAGAAACGCGGTCTTTTTGCCCATTTTATTTAAAAGCGCCAGCACATTACACGGCGCCCCTCCGGGGCATGCCTCAAACAGGTTGTTGCCCTGCTCGCTCTGGCCGCTCATTGTAAAATCAATCAAAAGCTCCCCCATCGCGATCACGTCAAATTGTTTTTCCATTCCTTCCTTCTCCTTTCATCTGGCGATTGTACCTTTTGAGTTGCGGGACACGCCCGGCCGAGGTGTGACCCGCAACCCTTTTGAACAATTTTTACGATATAAGTATAGCGGATTTCGGCACAGAATACAATGATACAAATCATATTCCGACTATTTTACCGGAATCAGCAGTGTCTGACCGATATAGATCATATCGCTGGTCAGCCCGTTCAGTTCCCGGATTGCCTCTACCGTAGTGTTGTACCGTCTGGACAGCTCCCACAGGGTATCCCCCACACGGACCGTATATTCAATATAAGGAACCTCCGAAGACGACGGAATCTTAAGCACCTGTCCGATATACAGCATACTTCCCGTCAGACCGTTCAGGCTCTTGATCGCGTCCACCGTGGTATGATATCTCTGGGACAGAAGCCAGAGCGTATCGCCCGGCTGAACCACATATTCAATATAGTCGGTACCCGGTCCAGGCATGGGAACATTTTCTCCGATTCCCAGATATACATCATAAAGCGCCTTCCAGGTATTTACTCCCACAATCCCGTCCGGATCCAGCCCAGCAGCGTTCTGAAACGCAATGACCGCCTGCCTAGTCCCGCTGCCGAATATCCCGTCCTGGGAGACCCGCGGAACCGTGGGATAAAATTCCGAGGTCAGATTCAGCAGATACTGCAGGGTGATCACATCCGCTCCCCGGGAGCCCTGCCGGAGCACCGAGCCCGGCGGAACCGTTCCGATGCCCAAAGCCGTGCCCTCGCTGTCCAGTTCTGCCAACCTGGCTACGGCAGTATACAGATAGGAAATCTTATACCAGGTGGATTTTCCCACCACCCCGTCCGCTGTCAGATTGAAAACGCTCTGAAACTTGGTCACTGCGGCCCGGGTGCTGTCCCCGAATACCCCTGCTTCATCTGTGATCTCCGGAATGGCCGGATAATTTCTGCGGATCCTGTTCAGCCAGGTCTGGATCACCTGTACGTCGAGTCCTCTGCTGCCGGTCCGAAGAGGAGTGCCCGGATAGGAAGACAGGACTCCTGTTACAGCATTCGTTTCTGCGATTTCTATATTATTCGGGTAGTAATTTCGGAGAATCTGCAGAGGTGTCAGCCCGCTCTCCGCCAGACTGACCGTCCCCCACTGGGACAGCCCGGAACAGGTCGCGGTCGTTCCGTTACAGAATGAAGTAAAATAGGGTGCGTTCTGTCCCTGTCTGCGGACATACTGGTTAAAGATCTCGTCCACGATCCTGCTGATAGATTCGAAGATCGTACGCCCATGCACATAAGCCTGATCATAAGCCGTACTGCTGGTGATATCGAAAGAGTAGCCGCGGCTCCTATACCACTCGGTAAACACACGGTTCAGCGCAAATGTAATGATTGCATAGATATTTGCCCGCAGCGACGCGTCCGGCCAGGTCGGATAGATCTCGCTGCTGGCAACATTTTTGATGTAATCGGTAAACCGTACCTGTACGTTAGCGGCCGAGGAGGACGGGCTGCCCAGATGTACCGTGATTGGATCCGGAATGACAACCTGCCGCAGAACCCGCAGCTCAGGCTCCGGCTTTTCCTGGATTCGCCTGATGTCCGATGCGGCGGCAGGCTTCTCAATGGTAATCTCATTTACCATCGGGCTGCGCTGCGTCTGCTGCATGGGCAGAAGCTCCGCCGGCTGGATCGCCGTCTCATCCTCATAGATGGGCACCCCGGAAATGTAAAGGGAATTGAAGCCTGCCGCCCGCACAAGTACGTCATATCCGGTATAGGGCGTTCCGGAATAGTCCGGATCCAGAGAAAGGCTCCTGTCCATGGTCTCCAGGGAAACCCGCTCTGTTTCCCCGCTTTCATCTGTCGTCAGCTCATAGACGCTGCTGCCTTGGGGATCCAGGATCCGGATCTCCGCTCCCACGATCGGAACGGCCCCGCCCGCAGTCCGCGCCTGAATGATCAAATATCCTTTCGCCATAAAGTCTGAAGCTCCCTGTTTTCGTCTGTTTTATTATATGACAGCCGTGCGCGAAAGGTTCCTGCATTTTAAACGATATTCTACGAAGGCGCTGTTTTAGGATCCTGTCCGAACCCGGGCGAAGCAGCAATGCTTCATCAGTTAAAATATACCAGTTCTTCAATCGGATCCGCCATCTCCACATTTTCTGCTTCCAGTACCGGTCCTGTCCCCCGGTACAGGGCCATCCGGGCAAATCCGATTTTTGCGCGGACCTTCACCCACTGTCCGGGTTTCAGCTTCGGCGCATAGGCGCTTTTGCATATATAACCGAGAAATGTCGTATCATCCGCACAGCAGGTCATTGCCATACGCCCCGGCAGGAATGTCTTCGAGGGGAAGGAGCGGGGTTTCAGTACCTTGGCCGTGTACTCTACCACCTTCCCTTTGTATTTATCCGGATGTTCCATCATGTCCACATACCAGATCCCATAATCTTCGGGCCGGATCTCGATGACGGGCGCATCCATATCATAGGGAACATCATTTTCAAAAATATTTTCCACTTCGCCCTGTTCATCCTCAAAAATGACCTCCGCCTGTGGGCTCACCACCTTTACGCTCCTGCGGTAGCCAGCCAGCGGCTTGATGTCATTGCATCGGTTGAACAGCACCAGCTCCGATCCCCGGACCATCTCCACAAACAGCGGTTTCAGATTCGTCAGATACATCTGGAATGTGCTGGCATCTACGGTAGTCAGCTTCTGCTCGATCCCCCAGCCGTCGGGGAGCTTCAGCTTTTCAAAATCGCTGACCTTCCACATGCCGTTGTATTCTACCACGACCCGCTCCGGATGATGCTTTTCATCCAGCGCTTTCAAAAATTCCTCCGTCAGCTCTTCCTGGGATTCCACCCGTTCCACAACAATATTGAACTTTTTCAGCCCGGCCGCGCCGTATTCCTCCTCCCCTTCCTCACAGAGGATCAGAAGTGTGGTCCCCGGGATCTGAAAATAGTCCTGCTCCAATGTAAACTTCAAAAACTGGGTCTTTCCGCTGTCCAGAAAACCAGTCATCAGATATACCATTACATCTGGTTGATCCATTTTTTCTTTCCTTTCCGGCCAAACGCCCGTCTTTTACAGTCCGAAAAGCTCCGCCAGCTTTTCTTCGTTCAGCTTCGAGCCAATGACGCAGACGCGCCCCGTATACTCCGCGGATCCGCTTCTGACCTCATGCTCCTCCGGCACCATATCGAAATAGATCCACTCTCCGTCCGCTCCGGCAACCATGCCCTTTGCGCGCAGGATCGTACCATAGATCTCTTCGGATTCCAGAGATTTTAGAATGCTGCTGATTTCTTCCTTCGTATAAGTCCTGACCGTCTCCTTCCCCCAGCTTGTGAATATCTCATCCGCGTGATGGTGGCCGTGGTGATGGTGACCGTGATCGTGGTCATGGTCTCCATGAGCCTCGTCATGGTGATGCCCGTGGTCGTGGTCTCCATGAGCCTCGCCATGGTGATGCCCGTGGTCATGTCCTCCATGAGCCTCGTTATGGTGATGCCCGTGGTCATGGTGATCATGTCCGTCATAGGATTCGTCATGGTGGTGCCCGTGACCATCTTCTCCATGAACCTCATTATGATGATGCTCATGCTCTTCATGGTCTTCCCCGTGATGATGGTGTCCGTGTCCTGCATGATCTTCTTCATGATGGTGATGATGATGGTCATGGCCGCATCCGCATTCTTCCCCATGTTCATGGACTTCCCCGCATTCCGGGCAGCGAATCTCAGAGAGCAGCTCTTCCTCCAGGGACTTGCTTCCTTCCATGATCTCCAACAGCTTTTCGCCGGAAAGCTCCGCAATCGGAGTTGTAATGATGGGAGATTTTGCGTTAATCTCCCGGAGGATCTTCACGCTTTCCTCAATCTTCTCCTGCTTTGCTTTGTCGGTCCTGCTCAGGATCACCGCCCCTGCATATTCAATCTGGTTGCTGAAAAATTCACCGAAATTCTTGCTGTAAATCCTGCACTTCGTCACATCGACCATGGTCGTAAAGCTGTTCAGCTTCGCGTCGATCTGCTCCGCCACATCCTGCACGGCCTTGATCACATCAGAGAGCTTTCCCACACCGGACGGTTCGATCAGGATCCTTTCCGGATGATACGCGTCCACAACCTCCTTCAAGGATTTTCCAAAATCTCCTACCAGAGAGCAGCAGATACAACCGGAATTCATCTCCCGGATCTCAATGCCGGAATCCTTCAAAAATCCACCGTCAATCCCGATCTCTCCAAATTCATTTTCAATCAGGACAACCTGCTCTCCTGAGAATGCCTCCTGCAGCATTTTCTTAATGAACGTTGTTTTTCCAGCTCCCAAAAAGCCGGAAATAATATCAATCTTCGTCACGATATCAGCCTCCTGTTATTTCCAGTATCCGTTTCATCCGGATTATCGAAAGCCGAATTCTTTGCCCCGGCCATCCACACTCCGTTTTTTTGATTCTACCTCTCTATTTTACTCTTTTATCTGATTTGTGCAAGTCCTGATTTTTCAAAATGCTACAGGCTGCAGGCCAATCGTTTTACAGCCTGCAGCCTGTACTTAACATCTGCGTCTTTATTCAATGATGATCATTTAAGGAACTGCCGATAAATGACTTATACGGCTGGCTTGTCTCAATCATTCATCTGCACAAGTTCGTCATCGTCAGCTCCTAAGATCCAGCTCGATTGGGCAATGATCCGACCCGTACACCTCTGTCAGGATCTTTGCGTCCGCCAGCTGATCCTTCAGGCTTTCCGACACACAGAAATAGTCGATCCGCCACCCCGCGTTTTTCTCCCGGGCTTTGAACCGGTAGGACCACCAGGAATAGATTCCTTCCTGGTCTGGATAAAAGTACCGGAAGGTATCAATAAATCCGGCATCCAGAAGTTCCGTGAACTTCTGCCGCTCCTCGTCCGTAAACCCGGCGTTTTTCCGATTGGTCTTCGGATTTTTCAGGTCGATCTCCTGATGTGCCACATTCATGTCCCCGGTCACAATCACCGGCTTCGTTTCCTCCAGGCGCTTCAAATAACCGCGGAAATCATCCTCCCATTTCATCCGGTAATCCAGACGCTTCAATCCGTCCTGCGAATTGGGCGTATAGACCGTGACGAAATAAAAATCCTCAAACTCACAGGTGATCACACGTCCTTCCTGATCATGCTCTTCCATCCCGATTCCGTAAGCCACGTTCAGAGGCTCTGTTTTCGTAAATACCGCAGTCCCGGAATAGCCTTTTTTTACCGCATAGTTCCAGTACTGGTGATAGCCTGCCAGTTCCAGCTCAAGCTGTCCCGCCTGCAGCTTCGTCTCCTGCAGACAGAGAATATCCGCATCCGCCTGTTTAAAAAAATCCAGGAAACCTTTCTGCATACAGGCTCGGATTCCATTTACATTCCATGAGATCAGTTTCATCATCTGCTGTCATCCTTTCTTGATCATTTTACCTGTCGTATTACAGGTCACACCTTGGCCTGTAACTCTGTAGTATACTTCTTTCAGCGTCAGTCCGCAAGCCGGCGCCAAAAATCCCGCCTGCCAGCGTTCCCCGCCGCGCAAAAGCGCGGCTGTCTCTTTGGCAGTCCGCTTCCCGGTTCCCACCTCCAGAAGCGTCCCGGTCAGGATCCGCACCATATGGTACATAAATCCGTTTCCCTCGTAGACGATCTTTAACTTGCTTCCCTCTTCCTCCATTTGGATATCATAGATCTTTCGAACCGTAGACTGATCCTCGTTCCGGTCTGTAAAGGCGGCGAAATCATACTGTCCGACCAGGCATCCCGCAGCCGCTTTCATCGCCTTGATATCTAGTTTTTCCGGAAAATGAAAACAATATTTTCTGGTAAATACATCCGCCTTTTCCCGCATATCAATATTATATTCATAGCGTTTCCCAACCGCGCTGTAACGGGCATGAAATCCATTTTTCACAAGCTTGGCGCCGGTCACCCGGATATCCCCGGGCAGCATCCGGTTCAGTTCCGCCTGAAATACTTCCTCATCCACTTTTCCCGGCAGGCAGATACTGGCAGTCTGGGCTTCTGCGTGTACGCCCCCATCCGTCCGTCCGGATCCATGGACTTCTACCGAAACCCCTTTGAGGTCACGTATGGTCCGTTCCAGCGTTCCCTGAATCGTCAGCTCCGTGTCCGGCTGTCTCTGCCAGCCCTGATAGCGTGTTCCGTCATATGCAATTGTCAGTTTATAAGTTCTCATACGTCACCTCTGAAAAACACATCCATACGGTTCCCTGCCTTGCAAAAAGCAATCATCAAACACACTCCGGCGGTGTCCGGGCTATGCAGTGAACGCACAGTCCGGAGCCTTCTTTTCATGCTTGCCTACGCCTCATCCAGACTGCACACCTTTCCGTCTTGGAGAAGCAGAACTCTCCCGCACAGCATACTGACCACATCCAGATCGTGGGACACGAACAGATAGCAGATTTTTTCTTTCTCCTGCAGTTCTTTCAGAAGGGCAATGATCTGCGCCTGCACCGTCACATCCAATGCGGAGAGCGGTTCGTCCGCCAGGATGAACTTCGTCCCTGTGATCAGTGCCAGGGCAATACTGACCCGCTGCCTCTGCCCGCCGCTCAGCTCCCGCGGATATCTTTCGTAAAAATCCTCCGGCAGATGAACCCGCTGCAGCATTTCCACCGCCTCTTTGCGGCGCTCCTGCCTGCTAAATCCGCCTTTTACCCTCAGCGGTTCCTCCAGGATCCAGCCGATGGTTTTCCTCGGGTTCAAGGCACTGAACGGATCCTGAAATACCATCTGTGGACGCTGCGTATAATGGACAATCTCCCCTTCGTAGTCTTTCAGAAGTCCCAGCACACATTTACAGAGCGTGGATTTTCCACTGCCGCTTTCGCCCACCAGTCCGACGATCTCCCCCTCATATAAGGTAAAGGAGACATCGTCCAGAATCTGTCTTCTTGTTTTTCCCTCTCTATAATAAGCATTTACATGCTTCACTTCCAAAATCTTTTCCGGCAAAGCCCTCACCTGCTTTCTTCCTGCGCCTCAGCAGCTCATAATACCGATTTTCTCTTGTTCTTGCCGGGATAGCCGCGATCAGTTCTCTGGTATATTCGGACTGCGGGTTCTCAAAGATCTCCGCACAGTCCCCTTCCTCCACGACCTGGCCGTCCTTCATGACCAGCACGCGGCGGCACAGCGTATTGACCACCCGCAGGTTATGAGAGATGAACAGGATGCTCATTCCATATTTCCGGTTCAACTTTTTCAAAAGCTGCAGAATGCTTTCCTGGGTCCTTACGTCCAGCGCAGTGGTCGGCTCATCCGCGATCAGCAGCTTGGGACGGCATACGATCGCCGCGGCGATCATCACCCTCTGCCGCATTCCCCCGGAAAGCTCGTGAGGATATTTTTTATACAATTGTTCCGGATGTTCCAGCTCCACCTCTTCCAGCGCTCTCAGAGCAAGCTCTCTTTGCTCCCTTCTCTCCATACGGAGCCGACCTCCTCTGTCCCGGCGGCTTCTCCGGGAATGAAGAAGCAGTGCTTCCTCCACCTGCTTCCCGATCCGCATGGTTGGATTCAATGCGGTCATGGGTTCCTGGAAGATCATGCTGATCTCATTTCCCTGGACTCGACGCATTTCCTTTTCCGACAGTCCGAGCAGGTCCGTATCGTCCAGCCAGACCCTTCCTCCGTCCAGAACCGCATGCTTTTTCAAAAGCCCGGCAATGGTCAGCGCGGTCATCGTCTTGCCGGAGCCGGATTCCCCCACGATTCCAAGGATATCCCCGTTCTCCACTGCAAAGGAGACATTTTTTACAACCTCTTCCCGTTCACTTCGGTCTTCAAAATGAATCGACAGATTTTCTACCTTCAGCATTATCTTCCACCTCCAAACTGATCCAGGATCCCTTCTCCTAACAGTCCCACGCCCAATATCAGCAGAACCAGGAACGCGCCTGGAAAGATCGCGCACCACGGCCCACCTGCCAGATAGGTCTGGGATTCGGAGAGCATCCTTCCCAGGCTGGCATCTGGCGGCTGCACTCCGATCCCCAGGTAGCTCATACTGGCCTCCGCAAGCACCGCATTGTTGAATCCGATCGCAAGGGCGGACAAAAGCGCCGGCAGGATGTTGGGCAGCATGTGTACAAACAGAATCCGCGGTGTGGAAACGCCGATCAGCCTTGTGCTGGTCACATAATCCGCCTCCCGCAGCCGTAAAAATTCTCCCCGGACGATCCTTGCGAAGCTGGGGATAAATGCGATCCCAAGGGCCAGCATCACTTTATAGGTGCCCGGTCCCAGCAGGGTAATGATGACAAGTGCCAGCAGGACGCTCGGAAAGGCGGCTACTGCGTCATTGACCCGCATCAGCCCTTCATCCAGCCAGCCTCCGAAATATCCGGTGAAAGCCCCCACAAGAATGCCGGCGATTCCCCCCATCAAAATCGTTCCCAGGGCAATGAGCAGCGTACTCCCTGCCCCTGACAGCACACGGCTCAGGATATCCCGGCCGAACTGATCCGTACCGAAAATGTGCAAAAGGCTGGGCGGCTGGAGCTTTAAAGAACCCTGCATGGCCTCCGGATCATAAGGGGTCCAGACGAATCCCAGCAGGATCAAAGCCAGCATGAAAACCGTGATCACTGCACCAAGTATGAAATTACAGGAGGTTATCTTTCGTTTCATGTTTTGCCCACTCCTTTCCCGCTCACACCTCAATCCGTTTGTCCAGTCTATGATACAGCAAGTCCACCAGCGTATTCATCACCAGTGTCACCACCGCGATCAGTACGATGATCGCCTCCACCACCGGATAGTCCCGTTTGGAGATCGAACCGATCAGAGTCCTGCCAATCCCCGGAATCCCGAAGACATGCTCCACAACGATACTGTTTGCGATCATATCGGCAACCGCCATCCCCAGAAATGTGACCACCGGGACGATCCCGTTCCGGAATGCGTGGCACAGCAGAACCCTCCAGGGGCTGTTGCCCCGGCTGTAGGCAGTCCGCACATAATCCTGGTGCATTTCCGCGATCAGAGAGTTCCGAAGCATTTTCGTTGTCATAGCGGCTCTGGGAAGAGCGATCGCCAGAGACGGAAGGATCAGATAACTAAGAAACCCGGACATGCTCTCCGTATAAGACACATATCCTCCCGGAGTAAACCAGCGGAATACCAGTCCGAAGATCACGGTGAATATGATCCCGATGAAAAACGGCGGGATCGACATAGTCACCTGATTGAGGATCAAAAACATCCGGTCAAAAAAATGGTTCTCATACCGGACACTTAGAATACTCACCGGAACCGACAAAAGCAGCGTAAAGCAAAATGCAAGAACCGTCATGGCAACCGTGATGGGAAGTTTATCCCCGATCATCTCCCGGACCGGGATCTGATAAAAGTAGGAAATGCCCATATCCCCTGTCAGGAAATCCTTTCCCCACTGTACATAGCGCTCCGTCAGGGGGCGGTTGAGCCCCATTTCCTCGCGCAGTGCCTGCACTTTGCTTTCCGTTGCTTCCGTGCCCAGGATGGTCCTGGCCGGATCCCCCGGGATCACTTCAAACGCAAAGAAGGCAAGTATGCTGACAATTAATAATGTGATTATAAGACCAATAATTTTTTTGATAATATATTTCATACCTGCCTCCTGTTGTTTTTTCTATACACCATTTTCATACAGACACCACTGTGCCTGTATCTGTTTAATCCTTTCGGAAATGTACAGAATATGCATCCTACTCTACCGCATAAACAGTAGACATATCCTGTACATACAGCGGATAGAACTTATATCCGTCGAACCGGTCGCTGATCGCGACCATATTTGCCAGATCCTGGATATATACGTTTGCCGCGCGCTCGGTCAGGATTCCTTCTGCCTCTTTATACAGCTTTACCTTCTCCTCTTCATCTGTGGTCGCGATCGCTTCCTGGAAGACCCTGTCATATTCCTCATCGCTGAACTTGATGAAATTCCCGTGGCCATCTGTCGTAAAGCGTTCCAGCATTGCCCGGGCGGACAGATTGGAAGCGTCCACTCCGACCACTGTAGATTCA
>Ga0137307_102540_pt1 | contig 12422 bp, 11 predicted proteins | sample NAcewD2O_March_2_FD_97180 | JGI IMG/M metagenome (GOLD analysis project Ga0137307, IMG submission 97180) | Mouse cecal microbial communities from Vienna, Austria - N-Acetylglucosamine amended D2O_March | ecosystem: Host-associated > Mammals > Digestive system > Large intestine > Cecum | place...
TACTCCTGCATCTTCTCCACGTAATCCGCTTTATTCAGCATATCCTCCATGGAAGATGCGTTAAAAATAATGTCAAGAAACGAAGTCTGCCCGCTCTCATACATCGCCTTTACCCGGACTTTCATGGACTCGTACTGTTCCCGCTCCACCCGCTGCGCCTCCGCAAGATCAAGCTTTGCCTGCTCAATCTGGGCTTTCTTTGCCTCGATTTCTTCTTCCAGAAGGCTGATGCTCGCCATGATTTGGGCAATATCATTACTCAGCGCCGTTATTTCCGCATCAATCCCCTCCTGTTCCTCGGCAAGCTCATTCATTCGGTCATTCACGTCATCCAGCTTGTCCTGGTCATCTTTATTTTGTTGTTTCAAGTCATCCTTTTTTGCAGCCTGTACCTGGTAAAACTCATGGGTACCCCAAATATCATATGTGGTAAAAAGTACTGCCGCACAAAGACAGGCTGCCGCCAGACGTCTGTATTGTTTTTTCATGCGTATTTTCCCCTTTTCACAAACACTTTTTATCTGCGGAAACGATGTACTAATGCTCCAATTTCTAACTAGATGGAGTACTAGGGCGTTTTATTCCGCTGCCTGTGTGGTCTCCTCCTCGACATCTATGATTTCCAGCAGCCGCCCAATCACTTTCTCCTGTACGATTGACATTCTGTATGTCGCATATCCTACCTCGTCAATCAGTTCACTGCCCGATGCATAGCCATACTCTGCTGCTTCACCATCCGCCTGCTCATGAATCAGTTCGTCCGTAATCTCTATGCCTTCGGCCCTTGCTGCCGCTTCCATCACAAGATACTGCCTTACCACTTCCGTACACATCTCATCGAGCTGTTCATTATACTCTTCCATCGTCATCCCATAAGCGCCTGCCACAAAATCCTCAAGCCCTATGCCATACATGGACTGCGCCAGGGAATTCATATAATGATTGTAATTCTGTGCCTCCTCCTCAACAAGGTAGTCCGGCATTGACTGGATCTCACTTTCCTCCACGAGCTTCTGCACAATGGCATTCTGGGAATTTGCCGCAAACGTTTCCGCAGCCCGCTCCTCTACGGCCTTCTTCCCGGCTTCCCAGACTTCCTCCTTCGTCTGGTAAGCAAGTCCCATCTCTTTCATCTCCGCTTCTGTCACAGTCGCATACTCGGCAGAGCCCTGAATGCTGTTGACCGTAACGGTAAACACGACCTCCTGTCCCGCAAGGTCAGGATTCTGCGTATAATTTTCCGGAAACGTCAGATTTAAGTCAACCGTCTCACCGGGCATCACGCCAACCAGCCCGTCCTCAAAGCCGGGAATAAAGGAACCTGTTCCGATTCCAAGCTTATAGCCGGAACCCGATCCTCCCTCAAAAGCTTCCCCGTCTCTCTTGCCGACAAAGTCAATGTCAGCGACATCGCCTTCCCGGACCGCCCTGCCCGTTATATTTCCTACAAGGAGGGAACTGTTGATATAGCTCTCAATGGCAGTATCATCCACCGCGGGCTTTACCGCACTTACTTTAAAATTTTTATAGTCAGCAAGCGTAACATACTTCTCAATGTCAAGATCCTGAAATCCCACATAGTCCGGTCTGTCACTTACCTTCTCTGTCTCCGTCTCTGTCGGCGGTTCACTGTCCGTATCTTCTTCCGACAAAGCTGTATCTGCCGTATCTGTCTCCGTCTGCGATGTCTGCTCCTGCCCTGTCTTTTTGTCCCCACAGGCACACAAGCCAAGCACCATCATTCCCGTCATACATATCAGCACGAACTTCTTTTTCATACATCCTAATCCTTCCCTGTTTTATTTATACTACCGCAGCCGCAAAGCGGCATCCCAAAGCGTTTCATTCATGCGCCTTTGTCATTGGAAACCGAGCAGGGGAACAACCTTCTCCACTACTCGCGCGCCGGGCGTCCGTCAGCCTGCTGACATATTTCATTTGGATGCCCATGTGCATAAACAGTAACTAAAATATATCATAACATCAACAATATAAAAATACAACGAAATCATCAGACTTTGTTGCACTTTCCAGAAATTAATGATACAATCCATAATATGACAATATCTTATCATTATGCGTAAAATAATGATGAAAGATTAGAACAAAATCTCAATCCAGAAAGGTAATGATTCCAGATGTTTGCAAAGGTATTAATTGTTATTTTAATTGTTTTGGTCGTGGCAATGGTCGTGCTTTATTTTATCGGAAAAAAAATGCAGAAAAAGCAGGCGGAGCAGGAAGCCCAGATAGAGGCTGCCAAACAGACTGTCACCATGCTGATAATCGACAAGAAAAAATTAAAACTAAAAGAATCCGGTCTGCCTGCCGCTGTCCTGGAACAGACCCCCAAGTATATGCGCCGTGCCAAATTTCCCATTGTAAAGGCAAAGGTCGGTCCGCAGATATTGTCCTTAATCTGTGATGCCGCCATCTTCGACGTGATTCCTGTCAAGAAAGAGATAAAAGCCACTGTCAGCGGCATTTACATCACGGATGTAAAAGGCATCCGCGGAAAGCTCAATGCCGCTCCTGGCAAGAAAAAGGGAAAGTTCAAGGCATGGGTCGAAAAAATGCAAGAAAAAGCTGGTGCAAAGCCATTAAAATAAAAAAGATGAGCGCCAGCGCGCTCATCTAGCAAAAAGCTTCGCTTTTTGTTTAAATGGTCTACATTGCCGCAATTTCCTATAAAAAAACTGCCGCAAGGCAGTTTTTTACATTTCCTAAAATTCATACCGCCGAATCTCACAGTTCCTGATGCCAAATGCAGAATATTCCTCGTTGGTCATATCATGGAAATAGGAGTGCACTACCCTTGCAATTCCGTTGTGTGCCACCAGAAGGTACGTTTTTGTGCCTGACTCCTCCCTGATTTCATCAAGCAGGTTGTAGATGCGCTGCGCAAGGTGAAGCATCGTCTCCCCTCCGTCAAAGTGATTGACAAAACACTTCTTTGCCTCCTGAAATGCCTCGCCGTTTCTTGGTGTCGCCTCATATTTTCCAAAGTTCTGTTCCTTTAATCGGACATCCGCCCTTGCCGGGATCCCCGTAATCCCCGCAATTTCCAGCGCCGTATCCCTCGCCCTCATCAGCGGCGAATACAATATCTCGTCAATGCAGAGCCTGTCATTTTGTATTTTTCTTCCCAGCTCCTGCGCCTGCCTGCGTCCAAGCTCTGTCAGTGCAATGTCCGTGGCGCCGCAAATCTTGTTCTCCACATTCCATATTGTCTGTCCATGTCTTGTAAAATACATCTGTGCCATCTTTTTTATCTCCCGTCAATCCGTTGAAAAAAGCGCTATCTAACGTGCCCATGTGCAATCAAGCAGGGAAAATTTATCTTCCCTGCTCACGCGCCGGGTGTCCGTCAGCTTGCTGACATATATCATCCGGACGCCCATGTGCATAAAAACGAGCGGCCGCCATACCTTCTTAATTTGAATGATATAACGACCGCCCTAATTAGATGCATTATTCAATTTTTTCCTCTTTCCCGGATTCCTCTATCCGTACTTATTCTTTTTCTTCTCTCTTTCTCTCTGTACTTCGGTTTCTCAACGACCACATCGTACCTTTTGCAATTCCCTGTTCTCTAACTTTCTTTCTCGAAATACACTGCTTAATTTCTATTGCCCTGCTATTTTGATAGCCGCATCTCTTTCTTTCATCTTTATTAAGGGATTTCTACTTGTTAGATTCAGGTTTCTACTTCTGCCAAGGGACTCATCTCCTTTCTTAAGTATACCCTTTATTCTGATTGGTTACCGGTTACCGAACCTGCATTTGCTTTCTGATGGAACTGTATCAAATGCTTTACAAAAGCTCTTTTGTACTTTAATACCTTAATCTTTTGTATCTTATTTCCTCTTTCTTCTGTGTAATTGTATGATAACACTTCTTTCATTCAATTGCAATAGCTTATCCTTATTTTTTTCAATACTGGCACTTTATCCATGACTTATCAGCAATTTTGTATAGAGTTTTTGAATTTATCTGACAATTAATCGTCATTTTTACCCATAAACCGACTTTGTTTTAGCATAAATGACTTTTCCGCCTTATCACAATACTTTTCCAGACTTCCCAATCACATACCGGACTTCACCCTTTACCTGTTCTGTCTGCTCACTGAATTGTTCATCCTGCTGAACAGATAGTGCCTCATCAAGCGTTATGAGATTCCGAAGCTGCACTGTATGGTTTTCGACAGGGATATATGCCTTTTTTGCCTTATCAAATACGGAACGCAGGAGATAATAATTATATGTATCTTTCCTGCTGTCTGCAAGCTTTACAATATCGTCCACCACGCACACGCCAATCGTTTCGCTGTATATGACTTCCTTTTTTTGAAACAAACTTATCCCCCCAGATTCCTATTTCCGTCATCTATGCGCGCAGTATATCCATGTCCCGCATAATTTCCTTGTCTGTCTTGTTTAACAGCTGCGTATTGTAAACCAGACGCCGATCCACCTTTGCAATTGCTTCCATCAGGTAATCAAATCGCGCCGTCATCTGCTTCTCCATCTGGTTCTGCCTGCTCTCCATCCGGTCCATCCTGCTGTCCATCCGGTCCTGCCTGCTCTCCATCCGGTCCATCCTGACATCCATCTGATCCTGCCTGCTCTCTATCCTGTCCAGCTTGACATCCATCCGGTCCTGCCTGCTCTCTATCCTGTCAAGCTTGACATCCATCCGGTCCTGCCTGCCTTCGATACGTTCCAAACGGCTTCCAATGGGCAGAAGCTTTTGATCCATCAGCTGTGCAATCGCCTGTAAGTCTTTTTCATCCAGCATTTTCTTCCTCTCCTCCCCGGTCATTTTGAAGTGCTTAGGAACTGTAAAAAAATAACTTTTAAATAGTGCGTAGGATTTTTCTTCGAGAGTGCCGCTCAAAAATCAGGCGCATAGCGAGCTATGTAACTGATTTTTGAGCGGTGCTATCGGAGAAAAAGACAAGTAATATTAAAAGTTATTTTTGGACAGTTCCTTACTGTAACTCTATCAAAATTTTATTTTGCTGTCCACTCGAAATGTAAAAACTCTCACAAGTATTTTATCTTTGGTAAATTTATACCATTCTGTTTCCCAAATGGCATTTTCTTTCATGCAATTTCGCCAAAATATTTTTCCAAAACAAAATAGTGCCCTTCTGCCTTTCGAAGCGACACTATTTTACTTTGCAATATGAAGTTTCATTACCCTGTGTTTTTCCTTTCCTGCCTGACATTATCAGAGTTACTTCCCTTTCGTACCAGCCGACCGTACGCCGAACCAGCCTGCCAGCAGAGATTCCGTTCCGCTTGCTCGATACCACCAGACGATTTTCCGTTACCGTTTCAATCTCCTTCTCTTTAATCATATTATCGGAGAAAAAACGCCAAACATTAACCATCCGCCACAATCAAACAGAAAAAATTTATCTTCCCTGCTGGCGTATTTCATCCGTATGCCCCTGTACAAATAAAATGACACATGGCAAAACCGGCCGTCCCAGTCAGCAGGACAGCCGGTTCTATACCATTTCAAATATTATCCCTATACCAGTTTACGCTTCTCGACAAAAACCGGGAAGGACTCCGTTCCCTTTAATTCCTTATATGATGAAATCCGCACATTCTTGTCAGTGATTGCATGTTCCACTGTCGCGCCGGTTTCAATCACAGTGTCCTGCATCAGCACACAGTTTCTTACTTTTGCACCTTTCCCTATTTTGACGCCCCTGAAAAGAATACTGTTTTCCACTTCGCCCTCGATGACACAGCCATCTGCCGCCATGACATTTTTGACATGGGAACCAACCGCATATCTTGTCGGGTTATCGTCACGAATCTTCGTGTAAATCGGACTGGGCGCAAAGAGTGCATTGACGTTCTCTTCCTTCAGCATTTTCATATTTTCTGCAAAATATGTGTTCAGGTCAAGAATACGCGCGTAATAACCGTCATGGCGGTACGCTTTTACGACCAGCTTATCCAGCTGAGGCGAGATAATATCGCGCTCAAAATAAGTGAGTCCGTTGACATATGCCTGTCTGATCTGATCCATCAGAAGCTCTCTCTCAATGACATAGATATTCATGGAGACATTTTTTTCTCCGCCCTGTTTGTCATTCACCACGATTTTCTGCACCCTGCCGTCCTCTGCGATACCGAGTGTATAATACAAATCCTTCTTTGTTACGTCGATGTCACGCAGAGCCTTGGGAATGTCTTCCCTGGTGTATGCGATTGTCACATCCGCACCGCTGTCGATATGCTGCTGCAGCAAATCCTTAAAGTCAAAATTGACTGCTATGTTGGTGTCAGCCATAATGACATATTTTTCCTTCTGGCGCTTCAGGTAATCTATGATACTCGCAATCGCCTCAACTCTTCCGTTATAGATATTTACTGTCTTTTGTGCAAAGGGAGGAATAATGTTCAGACCGCCCTTTTTGCGTGTTAAATCCCACTCTCTACCGGAGCCTAAGTGATCCATGAGTGAATGATAATTTCTTTTTACAATCAGTGAAATATTGTCAATGCCGCAGTTTACCATGCTGGACAGCACAAAATCCACCAGTCTGTAACGGCTTGCAAACGGTATGGATGCCATCAGTCTCTCGGTAACGAGCTCCGGCACTAACGAATCATAGCTGTTTGGAAACAGTATGCCCATTGCGGAATCAGCATTTGAATTTATCATACCCTGTCACCTCCCTTTACATCATCTGAAACCATGGCCTCCGGCCCTACTACAGCGCCTTCGCCAATCGTCACGTTCGAGCCGACTGTCGCGACGCCTTTTGTATCCCCTTCAGGCATGGCGCCGACAACAGCATCCTTCTCTATCACTACGTTCTCCGCTATAATACAATGTTTAATCTGCGCGCCCGCCTTAATGGTGCTGCCGCCCATTATGACAGCATCCTCCACCACGGCGCCCTTCTCAACCTTTACCCCTGCAAAAAGTACAGAGTGCTTTACTTCACCGTCAATGCTGCATCCATCCGTAACCATGCAGTTCTCGAGCACGGCATTCTCACCGATGCGGTGTCCCGTCATACCGCTGTTCCTGCTGTAAATGCGCCAGTCGTCATCAAACAGGTTGATACCGCTGTTCTCCGGGTCAAGGACCTCCATATTTGCCTCCCAGAGAGACGATATGGTTCCTACATCCTTCCAGTAACCGTCAAAACGGTATGCATACATCTCCCTGTTGTCCTTTAACAGGTTGGGGATAATGTTGTTTCCAAAATCATTGGCAGAATTCGGGTCATTCTCGTCGTCAACAAGATATTTTTTCAAAATGTCCCAGTTAAAAATGTAGATACCCATGGATGCCAGATTGGACTTCGGCTCCTTTGGTTTCTCCTGGAACTCCGTAATCTTATCATTTTCATCGGCAACCATTAGCCCGAAGCGGCCCGCCTCTTCCCATGGCACCTCCATAACCGCCACGCTGAACTCCGCGCCTTTTTCCTTATGGAATCTCAGAAAATCGCTGTAATCCTGTTTGCAAATCTGGTCACCCGAAAGGATAATCACGTACTTCGGGTCATACCGCTCTATAAAATTAATGTTCTGGTAAATTGCATTGGCTGTTCCCTTGTACCAGTCAGAACCTGTTGCCTTCTGGTAAGGAGGGAGCACATGAACCCCGCCGTGGAGCCTGTCCAAATCCCACGGTTGTCCGTTTCCTATGTACTCGTTCAGTACAAGCGGCTGATACTGTGTAAGGATACCTACCGTATCAATCCCTGAGTTGACGCAGTTCGACAGCGGGAAATCAATAATCCTGTATTTTCCCCCAAACGGAACTGCAGGTTTTGCCAGTTTCTGCGTCAATGTATAAAGACGTGAGCCCTGACCGCCGGCAAGCAGCATTGCAATCATTTCTTTAGCCATAAAATACCTCCAATCCTACTTTAATGTTTCAATAAAACTCATAAGTTTTATTGAAATTATACTATAAATATTAAAAAAATGGTAGTGTTTTGTGTATTTTATTTAATAAATTTATTAAATAATTTATATTATATAATATTCAATCGCAATTTAAATATGCCCATTTTTTCCCATTACAAAAAGCATTTGGGTGCAAAAAAACCGTATTGTTGTTATTTTCTGGAAACAATACGGTTTTCTTTGTTCAATTTTCCATTAAACCCTGTTGTAATTAATCAGGCATCCCTTCAGGATAATCTGTCTTTCCTCATCCGTCAGTTCACCAAGCGTCAGTTCAAACTCCGTTTTCCGGTCTTTTCCCACAACGTATGCCTTGATGGTGTCAGCCTTTTCTTCAACTGCCTTTCGAATGCCAGGTATATAGATATAATCAAGGTTTTTGAACGGGAGCTCACCTTCCTTAATCAGGAATGGCAGCATTCCCCAGTTAATCAGGTTCGAACGATAACGCTTGGTCGCATACTCATTTGCGATATTCGCCCATCCGCCAAGCACCTTCTGGCAGCTCGCCGCCTGTTCCCTTGCAGAGCCGTCGCCCGGCTTTACTGCAAATATGGTGCTTCCAATGCCGGTATTGCTGCGGTCCGCATCCGGTGTGATGGTCTTCATCATGCTCCATGCATCCTCAAGCTCCGCAAATTTCTGAACCGGGCAAGCCTTTTCCTCACGCGCCTTTTCGGCAGCCTGGATTTCCTTTGCAAGCCGCACATAGTTCGGATCCTTGCGGGACAATGTGAACTCCGCAAGCCCCAGCGGGTTTGACCGGTATGAGGATGTCTCCCCGGACGGAATCAGCTCGTCTGTCGTCGTCACGGGATCATGTATCTCAGAAACAACCTTTAACATAAGGTTGTCTGTCAATTCCACCATTGCAGGCCAGTCCTTGATATTGGGTCCGAACTTAATCTCAACCGACTCATCGGCAACGCCCCGGGAGTCAAATACACGGTTCTCATAAATCTTCTTATCAAAGAAATATTTGTACTTCGTGAAGTCGCCGTCAAACGCGGTAGCCGGTGTCAGATATCCCTTGTTTGCAGCCGTTGCCGCAATCGAGCGCGCATCCATCAGCGCAACGGATGCAATCTGCCCGCTCTGGAGCTTGGAACCCTCGCGGTTCGGGAAGTTCCTTGTAGAATGGCGGATGGAAAACGCATTGTTTGCAGGCGTGTCCCCCGCGCCAAAGCATGGTCCGCAGAAGGCGGTCTTTAACACGGCGCCTGTCTGCATCAGCTTCGCGGCGCATCCGTTTTTCACAAGCTCCATGTAGACCGGCATGGATGCCGGGTATACGCTCAGCGTAAATTCATCCGGTCCGATGCTTGCATTGTCAAGGATATCGGCAGCTGCACAGATATTCTCAAATCCGCCGCCTGCACATCCTGCAATGATTCCCTGTTCCACGTACAGCTTGCCGTTCCTTACCTTATCCCTGAGTGTAAAGTCAACCGCGCCGTCCAGGCTGACAAGCGCTTTCTTCTCACAGTCGGCAAGAATATCCGTCAGGTTTGCATTCAGCTCGTCAATTGTATATGTGTTGCTCGGATGGAACGGCATGGCAATCATCGGCCGCACCTTGCCCAAGTCCACCCTGATGCATCCATCGTAGTATGCAATGTCTCCCGGATTCAGTTCGGCATAATCCTCACTTCTGCCATGAATCTCATAAAATTCCTTAATTGCATCGTCCGTCCGCCAGATGGAGGACAGACAGGTCGTCTCTGTCGTCATGACATCGACGCCGATCCTAAAATCAGCGGAAAGTGATGACACGCCGGGTCCCACAAACTCCATTACTTTGTTTTTCACATATCCATTTTTAAACACCGCACCGATAATCGCAAGGGCAACATCCTGCGGACCTACCCCCTTCACCGGCTCTCCCTCAAGATATACCGCAACCACACCCGGCATGTTGATGTCATAGGTCTGGTTCAGGAGCTGCTTTACAAGTTCTGGTCCTCCCTCACCCATCGCCATCGTCCCAAGCGCCCCGTAACGCGTATGCGAGTCTGAGCCAAGAATCATCCTGCCCCCGCCCGCAAGCATTTCACGCGCAAACTGATGGATGACTGCCTGGTGGGGCGGCACATAGACACCGCCGTATTTCTTTGCGCATGTAAGGCCAAACATGTGGTCATCCTCATTGATCGTCCCGCCGACCGCACAGAGCGAATTATGGCAGTTTGTCAGCACATACGGCACCGGAAACTTTGTCAGCCCGGATGCGCGTGCCGTCTGGATAATGCCCACAAACGTAATGTCATGTGACGTCAGTTTATCGAATTTTATTTTCAGTTTATCCATGTTGTCAGAGGTATTGTGTTTTTCCAGGATGCCATAGGCAATTGTCTCCTTCGCCGCCTGCCCCTTATCCACTTCCCTGCCCGTCTTTGCCCTGATGGCCGCGGCTGACTCCGCGTTATCGGCAACCAGCTCTGTGCCGTTTACAAGATAAACTCCCGTTTCCATTAATTCAACCATTTTTGTACACCAACCCTTTCCTCAGGAGCATCTGCAAAGCTCCATCCTGCGTCTGTTATAATACTTTATGTCTTTCTTTTTACTCCGTAATTATACTGAGCGGTCAGTCTTTTCGACCGCCAGTATAAATATACTATACCTTTCTGTAGCAATGCAATAAAAAAATAGTAAAAATCCAAAAAGCAGTAAATGCAAAGTCCTGGGTTAAGCTGTTACAAAAAACAACAATTGCTTGCAAAATTCGGCAAAATACTATATCATAATCATTATCGGTACCCTTTACAGATTGGTACCTGACAGATATTTTTTATGAGGTTTTGGTAACCGTCTGCACGCGCGGGCGATTACAACAAGGAGGAAACAGATGAAAAAAGAATGGAGCGTAACGGACAGCATGGGGAATTCGCACAAAATCGAATGCCGTGTCGGCGGACTTGGCGGAAGCAGCGTCGTTGTGGACAATGACAGGTACAAGCTTAAGTCAAGCAACTGGTTTATCGTGGTAGTTGATTACCAGATTAACCTTCCTGGCGCAGTGTGCAACCTTGTTGTCATAGGAAACAATATCAGGCTCGCCGTAAACGGCGTATTCCTGGAGGATGGAAAACCGTATGAGCCAGTGAACAACACGCCTGTCTGGGTATGGGTCCTGGTAGCCGTCAACTTTCTTGGCGGATGGTTCCTTGCCGGAATTGCCGGTATGTGTATCGGCATTATGATGAGCGCATTCATGATTAAAAGCGCCATCGAAAAAAAGACCGGGCTTGCCATCAATGTCATTTACTTAACATTTTTTACCATTAAATTAAGCCCATTACTCCATTTTTGAGTAATGAGCTTAATTTATCTAAATATTTCTATCGAGAACATATCCAACAATTAATATCTGTCAAAAATAAAATTCTTACATAAAAAATTTCAGAAATCCATATATTGTTACTGTTAAAAATATGTTCATTGTTTTAGTACCAAATTTTATGAAAATAGTGGGAATACTGCATATAAAACAGTAATTTATTTTATTGCAGTTCCCAATGTTGCTACTAATGTAGTGACAAGCTTAAATAATTCATTATTGTTGATTTGTTTACATACATCTGCAATATCCGGCAAACTGAATTTAGGCATTTTTCTCATGGCAATTTTCAGTTCTTCCTTGTCCAGTTTCATGTATTTCTGTCCATAATCCATTCCCTTTTTGCATAATGCCAATGAAATAAAATCATATCTTATATAATCCTTGTCAGATGTATCAGTATTATCCTCAAAATTTATGTAATTTTTCTCATTAAGGCTGATTAAGTTTTCATAAAACAGCCATTGTAATTCGTCATCACCGCTCTCACCTATCCCATCAAATACCTGTATAAACCGGTCATATAATGAATCTTCATCGTATTCATCGTCCGAAGTGTTATTTCGTTTTACGTATGCATCAATTAAGATTAAATAAGACAGAACCATTTGTTCATCATTTGTTAATTCCTGTTTTTTCATGGCAGACTCCTTTTGCTGTTTATCAGCGGTTCTTTCCGCATTTTTTCATTGGTTACTTTTTGTTGCTTTATGCACATTATACTACATATTGTTGTTTTATACAACCTATTGAAGTATGTTTTCTTATATTCTTTTGCATGGAGGTATCGCTATGATTAATAACTTAGGTGATAAACTAAAATCTGCACGTATTCAAAATAAATTGTCAAGAAAGGTCGTTGCTGAACTGGCTGGGGTATCTGTCAGCATGATAGGGTTATATGAATCCAATGTAAGACAGCCGTCTCTTAATATTCTCATTAAACTGTCAGCAATTTACAAGGTATCCGTTGATTATCTGCTTGGAACTGACAGCAATACAAGAAATGTCTTATATCTCGACGGACTGACTGATAAACAGATTACGGCATTGAAAATGACTGCCGATTGTTTTCGTAACTCTAATACATAATTACCTATTAACGCCATAACCCATTAAACGAATGCGGA
>Ga0137307_102541_pt1 | contig 12421 bp, 13 predicted proteins | sample NAcewD2O_March_2_FD_97180 | JGI IMG/M metagenome (GOLD analysis project Ga0137307, IMG submission 97180) | Mouse cecal microbial communities from Vienna, Austria - N-Acetylglucosamine amended D2O_March | ecosystem: Host-associated > Mammals > Digestive system > Large intestine > Cecum | place...
CTTGGTAGACAGCTCTAATTTCCGCCGTCCCCTTTGCCCGGGCTGTCACCTTGCCTTTGTTATCCACAGTGGCAACCGTCTTTTTGCTGCTCTTCCACTTTACCTTTGTGGCGGATACGCCTTTCAGTTTCAAAGTGCTGGTGGTGGCGGGAGCCATGGTAAGGCTGGTTTTGCTCAGTGAATACTCTGGCTGAGGTTCCGGCTCCCCCGGCGTGTCCGCAGGATCCGTAATCGTTCCCGTAATGGTGGTGGTATCCCCGGCAAAAGCCGTCAAACTCCCCCCGGAAAATGCTGCAACTATAAATGCCAGCAAGAATACTACCGTGCGTTTTCCCCAATCTGATTTTTTTCCTCTCATACTTTATTCTCCTATGTGCCAAACTGATTATTTGTTCTATTATAACACAACATCTTCCACATTCAAAATAATATATGAATTTTTTGTGTTTTTTTCTTTTTTTCTTCCATAGTATGGTACAATATTATACAAAAGAATTTTCAAGGAGCAATATATTATGAAAGAACGCATCGATTCCTTTGATTTTATGAGGAGCATCACAGCATTTATTATTGTGATTTACCATTTTGCAGGAATCTGCTACAGCACCCCTCAGTTTGCAGATTTCCCCCTGCTCTATGAACATGCCAACGGCGTCTGGGGCGAGAGCACAAGTGTGAATATATTCTTTATGCTCTCCGGGGCCTCTCTCATCTACAACCACGAGAGAATCCGGGCAAAAGATTTAAAAAAATATTATTTCAGCCGATTTAAGGGCATTTTTCCCATGTTTTACATGATATGGCTTTTTCTCTTTTATCAGCGGGCAGCAGAACGGCACAATCTGTTTTACAATGGAAATCCAAAATCCATGGTTTTAACCCTCTTTGGCATGGACGGCTATCTGTCCTACCGTTTCCCGGAAAATTACTACCGCATCGGGGAATGGTTTTTAGGGGCTTTGGTGCTTTTGTACCTCATATACCCGGTGCTCACCTGGTGCATCAGCCATTGCCAGATTATCACCACCTTAGTTTTAGGCGCAGGCACTCTTGCTCTCCACTGGTCTCCGTCTATCTTTATGATTCAGAGGGAACGGAATTTAATCACCTGTCTCTTTGCCTTCTGGCTTGGAATGATGTTTATGAAGCACCGGGAAATGCTAGATAAACTCTGGCTTGGAATATTATCAGGAATTTGTGCGCTGTTTTTGCTTTTGGTGCATATTCCCATAGATTCCTTCCTGGTTGTGCAGGCCATCTACATCACACTGTTTTTGGCACTTTACACCATAGGAAAATATGTGATGCAAATAGGGGCTGTCACCGGATTTTTCCGCTATACCGGTAAAATATCCTACGCCATATTCTTACTGCAGCATGTAGTGATGAGCCAGGTCCTTCACATGTTTGACAATTATGAGCTTACTGTGCTCCACGAATTTGGACTTTTAATTGTAACCTTTGTGGTCATCTACATCTTTGCAGGGATTTGTACCTATCTGAATCAGGCGTTTCTTAAGACGAAATTTTTCCAAAGCCTGCAGAAGTTTTTTATACCGGAAACATAGATACATTTTTTATAGAAAGGAGTCTTACCGTGAAATACACATACCACACAAAAGGAACCTGTTCCACCTTAATTGAACTGGAACTGGAGGGCAATGTTGTCCACAACGTAAAGTTTACAGGAGGGTGCAACGGCAACCTCCAGGCCATCCCAAGGCTTGTGGAGGGCATGACGGTGGAGGAAGTGGAACAGCGCATCAAAGGGATACAGTGCGGATTTAAAAGCACTTCCTGCGGCGACCAGCTTGCAAAGGCCTGCCGGGAAGCTTTAGAACAGAGCAATTCCTAAAAAAGGAGCCTCTCAACTGAGAGACTCCCTTTTTTTAAACCCCAAACCGAATCACATTCCAGGAGCATTTTTTCATCTCCACTGTAAAGATTCCGTCCTCTATCACATAATTCTTCTTTTCCACGGGTGTCACAGGACTTGCCCCGGCACCGTTCACAATTTTCATATCCTGGCTTTCCAAGGCAAGATACTCCTTCACCTTATACCCTTCAAAGCCCCGCATATCGCTTTCAAATAAAACATCCTCCTCTGTGTTGCGGTTTACGGCAAATATTGTCACTTCCTGTTTTTCTTCATTATAAACGGCCACCGCCTCTATATCCGTCACATTCTCATGTTTGGCGGTATCATGCACGCCTGTAGAAATCACAGGAGTAAGAGCCGTGCCCCTGCCGTATTTGGATGCATGGAGGAAAGGATAAAAGATAGTCTGCCTCCAGGCCGGGCCATCTGTCTCTGTCATAATAGGTGCAATTACATTGACAAGCTGGGCCAGGCATGCCACTTTCACCCTGTCCGCATGTTTTAAGAACGTAATCAAAATCAGACCGTTTAAAATTGCATCCTCAAAGGTATAGATATCCTCCAGAAGATGGGGAGCTGTCTGCCAGGGACGTTTTTTCATCTCCTCATCGTCGGACTGGTTGGTGTGATACCATACATTCCACTCGTCAAAACTTAAATTGATATTCTTATTGCTGCGCTTTTTCGCTTTCACAAAATCACAGGTGGCGATTACACTATGAAGAAATATCTCCAAATCCTGGGTTTTTGCAAAGAAATCGGCGGTATCGTTTTTGGCATTGCCGTAGTACTGGTGCAGGGAGATATCGTCCACATACTCATAGGCTTCCTCTAAGGTAGACGCCTCCCACTGGGGAAAGGTAGGCATATCCACATTGGAACTTCCGCACACCACAAATTCTAAAGAGTCATCCATAATCTTCATGGCCTTTGCCGTTTCAGCCGCCAGCCTGCCGTATTCCGTTGCTGTTTTGTGCCCTACCTGCCAGGGACCGTCCATCTCGTTCCCCAGGCACCATACTTTCACATTATAAGGATTTTCCCTGCCGTGCTTTCTCCTTAAATCCGCATAATAGCTGTTGGTATTTAAATTGCAGTACTCTAAGAGATTCAAGGCATCTTTTGTACCTCTGGTGCCTAAGTTTACCGCCATCATCATCTCAGAGTTTACTTTGTCGCACCAGTGGGCAAATTCCCCCAGCCCCACTTCGTTGCTCTCCATAGTACGCCAGGCCAGGTCAAGACGTTTTTTCCGCTGGTCTTTCGGCCCCACGCTGTCCTCCCAGAAAAAATTGGAGACAAAATTTCCTCCCGGATAACGGATGATTGGAACGTCAAGCTCCTTCACCAACTCAATCACATCTTTCCGAAACCCTTCTTCATCGGCAGATACGTGCCCTGGCTGATAGATTCCTGTGTAAACCGCCCTTCCCAGATGTTCAATAAAGGAGCCGTACACCCTTTTGTCAATTTCTCCGATTTTAAAATCTTTGTCCACAATCATTTTTGTTTTTTGCGCCATAGTACTTTCCTCCCATACATTATTTTAAAAAATTGGGAATTGTTTTATCAGCATTTTCCTGTATCAAACAATTCCCAGACTTTACCTATATTATCTTTCCAAATCTGAATGATAATTAACCTTTTACTGCACCCACTGTCATACCTTCAATAAAGTATCTCTGGAAGCACAGGAACACTACAAAAATAGGAATAATTCCAAACATAGAGCCTGCAATCAGAAGGTCATAGTCATTTCCGTAAGGTGTCAGCAAAGTATTTAAACCGATAGGCAGTGTAAATTTATCTGCATCGCGGAACACCATCATGGGCCAGAGCATGTTATTCCATGCACCCATGGTACTTAAAATTGCCATGGAAGCAAATGCCGGTTTTGTAATGGGAAGCATGATTTTTAAGCAGATCCCATACTCTGTAGCGCCGTCAATTCTGGCCGCATCCAAAAGTTCTTTTGGCAGTCCAATCATATACTGTCGGAAAAAGAATATGGTGGAGGCCCCGCAGAGTCCCGGTAAAATAACTCCGGCTGCAGTATTCATTAACCCTAAGCTCATCATTTCCCGGTACAGGGGGAGCATTAAGATTTCAAAGGGAACCATCATGGTTGCGATTACCAAAAAGAACAGCAGGTTCTTTAACCTATACTCATACATGGAAAGTCCGTATGCCACAAAATAACAGATAATTAAAGTAAGCACTACGGTAACCAATGTCAGCACCATACTGTTTTTAAACCACATGAAATACTTTTGAGAAGATGCGTTTTTGGTAAACAACAGCTTCCAGTTGTCAAGATTCATCGTGGAGAAGTTTAAGTTGATGGACAAACCTCTTCGAAGCAGCTCCACGCCGGGTCTAAAAGATGCCAGAGCCCCTGCCAGAACCGGGAAGATTACTAAAAATCCCAGCACCGCAAACAGAAGTGTCGCCAATATAGAAGCAAACGGATTGCGTCTTACCATGCCGCCTTTATTCTTTTTTCCCATATTACCTCTCCTCCTTCTTGAATGTTCCGTTCAATATCAACTGTACAATATTGATTACCAGTGCAATGACAAGCAGCACAAGACCTACGGCAGATGCGTAGCCAAGCTGGTTCTTCTCAATACCACGTTTGTACAGATAACCTACAATGGTCAGACCGATATTCTTCGGCGAAGTGTTTCCTGCCATAACATGTAGGACTCTAAGAACATTGCCAGTCCGGCATACACGCTGATGGTCAACACATAAATCGTAGTGGGTTTCAAAAGAGGAATGGTTATGTAGCGGAATTTTTCCCATCCATTGGCGCCGTCAATCTCTGCAGATTCATAGAGGGAGGTATCAATTCCCTTTAATCCGGAAAGGAAGTAAAGCATATTTACCCCGGTCCACCGCCAACAGGCCAAAAGCAGTAGCGCAAACATAGCCGTGGTGCCGTTTTTCAGCCATGCCATCGGCTCCTGTCCAAAGAATACAAGAAGCTTATTCATCTGGCTGGTGGGATACTCGGTAAACATCAACCGGAAAAGGATACCGGAAATAACAACGGATGTCAGGGAAGGAAGGTATAAAACCGCTTTCCAGAAACCGGAAGCCTTTACCAGATTACTGTCTATAAGAACCGCAAACAACATTGGAAACGGGATCCTTCAAATACCGGACAGGGGGCGATAGCCCATTTTCCTGGTGCATCCATTGTGTCAAGTTCGCCGTTAGAATAGGATAAGAAACGGTTCATATACCAAAGTGCCTTGGGGAAGGAAGCAATCTTCTGATCCATGATGATCTGGCGTCCGCCCTCTGTGTCAAGCTGTCCGTCTGGGGAAACAACTGCAAGACCGTCGTTGATCCATCCCTGCTGCATGGTAAGCATTTTCTCCCAGGATGCCGGAACAGTTACTTTTCCGTCTGCATCTGTGTAGTCCTCGCCATGCTCTGCCATTGCAACCCATAACCAGTCGGTTCCGCCTGTGTCAACACTTGTCATTGTCACTTCACCGTTGTGTAGCTCCAACATGGGTAGGCGCTCCGTAGTAGGTGCCGTCTTTTGCGTAAATGTCAAAACGGGACTCTACCAGGTCTGCCTGATAAGGCGCAAGTGCATCATTTAAAGCGTACAACTGGGGCTCACCCTGTAAAAAGTTGGGGAACTGGCCGCGCTCGATATCACATAAATCCGGTGCGCCGTCCCCGGTCTGTAATGCCATGATCAGGAAGTTGCCATTGCTGCACAAAGCACTGCACTTAAAACTTTTCTCTTCATACTTTTTTCTCCTTTTCCTCCTGATTTTTAACCAAAATAATTTAGTTAAACCTTAAAAGAAACCCTCTTTAAAAAAATTGCACACAACCGAATTTTACCATAATTTGGTGAGTTCGTCAGATTGCACATTTTTTTGATTTCTTTATGGTTATATTGCACAGTTATCTTTTTAAAATGTCAACAGTTATTTTATATTTTTTAATTTTTTTAAAATATTTTTTGTTTTTGTTTATGTTTAGAATAGGCATAGAAAATATTATATTTTTTATTGCCATTTAAACACTGATTCTAAAGCTAAATTGAAAACACTTTGACATTCCCTATTGTTTTTCGTATAATTAATATAGTTTCCCTTTCGTTTGAAAGTCAGAAGAGAAAGAAGAGGTGAATCCTTTGCTACACATCACTTCCCTAAGTGAAGGCCTGGAAATTTTTAAGGCCCTAGGCTCCGATGTACGAATCGAAATCCTTAATATTTTGCTGGAAGAAAATAACATCAACATGAACGAACTGGCTTCCAGATTGAATATTACCAACGGTGCCTTAACCAACCATATTAAAAAATTGGAAAGCTGCGGACTAATCACCGCATCTAGTGAAGCTGCGGGACATGGAAATCAAAAAATTTGTTCCATTATTCAGGACAAAATTTTAGTGGAACTGGAAAAATCCGAAGACTTTGAAAATGTCTACCATACGGAAATTAAAATAGGACATTATTCCAACTATCAGATATGCCCTACCTGCGGACTGGCCACAGACCACACTTTAATCGGAGAAGTGGATGACCCCAGGTATTTTGAGCATCCCAGCCGGTATAATGCGGACATCCTCTGGTTTTCCAAAGGTTATGTGGAATATGTCATCCCTAATTTTATTCCAGGGCAAAACCGCATTAACCAGATTTATATATCTTGTGAATTAAGTTCGGAAGCCCCGGGCATCAATGAGAACTGGCCCTCTGATATCCGTTTTTATCTCAATGACGTATGTATTGGAACCTGGACTTCTCCCGGAGATTTCGGTGACGTCAAGGGGATTTTCACCCCGGAGTGGTGGCCCCCAAACTGGAACCAGTACGGGCTTTTAAAATTAATTATTATAAATAAAAAAGGAACTTTTATTGACGGACTAAAAATTTCTGATGTTACCATTAATAATTTTAATCTGGATTACCGCAGTTCCTTAAGGCTTAAAATGGCCATAGAGGAAGATGCGGACCATGTGGGTGGTTTAACCTTATTTGGAAAAAGTTTTGGAAACTACGGTCAGGATATTCAGGTAAGGCTTTACTATTCTCCCATGAATGATACTTAACGGTGCACATAAAAACAGACGGCATATCCATTATGCCGTCTGTTTTTCACCACTTTTTTGCCGGACAGCGGCTCACTTTCCCCGCCGCCCGAAGTTCTACATAGCACCCGCACTTTAAGCAGGTGCCCGCATTTAAAGCTTCGCAGGATTTACAGATGGAAAGCCTTTTCTCATAAAGTTCTTCCTCCGCCGCATCCTCTTTCTTTATCGCCGCCTTATACCGGGCAATCATGTTCTGGTCCGCCTGTGCCATTTCCCGAAGCAGACATTTTTTACAAACAGAAGCCATTTTTCTATCTTGCCAGACGGATTTCCACTACAGAACCCGCCGGAAGGGTAAGTTCAAAGCCTCTTCCCATCTCTTTATATTCTTTAAAATCCTTCTCCGTCACTTTTTCCGGTGCATCAAAATCATTGTAATCATGCAAATCAGCCCCGGTTACAATCTTTGCTTCCAAAACTCGATATCCCTCTCCCGCAAGGAGCATTTCCACCTTCTCCGGCTCTTCTATGGAAAGATTGTTCAAAGTTACGGTAATCACCCCGTCCTCTCCCAAAGATACAGATTCCGTCACTTTGGGCACTTTCCATTCTTCCGTGCCGATATACTCCGCATCTGTCAGTTCGCTGGCCAAAAGGCTGGCCCCCTGGTGATGACGGTACATATGCATGACATGGTATGTGGGAGTCTTCACCATTTTCTCCCCCTCGGTAAGAAGCACTGCCTGAAGCACGTTTACCATCTGGGCAAGATTAGCCATCTTTACCCTGTCGCAGTGCTTATTAAAGATATTTAATGTGATTCCTGCCACCAATGCGTCCCTTACCGTATTTTGCTGATACAAAAATCCAGGATTTGTCCCCGGCTCACAAGTAAACCATGTTCCCCACTCATCCACAATCATTGCCACTTTCTTTTGTGGGTCATACATGTCCATAATCGCCCCGTGACGGGTGATTAATGTGTCCATAAACAGGGCTTTTCCCAGGGTCTTGTACCACGCCTCTGCGTCAAATTCCGTAGCGCTTCCCTTTATCTCAAAGCCCTCCGGGTGGACATAGTAATGAAGGGACAGACCGTTCATAAATCCATCAAACTGCTCTGCATGGGAGAATGCCGTCTCCATAACACCCTTGGTCCAGAAATAGTCCTCCACATTAGGCCCGCAGCAGATTTTCTTTATGGGTTTCTCTTCGTTATAATTGCGAACATAAGTCTGGTAACGCCTGTACTCATTGGCATAGTGCTCCGGGGTCATATTACCCCCGCATCCCCAGTTTTCGTTGCCCACGCCAAAATAGTCCACGCTCCAGGCTTCTTCATGGCCGTTCTTTTTCCGCATATCCGCCATGGGGCTTACCCCGCTAAATGTCATGTATTCCACCCACTCCGACATTTCCTGCACGGTTCCGCTGCCTAAGTTTCCGTTCACGTAAGTTTTACATCCTAACTGGCTGCACAGCTCCATATACTCATGAGTTCCGAAGCTGTTATCTTCCACAACCCCTCCCCAATGGGTGTTCACCATTTTTTTCCTTCCCTCTTTGGGTCCGATGCCGTCTTTCCAGTGGTATTCGTCTGCAAAACATCCCCCCGGCCACCGCAGCACCGGTATCTTTAACTCCTTTAACGCTTCCACCACGTCAGTGCGCATCCCGTTTTTATTAGGGATAGGAGAATCCTCTCCCACATAAATTCCCTCATAGATGCACCTTCCCAAATGCTCGGAAAAATGTCCGTAAATCTCCGGCTCAATTCTGCCCAGTTTCTTATTATCGTTGATTACCAATTTTGCCATATTGTTTTCCTCCTGTCTTTTTTTGCTGATTTTTATTCATATTTCACGCCCCAAAGGCTCTCATTGTCCCCTGCGGCAGAAAATGACATCACTTCTGTCCCCGCCTCGTCATTCATTTTACAGAACACGCCGCTGTAAGAAACACCGTCTATGGTAATATTCATATAATAGCTGTTATCTTTTGCCTCCCAGGTTCCCTCCACGTCCTTTCCGTAAACTTTTCCCCGTTTGGACAGCACCAGTTTGTAAGGTTTGGCAATTTTTTCGTTTATCTCTTTCCCCTGGTTTATCACAAAATACTCTCCCACAAGTTCCTCTTTATCGTATCCTGTCTCCGATACCGTCTCACCTTCTGTGGCGTAGGGCAGCATACAGGGCCATCCCTCCTCGTTTGGAAGCATTTGGTGCACTCTAGGCTCATGCTCCTCCCCTCTTTTCTCAAAGCGGGTATGGAACACCACATATTCCCTGCCATCGTCATCTGCAAAAGCCGAGTTGTGCCCCGTTGCCATATAGGCCTGCTCCAAACTTGGCAGCATGTAATTGCCGGAAAGCTTCAGGCCAAATCCCGCATGGTCCTTATCCTTTGCCCAGGGCGTGTTTCCGTTCATATCCACATAATCTCCGTCCGGTGTTTTAGAGCGGAACACACGAATCTGATACCCTCCTTCTCTGGTGAGGGCACCGTAAGATACAAACAGATAATAGTAATCACTCTTTGCATCATACATAATATAAGGCCCTTCAATGGATTTGTGGCCTCCCCCCAAAAGACGTTTGCCATAATATGTGTCCACATTATTTTCCGGATCATTTTCCGGGTGGATAGGAAGCCCCGTCTCCGATAGACTCCCAATTTTTCAAATCGTCTGTCACTGCCCCGGACATATGGGAACCAAATATGTAATATCTTCCATCCTCTCCTTTTATGATGGAAGGGTCATGGACACTGACTCCCGCATCTATGCTCTTTGCCGTAATGCCCTCGTAGCTCACAGAAAAATCGCTGTCAATCTTTTCCGGGAAAATCTTGTCCGCATTGAAAGCAACGGCCCCACGCCGGCTGCGCACAGAATTCCCGCTGCTGCAAGAATAATTATATTCCTTTTTTTCATAGCCTTCTCCTTTTTTCACAAAAATCGGTTGCTTTTTGCTGATTTTTCATCACATTTATACTATAACAAATCCCTTCCCACTTGGCAATAGGTTTCTTTAATATTAGTTAAAGTACTTTATTTTTTTTAAAACTAAACTGCGGAGCACAAAAAAATGGCCATCACGCCATTCTTTTATATTAAGTACTAAAACAATCTAAGACTCACAATTACTGTCAGAATTGCAAGTAACGCTAATATTCCAATGTAAATCCAAACTGTTTTCTTATTTTCCGGCTTATTTATGAATATTAAAATCAATCCCAGCATTATCACAATACAAAGTGCCAATGTAAGATTCATAACCCATATATATCGAAAATCAACTGCTGCCTGTGTAAATGCCTGATAATTAATAGTAAGCAGGGCAAATATAGCAACCATTATTCCCATAATCGTAAGTACATTCGCATAAATTTTCTGAGACAATCTTTCAATGTCTTCCTTTGTCCTCTTTACTTCCTTTCTGGTTTCCTTTTCGTAATCTTCCTTATAATTTCCCAACCCTTTATAACGGACTTCATCCTGAAAAGCCGCTTTAGGCTGCGCACTATAGGGAACATCCGGAATCTGAGTTAACTGTTCAAAAATAATCTGGGCAATCCGCATTCCCTGAGCCAAAAGAATTATTTGAGAAGATATGTTTTGTACTCTCAAAAAAGCATATGTCACATGCCCTGGCTGATAATGTGGGCCGTCCACTTTCAATCCCTGACGCATTCTTGAATTCTTTTCAGCAATTCTTCCTAAAATCATATTATCCCCTCATTTCAATACGCTTATTATAGCATGCATTATAAAAACGGGCAAGCGAAATGCTTACCCGTTCTTCATCAATTTATTTTTCACAATGTAATTTTTTACTGTAAGCGAAACATGCCCCGCCCACTAAGAGAATCGCTCCAAAAAGGAAATAAATTCCATAATCTTCCACACCAGTTTTTGGCGTAGCGTCCTTGATATGAGGAGCAGCTGCAGTCACGGTAGGCGCTCCGGTACCGGAAACTGTAGTGGTTCCGTTACCCCAGGCTTTTCCGTTACCGTTGTTATTATCACCGCCATCTCCCGGATCTTCGGTGGGATTCTCTCCCGGATCTTCGGTGGGATTATTTCCCGGATCTTCGGTGGGATCCTCTCCCGGATCCTCCGTAGGCTGTTTCTGATCCAGAGCTTCAAAAATATAATTATTTTCATCTGCCCAGGTTTCCGCCTGAGAACCGGTATATCCGTATACAATATCCGGCGTCCAGTTACTCTGGACTCCAATAGAAGTAACACCTTTTGGTATGGTAACTGCCTGGATATTGCTTCCTGTAAAGGCATCTGCCGCAATACTTGTGACAGTGTCAGGCAGTTTCACATTTGTAATATAGTTGCAGCCGGCAAAAGCTCCTGCCGCAATACTTGTCACACCCTTGGGAATTGTGGTGGCTGTCTTCCCTGCAGGACACAGTATAAACTGGGAACCGTCAGAGGAATACAAACATCCGTCACTGGAAGAATAATTGGGATTCCCGTCCGCCACAGTAATATTGGTTAAGTTCACATCTGAATCAAAGGCATTTAAATCCAGGCTTACAAGGGATGCCGGAAGTGTAACGCTTGAGAGATTGCTGCACCCGGAAAACGCCCCTGCATAGATACTTGTAATTCCTTCAGGAATATCTATCTGAGACAGACTAATACAGTTATAAAACTGTCCCTGTGCAATGGTTCCCACCGCACCGTTTATGGTGACAGAGGAGAGACCTGTACAATTTGCAAAAGCAGATACTCCAATGTCTGTTACACTGGCAGGAATTGTCACAGATTCCAAATTACTGCACCCGTTAAAAGCAGAACTTCCAATACTCTGAATCGTATTTGGCAGTGTAATGCTGATTACACTGGTATTTCCATAAAATGCGTTATCTGAAATAGATGTGACACCGTCTGGAATCGATACATATCCCCCTGGTCCGGTATAACCTGTAATCGTTGTTCCATCCATGACAAAGGAATCTGCACCGTCATTTACCTCAAAGACATCCACCGCATCTCCTACGGGTGTGACAGTCTTTGTTGCCACTGTATTCCAAACAGGATCTAACAGGCCCAAATCATCCACTTCAGACAAATCTACAGACTCCGTGTCCTCCGGAACCTGGGCTGCCTCTGTGGAGGGCTGTCCTTCTGCCGGTGTTTCGGGAGCAGGCTGGGGTGTTTCCGGGGCAGGCTGACTCTCTGCCGGAACTTCAGGTGTAGGTGTTTCCGGGTTTCCAGGCTGTGTTCCCTCTGCCGGTGTCTCACTGTCTTTTACCGTGTCATCCTGGTCAGATTTATCCGGCACATTTGGAGTTTCTGTGTCTACTGGTGTCTCAGACTCTGCCGGAACTTCCGGCTCTGCTGGTGTCTCTGACTCCGCCGGGGTTTCTGATTCCGCCGGGGTTTCCGGCTCTGCCGGTGTCTCTGATTCTGCCGGGGGTTCCGGCTCTGCTGGTGTCTCTGGTTCTGCGGGAACTTC
>Ga0137307_102544_pt1 | contig 12412 bp, 8 predicted proteins | sample NAcewD2O_March_2_FD_97180 | JGI IMG/M metagenome (GOLD analysis project Ga0137307, IMG submission 97180) | Mouse cecal microbial communities from Vienna, Austria - N-Acetylglucosamine amended D2O_March | ecosystem: Host-associated > Mammals > Digestive system > Large intestine > Cecum | place...
TTTCTATTAAACAAATCGCTTATCTTGCCGATATAAAAGGTATATAATGCAATTTGCAGATAATTTTCTCTAAAAAATTATATAATTATGTTAAATGGATTTATTTTCCCCGGTGTTTACAACACATTTCACGGAAGAAAGGAGGGGGGTTATTATGGTTGCAGCCATAATGGATAATGCGTATAATTATTTTCTTTCTACCTATGGTAAATCTTCTGCCACTCGGTATGATGCACATAAGCGAAGCGAATTACGCAATACTTACAACAATATTATAAAGGCAAATAAAGAATCTCCGCTTTACAAATTAAAAGATTCACGGGATTTAGATAAATTTGCGATTGACATTAAAGAGAATGCCAGAAACATCAAAAATGTAATCGCTTCTCTTTCGGCTGACGGCGGGGGCATGGAGAACGCCTTTCAGAAAAAGGTCGCGGATTCTAATCAGCCGGATATCGTCACCGCTGAATACATCGGTAATAAAAGTACAGATGATGATACTGATACTTTTTCGATTGAGGTAACGCGGCTTGCAGCTCCTCAGATGAATTTGGGGCATTTTCTTAAGGATGACTCTCTTGATATTGCACCCGGAAGTTATTCTTTTGATCTGAATACAACGAATGCTTCCTACGAATTTCGCTTTACGGTAAATTCAAATGACTCGAACCGAGATGTCCTTGAGAAACTTTCCCGATTGTTCAAGACTGCAAACATTGATCTGAACTCGGAAGTCGTCTCTGATGAGCAAGGACGAAGTGCTTTGAAAATCGAATCCCGGCAGACTGGGCTTAGAGGAAATGAAGATTATCTTTTTCGAATTTCTGCGGCTGAAAACAATCCGGCCAGAACTGCAATTGATACTCTGGGCATCAGCCATGTTGCAACGGAAGCATGTAACTCTTCCTTTTTGCTGAATGGGGTGGAACACTCTTCCTATTCTAATAACTTTACGGTCAACAATACCTTCGAGTTAAATTTGAAGGGCATCAGCCAAGAAGGAAATCCTGCAACAATAGGTTACAAGACAAATGTAGATGCAGTTGCCGACAACATTCAGACGCTTGTCGATTCCTACAATCAGATGATTCATACTGCCGGAAAATATTCCGCCAGTCAGCAAGACAGCTCCAAGCTGATTTCCGACATTAGCAGTGTTGCATTGAAGTTTAAAGATGAATTTGAATCTCTCGGACTTCTGGTAGATGACAATTCTTCCATTTCGATTGACCGCAGCCTTCTTGCAACATCCGTGAGCAGTCCCAGTTCTGACGAAAGCTTCTCGATCCTGAATGATTTTAAAGACGCCTTGCTTTCAAAGGCAGAGAATGCTTCCATTGATCCTATGCGCTATGTGAATAAGATTATGGTTGCATATAAGAATCCGGGGCGCAATTTCGCAACCCCTTACATTACTTCGATTTACTCAGGAATGATGCTGGATACTTACTGCTAGAAATTATATCATAAATTAAGGAAGCGGCAGATTTGTCTGTCGTTTCTTATAGAACAACAGAATCCACAGCATCACGCTGTAGATTCTGTTTTTTAATTTTCTGCTTGTGCAAAGCGTTTTCTTGTGTTATGATATCCATGTTGCGATGCGTGGCTCAGCTTGGTAGAGCGCTGTGTTAGGGACGCAGAGGTCGCAGGTTCAAATCCTGTCGCATCGATTCTTTACAGAGGCATGAAAATAGCTGAAACACTGAATTTGCAGAGTGTTTCGGCTATTTTTTTATATCATAGGAAAGACATTGTTGAGGTACACATTCCGATTTATTCCAAAAATAACATTCATCGTATCTTTTTTCCTGCTGAATTTCAATAATTTCCCCAAAAATTCTTGACATATAGTTTCAAAAACGCTGACTAAGTGCAACGCACTTAGCCAGCGTTTTTATATTTCAAAAACGCTATCATAGAAATGCAATACACAATAAAGTCAGAAAGGATTGGTGAACTATGGGTAATTACGAATGCTATGGAACGGTCAAACCAGTAAAGCTGGAGGCTACCGCAACACTGCCGGAACGGGAATGCTATGATTTTTATGAGGGCAGTACAAGCCGTAAAAGTACAGAAGATAAAGAAGCATTCCTTCAAGACGCACTGCTAAACAAAGATCAGCTTTTTCGATGGGCACAGATAGCAAGCCAGATATTTAAAAGCGAATCGGACAGCTGCTGGAACCACAGCGGAAAGAGTTGGGATAAAAACTTCGGAAAAGATGCGAACTATATGGACTTGATTGAATGCCTTTGCCATAAACATGACAGGACAGGCGGTAGTGATGTATACAAAAGCACAGGACTTATGCTCGCAAGTTCTCTAAGCGAGGTGGAAAAGGCAACGGGGCAATTGGCGCAAGATTTGCTTAACAGGAAGCTGAAAGCTGATGACTTTATCAAACGGTGCAATCTGTCACCATTTCATGACAACACAGACAGCCAGACAGTGTTTTACACATTGGCAGGTCATTTGGACAGATATGGCGGAACATTTCAATTCGGATATACAGTATTTGGCCTTGCCTTCTATAATTACAGGCTTAAGGTAATATCAGACGGCACGCCTTATAATACTGCAATCGGAAACCGCACAGTAGAGGAGGCTATCAGCGAAGGCGGCATTCCCGGATTCACTTATAAAAATACCGGTTCGGGAGAAACGATTCTATATCCTGCCGAAAACAGAAATAATGAGGAAGCCAGCCAAACGGTAACAACATCCGTGGAGTTAAGCAAAACAGAATCAAATTCCATAGCCAATGCGAAAGAATTTAGTTTTACCGAAATGGTGGGGGTAACGTTAGAGCTGGAAGATATTTTGAAAATCAGCAAGATTGCTATGGAAATGCAGTTTACAGCCGGGCAGGTTATCAGTACGGCTTACACAAAGGAACAGTCTGCCACTAAGACAAAAAGCACCAGTTCAAGTGTAACGGTAACATTGCCGCCTCACACAGCAATTATGGTAAAGCAGAAAGAAGATAATACGACAACGACTTTAAAGTATGATTGTCCGGTTATGGTACAGTTTGATGTGGCAGTATTCTCCATATGCGGTACTTGCTACGATGATAAAGCAGCCGTACATACCTTTAGCACGGCAGGATATGACCAGCGCTCTTTCATTACCATGTTCCAGCCTTCCAAGTCAGGAAATGCAGGAGATGACGGCTCGGAAAATCTTTATCTGAGGACAAAAAACTACAACATTGTAAGCGGATACGAGAAAATGCACGGCGTTACGCAGTTAAAGAGCCATAATAAAGGAATGCTCAGGGAAGAGCTGAACTGGGATACAATTTTGAAACAAGAGAAAGCTTCTACGAATTATAAAAGGAACAGTGAAAAGCAGGCAGCGGAAACAAAAAAACCCCAAGAACTGGTTAACTTAATCTGCCAAAACAGGCCAATGGCGCCGACAGGCGGTATTTTAACGGAAAGCGGAAAGAGCATTGTTTCTATTGTAGAAAAAGCGATTCCACTATATGCTTTGCACACCTTACGCTTACAAACCGGAAGCGTAAGTTATGATGTAGGAATTGGCGATGCCCTATATCCAAATAATTGGATAGTAGAAGGATATGACGCAAAAAATGTTCCTTTTTACGGTTTCGACTCCAAAAAAGGAACATGGATTTTAGTGGATGAACATGGAACAGAATTAAGGGATGATTCGATCGCCTGCATTAGCCATGAGGCTCTCACCAACGAGCCGTTTATTGAAGGAAAACAAAGCGGAACTATTTATGCAAAGTACCTTATCCCTGACAATTACTATACCTGCCAGACAGGAACTCCGATAACAAATGAGAGTATACAAACAGTGTTTGTAAAAATCAGTATACATGACACAAAGTTAAAGGGCAGCATAACGGCAAGCGGGACTGTGAAAGCGAAAAATCACACAGTCACAAATTTAGAAACTCTTAATACACTAAATGTTCATGTATATGATGAAACAGGGAAAGAAATTATTGTACCGGTGATTTGGGAAGCAGAACCAGGCTTCGGAAATAATATTATGATTATGCATAATCAAATGTCTGTGTCTGCTGTAGGAAATTATCATATTCGTGCAAGATATGAAGATCTTGTGTCCGATTGGATAGACGTTGTTGTAACTGAATAGGTAATTATCATTCATACCGCGGACCATCCACATTCCGCAAGGGCGCCGGAATCCTTTTACCACAAGGGATTCCGGTCTTTTTATATTTCTTTTTTCCCCATAGTATGCTATACTGATTCTGGATTAACGACTATATGCGCGAGGAAGTGTTACATATGAATAATTTCAGTAACAAACGCTATACAATTGCAATTATGTTAGGAGACACGCAGTCAGACTATTCCGAAGCGCTGCTGCGTGGTTTTTATACTTGTGCAAAGGAAGAAAATGTCAACATTCTCTTTCTTATGGGACCGCAAATGCCTCCGTACTGCACGGACATTCTTTCCTGCAGTATTGAAGGAGATTATAATTATCAATTTGATACCATTTATAACTATGCACATTTTTTGAAGCCGGATGCACTGATCGTTACATACGGCTCTCTTTCTATATTTAACAATGTTAAGAGTAAGCAGGAATTTTTAGACAAGTATGCAGACATTCCCTATCTCTTATTGGAGGAACTGCCGGAGGATTCCAATACCCCTTATCTGATGGCGGACAATTATAACGGTATGCGCGCCTGCGTGGAACATCTCGTGTGTGATCACCACTATAAAAAAATCGCATTCCTCAGCGGACCTCAGAACAATCTTGATTCATCCGAGCGTTTGAACGCATATCATGACGTCATGAAAGAACACAATCTGGAAGTCACCGATACAATGGTGGCTTTTGGCGATTATACCGAACAGGTCACGGAACAAGTCTCCCGGCTTTTAGACTTAAATCCGGGGCTGGAAGCGATTGCCTGTGCAAATGACACGATGGCAAAATCCTGCTATCGGGTATGCGCGTCCAGAGATTTACTGATCGGCAAGGATATCGCAATTACCGGTTTTGACGATGTGGAATCTTCACGCACTATGGAACCTCCTCTTACCAGTGTTTCCCACAGCAGTTTTCAGTTCAGCTATTGTGCATTAAAAAATGCTATTTCTTTGTGCCTAGGCAAAAAACCGGTTTCCCAACGAATGCCGGTTTCTTTCCGCAAGCGTTCTTCCTGCGGATGCACTTCCGTCAATGCAATGCTTGACACTTATATTCCAGAAGACGAACTGGAAGATTTTGTTTTGAAAGCAATTGGTTCCATTACGACCGGACTCCTTTCCGGCATCCCATATAAAAAAGACAGAAACCACTTCGGCAATCTGATTCTGGAGTATTTTCACTATGTTTATACGATTGCCTTCCGTTTTAATGGTTCCAATTTCCATATGGATTATCTGCTCGGCATCTTAAAGCAGCTCACGGCATACCCGCATGTTTCCAACCTACTGCTCTGGGAACAATTTTCCGGCCCGCTGCAGCTACTTTTTGCGAACGCCAAAAACGATAATATGCAGCAGCTTCTTGCTTCGATTATCACTGCTACCCAGCGACATATCCACTCGGCGGATATCTTAAATCTGGAGCAGGAAATTATGGACTCCACCCGTAAAGCATGGTTTGTACCGTCATTTTCCAGAGATTTGACTCATTTTTCCTCGCCCAAAGACTTTCAACAGACGATGATCCATGTTTTAAACCGCCTGAAAATGATGAAGGTAAAAAGCGCCTACTTTTTCCTTTTCGACGAAGCAGTCATCCACGAAACAGGCGGACCCCTTGCTTTCCCGCCCGAGATGTATCTGCTTACATATTTTACCGCTTCCGAAACGGTATATTACCCGAAAAATAAGTGGCCCTGCGTCACGGCCGAAAACGGATGTGCGTCTTTCCTAAATATAGACCATCCTGCATGCCTTACATCCTTCATACTATTTTCCAATGCGAAACAATATGGGATTATGTTGTGCGAAGTAGATCAGGCAGATATTTCCTTTTTACAGATATGCAGCTTGCAGCTTGGTTCTCTGCTGCATTTCTGGGAGCTGAATATTGCGGAATACGAATCCCGAATTGAACTCAAAAATTCTTTGAAAGTCATTCAGGAGCAGAATCATATTTTAAGTTTCATCTCCGAATATGACGAATTAAGCAAATTACTGAACCGACGCGGCTTCATGGAACGCGCACTACAGACTTGCGAAGCGAATCCCGGCAAGAAAGCATATTTGATTTTCGGCGATTTAGACCACTTAAAGGAAATCAACGACTGCTTTGGCCACGCCGCCGGTGATTTTGCTATCAGCGCCGGCGCAGCAAGACTTCGGCAGATACTTCCTGAAAATGCCGTCACTGCCAGAATCGGCGGAGATGAATTTATCTCTCTGATACTCTCTGAAGATGCGGATTTTCAGAAACACATTTTATATGAGCTTCACAGCGCCGGAGATGAATTTAATCGTACATCAGATAAGCCATACTATGTGGAATTTTCTTTTGGAATTTATGAATTCCTCTGCTGCCCGCAGATTGACCTGAACAAAATCATACAAGAATCCGATGCCCTGCTTTATCAGGCAAAAGCAAACCGAAGAGCCAGCATTAAAAAAACAGATGTGCAGTCTTAAATCGCACATCTGTTTTTATGCTTTAATCCAATATCATCTGAACGCAGCCATACATTCCCGCATCATTACCAAGAGAAGCAAGCGCAAATTTCGCCTCCCGGCATACGTGGAACGTCCGCTCCATGTAATATTTCTCAATGACATCCAATAATATGCTGCCCGCTTTAGACACGCCGCCGCCGATTACAAAAACTTCAGGATTTACCACACAAGCAATTCCTGCAAGCGCTGTCCCAAGGACTTTACCAAGCTCTTCTACCAGCCCAGCTGCCACTGTATCTCCCGCTTTTGCCTGATCAAAGATATCCTTTGCCGTAAGAGGTTCAATTCCCCGCAGCACTGTCTCCTGCGTATCCTCTGCCAGTCTGTGCTTCGCCATACGCACGATTCCGGTTGCAGATGTATACTGTTCCAGACAGCCCTTTTTCCCGCAGCCGCAGGTATCTGTCTCATTCTCATTTACCATCATATGGCCAATCTCTCCGCCTGCGCCTCTTGCACCTGCCACAATCTTACCGTCCACAATGATTCCGCCGCCGACGCCGGTTCCGAGCGTTACCATAACAACGTTGGAATAGCCCTTGCCGCCGCCCTGCCACATTTCTCCTAACGCCGCTACGTTAGCGTCATTTCCGACCTTTACCGGGAAACCGCACTTATTTCCCAGCTCCTCTGCCACATTTACAACGCCCCAGCCGAGATTGACGCACTGCAGCACAGTTCCGTCTCCCGTTACCGGTCCGGGTACGCCGACGCCAACGCCCTGTACATCATCCCTGCCAATGTTATCTTTTTCCATCTTTTCCTGAATTGATGCAGTCACATCATCTAAGATTGACGCACCGCCATTTTCCGTGTTGGTTTTAATCTCCCATTTATCCAGCAAAGTTCCATTTGTCTCAAAAAAACCTATTTTACAGGTTGTCCCTCCAATATCTACGCCAAAACCATATTTCTTCATGCCTGCTTCTCCTTTTGCTCTCTTCTTTCCGTCTATACTGTGTGATTTACACCAGTTATAGCCGAATCACATAAGTTTAGTATAAAAAAATTCCCATCTAATGTCAATGCGGTTATGGCATTTTCAAAAATTATCGCTCTCACCAAGAATGTACAAAAACATCTGTACTGCCGCCTCCTCCTTCTTGGTTCCGTTTCCAAATCCTATCACACAGTCCTCTCCGTAAAATCCATGTTCTACCATCCAAGGATTATTTTCAATACGGATCCCCGCCGGAAAATCTTCTCCGGTATCCATATTTTTTGCATAAACGATATCCTCGTTGTATTTCTCCATGAATCCTCCCGGCAAATACTCTTCCAGACTCGCAATTGCCCGGCATTCCGCAACAAATTCGTATGTCTCTTCATCTGCGGCCATTACATCCACGCCGCCTGCAGCAGTCAGCGCTACAAAGGACTGAAAACTGTAGATCTCCGCTGAACTGGTGGCATTTATATCCACATCATATCCTGTATTGACTTTTATCTCTTCCTTTCTGGAATCATAGCCATACATTTCCATAAAATCTGTAAAATCCGGCTCTTCTTTTTCCATTTGCGTCTTATCACAATTCAGCAGTGCAATCTGCACTACGGAGTCCTTGTAGGACAAGAAATGGCGTACAATTCCCACCACCGCTGCGACTATAATTATGCCCACAATAATGAACCATTTGTAATAATCCCAGACAAAACCTGCAATTTCCGACTTTTTCATCGTTTTAAAATCCGCTTTTTTCTCCATATGCTTACCCTTCCTGCGTATCTTTCTCTGTGATTTTCTTCTCTTTCCGGCGTACTTTTCACACCATCCATTTAGATTTGGAAGTTATACTTACAAACTTGCGCTTCCCGCCGGTGCGATAAATTCGGCATACGGCAGGTCTTTGTGCAATTCTTTCATAAAAGTATACCAGATTTCCGCCGGATATCCAGACCCGGTCAGTTCCGGCAGCTCTCTCGGCATATCATATCCCACCCATACACTTGTGGTATAATATTTCGTATATCCGACAAACCAGCCGTCCTTATGTGAGTTCGTAGTGCCCGTCTTTCCTGCGCTCGCTGTGCTCTCAAGTGCAAGCCCCTTTGCCGTTCCGCTTGTCAGCACTCCTTCCAGAATACCGGTCATAGTTCTTGCCGCATTTTCATTATAAACCTGCTTTTCTTCCTGCGAAGCCAAATAAATTTCGTTCCCTTGGGCATCCAATATCTTCACGACACAAGTCGGCTGCCGATACCTTCCGTTATTTTCCAGTGTTGCAAAGCCCGCCGCCATTTCCACTGGGGATACTCCCGTCGTAAATCCGCCCAATGCCGCACTCGGACGCTCATCTTCCTTATCCAATTTTGCGAAATTCATTTCCTTCAAATAAGACAGTCCCACCGCAGGAGTCAATTCTTCCAGAAGTTTCCATGCCACCGTATTGATGGAACGCTCTACCGCATAACGCAGCGTTACCGTTCCGGCGTAGCTGCCGGTAGAATTTGCGGGACCGCCTTCAATCGGTTCATCCACAACAAGACTGTCAGGCGTATACTCCCGCTCCAGAAGAGGCGTATAGACTATCAACGGCTTAATCGCGCTTCCCGGCTGGCGATAGCTCTGGTAGGCGCGGTTCAATGTATATCCATGATATTCCTGACTCCGCCCGCCCACAGCAGCTTTTACAAACCCGCTCTGATTATCAATGCAGACAGATGCACTCTGGAGCGCATATATCCCCTCTTCGTTCTGCTCCGTATAACCTGCCAGTTTCTCGTCAATCGCTTGCTGCAGCATCTCCTGCATCTTCAAATCAATAGAAGTATAAATTCGATAACCTCCGGTATACAGGCTTCGTTCACACTCTTCATACAGACTGCGATATTCCTCCTCGTACGCCTCCCTTTCTTCCAATGTCCCGAACTCCGTCTGAAACACAAACCCCTTCGTCTCCATAAGCGCCCGTGTAGCACAGTAATAGGCAAAAGTTTCGACATAATTATTTTTTTCTTTTACCGGACGTTTCAGCGTGATATCTTCCGCTTTAGCAAGCGAACACGCCGCCTGTGTAATCTTTTCATCCGTTACCATGTTTTCCAAGATCCGGTTCCTCCGCTTGAGGGTATTTTCCATATTCGTTACAGGGTCATAGAGGGTCGGATTATTCGGTATTGCACACAAGAATGCAATCTGCGATAGATTCAGGTTTTTTACGTCTAAATCGAAATACCCACGGCTCGCCGCCTGTATTCCGTAGTACCCGTTTCCAAAATATATGTTGTTCAGGTAAAATTCCAGAATTTTATCCTTGGAATATTTCTTTTCCAATTCCGTTGCGATGAAGATTTCCTCCATCTTACGCTCCCATGTCCTCTCGTGGCTTAAAAAAACATTTCGCGCAAGCTGCTGTGTGATGGTGCTTCCTCCCTGAGATACTTCCCCGTTTTGTATCATTGCCCATGCCGCCCGGATTATCGCCTTATAATCAATTCCTCCATGATGATAAAATTTCTTGTCCTCAATGCTGATAATCGCTTCTTTTACATTCTCCGGAATTTCTTCAAACTCAAGATAGTATACGTCCTTTTCTCCCTTTAATACCGATATCTGTCCGCCGCTTGCATCATATACCACACTGGTCTGAACCGCCCGGAACGTTTCCTGCGTAGATGTACGCACCAGCCGCTTCGCCTCTGCGGACAACTCGTTTACCGTTGCACCGTAGCCTCCCAGAAAATAATAGGCAAGCCCGCCTGCCACCAGCAGAATAAGCACAATCTGTATGTAAATAAATCCCCATAAACCACGGTGTTTCTTTCTCTGTTTCTTTTTTCGGGCCATATTTCCTCCCTCGTTTACGTGTTCCCTGTATCAGCTTGATCTTTCACTTTATCGTTAACCTTCCAAAGACAATCCCCCTTTTACCGATTGCAGATGTCCTTTACTACTTCTCCCGCCAAAATCAATCCTGCAACGCTTGGAACAAATGCAACGCTTCCCGGAGTACTTCGGCGTCCCTCTTCCCCCGCCGCCTCATTCTTTATCGGCTCTTCTCTTGAATACACAACTTTTAAACTGTCCACGCCGCGTTTTTTCAACTCCCGGCGCATAACCTTCGCAAGCGGACAAACTGACGTCCGGTAAATGTCCGACACCTCGAACCTTGCTGCATCCAGCTTATTTCCCGCTCCCATACTTGCAATCATCGGCACTCCTGCCGCTTTCGCCCTGAGCGCGAGCTCTATTTTCGCCGTCACATTATCTACGGCGTCCACCACGTAGTCATACGTCTTAAAGTCAAACCGATCCGCCGTCTCAGGCAGATAAAAGCAATGATAAATGTCCACTTTTGCTTCCGGATTAATTTCTTCTATCCGCTCCTTCATTACCTCGACCTTCGGTCTTCCGACAGTTTTCATCGTGGCGATAATCTGACGGTTGATATTTGATTCGCTGACTATGTCTTTATCTACCAGCGAAAGATGTCCGATGCCGCTGCGTGCCAATGCTTCTGCCACATAGCCGCCGACGCCGCCGACGCCGAACAAAATGACGTGCGCCTGTTCTAATTTATGTATGCCCGCCTCGCCTAACAAGAGGGCGGTACGGGTAAATTTGTCGTTCATGGCTGCCTCCGTTTATTACCAACTAAAAAACTCGTAAGTACATGATACTCCATTTCCTCCAAAAAAGCCAATAAACATTTTATTAAAAGATGAGGCTTGATTTCCTTTTCCGTAAAACGTTCAAAAAATAGGTCAATATTGTTATTTCTATCTTATTATGATATGATTTTTATATAAAAGAATATTTTTTTGTAATATTTTAAGAAAGGGTGCAATATTTACGAATGGATACAAATGATAATCTAATTTTCGAAAACGACCGAATTACAGACGGATTTGACATTTTCTTCTGGGTCTTCCACGATGCCAGCAGTTTTGTCGCCACGCATTGGCACATCGCCATTGAAATTATGTATATTCTGGAAGGAGAGGTCGATGTTACGATAAACAATCAAACGCATGAGTTGTATCCGGGGGATGTTTTTCTGATTGACTCCAAGGTTGTCCATTCCACAAAGTCTATAAACGGCAACCATGCAATCCTGATTCAGCTTCCCTATCCTTTTTTAAAAAAATATATTCCGGATATCGGCTCCCATAGCTTCGGTTTTGACTATCGTACCGAGAATCCGATTCTTCAGACAAAGATTGCCAAGTTAAAAGAAGTCATCCATCAGATGTACATTGTCTATCAGTTCCATCCGAAGGGAGAGCTTCTGCGCTTTAACAGCCTTCTCTTTGAAATGCTTTATATTTTATATCACAGCTTTGGCAAACCGCTGCAGCCGGCATTCGTAAAACGTGAAATGAAAAACTTCCAGCGTTTAGAGCCGATTCTTCAATATACGAACGAGCATTACCGCGAAGCGATCACACTAGAAGCGATAGCTCAGATGGCGTGTCTGCAGGAGGAATATTTCTGTCATTTTTTCAAAAAAAATATGGGAGTCACCTATTTTCAATATCTGAATGAAATTAGGATTTCCCATATTTATCATGATTTAGCATCTACCGATTATACCTTAAAGCAGCTTCTTTCAATGCACGGTTTTACCAACTACAAGCTGTTCCGACGGATGTTCTATGAGCAGTTTCATATGACACCCGGCGAATACCGCAAGAAAGCGAAGGAAGCTTCCAACTAAGAGATTGTGAATTCCATCTTCACAATCCCTTAGTGTACTGGTATACTCCTTTTTCTTACTGCTCCATCTGCTTGC
>Ga0137307_102547_pt1 | contig 12401 bp, 5 predicted proteins | sample NAcewD2O_March_2_FD_97180 | JGI IMG/M metagenome (GOLD analysis project Ga0137307, IMG submission 97180) | Mouse cecal microbial communities from Vienna, Austria - N-Acetylglucosamine amended D2O_March | ecosystem: Host-associated > Mammals > Digestive system > Large intestine > Cecum | place...
TCTTAAATCTGCCGAGATAGATATAAAGAAGTATTCCGAAACCTATTGCATTCCACAACGATTCATAAAAGAACAGCGCGTAATGCCAGCTTTGGTCTTTTTCTATAAACAAGCCGAACGGGAACCATTGCCATGCCGGATTGTTTATTATCGCACCGTAGTCTTCTCCGTTGGCATAGTTGCCCCATCTCCCTATCGCCTGACCGAGGATCATGAACGTGAAACCGAGATCCATGATCTGCCAAAACGATACTCGCTTATTCTCGGGCAAACTTTTGCGGTTCTTCCACAGGCGGAACAGTCCGGCGCCCGCTATAGATCCGAATAATCCGCCGTATATGGCAAGTCCGGCAAGCCCTCCGTCTTCCAAGCCTATAAACTTTTTAAAAGTCCAACTGTTGCCGGCAAGCACGTCGAAGAAAACATGATAACATCTTGCGCCTATTATCGCAAGCGGAAGACATATTATGATCATATCGATAACAACGTCGCCTTCCAAACCTCTGTGTTTCGCGGCGAAATAGCACCCCACTACTCCGAGGACTATGCCCATGGCGATCAAAAACCCGTACCAATTAAAGGCGCTTAAAAATGCGTTACTCATGATACTTGAAATTATAGTCCTATTATCGCCTTTTGTCAAGCATATTTTAATTACCGCGCACGTTACGGCGCAACGGCTATTATCTGCGGCGCCGTTTTATATTCGTTAGTGCGTATCTTCACTCGCTTAACGAGCGCGCCCGATTTATAATATTTCAAGTACGTTTCGCTTATCACGCCGTCTTTGCCCGGCGATACAAGCAACCGATCGCCCGATTGAGCGGTCGCATCGAAATACTTGCGCTCGACGTCTGTTATTTCTTTACATTCGTGCTCTATAGTTTTAACGACGACGCTTTCGGGTACTATGTCGTAAACATTGGGTTCTCCGTATATCTTGACCGTAGCTTTGCCTTGATACGCCGAAACCGATATATAAACCGCATGCCCAGTAGTGTTGGTTACCGTCAGATCGCTCATAGAGCTTATCATGGCGTCAAGCCCGGGCGGACAGTACGACGGACAAATGGAGTGCGCGTTTGCGCCGCAATGCAGCCCTGCCAACAGAGCGGCATTGTATACGGCTGTGGACGCTTGACAAACTCCGCCGCCCACGCCGTCGGTATACTGCCCGTCCACTATTATTTTAGCGCTTTCGAATCCGTTGCTTTCCGTGCGCGCACCGACAGCCGCGTTAAAAGACAGAGTTTGTCCGGCGGCAATGCAAACGCCGTCCATCTTTTTCAAAGCAAGCGTTATATTATGCGCGCGAGAACTCGTGCTTGCGGAAAAATCGGTCGTGTAAGACGATTTCAATATAAGATTGGCGTCGTTCTCGCTTTTTGTAACATCGGGCAAAAGCGTTACAGTAGAAGCGTCCACGCGTCCTCCGCCCGAAAACTTTAGGCAACAATATATTCCGGCGTACAGCCTGCGCTTATCGAGCGCTCTTCCCGAGCTTTCACGTGTGGAACGGAATTTACCGCCGCTGTACTTGACCTCCGAATTTACGGACGGTACGAACAAATATTTTTCCACTGCGTCTACAGTCGAAGCAAGGCGCGGAAAACACACGTTAAGCGCGCATTCGTAATCGGCGCCCTTTGACAAAAGCATATCCACAAGCTCGATCTTTTTGCCGAGCGGCGCGTTTATTCGGCGGCGTTCCATTTCTTCTTCGACCGAAAAATCGGACGCGATGATCTTCTCGTCCGAATAAACAAACTCCTTACCGTCGGCGACAACGGTAACGGTTACGGGCGCCGTATTCTTTTCGATATTCCTTTCCGCCTCGTCCGCATACGCCGAAAATCCGCATAACGGCAATATAATACAGATCGCAACGGCAAAAAACAATAATATGTACTTTTTTACAGCGACATTCATTGCGTTTAGTATGTCGAATAATATCGAAAGTATACGCACGCGATAAAAAACGACGTACAAAGTTCGTACGCCGTATCGTCTGCTTATTTAAATCTGTCGGATAAAGGCAATCGCGATATAAACTTCATTTCAGTTCGCTCGGCTTTTTGGGCAACCGCCGCGCATTTTTAGCAAGCCATTCCGGATTATTGTTTTTCGGATTGACTATGCAATCGTGCCACAAGCTTTCGAGCGCCGCCGAGATCGCCTCGCTCTCAAACCCCATATCCGCCAGGTCCTTACCGCTTATGCGCAACGTCTTTTTGAGTATAGGCGCGCCATCCGCTATCATTTGATCGCGCACGATTTCGAACCGGTGCGGTTTTTCCGCCTCTTCCCGAGAAACATATCCGGTGGCTATCTTGTCGGCACGAATGAGCGCCGCAAGCTTATCTATAATATCGAAATTCTTGGCTACGAAAACTCTCACTTTGGCGTCGCGCGCGTCGCCGCGCATGTCGTACATGTGCAACGAACACAGCCTTACCACCTGTTCGATCACGTCGTTCGGATAGCGCAAGCGGTTGAGTATAATGCGCGCGGAGATCCCCGAACTTTTTTCGTGACCGTGAAAATTCCCGAACTTTTCGAAACAGTACGGTTTGCCTACGTCATGCAACAGCGCGGCAAGCCGAAGATTGTGTACGGGCGGCACGCATTGCACGCACCTGAAAGAATGCTCCATTACGTCGTATTTATGATATTGTTCGGGCTGAGCCACTCCGTCGCAGGCCGCAATTTCCGGTATCAGATTTTTCCAAAGATCGAGTTGCTTAAGCAATCTCAATCCTCTGTATTGCGCATTGGCAACGTCGTTTACAGTATCGGCATAAAGTATCTTATCGAGTTCCATGCGCTTGCGTTCGCTCGTTATGTCGGCAAGAAGTGCGCAATTGGTTTTTGCCGCGCGCGCCGTTTCGCCTTCTATTTTAAAATTAAGCTCGCTTGCAAGGCGCACAAGCCGCAAAAGCCGAAGTCCGTCCGATTCGAAAACGTGCTTGTTACAGCCGCGCAATATCTTTTGTTCTATATCTCTGACGCCGTTTAGCGGATCTATTATCTCGTCGCGCTTTACGTCGTAGTATACGGCGTTACAACAAAAATCGCGGCGCATCGCGTCGGCATTAAGGTCTGTGGTAAAGCTTACTCGCGCCGGCGTATGTTCTCCGCCCTGATTATAAACTTCCACGCGGAAGGGCGTATATTCGTATTTCACTCCGTCGTAAATTATCTGAGCAGTGCCCATGCGGTGGTTGACCATGTTCATGGACGCGTGCGGCGGAAGATTGAGCGCAAGCGCCGGCATAGGCCCCGCAAGGTCAATATCCGTGCATTTATAGCCGCACAAACTGTTGCGTACGTAGCCGCCGACTACATACACATTCTCGCCAAGACTCGAAATAAACTTGGCGGACTTTTCGTCGATTTGTATTTTCATACGACGATTATACCACACTGATTTAGCGAATGCAAGGCTTTTTTACGGAATATCTCAAATTCCGTATTGACAAACGTCTTACTATAATTTATAATACAAACAAATTTACAATACTGTAACACAGGCGGTATAATCATGAAACGCGTATACGAAATCGCAGTGCTATCCAAAGGTTCATTCGCACGCACGGTGCGCATTTACGCACCTAAAAAAGCCGATCGCGCCATAATAATGCACGACGGTCAAAATGTGTTCGACGATAAGGACGCCGCTTTTAATAAAAGTTGGCGCGCCGCCGAAATACTCCGATCGTCCGATATAAAAAACACGGCTATAGTCGGGATAGACTGCACCGCCATGAGAGAGTACGACTATTTGCCATTTCCTACCGAACTCGATAAATACGGCTACCCTACGCGCGGCGGCGGCGCAAGCATATATTCGGACTACATCGAGCAAATAGTGATCCCCTATCTCGACAAACGTTTCGGCTTTTCGTTCTACGGCGTTCTGGGTTCGTCCGCAGGCGCGCTCGCCACGATAGATATCGCAGCGCGCAAAAATCCGAGGATCAAGGCGTACGGCATGTTTTCCACGCCGCTATACGTAAGCCCCGAAGCGTTTGAAAAATTGTTCGAGAGCGCCCCGTTCGATAAAAACGCATATTATTTAGTTTACACCGGCGGTAACGAACGGATAGACGAGATCCCCGATCCCGATATTACGGAAATGACGCCGCAACTCTTTGTGGACGACGCGTTCAAGACAGTCAACGGGCTTAGAAAAAGCGGCGTTACCGATTTGGAACTTTTAATGAAAAATACCGCCGTCCACGACGAAATAAGTTGGCGCTTGCCCGAAAAGCTGTTTTTCGAAAAAGTGAGCAAGCTGAATAAATAGTATTTTCAGATAAAAATAACAGATAAGATTTGCAATGATCTTATCTGTTATTTTCTCGTTATGTCATAAAATAAGAAGTTTACGCCACTGCGACTGCGGCAAACGTAACATTCTCGCCGTCGCACCATAAAGAAAATGTAATATATTCTTCATTTTCGGCTGTGACTTCGAATTCCACAAGATCGTAATTGGATCCGTCAATGCGCGACGCAACCTTATCCTCGGCTAATTTATTGCCTGCGCTGTCTACAGCGCGCACATAAACGTCGCTTTTCCAACCGCCCGTCCATAGCCTGATCTTTTTAACAGTCGCATCGACTTTTATGCGTATCGATATCTGCGTTCCGAAAATACCGCCCGTCCTATCCGATCCCGTACCGCTTGCCGATTGAACGTTTTTCCCGTCGCTCCAATTAAATGCAACTCTGTAATCCGTCAATCGGTTATTCTCGTTGCAGTAAAGCGAATCGATATCGATGTACTCGCCGTCGCGCTTTTCGTCGGACGGATTAAAATACGCCCAATCCAACGTTCCCGACGCCGTAAGATCCACCGTTTCCGCCGCGTCGTACGACTTGACCGAAAAATCGAGAGTCGTAGTGGGTCCTTTCTGTTCGGGAAGTTCGACAAGCTCGGATGCAACCACCGCGGCGGCAAGAGATATATTACCGCGCAACCCGACATTTGCGTCGGTACATGTTAATTTGACGATAATTATACCGTTATTTTCGACAGTTATCGGAAAAACTATCTTTTTGCAAAGTGCGTTGCCGGACGTCCAGACTATGGGATCTGATCTTTCGAGCAATGTACCGCCCGCGGTGTAGATCTCCGCTGTACAGGTTGCGTTCCACGCCCCGGCATAAAGAACTACATATTTGTTTTCCGGCGTAACGGACATTGTCAGCGTTATATCGCCGAGGATAGCAAAACGTCCGTCATGCTTCGTTCCGTCATCGAGATCCATACTGCCGTCCGAATAAACCATTTCGGTCGGATAGTCGGACAAAACGCTTTCTTCGGCAAATCCGGCTCCGAGAATAATATCTCCGCCCTGTTTTCTCACATGACCGCGCCGATCGAAACGTATCCAATCGCCCGTTTCGCCGGCTACGGTAAGGTCGACCTTTTCTCCGAGATCTTCCACAGTACCTTTGGAAACCGTCACCGAATTATCGAGCTTTGATATTTCGGGCAACGTTTTGGACACAAGCGACGCTATGCTCGTTATGACCGATTTCGTAGCAGTGCCTACGGGCACGCCCGAATTGACCGAGTACGAAACATACAGTTCCGACAGAACGTCCCCATTGACTTCGATCACGACACGTTTGGTGAACGCACCGTTCATATTGCCGAAAGTGACTGTTTGAACATTACCGGCTCTGTCGCGTACCGTAAAGTCGGCAGTGCAATATTCGCCGCCTACATAGAATACATAATACGCATCGCCGCCTATCGTTTCGATCTTATAATCGAAATTGATATTGGACGCGATCGCCGAAAAGTCATATTCGGTTTTATCATGACGTTTGTATTCCGAGCAAAAGAACACGCCTTTTTCCGTCCACGCCGCATCGTATGACGTAGGGGTCGATATGTACCGCGACGTTTTTCCGTCGGCGGCGCCGTAAGAGACCCAATCCAGCGTACCGTCATCGAGTTTTGCGCCGTCACCGGCAACACCGAACGTAAGATCGAAATCCACCGCGGTCTTATCATAATCGGTATTTACCGCAGAATCGACGGTTTCGCCCCAAACGATCTCTATGCGCGAATTTGCGTATACCCAAGCGTCGAAAGAAAGCTCATATACATCGCCGTCCAAAGCCGCGCCCGAAAAAGCAAACGGTTTCGATTCTGCCGACCGTTCGATCGCTTTAAACGCACACTCCTTTCCGTCTATCTTAACGGAAACGATATCTCCCCAACTCGGATTTTTATGCACACGCACGTTCCATGTACGTTTGGTAAACGCCCTCGAACCGTGGAATACGCCCTCTGCGGCGTTTATATTTACCTTAGTGGTATTTCCCTCGGAGCTCATTTCTATATCGGTAGTGCGGTATTCGCCCGACTTATATGCAACGGTCGTCACGTCGTCTTCGTACAACGTAGCTTTTGCCGCGAAGTTTTTAGACGGATAAATATCCAATGTCATTTCGTTCCACAACACCGAAGATGTGTTTACGGCATTTTTCGCAAGAGGAACTATTGCGCCTTCACGCACGAATACGGGCGAAGTTTTAAGCGAGTGCGTAACAGTATACGTCTTGGGTCCGACATACCGCTTACCCGTCCACACGTCGATCCATGTTCCGTACGGAATAAACACGTCGCGCGAATTTTCTATCTCGGCGGCAGGAACATCCTCGTCTAAATACATATATATATGAGCGTTTGCGCCGCGTTCGCCGTAAATCACCTCGAGCTTATGAACACTTCCGGCATCGTACATCGGTGTAGAAAGAAATTTATCATAAATATTTTCGGCGCTTCCGTCTATCACGCGCTTACCGTCGATATATACCGTAACGTCGTCATCGGCGTAAAATTTAAGCGAAGCCTTTTTGTCGAACTTGATATTGCCCGTAAAGCGCAACGCAAAATTATCGACAGGCAGCCCCTGCGGAGATCCGACGCCCCAATCGTAATATATGTTATCGACAACGGCGGTATATGACGGAACGCCGTCCGTATTGCGCGTATTAAAGTATTCGCACTTCAATCCCGATTTTTCTTCCCGTCCGTCCGTATAAGTCAAATACGAATCAGGTACTTTTTTCAACTCGGCTTCCGAGATAGGCGCTACAAGGATATAATCGCCTAACATATACTGGTCGTTTGCCGCAGCTTCCGCATACTCGGGGTATGCTATATCCGTTCTCGCAAGCACAGGCAACCCTTCCGAATAATTTCTGTATGCAAGCTGATAATATAGCGGCAAAAGTTTGTATCGCATATCCTGATACGTGTGCGCAACTTCTTCCGCAAGCGCGCCGTAAAGCCAAGGCATACGTCCTACCTGACCTGCGGCCGTCGTATCGACGTGCGCGCGAATTACCGTCGAAAGCGCACAGTATTGAAACCACCTTATATATTGTTCATCGGAAACAGACGTTTTAAAGCCGCCCATATCGCTCGAAATGTACGGAATACCCACTTCCGTTCCGCCGAATACAGCATTGTAAATTTCGTACGCAAGATCGTTGCTGCCCGTTCCTATATCGCCCGACCACTGAATAGAGTAACGGTGCGCCGAAATATCGGAAGCATACATCCATTTTCCGTTTACAAGTCCGTCCACATTACCCATTATAAGCGCGCGGCGCGCATACTCGTTTACATCCGTTATGCTTTCGTAATACTGTTGAGTAATGAACTGAAACGCATACATTCCCGTAGCGTACACCGAAATGTCGGGGTCTATATTGTTAAGGCATGCATCCCAATTCCTATCGTACCACCAATAATCAACGCCCAACGACAAAAAGCATTTAAGATTCTTTTGGCGGTACTCTACTTCTTTATCGTCCAGAAGATTATCGGTGCCCTCTACGGGGATCGGGTGATCGTTGAACATGACGGACACGCCTAAATCATGACATTTCTTAAGGAATTCCGCCATGTCGGGAAACAGCGTTTCGTTTATCTCGTAGCCTACTCCCCATTGCCCGTTCTTTTCGGAGTCCTTGTAATCCACGTCAACTACGATAACATCGATGCTGTAACCTTTATCGATATAGTCTGTAATGCGCTTGATAGCGGTTTCAGCGGAATCCACATACCACCGCGAATCCCAATAACCGAGAGTGTTGAGTGTTATCATCTCGGACGGTCCGGTTAGATTGACATAATCCTTACAGAACTTGGAATAGCTGCCGTCGGGCAAAAATACGAATATGTCTGTAGCCTGATTATCGAAATCCCAGCCCTGCAAGCGTTCGCCGCTTTCCGACATCGAATAACCGTTTTCAGACGGGATTATTCGAGGGCTATCCGTGAAATACCAGCTTTTAAGCGCATCCGACGGTGACGGAAGATAAACGTTAGCGCTCACATCTCCCACATACGAATAAAGCGGAGATCCGTCGGGCGCGGTTATATATACTTCTTGCGCGGTCGCATCCTCGGGAACATGCACCGTATAGGAATCGGTAACGATGAGCGTTTCGTTGTTATGTACTTTTTCCGTATATTCGACAACCTGCCATTTCGTGCGGTTGGTAACATAATAACTGCACCTGTCCTCGAAATCCTTTGCGCCGCGCTGTTCTACGCGAACAAGCGATGACGATAATAACTGTATGCGCACGTCGCCTATAACGATAGACGCCACGTCTACGTCCTCGGCGGGCTTATGCGGATTATCCGGAATATCGGGTTCGCCATCGTCGCCATCGTCGGTGTCGGGCGGATCGTCGGGCTTTTCCTCGCCGCCTACATCCTCATCGTCGGGCAGAGTGTTTCCCGATCCCTTGTTCTTGTTCGAGCATGCCGCGAATGCAAACAAACACAACGCGCACAGAACAATAAGCAAAAAACGTTTAACAAACTTTTTCATATGATCTCCTTCGGCATTACCGCCAATTTATTTATCGGAATATTTTTTCATTATCCTGTAAAAAGTTGCAAGACTGTCAAAACCGCATGACGCCGCAACGTCGGACACACTCATATCGGTATTGTCAAGCAAAAACTTTGCATTGTTGAACCTTATCGTGTTTATATAACTCGTAATATTAACGCCGACGTATTTATTGAAGTATGCCGAAAAATATTTTTGATTGTAATTAAACTTTTCGGCAAGCGTTTTAAGATCGAGTTTTTCGGCGAAATGCGTATCGATATAGACAAGGATATCGCATAGATTTTGCGAACGCTTACTTACTGTCACGGGCGCGACGTCATAGTATTGCAACAACATGCTCAAAAAAGAGTCTATAAAAATTTTACGACGCAGATATTTATCACCGCCGCTATCGCCGTACTGTGTTCTGAAATCTTTCATAAACGAAAATATTTCGGCATTGCGCGCTTTATCGTTTAATATCGGCGCAAAAAAATCCTTACCGTAATCTTTTACAAAATCATCGAAATAGCTTTCGGCAAAAACCATTGTAAGTATTTTCGTATCGCCGACGCTCTTTAAATAATGAATGCAGTATGACGGCACGCAAAACATATCGCCGTCTTCTATTACCGCCGATTTATCGTTTGCGAAAATCTCACACCGACCGCGCTCCACATAAACAAACTCATAGCTTTTATGAAAATGCGAATTTACCCAACAGTTATCGAATTCCGTCAGCAAGAAAAAATTTTCTTTATCGGATAAATGTTCATAAAAGAAACTCATCAGTTTTCTCCTTTAATTCGTTTCTGTCGGGATTCTACGCCGCACGATAGATATCGGTCATCCATATCCTAACATTTTGATACAAAAATAGCAATATCAAACACAATTTATATAGATTTTTGAGAAAATCATCTAACTATTATCGGTGGGTCGACTCGTTATAGAATAAAAAATGCCGAAAAGTATATTTCGGCATTTTAGCATGACTTTATTAAACCCGTGCTACGCAATCGACACGTAAACAACAGCGCGGATCTTATGCTTTTATCAGTATAATAACGATATTATCCGAACAGTAAGTTTTTATATCGGCAAGCGGCAATACCGATCTTACCGCCGACGCTACCGCCGCCTCGAGTTCGCCGTCGGGCACGGTTATTTCGCTTTCGAAACTTATATCGAGCCCCTGATACCCTATTTCATAAACGCCGTTATTCGTTCCGCCCGGGACATATACCGACGTTTTGTTTGTATACGACCGAGCGAAGAGCCCGGCAATTTCGCGCACCCTGTTCAGTTGATTCTGTCTTTTAGTCACAAAACAATCTATATCCGCGCCGTTATAGTTCATATCGGCATAAACGCTGTATTTTTTGCTTGCTGTTTCGGGCGCATACACGATAGAGCTTTCGCCGCTCCGATACGGCTCGAAATGCGTGGAAGATATCTCCGCATCGGTCAAGAACAAGTTATCGTGCAGACCGAGTTCGTACTCGCTCGGGATCAGACCGTCGAGTTTCATGCTGCCGCGCGAATCGCCCCAAGTACAGTCGACGGCATACCACGCGCCGTTTACTTTAACTTTATTCCAAGCATGACCGCCTGCATTGCGGAGCGAACTGCCCGCGGTGCCTATAACGCGCACGCACGGTATACCCTCGATATTGCACATCAAAGAATATGCTTTGCTCATTCCGTCGCACACGGCGTACGGCGTATACTTGACGCCCCCGAACGGCGTTTTTCCGTCGCCGAACACACCCTCGAGGTAGTACGCGCCGTAAGCTTCGCCGTCGCGCGCGGCGTCGGCAGCGGAATCGTCGTAAGTGACCGTCCACATTATCCAATCGTAGATCGCATGCGCCTTTTGAACGTCGGTCATATCGTCCGTACATATTTTACGCAACACTTCGCGCGCAGCATCGTATATCGCTTGAGCGGACGATCCCGAGGCGCATATCGGGCGCGTACTGTTTTCCGCGGCAAGATAAAGTTCATCCGAATACTTGACGGGAGTCGTACGCTCGATGCGGTCTATCGGATAAATATGATCGGGATCGCGGTACTTGCTTTCGTCGTAATTGATATGCGGAAGAACGGCATGCAACTGTTTTACGCTATTAGTATTCATTACGGTATCGTGCGACGGATTGTTGACCGTATTCACATAAAACGACGTATGCACGACGTCGCCCGATTTGGTGACGCTGATTTCGCTATATGAACCGCTGGTTGCGGCTATCGGAAACGCGTCGTTCCACATATCAGTAACTTTGCCGGCAAGGTTGAACGCTATATAACAATCGAACGATACTTTTATCTTACTTCCGCTCTTTTTGCGGAAATAAATATAGTATTCGGCAATTTCGACATATTCTTCAACGCTCGTCACATACAGGTCGCCGTCCAGCACTTGTGTTTCGATATACGGCTTAGCCGCATTCGGCAGCTGTACAAACGAATACGGCTTTGAATATTCGCTTTCCGTTATAACGTCGCCGTCGCCCAACGATTTGACGCGAATAGAATACGATCTTCGTATGTTCGATTCGGAACATACGGTTATGATATTTCCTGCGTCGAAACCGTTATCGGAGAACAGCATGGCGTAACGCGAATCGGTTTGACAATACTCTTCGACTTCGCCGTCGGGCGAGGTTATTTCCACGGCAGCTTTACCCGCTGCGTCGAATTCGACGTAAAAATGCGGATACACGTTATCGTATACGACAGTCGGGGTTTGAGGAACTATAGCGCCGACAGCCGTTACTTCTATCGAATATACCGCTCTGCCGTTCACTTCCGCCGCAATCGTGTGACGCCCCGGTGTAGGCGAATAGGTATAGCTCGGCTGTTCCCCCTCGAACGCTACAAGCCCGTCGCAATACCAAACGATATAATCGTTGGGGTTAGCCGCATTGCTTTTTATATCGACCGAAAAAACTATATCTTCGTATTCGCCCGACTGCTCGACTTTACCCGAATACGAAACCTCGGAATCTACGGCATAGTAAGCGCGCACCGTGTATTCGACTGAAAACTGTCCGCATACCGCTTTTATTACGGTAATGCCGACGCCCGACGGCGTAAACTCATACGGTTCGTCGTACAATCCTATCTTTGCAGGTTTGTCGTTTTCCGACCAACTTATATTATTTTTTTCTATGCTCCCCGTAGCATGCGGAACGAACTCGATCGTGTTCAATTCGCCTACCGTCTGAATAAGTTCGCCGTTCACGTCGACGGCGAACGAATCGGCTTGCTTTTCGGACACGATTATCGACAATGTGTCTTCATCGGAATTCGTTTGCACGGTGACGGTACACGTTCCAACGGCTTTCGCCGTGACCGTACTTTCATTGAGCGAAACAATATTACCGTCCGAAACCGACAGCCGATACGAACCTACATTGCTGTCGATTATATCGGACAAATCGAAACTTTCGCCTTCCGTCATCGCCAACCGCGAACGCGTAAACTCTACATAGTCGTCGCCGAAAAACGCGGAAAACAGCG
>Ga0137307_102548_pt1 | contig 12398 bp, 10 predicted proteins | sample NAcewD2O_March_2_FD_97180 | JGI IMG/M metagenome (GOLD analysis project Ga0137307, IMG submission 97180) | Mouse cecal microbial communities from Vienna, Austria - N-Acetylglucosamine amended D2O_March | ecosystem: Host-associated > Mammals > Digestive system > Large intestine > Cecum | place...
TTTCCATTGCTTCATGGAACTATCGATTCAGAAAATTGGTTCAATTTAATTATAAAAACACCAATTTGCAACTTTCAGCGTCCGAATGGACGAAACATTAAAGAATCCATTTGACTGCTTATGCCAGGATTTCGGCATGAACGCATCTACAGCAATCAACGTATTTGCACGAGCTGTTGTCAGACAGCGCGGGATTCCTTTTGAACTATCATCTCCTGAAGCTGATATCACACGTGAGGGCGCGGCGCAAGCCTTTCATACCCTGCGAGTACAGGCTGAGAATAATGGTGTTGCAGATATGAGTCTTGATGATATCAACAAGGAAATTCATCTGACTTAATCTGTAGTGTAAGTACCTGTCTGTGACTCCCTAAGGAATCGGTATTAAAATCTTCACCTCAAACCAGTTCGAGTTCAGAGCAGCCATCACAGAGCCGTCATATTTCCTAACTGTACTTTGGATACTCTTCATCCCAAATCCATGGAGACGCTTATCTTTTTTTGTAGTCACTGGCATGCCTTTCTTAAACTGGATCTGTTCCGTACAGTAATTTTCCGTACAGATTCGCAGAAATTGCTTTTCCCGAACCACATAGAGACGGATCAGCCGCATCCGCTCATCCGGAAGCTTTTCCACGGACTCTATGGCATTGTCCAGCATATTTCCAAACAAGGCACTGACATCCATATCATCCATAAAGAAGAGGAGATCCCCTTCTACCACGCACTTCAGTTCAATCCCTTTCCCCTGGCAAGCCATGCTTTTGATAGTAAGGACAGCATCTAACACTTTGTTTCCTGTCTTGTTCTGCGCTTCATAACTTTTAATCTCCCGTTCCATCTGCTCCAGATATTCCACGGATTTTTGCGTTTCTGTCTCTGCCTTCAGCAGTGTGATCTGATGCTTCAAATCATGATATTTCTGATTCACCATATCAATATTATCCTGTGACATCTGATAACTTTTATACTGCATTTCCATGATATTCTGAAGGGTATCCATTTCAAACCGCATCTGCATCGCACGTACCTGGATATGATAGGCGTAAAGGAGACAGATCCCGCAGAAATCCGTCAAAGTACGGATAATAAAGATATCCCTGCTCATGGCGCTGCTGAACAGCCATTCCGTATCCACATAACTCATATTGCTGACACTATATACCATAAGCACAATCACAAATACGCTCAGCAGTTCACGGCCGGTAAGCCGAAGTTCCTCAATATCCTTGCGCAGATGCCGCTCCAGAAAATAAATCGCCGCATAAATAAGGCCATAGACCAGGACCATTTCTCCAACGCGCCAGAAAACCTGATAATCTTTTGGGATATCGAATGCAAAGTTATAGTAGATCTGCCAGCAGAGGGACGCGGCAAACTCCGCATTGATCAGCACTGTAGCCCCGTAATATCCTGTTTCCCTTAACGTAAAATCACAATTTATCCGTACATATAAAAGCACCAGAAAGATGATCAGCAGCATAGACGGTATGAACAGGAACTTCGCCACGCCGTCTGTCAGATACATGAATACCTGCAGGATCACAAATGCCGCCGCATCTCCTGCCCAATGTTTTTTTTGCCGTGGCTTATCGTGATAAATGAAGATGATCACAAATGCGGACATCCAATAGGCAAATGCATAGTAATATCCCGGTGTATTCAAGATTTCCGCTCCTTTCATCCCCACTCTCCATTCATATGTGCATTTAGCGCGTCCAGAAATGCATTCCGCCTGCCCCGGCTCATGGCAAGGACATCACCGTTCACCGTAAGATCGTTTCCACGGTAATGCTCTACATAATCCAGATTCACTACATAACTCCTGCTGCAGCTGAAAAAACGTTCATCCAGCTGGCTTAGTGTATCTTTCAGCGTTCCCCGGGCCTCATAAATTCCTTCGGTGGTATGATACAGCAGAAGATGATCCAGCACCTCCACATAACAGATGCCGGAAATATCCAGTTTCATTTTTCCTCCCTTTGTGGCAACCACGACATATTTTTTCTCCGATGTCCCAATCCGTTTCAGTGCCTTGTTCATGGTCTCCGTAAATGAAAAATAGGAGAGCGGCTTTAACAGATAGTCCAATGCATTTACTTTATAGCCCTGGATTGCATACTGGGGCATATTTGTAATAAAGATCAGTTCCACGTCCGGATCCATTTCCCGAATCCGCCGGGCCGCACTCATGCCATTCATAAAGGTCATTTCAATATCCATCAGTATCAGGTCATATTTTGCCATATACTCTGTAATGATGTCCTCGCCGTCCGAAAATTCGGTCACCTCAAACCGCCGCTGGGTTTCCTCTTCATATCTTTTCAGACATTTTTTCAGCCGGGCTTTATCATGGACGTCATCCTCTACAATCGCAATGTGTATCATACACTGTCCCTCGCTGCAGCCATTCTTATGCTAGATCAAAAGAAATAAAGTCAAAGCTTCCTCTTCCTTCATATTTGAAAAACAACGCCTGCTTTTCTCCAGGTGCTTTCAGTTCCGAGACAAAACCATGCACATCTTTTGTCGGTTTTACCTCAATCTTTGCCACCGGCTCCTGATTCTCCGCAGTACGGATATAAACCATGCCAGAGGCATTTCCACGGATATTAATCCTGATCTTGGAAGTTTCTCTTAAGTCAAAATACTTAAACCCTGCCACCGCGCCGTCATCCATGTTCGCAATATACTGGTCATCTCCTGATTCACGGTCTTTACCGTCCTGAGTGAAGTAGGGGTAGCCTCTCTTTGGATGCTTGATCATGCTTAAAAATCTGGTTCCCTTTTTTCCATATAAATTACAGGCGATATAACTGGGATAATGCCCTTTTCCAGACAGCGGCTTTCCGTTCAGCCCGCAGGATGTCAGCTCCGCCTGATAAAATTTTCCGTCTTCGAAACGGATTTTCTCCGCGCAGGCCTGTCTGGAAGACTGCTTCCGGTTGCTGTGGCGATGATAGAATATATAATATTCTCCATTGATCTCAATAATACTCCCGTGGGTATTTCCCGTATAATTTTTTGCATGGTTCACGTCTGTCACACCCGGCATTCCGATGTCTCCGTTGCTGACCAGAATCCCCCCGTACGAAAAACCGCTGGTAGGATTGTCACTTGTGGCATAGCAAAGTTCATGGCTGTTCAGGGAACTGTAGATAAAATAATAGGTTCCATTGAATTTACGCATGGAACTTGCCTCTAAGAAAGGATGTCCCTCATAAGGAGTCCCGGGCGCTTCCTTCTCTCCTGCAATCCCAATATACACAGGGCCTTTTTTCACCGTCAGCATATCGGAAGGGTCCAGTTCAAAGCACATGGGGCCATGCTCCGTCGGTTTAGAGCCGTCCAGAAGAATGGGATTCCCCGCCAGCGCAAAACCGCTGTACATATACAGCCGTCCGTCGTCATCCATGAAGATTCCCGGATCGAACTGAAATGGTTCATTCTTTTTGCCTACAGGCACGTCATCCTCATATTTTACATATCCATAGAATTCATACTTTCCTGCCGGTTCATCACAGACTGCCACAGAGATCATCTTTGTGCCGCCCATGAAATAATACAGATAGTATTTTCCGTCCGGCCCCTGTACCATATCCGGAGCCGCCAGCCCATTCGTCAGGCGGATCCTGGGCGCCGCCGGATCCTGCTCCCTCTTATAAATACAGCCCTCATATCTCCAATTACTTAAGTCCCCGACCGGGGCAGACCAGCACACATAGTCCCCCAGGCAAAAATTCAGGCCGTTGAACAGATCATGGGAACCATAAATGTAAACACGGCCATCCACAATATGCGGCTCAGCATCCGGTACATATTCATAACTTGGCAGATACGGGTTAAATGCTTGTTTTGTTTTCATCTTAGAACCTCCACTCCATTTTATCTGTTATTTCGTGTTTCGTCCACGCTTATAATGGATTATTATAACTTTTTTTTCGACTGACGCTTTTTCCTGACGTAAAACGTCATTTTTCTAACGTGGATTGTGCCTTGATCCTTCCTGCATACATGGACCAAAAATAATTCAGCCGATAATCCGGCAATACCTTGTCTTTTACATAGATATCCGCATCTGTTCCACGCAGTAATCCCTGCCCCGGACGGATTTCTGATGGCTGTTCATTTTCAAGTATGATCGCCTGTAACCGGCTGCACCCTTCAAATGCGCCGTCCTCAATCAGAGCAACATCCTCCGGTATCGTGATAGCCTGGATGTCCTCATTTCCCGCATAGATATCTGCATACAGTATTTCTGGCTGTTCCTCCAAATCCCCTCCCGTATCCGCCGGCATTTCCGGTTTATTTGGAAAATCATATGCCATCTGCGTACTTTCTCCCAGCATGGCTTTTATATCCCGAATACATTGGATCGTGTTCACAATCTTCCCGCTGGAATTCAGATGGAAATTTGTATCATAAAACCATTCCGCATCCATTACACTGTCATTCGGGTTCCCGATGACCGGAAAAGAAAGCTTTGTCTGTAGCGCTTCATAATATGCGGATATGTCCCCTGGCCCTACTGCCAACGCATTGACCGGACAGAACCGATACCAGACTTTTGCCCCTTGTTTCTCAAGCTGTAAGGCATAGGTATTCATATACTCTATAAACTCCTCCTGCCAGACATCGTCTGTAAAACGAACCGGAGTGTTCCTGTCGTATCCTTGCGGCATGATATTCTGCCTACACAGCTTTGTGTCAATATCTCCGTATGCATTAAACGAATCCTTCCGATATATCCCTTCCGGCTCAGGCGTTGTCCCATGTAAATGATAACGGAATTTGTCTGCCGCAAACCCCGGCAGCGTCCCTAGCATCTGCCCCCAGTTCCCGCGTTTGATCTTGAAAAGCAGCGAAAATTCCCCGTCCGCCGCCTGCCACATGGCTTCTCCATTAAAATAGTCCGAAAGAGTCTGTGCCTCCTGCTCCGGCGACAGGATCACAATATCATTTTCCCGTACGGATCCCTCAGATAAATCCAGCATCACTTTCGTTCCAAGCCCTGCATACATCCCGAAATTTACAACCTGATACTCCGGGAATGCCCCCTCCAGCATCGAACTGTCATAGCCGAAAGCAATACCGCTCCCTCCCGCCAGTATGATACGCTTCCCCTCGATTTCCTCCAGACGCCTGCATTTCTCTCTCAGTTCACCTAAAAATGTTTCTTCGTACCTGGCAGGCAGACAGAGGGCACATACAATGAGAAATACAGGTATCGCAAGAAGAAGAACCCCTGTTATGATAAGTATCGCTTTTTTCGCTGTCCGCTCCATGTCCTTACCCCCGAATCCACACTTAAAACCTAAAATAAATAAAAGAATTTCCTCTGTCCGCCGCGGCTCCAACCAGCCAGGAAATGGCAATCGCGTTTACCATATAAAATCCAAGAAATGATACTTTTACGGTCTCTTTTAATGTCCTGGCCCTACAGATTGTATCCGGCATCTGTTCCACAAGCAGCAGGCAGCCCAGCGCCAACGGCAGGAGCAATAAGTCGATTCTTTGTATCTGCATGGACTGCAGTGTCTCTAAGATTCCCAGATCTGCAAAGTGGAACAGGATCTGCCCCAAGACCTGCCCTGCCTCCCTCAAATTCTCTGCCCGGAAGAAGATCCAGGCAAAGCAGACAAATCCAAATGTAACAAACCGGCCAGGCAAATGCCTGCCGCTTTTGGACGGACAGACTTCATTCCACAATGTATACGCTAAAAAACAGACTCCATGCAGCAGCCCCCAGGCTGCGTAATTCCAGGACAGCCCATGCCATAACCCACTCAGCAGAAAGACTCCCATGATATTTCTGCAGCGGATCAGTGTACCGCACCTGCTGCCTCCCAGCGGAATATACACATAATCCGTAAACCATTTTGTCAGGCTGATATGCCATCTCTGCCAGAATTCCCGGATATTTTCCGCCCCATATGGATTTTTAAAATTTTCTGTCAGACGGATTCCCATCATACGCGCCGTCCCCCGCGCAATATCTGTATAACCGGAAAAATCACAATAAATCTGCCCCGCAAAGCATAAGGTCCCAAGGACTGCCCCAAGTCCCCCCGCCTCCCCCGGCGAAGCATAGACAACATCCACAAAAACGGCCAGATAGTCCGCTGCCACCAGTTTTTTATAGAAGCCCTTAAGCAAAAGCCAGCCCCCATCAGTAAAATCATTTCGATTCCAGACCTGTACTTTTTTTAACTGCAAAAGAAGACTTTCCGTCCGTTCAATCGGTCCGGCGACCAACTGAGGAAAGAAAGAGACAAATAATGCATAATATCCAAAATGCCGTTCACATCGGATCTGTCCGCGGTACACATCCAGCACATAGGCCAATGTCTGGAATGTATAAAACGAAATTCCTACAACCAGAAAGCCTTTTCGCTTCCAAATCACCAGACACCCCAGACAGCAGACAAGAGCTAACAGCATCCACAATCTAATCTCTTTTGCCCCCGCCCCTTTCTCACTTCGGATTCTCTCCATCTGTAATGCGGCCGTATAGGATACCCCTGTAGTAAACAAAAGCAGCGCCCCTGATCTGAGGCTCCCGTCCATATAGAACAGGTAGCTTGCCGCTAAAAGCAGGATCCATCTTCTATGTCCCGGCATGATCCAATAAAGAATCAGGATCGCCGGAAAAAAAGTGATAAATTCCAAAGATGTAAAATTCATATATTTTCCTCATTTTTCACGGCCGGTCCGCTCTGCGGCCCGATCGCCTTCTTCACGTTTCTCTTATTGCCCGCCCGGACGACCAGCAGGCTCACAAAGAGCATCAAAAGCACCCCCGCCAAAATTTCCTGAAGTTTAGCGCCGCAGACCAGCGCATACAGAATTCCGGCCACAGTAAAAAACTCACAAATAATGCAAATGATTCCGATCTTCATTTCTCATCCTGTTCCTTTTCCATTTCTTCTTTCAATTCCTGAATGATCCTCCTGGTCCGGATCTCCACCCCTTCGGTAGACAGATGGTTATCCGTCCCATGCAGATACACCCCGGAAACCAGAGAATCCTCCAGTTCCGTGATCACCGGCACGATCAGGTTCTCCTGAAAATACTGGTGCAGCCGCGCACGTTCTTCGGGTGTACTCTCCTCTGACACGGCATACTGGTTACGGGGCGAATATGTAAAATAAACGTCAGCCCCTTTTTCCAAAAACTGCTCATACACTGCATTCAACGGCTCAATATACTGTCCCTTTGGAAACGCATTGACTGTATAATGCACCGGAAGGCCATAGATTGGCTGTTCTTCTGCAGAATTTGGCCGATACAGGCAATAGTCCCCATATTCGTTATAGCTGTCTTCTTCTACCGGAATACCATCCTCATCATAATGAGACGCGGAGATTTTATAATTTTTCTTTTCCATTCCTTCCCGCCCGGCATTGTAAGAAGAAAATGCGGTAAATACCTGCTCAAAATCCCGGATATCCAGCTTTGTAAACACATCGTAACCTGATTCCATCATGGCAAATGTGGCGTAATCCAAAGCTTTCTGCCCGCAGAACTGCCGGTTGCTGGCATCAAATTCCGGCGCGTGGAGCAGAATATCTCCTTCCCGCATACATTCCAGAATCAATTGCAGCTGCGGAAGCGCCGGAGTATAGGCAAACACTCCCATGTTCACCACCTCATACTCCTCAAACGCCTCATCGATCATAGCGCTGTCATAGCCGAACCGGGTAGAAGAACCTGAAAACAATACGATTTTTTTCTGATCCTTCAACTGCAAAAGCCTGTCATATTTGTCCTGGAAGGTGTCAAAATAATTTCCGCTATATACCGGCGGCTCTATTGCATTGATATGCAGCGTTTCAAACTGCCCGCATCCTGCAAATGCATGATCGCTGATCTTGGAAATATCATCATAAAGATAAAGTTCCTGCAGCGATGCACTTTCAAACGCTTTGTTTTCCACTTCATAGATTCCCGGCGGCAAAATCACTCTTCTGCAATCCACACCTGCAAATGCCCCTTCTGCGATCCGCCGTACCTTCTTTCCATCCAGTTCTGCCGGAATACAGATCGTATCTTCCTGCCCTTGATAATCTGTAATCCGCGCAAATTCTCCTTGTTCTTCATACTCAAAAAGAGCCGCATCTGTCCAGGGAACCCACTGCGCATAGAGTAACATCCCCTCCTGAGTATCCACCCTGCTGCCAAGCCCGATCTGAGTCCCGCTCCCGTCCTGCTTTGTATTCCAGCCAATCAGCGTATAGCCGGTCCTCTCAAATAAATCTGTACCAATCGACGTATTCGGCCGCAAATGGGAACGCACAACAGCAACCGGGACTTCATCCCCGACGTCATCCTCCCCATATCCTTCATCCGCCATATCCCTGCTTTCACATCTGCGGCCCCCATTGGCATGATACCGGATGACCACATCACTTTTTTCAACCCGAGCCTGCACAGTCTCGGAATATCGAACGTCATACAGCGTCAAAGTAAGCGCTCTGCCATCCCCATCATATTTCACGGAATAATTGTGGGCAGCACTTCCTGCTTCCCTGTCATCTCCATATTTCACATTTTGCAGTTCATATCCATCCTCCAGGATCATCTCAAAAGACGCATCCTTCCCCCGTTCCACTGTCAGGGCACCTTCCTCCACAAAAAAACCTTCCCCTTCTTCCAGCACAAGATGGCAGAAATCCTTTTCTTCCAGCACCCTTTTGCCGCATCCCATGACACCAAAGGCAATACAAACCCCAAGGACACATGAAACAATATGCCGTTTTCTTTCCATTGCGCCCTCCTCTATCCGTAACTGACTACTACAAAAATGCAGCAGATGGTATTCCATCCACTGCACTTAAGACATTATCCCACTTCCCGTTCTTTCCTCTTCGCAATCTGCGCCTGCTCCTGCGGCAGATTCTTTTCCACCGTAAACAGGAAGATCAGCACCGCACAAACCGCATAAGCAGCAGTCTCCACCCAGATATAGCTGATCGAAATCGCATTCTGCACTGCCGCGCTTTGTGCCGCCGTCCCCAGCGCCACATCCGCATCCTGCACATATCCGCTGAAATTCAGGACTGCGCTGAAGATGGAATTACAGATTGGAGTCCCTGCTACCATGATAGAACTATAGATAGACATTGTCAATCCATCGGTACGCATCCCTTCCTTGAACTCAATATGGTCGATCACATCTGCCAGCATTGCCAGAATCACATAAGCCGCCGGAGAAGACCCCAGGCATTTCAGCGCAACGCCGGCTGCTACCGGCACAATGCTTCCGTTTCCCAGGCCGGCGATCAAACCGCCTGCCACACCGATCACCATTCCGATAAATACAACCACTCTCTTGCTGAATTTATTGCACAGCGGAACCACGACCACAACTGCCAGAGCCATCGGAATCGCCCCCATAATGCTCAAAAGAGACTGGGAAGCCCCCCATGCATCGGCGGAGCCAAAAAAAGTATTATCCAATACCCATTTACAAAAGAAGGACATGGAGCCATTTTTGATGGCGCCGCTCCACTGAAATACAAGGTAGAACAGAATTGCGGTCCACCACATTTTCTCGCTTGCAACGGCTTTCAGCTGTGCGGACAAGGACACGGATTCCGCCGCTTTTCCATCCGGTTCTTTCCCACCGGACGCCATAAGTTCCTCTGTCACACGCTCTCTGGTAAACATAAACTGCAGATAGATGGTCAGCGCGGAAAATACGGCAACCGCCAGCATAACCGTAAACCACAATGCCTGATTATCTTTTAACGCAAAGGACACTAAAATCGGAAATACCATGGAGCCAAACCCCATAACGCCCAGGCCCGCCACATTGGTAAAGGAAGCCAATGCGCCCCGCTTCTGGCTGTCCCTTGTAGACACCGGCACCAACGTAGAATTTGCCGTATTATAGATTGGATACGCCACTGCATAATACAAGTTGTAGGCAATGGCAACCCAGACCAGCTTTGCCGCCCCTTCAAAGGGAACAATGAACATCAGGACGCTGGCCGCCGACAGGGTCAGCGCGGAAAGCAGGATCCAGGGCCTTGCCTTTCCGGCAAAGGTTTTTGTCCGCTCGATCAACTGTCCCACGATCAGGTTTGCCGCTACGATCAGAATGGTGGAGAACAACTGCAGGGTTGTCAGAAACGTCAGATCCAGACGAAGAACATCCGTAAAATAATTTTGCAGGATGCTGGTAAATATACCGGATGAAAGCAGCGCTCCGAAAGGGCCGATAAAATAGCCCAGAAGCATCTCCGGTGTCCTGACATCCGAGGCCGTAATCCTGGAACGAGTCAGCGGACTGCTCCAAAAATCATTTTTCTGACTGCTCATATTTCTTCATTCCTTTCTGGAACTGCAGCGGTATTACCGTGCAGTTCCAAACTTCCATATTTATGCTTCTTTCACAACTTTAAAGAAGGAACTGATCATCACCAGTAATAATGCGATCACGCAGCAGGCCATGGCAACAATGGCATTGTTCAGGTCCGCCATATTTTCTGCATTGCTTTCAAAGGTCATAATGGAAGCCGCGCCCGCAATCCTGCTTCCGATAAACTGGATTGCCGCAACAGCCGTCAGGATTCCGCACACTACCGGGATCGCGTCCAGATACGCTTTCTCACCCTGCTTCATGGATAAAGCCAGCATCAATGCTTCCAGCACCACCGCAGCCACAAGGCATGCAGCCACTGTCGTGTCAACGCCCATATTTGCAAAATAATTTGTCTTACAGTTCTGCAGATAAAGGAACAGTGATACGGCAGTCACGATCATCGTCAAAACTGTCAGGATAAATCCGATACCAATCTTTCTTTTCTCGCCCATCTCATTTTCCCCTTTCCTACTGCTCTTTCTTCTTCATTCCAAGAAGATACATTGCGATGCAAAGAACTGTCAGAATGCCAAATCCGGCTCTCAGGCCCAATACCAGGTTGTCATACCATGTATTGACCTTTTCGATGTGGGTACTGGTAGACATACCGTCCATTGCATTGGAATTCGCCAGCGCATAATTCTGATACAGCATCACCTGTTTCAAGTCTTGAAGCAGAGTCTCGTCCTGGCTTACATTTTCCACGGTCCAGTAAGGCCATTTTGCAGAGACTGCCTCGATATTGTTGTCACCTGTATTACAGGTCATGGTCACGCCGTTATGTATGGCCTCTTTTAATACCGTATAATTCGGGTCCTGAATGAAGTCTTCCGACATCAGGCCTTTGAAGCCCCATTCCTTATGGAGAATGTTCAGGAGCAGTCCTTCGTGGGCATTGCTCTGTGTACATCCCACACGGTTATAGGTGGACATCACACCCAGGGCGCCTGCCTCTTCGATACAATCCTGTGTCCCCCTGAGTTCATTTTCCCTTGCCGCCTGTTCGGTCATAAACGCGGCAATACCGGTCCGGTTGATCTCCGTATCATTAAATGCCAGATGCTTCGGCGCAATAATGGTTCCGTATTCCTGTCCCGCGGCAATGAATGTGGAAGCCTGTCCTGCTGTCAGCACTGCGTCTTCTGAAAAATACTCATGATTTCTCGCATTGTACGGTACACGGTGAAGGTTCGTGCCTGCCCCCCAGAAAATCGTTGTATTTGCCCACAGGGAGTAGTTTCCGATCACCTTGCCCCATTCTTCCATGAGCTGTTTGCTGAAGGTCTGCCCCATAACTGTGCCATTTCCCATAACCCCCATCCTGTAGCCCAGGTTCGGGTCATCCGGATCGACTGCACAGGGGTCGCCTGTGGAAGCATCCTTATTGGCATATTGTCCCAGAGGATAGGAGTTAAAACCGTTCGGTCCGTCGTTCTGAATGACCTCAGGAGATACGATGGATTCAATGATCTTCGTGCTTGTTCCGCCAAATGCAGTACGGATCAAAGCCTCTTCCAGTTCAATCTGGTCGATCAGCTGGCTCCACCGCTCGTCTTCAATATCTGTCACGCCCTTTAAATCAGCCAGTGTCAGGCCATTATCCGCGCCGAATATGACAGACTCAGGGTCGCCCTGGGCCGTAATCTCACGGATGTCATTGTCCATAATATCCAGCATCTCATCCGTCGCCGTCAGATCCTGATAAGTCTTCGGCCAGGTGCCCTCCCAGTCATTTCTGGTCAGATAGGTGACCGTATCAGGCATATAGTAATTCAGATCTGCGTCTGCAAGCTGGTTTTCTACCGGAGTTCCGTTTAATGTCACCGCAAAAGATTCCGAATCAAAGTTGTCTAAATCCCATGTCTTTACATTTCCCTCATCCCCGTCTGCTGCCGCGCCCTGTGCCGCAAGCACATTATTGACCGCCTCATGCGCTCCGTTTCCTACGGTAAAATAATAAGTTCCGTCATCCAGAATCCAGTTTCCCGCAGTCCCTGCCTCATTTTTGCAGGTGGAATCCCAGCTTGCCATA
>Ga0137307_102549_pt1 | contig 12397 bp, 8 predicted proteins | sample NAcewD2O_March_2_FD_97180 | JGI IMG/M metagenome (GOLD analysis project Ga0137307, IMG submission 97180) | Mouse cecal microbial communities from Vienna, Austria - N-Acetylglucosamine amended D2O_March | ecosystem: Host-associated > Mammals > Digestive system > Large intestine > Cecum | place...
TCCCTGCGTTGCCCATTCCTACCGTGTCAATCCCTGATTTCATTGTACCATATGTAATCGTATCTGCAACCATGCCCAGAGCCATTCCGCCTGCCATGCCGACGCCGCAGCCCTTCAAAACGTTACAGATGATCCGGATTGCTGTACTGGAACCGCCAAGCAGGCCAAACCCCAGAAAACCAATTCCCATAGTAACCATACCGGCCTTGTAAACCGCAGTCTTACCGAATTTTTTCATGAACATTGGTGTAGCAAACATAATGGCAAACTGTGCAATCGAAATCGAGTTGGATACCCAGCCGTACTGCCCCATATCATAGAGTACATACTGGCAGTAGAACACATTTCCCATTGCATACATAATGATAACAAAGAATATTACAAAATTAGCAAATGTCAGCATCATCCAGTATTTATTAGTCAGCAGGGCCTTGACTGTTGCCGCTATATTTCCATTGTCCTCCTTCTCTTCCTGCTTTTTATCACTGGAATCCGCCTGCTCTGTCACACGTTCTTTCGTGCTGAATACGCAGAAGAACGATACAAGAACCATAACTGCACAGTAGATGATCATCGTAATTGTAAAAGCACGCTGGGTGTAAAGTGTTTCCGTGCTGCTGGTGAACATGCCGAGTAAGGTTACAAATGTCGCGTTCACAACTACATTTCCCAATGTCTGGAAAATCTGCTGAATGTTTCCTAAAAATCCCCGCTCATAAGCATTGGATGTAACCAGGGAAATCATGGAATAGTATGGAACCAGCATACCGGTCAGACAGATCGCATTTACGATATTGTACATCAGAAATACATATACATACTGTGCCATCTCCGGAATCCCCTGGGGTACATAAAACAGCAGGATTGTAGTAACTGCAAAGGGAATACACATCCTGACCAGCCATGCACGCCCTTTTCCAAGCTTTGATTTTGTACGGTCAACCATTCTTCCGACGATCAGGTCAGATATGCCGTCGAATACCTTGGACGCTGCGAAAATCGTAGCAATGATCCCCGCATTGAGCCCGACTGCGGATGTGAAATAAATAGTCAGGAAGGAACCGATGATCCCGTTGATCATATTGAAAGCAAAACCTCCAGTACCATAACCAATACGTTCGCCCCAGCCCAGGCTGGCTTCCGGATCATTGTGTTTTGTTGCTAAATTGATCATTTTCTCTCTCCTTTTCTCGTTTTCCTGTAACTCTTATATCCTGAGTATACCCAAAACGATCCGTCCGGACAATGACGCACGCCGACATCACCTTTGACCTGAGCGGACAAAGAAGGGATTTACGATTTGAAGATTCCGGGAGAAATAAAAGGTGCTCCGGGCGATCATATGCCCGGAGCACGTTCTCTTTAGCAAGGATTCGAGGTGCTATATATATTGCTTGCTAATGCTTCTTAAACTTCCCAACCTTCGTCAGCCTGTTCGGCAGCTTCGGTACCTTGCCGGTAGTCTGCACAATTGCGTCCTCCGGACATACTTCCATACATTTCCCGCACTTGGTACAGTCAAAGTCATCGATCATATGGATATATTTTGCCTTTCCTTCGATACAATCCTTCGGACATACATCCACACATTCCTCACACCCGCTGCACAGCTTGGGATCAATGTAAATATTGACAAACGAAGCACACACGCCTGCCGGGCAGTTTTTCTTCTTGATATGCGCCTCATATTCCTTGCCGAACAGTTCTGTGGCCGTCAGCGCGATCTCTGCGGATACCTGCCCCATGCTGCAGGGCGTGGAGCAGCACATGGCCTCCCCGATCTCTTTGGTCAGATCCAGAAATTCCATCTTCCCTCTGCCCTCCGCAGTCTCCTTCTGCATATACTGCAGCTGGATCAGCCCTTCCCGGCAGAACACGCATTTTCCGCAGCTCTGCTTCCTGGAGGCGGTCAGCTTCTTCTCCGTCTCCGCCACAATACAATCCTTCTCTATCAGCACCCGGACCACGCCGTTTGCGATCCCGGCCTCTGCCACAGTCAATTGCGCATCCTCCGGCTGGTGGAGCCGATATCCCAGAAGCAGCGCTTTCGCCCCTTCCGTGTCCGCCAGATCCGCTATCTTCGTATCCGCAGCCACCTTCTTCACTTCCACGCCGTTGACCGACACATACACGCCGGGCGTATAAGCATCCGAAAATGCATCCGCCAGGTCTGCGCAGGTCACGATGTGGAGCAGCGCATTTCCTTTATTTTCACGGATATTCAAAAATTCCGCCTTCACCTCTGTCTGGTATTTTGCCGCCGTATCCGCCAGGGATTCTGCCAGTGCAGTCTCCGCCTCCGGCACGTACAATACCATCTTCTCTGTCCCCAGCGCATAGGCTGCGATTGCCAGCCCTTCAAAAATCTTCTCCGGGTCATTTTTCAGTACTTCCAGCAGCACCTGGTCTGTGTCTGCGTTGTTCAGCGCAGCGACAGCCGCAAGATCCGTTCCCTCCTCCACGTTTTCCGCAAGGGCCGCGTCGAAATGGGCGGTAAGGGGGCCGGCATGGATTCCGGATTCCTGGATCTCAAGCGCCGCGATCTTTTTCAGCACATCTTCCCTGCTCATTGTTTTTGCATGTTCCAAAGCACCCATCACTCTACGCCTCCTTACTCTCTGAAAAATCGCCCCACAGGCTCGGTTTGGAAATCTTCAGGCGCAGGTCGCACTGCAGGCAGCGCCCCGCCTCCGCACAGATATCCCCGTCGCAGATCCCATGGTCAAACAAATTGAAATTGTCGCTTCTCTTCTCCGGTCCGTCCACCTGTGTATGCTTTTTCTCCAGGTATCCGAAGCCCGGGCACTGTCCGATGAAGGGATCTGCCTCCTGTACCGGAGCAAGCACCTCGGAAATGTCTCCGTCGCCGCCTAAGTACCTGTCTACCTCACTGGCCGCCTCCCGTCCGGACTGAATCGCCATGATCACGGATTTTGTACCGTAAATGGCATCGCCTGCCGCAAAAATGCCTTCCACCGAGGTAGCTTTATTGGTTTCCATATCCTTTACCGCAATGGAATTGGCTCTTCCCAGCTCCAGCCCGGCTTCTTCCGTGATGTCCGGCCTCTGGCCCACCGCGAAAATAACCGTATCGCCTTCGATATGATGCTCGCTGCCCTCTTCCTTCTGGATGATGGCACGGCGGTTCTCGTCAAAGGTAAAGGATTCCACGTTCATAAAATCTACGCCGGTCACATGGTCCGTCCCTGTGATCCGCTCAAAGGTCTGCGCCGGATGTACGAAGATGCCTTCCTCCTGGGCCTGCTCAATTTCTTCATCATCGGCTGTCATCACGTCCCTTGCCTCCAGGCAGGCCAGATGGATCTCCTCCGCGCCCAGACGTTTCGCCGTCCTCGCACAGTCAAATGCCACGTTTCCGCCGCCCAGTACGATGATCCGCTTTCCGATGCCGGTTTCCTTTCCCATGCTTGCGTTGCGCAGGAAATCTGCGTTCAGCACCACGCCCTCCAGGTCATTTCCTTCCATGGGAAGCCGAACCCCTTTGTGTCCGCCGATGGTCATCAGCACCGCGTCGTATTCCTTAAGCAGGTCAACCGGCTTTTCCACCTTTGTATTCACTTCGATCTTTACGCCTGCCGCTTCGATCACTGCCGCTTCCTCCGCAATGATCTCCCTGGGCAGACGGTAGGACGGGATTCCGTAAGACATCATGCCGCCGACCGTGGGGAGCGCTTCCTTTAAGGTCACCGTATGGCCCTGCTTGCGCAGGTAATATGCCGCTGTCAGTCCGGCCGGGCCGCCGCCCACCACACAGACCTTCTTTCCGGTATCCGCAAGCTGCTTGCCTTTTCCCTTCCAGCATGAGCCGGTGTCATGGTCTGCCGCATACCGCTTGATATCCCGGATGGACATCGCTTCGCTGACTTCTTTTCTCTTGCATTCCAGCTCACACACATGGGTACAGATGTATCCCAAAGCACGGGGGAACGGCACCTTCTCACGGATAACCGCAGCCGCCTCGTCGTATTCCCCGTTTTTCACATGGCGGATATAGCGTGGGATGTCGGTATGGGCCGGACATGCGTGACGGCACGGAACTACCGCATCCTCTTTCTTTACTTCCGAATTGATCACCTTGTCGCGGATGGTTCCTGTGGGACAGACTTCTGCGCATGCGCCGCAGAACCGGCAGTCCGCATCCTTTAAAAGCTTATTATGCAGCGTCCCTACATAGGTCTCCAATTCCTTCTTCTGGTACTGCAGAACCTTGACTCCACGCAGCTCGTTGCAGGCACGCACACAGCGGCCGCAGAGCACGCAGCGGTTCATATCGTGGAGGATCAGCGGATTGCCTTCCTCCGCCTTGAATCCTTTGGTGCGCAGTTTCAGTCTTCCGGTTTTGGGGCCGATATACTGGATCAGCATCTGCAGCTCGCAGTTGCCGTACTTCGGACAGGTGGAGCAGTCCTCCGGATGCCCTGCCAGCAGAAGCTCCAGCGCCAGCATACGGAGACGCTCGATCTCCGGTGTCTTTGTCCGGATGGTCATTCCATCCTTTGCTTTCAGTGTACAGGACGTCACCACGCCCTCCTGGCCTTCCACCTCCACGATGCACATCCGGCAGGAACCCAGCGGGTTCAAGTCCTTGTGATGGCATAAGTGGGGGATGTAGATGCCGTTTTCCAGGGCCGCGTCCAGTACGTTCTTGTTGTCCGATACTTCCAGGCGGATCCCGTCAATTGTTATGACTGCCATGTCAATCTCCTCCTCTTTATTTCCAGTAATTCCCTTCTCTTTCTCCTGATTGGCTTCATCTAACCTAAAAGTCTGCCGCCGGCAGCCTTTCCCTGTACGATTCGGCGGGCTCAAAACAAAAGCCGCACACACCCATACATCCCTGCGTCATTTCCCAGGGTTGCCAGGGCGATCTCCGTCCCTTCGCTGGCATGGAACGCCTTCTCCACAAAATGTTTTTTGATTCCTTCTATTAAAAAAGCGCCTGCCTTCGACACACCGCCGCCCACAACAAAGATCTCCGGGTCAGCCACACAGGAAATACTTGACATCGCCGTCGCAAGTATGCCGCAGAGCTGATCTGTCAGTTCTAAAGCCACGGTGTCTCCCTCTTTCGCCGCGTCAAAAATATCCTTTGCGGTCAGCGGCCGGATGTCATTCAGCTTTGTCTCCCTCGTCTCGCCGGAGAGCTTTTCCTGCGCCATCCGCACGATTCCGGTGGCGGAAGCGTACTGCTCCAGATGCCCTTTCTTTCCGCATCCGCAGGTTTGCGTTTCATCCTCCCGCATGAGGATGTGTCCGATCTCTCCGCCGGCCCCGTGATGGCCTGCCACGATCCTGCCGCCTATGATGATGCCGCCGCCCACGCCGGTTCCCAGGGTGATCATCACCACATCCTCATGGCCTTTTCCGCCGCCCTGCCACATCTCGCCCAGGGCCGCCACATTGGCGTCGTTGCCCGCCTTTACCAGAAGGCCGGTTTTCTTATACAGCTCTGTCTCCACATTGAAAATATCCCAGCCCAGGTTGACGCATTTATAAACCGTCCCGTCGCTTCCCACCGGGCCTGGAACCCCAAGTCCGATCCCCTGGACGTCCTCTTTTTTGATCCCTTTTTCCCGGAGCTTTCCCAGAACCTCCGCAGCCACGTCATCTAAAATCGAAGCGCCTCCGTTTTCCGTATTCGTTTTGATTTCCCATTTTTCCAGAACGGTTCCGCTCATGTCGAAAAAACCAATCTTGCAGGTGGTTCCTCCGATATCCACACCAAATCCATATTGTTTCATATTTTTATGTACTCCTTTGTTTGTGTCACTGTCCGCGCTTTACGCGGGAACGTATTGCAGCTATCAGAGTCAGAATCCCAAGCAGCAGCATACCGAAACATGCGACCCGGAACTGATTCACCGCAGAATTTTCACCCAGCAGGATGGATGCCGTATTTCCCAGGACTGCCGGAGCAATCAGCCCGCCGATACCGCCGATGATTGAAAACACACCGCTTGCCTTTGCGACTGCGTTGGGTTCTACGGAAACCGAGATCTGCATAGATGCCCCCGCCATAAAGCAGCTCAGGGAAACCCCGCAGAGCGCGCTTGCGATATAAACTCCCGCCATTCCCGGCAGTACCAGCAGCGCTCCGTACCCTGCCGCCGCGCTGAGGATCGAGCCTGCCACCGTATACTGTTTCAGCAGTCCGGAAATCTTCGCAAAAAATGCGCCGCACATTAACGCGAAAACGGCATTGATCGTAGTCACGGCCCCGGTAACCGTGGTATCTTCTGTGATATTCTGCAGAATATAAATACCCACGTTCATACTGTACGCATTGATAAACAACGTATGGGCAAAAGAGGAAAAGGAAAGCGCATACACTTTTGCGTTCAGCTTCATCTCGGAAGCCTTTTCTATTTTCACAGGTGGCGTTTCTTCCAGAAGAAACTGTACGGCGCCCCAGGAAATAAACGCAATGAGATATGCCAGATAAAAGTAACGGAAGCTGATTCCGGAAAGCATGCCTCCCAGCAAATTGCCCGCCATGGTACCGACTCCCATGCCGACTACATGCAGTCCCATGTAGCCCGCTCTCTCCTGCTCCTCAAATAACTCTGAAATGATTGCCGTATTCATCGGCCCCATGATTCCAAATCCGAATCCGATCAAAAGCCTGGATAAAAACAGCACCCAGAACTGTTCCGAGAAAAACGGCACAATGCCGCAGAAGCCGATGATCAAAAGCCCCAGCAGCACGATCTTTTTCTTGCTGGCCTTCGTCGTCCACCAGCCGATCAAAAGGGAGCCGAGCATCAGCAGCAGATACGGCAGCGTCTGCAGAAGCTGCACCATACTGGTTCCATACTGGTGATACTTCTCGTTTAAGACTCCAAGTATCGGAGAAATGCCTGTGATATTCAGTCCAAATGCAAACGCGATCAAAAATATGCTGACCGCTGTTCTGATTTTTCTGCTCCGTTCCATCCTCTGCTCCCCTCCTTTTTTGTACTTAAAATTACAGTCATACAGAAAACCTGCACAGTCTGTTTTTTCATACTGCTGCCATGCTGAACCATGATGTATATGGGGCGCATCACCCGCAGGGCTGCAGCACGTCCCAGTGCTCCGCCAGCATTCCATCCTCCAGCCGATATATGTCTACCACACGGCATTTTGTATTTCCCTGGGGATCTACATTTTTCAGATAGACCGCAATCTTGTCCTTCTCCGCAATCATCATCTGGATATTCAGCCGAAACTCCGGATGCTCCGCAAATTTTTCACCGAATGCACGCTTTAAAGCTTCCCGGCCCTGATCCACGCCCGGATTGTGCTGGATGTAATCCTCCCTCACATATTTGTCTGCGGATTCTACAATATGGTCATTGAAAAATTCCTGGTAAAAATTACGGATCACTTCTTTATTTTTTTCTTCCATTGTGTCATCCCTCCATGGCCAAATTATCGGATGATCTTATAATAATCCGGTTTCCGTTTGATGGGCTCCGGGAAACCGTTGGCAGGATATCCAAGGATACAGGAGCCGACTCCGATGTATTCTCCTTCGTATCCGGCTTCCTTCAAAAGCTCCTTTCCCAGCTCCGTTTCAAATGTTTCCCGAATCCGGTTGATCCAACGGGAACCCAGGCCAAGCGCGTATGCCGCGTTGAACATATTTCCCAGGCACAGGCTTCCGTCCTGTACTGCGTCGGGCGCGTTCTTGTCCGCCAGCACCAGTATGATGGTCGGCGCTCCGTAGAACACGTCAAATCCCTCCGGAGCCCCGGCGATTTCCGCATTGAGCCTGCAAAGCTTCTGAATCCATTCTTTATTCTGCACCGCGATAAATACCGGGGACTGCCTGTTGCCGCCGGAAGGGGCGTTCATTCCCGCTTCCAGCACGGCTGTCAGTTCCTCATCTGTAATCTGTTCCGCTTTATACTCTTTTACGCTTCTGCGGTTCTGAATATCTGATACAGTCTCTCTCATATATCCTCCTTTTTCCTCTCGAACAGCAGACCTCAAACCCGTCTGCTCGCAGACTATCCGCTGCATTTGCAGCTCCTGTTTGAGGTTGTTGGGCTATCCGCCCAATAACAATATGAAAAATCAGCCTTTTGCAAGTAAACTTGCACAGTCTGCTTTTTCATATTGCTGCTGTTCTGATTATTCTTCCACATATTCCGCCGCGCTCATTCCCGCGATACGTCCGGTATTTACCGCATATCCCATGGAATTTCCCGGAAGCAGGAACATATAGCTGTCGTCGTAAATGTTGCAGGAATCCGCGCCTGCCGCGTAAAGTCCCGGAACCGGCTCAAAATCCTTGTCGCATGCTTCACAGTTTTCATTGATGCGGATGCCGCCTACGGTTCCGTATCCGCCCGGGCAGATCTTCGCACAGTAGTAAGGAGCCTTCACCAATGGCCGCAGATATTTCTTCGGCTTGAAAAATTCCTCATCCACGCTGTCGCAGTAATCGTTGTATTCGTCCACTGTATCCACCAGATTGTCCACATCAATCCCCGCCAGCTCTGCCAGCTCTTCGATGGTATCTGCCACAACAAGGCCGGTATTTCCGTTTTCCCGGGCCATCTTTACGCCTTCAATAAAGTCGGATACATCCGGGTCCGGACGGACAAGGCTTACATTGTCTACGCCGTTCTTCATGTAATATCTTACGATGGAAGAATCCACGATGCTGAACCCGCTGCGCTCCTTCTGGTGGGAAACCGCATTGGACAGGTAGGTTGTATTCTGCATATGGTCCTCGTTCATAAAACGCTTGCCGAATTTATTGACCAGAAGGTTGGGCTGTGAGAAGATATTGGAAACACTTCCCGGAAGGTCTTCCACGCCTACCACGCTTGCAGCCTGCTCGATCCGCACCGGAAGCTTGTCAGCGCCTGCCTCCCATGCCATCTTAAGTCCGTCGCCCATGATGCCCGGGATTGCGAAGTTAAACATGTCTTTTCCGTGTATATAGCCTGTTTCCTCTTTGATAAAATCAGGATTGCAGCCTGCTCCGCCGGTGCAGATGATGGCAGCTTTACATGCAACATGGACTTCATTTCCGTCCTTGTCTGTCGCCAGGACGCCTGCTACCTTTCCGTCCTCCATGATGATCTTCTTCGCCGGAGTTTCCAGAAGCACCTTCACACCCAGCTCCTGGGCCCTTGCGTACAATGCCTTGTTCATAAAGGAAGCGGCTCTCGGTCCGATGCCGGTGTCAGTCTTTACGATATGCCAGGTAGGCTCTGACTTCGGGAAATAGCGGAACGCGCCTTCAAATTCCACACCCATGTCCTCCAGCCACTCAATGGTCTCCGCCGACTGCTCAAAATACCGTTTTACCAGTCTTGCGTCTACATTATAATGTGTATATTCCATAAACATGTCGAACGCCTTTTCTACGGAAACGTCCTGCATGTTCTGCTTCTGATATCTGGTTCCGATTCCCAGCGGTCCCATCCCCATGTTCGCCGCTCCGCCGACTGCCGCCGCCTTCTCCAGAACGATCACTTCTGCTCCGTCCTCCGCTGCCTGCACTGCCGCTGACAATCCGGATGGTCCTGCCGCGATTACACAAACCTGTGCTTCATAATTTGCCATAAGTTTTTACCTCACTTTTCCTCGTTTTTTGTTCTATATCTTTAACTTGATACTATTTTATCGTTTTTTTTGTCCATCCAATACTATGATTTAAACCAAAAACGCGGTTTTTTTTGTCCTGAACTCCCTGTTTTTATATTCAGGTGACAAAAAAGCATATATTATTTTTGTTCTGCGGCTTAAAAAAGCTGCCGCACCGGAGGTTGAACCCTGTATCTCCAATGCGGCAGCTTTTTAAGCTGGCTCCATATTTTATTTATCCTGCCCCTGCCAATATAAATAGCACTTTTCAATCAATATTTGTACAATTCCACATACAGACATTCCGGCATATCTCCCAGCTTCAGCGCCATCTGCTCATCTCCATTCAGTATCCGCCCCGGCTTCCACCGGCCGTTTTCAATCTCCCCTTCTTCCAGCCGCAGGAAATTGACCTTCACATTTTCCCCGGCTTTCGCCTGGAACGTAAGCGTACTCATCATTCCCACGATCAAAAACTGATTCTCTGCCAGCTCATACACCATCCCCGCCCCCAGCGGCTTTGCCGTCATGCGGGGCGCATACGCCACGGCAAGGTCGTACTTCTCAAACCGGAAAAACGCTCCATAATCTGTCTCCGACTTCCTGCACCAGCTTTGCAGATGTTTTGTCCCCCGGTGCTTCAGGTACAGCGGCTTCATCTGTTCCATCAGGCCATACGTCCTGCTCAGATATTCCTTGCTCCCCTCAATCTCAAATGCGGAGGGATCTATATTCAAAGCGGCCATTACCTCCATGGGCGGCCTGTCCACCGCCTCCGGCGGCAGCCCCAGTTCTTCCGCCCCAAACGGAGAATAACCGATCGCGTTGTGTTTCCCAAACGCATACATGCAGTAAGACGATGTCACCGCGTCTTTCCTGACCTCCGGGACAAACAGCGGATTTCCCTCATAACTATATGCATCCATCACATCCGCAACATAGGGCACATAGATATCCGGCGCCAGGGTGAACAATGAGGGCGCCGCCAGCTTCCAGATCCGGTGTACCTCCCGAATGGGGCCGCCGGATGGATAAGAGCCTGCGTACCAGGGGTACTGTTTCAGCCATGCGTTGGTATAGCAGGGAAGCGGATATTCCTTCTGTCCGGCCCGTGTGATCTTCTCAACTGCCTTTGCAAAATGATATGCCATAAAATATTCTTCCGCATCCGCTCCAAAAGCCGCCTTCCAATCTCCCGAAACACCGTACTCCCCCGCCAGCTCTGCCGGAATTTCCCGGGCAAATGCCTCTCTTGCCGCCGGGCTGTAATCACAGGCTGTTCCCAGCAGGCCGATCTCATTTTCCACCTGCATGATCATAACCGTAGACTCCTCCTCGTCAATCTCCCGGATATGCGCCATGATCTTTGAAAACGCCTGCGCGTCCTTTTCCACTGCGGCTTCGCAGAGCGGTGAGATCGTATTCAGCTTTTCCCCGCTTACCTTTTCCGCCCGGAAATAAGCCTCGGTATCCTGCTTCATCCATGCAGGCACATACATGGATTCACTGTTTTTCCACAGTCCGAACCATAAAAAGATCAGATGTATATTCCGTTTTCTCGCCTGTCCGATCAGCCCGTCCAGAAGTCCGAACTGATATCTGCCTTCCTCCGGTTCGATGGTTTCCCAGTATAAAGGTACGATCAGAGAATTCATGTTCAGTCCTTCCAGATTGCTCCATACATGCCGCTCCATGTATTCCAGGCTGCTGGCGCTGGAATTGTGGATCTCTCCGCCAAGCACAAAGAACGGTTCCCCTTTTACATATAATGTAGGGATTCCATTGTCATTTCTAATCTGCGGGATGTGGTTCATTGTTTTGTCCTCCTGATATTTGATTTCTATTTTTTCTGCCCTTATTATATCTCTGCTTGACATATGATCTCAATCTTAATATCATAATATTTATATAACAATTTTAATATTAGTCTGCTGCTCCTAAAACATTGTCATTGTATACAGAATCCACACTGCATTCCAAGTATCACGAGGTGCCCCTATGATTTACCAGATCCACAATTCCCCAGACCAGTACACCCTCCCCCTGGCCCTTCACCTGTTCGGCATCAACCATCGACAGGAACCGATCCGCCGCCCTCATGGGATGCTCTGTTACCAGTGGTTCTACTGTGTCAAAGGCCGGGGAGAATTTATCGTAAATAACCAGCGATCCATCATCTCCGAAGGCCAGGGGCTTCTGATCTATCCCCAGGTTTCCCATATCTATCAGGCCCTGACCCCTGACTGGACCGTGCATTTCTTCGGTTTTGGCGGTCCTTTGTGCCAGGAAGTCCTGACAGTCCTGCAGATGCACGAAACCGGAGTATACCATTTTTCCCGGCCGGAGGTTTTTATTGACCATATCCGGCGGCTCCATAAGCTCCATCAAAAAAAACGCTCCGGAAAAACACGGGAATATTCCAAGGCGTGCTATGCGTTTCTCCTGGATCTGTCCTCATGCATCACACGGATCAATCCCTCTTCTTATGTGGATGCGGATGATCTGATCACAGCGGTTATTTTCTATATGGAGCAGCATTATGGCAGAGATATTTCATTGGATGAGCTTGCAGAACTGGTTGGATTGTCCAAAGAATATCTATGTACCCTGTTCAAAAAGACCATGAAACAGACGGTCATGCAATATCTCCTGACCATCCGCATCAGCCAGGCCCGTACACTTTTGATCCGGTTTCCTGAGAAAAAGGTGCAGGAGATCGCGAAGCTGTGCGGTTTTGAAAGCCCCAGCTATTTTGGAAAAAAATTCAAACAGGAGACCGGGATGACTCCGGATG
>Ga0137307_102552_pt1 | contig 12380 bp, 8 predicted proteins | sample NAcewD2O_March_2_FD_97180 | JGI IMG/M metagenome (GOLD analysis project Ga0137307, IMG submission 97180) | Mouse cecal microbial communities from Vienna, Austria - N-Acetylglucosamine amended D2O_March | ecosystem: Host-associated > Mammals > Digestive system > Large intestine > Cecum | place...
AAAACTCTACCGGCTTATATTCTTCCATTTTAGGAATAAATACATTGTCGTAAAAATCAAGGAAAATACGGCAGCATTCTTCCTGTGAACACATTTTATAAAACAGCCTTGTTCCCTCTTCCTCAATCCCTATCTCAACCTCAATCTCTCTATCATGTGTACAAGCCTGTACAAAGCGTACTTTATGTTGTGCTTCCGGTGCCGATAAAACCACAAATTGATCCGGTGTAATATACATATCCTCCAAATAATATTCAACATCACTTTCACTAAAGTCAGTAAGCTCGCTCTCCTGATTCCTCAATTTGAAACTCTGTTTGGGTTTCATCTTTTTAAAAACTACTTCCTTATTATTCTTATACGGCAACTTCATAATCCTACCTCCTTTTTATAAACAAATAGGGCAATAAAGAGCCCTTGCTTATTTTTGGTTTCTTCTTCCGTGCTTAATTATCCAATCCTGCGCCTTGCTTTTCCCCATTTCCTCCCATTGTGAAATAATAAAGTCCGCCTTTTCAGGAGCTTCTTTATACAAATCATTGAGGTTATTCCCTACACTTTTTTGAACAAGTTTTTCCGGGTCATCCTTTAGATTTGTAAGAATGATTGTATATCTTTCAAATTCATCTAATGCAACAAATAATTTTTGCGACCAAGGCAGCCGTATTCTGACCCCTTCACTTGCCAGGCGCCTGACATGTACATTTTTATCGGTTGTCCATTTTATCAGTTCATCCATCACTTCTTTCGGATACTCCCGAAGTAAAGGGCGAATAGCAAATTCTCCGGTAAATCTTTTCGTTAATTCTTTCAAAAACGAAAACGACAAAATCCAGTTTTCATTTCCATATCGTTCGACATATCTGCCGATAGGCCATAACCACCATCCCAAATTGAACATCCCTTCTGCCTTTTCCAATTCAGGTCCCAACACATTAGAAAATGCCTGGATATTCTTTGAATAATCGTCCGGCATACTTTTTTGCATAGCATCCACGATGCAGTCAAGCCTTGCAAATAACTCTTTGTCATCCAACCTGCCGATTAAGGAATAACAAAAGTTTTTTTCATCAAAGTCTGGCATCACTGCAAGTATCTTTTGGGAAAGGCTGAAAATGTAGTCATCATTATAATGGCCTTTATGTTTCATATTCGTCTGCTCCTTGTGAAATGCTACCAATATGATAACATGGATACAATCTGTGTGTAAACTTGCAGTGTAGTCTATTTACTTCAGGAATTTCTTAAATATAAGTTTTCTGTATCCATTTTTACCTCAGTAATTGATACTTCTCCTTTTGCAAATTATAAAGAATTAAATCTGACACAACGTTCTTTCCCCCAGTCAAATGTTCCAATATTTACTACATCCTTGATTTATGTTATAATTTTTCTATCTTATTTAAGGGGGATGACGCTAATGAATAAAAAGCTACAAGTTTTTATTTCATCTACATATACTGATCTTATTGAAGAACGCCAAGCTGCTGTTGAGGCTATTCTTGATGCCGGTCATATTCCTGCTGGTATGGAACTATTTAAAGCAGGCAAATCCCAAATGAAAACTATACAAAAATGGATAGATGAGTCTGATGTTTATATGCTTATTTTGGGTGGTCGTTATGGATCTATTGAAGAAGATTCCGGACTAAGTTATACAGAACTTGAATATAAATATGCTCTTTCTAAAAACATGCCTGTGTTTGCTATTATTTTAGAAGATAGCTTTCTTTTTACCAAGGCAGCTTCATATGGCAAGAATGCTATTTTTGAACAAGATAATATTGAAAAATATGATGCATTTAAATCTTTAGTAATGTCGAAAATTATTAAAAAGATACAAAATATTAATTCTATTAAAGCAATCGTGCATTCTACAATTAATGCTATTCAGTATGATGATGAATATTCTTTAGTCGGATGGATTAAAGGTACTACAATTAATAATGACCCTAAAATAACTAATCGAATTAAATTTTTAGAAACTGAAAATATAAATTTAAAATCACAGCTTTCTACGCCCAATAATAAAATTTTGGGGAGGTTTACTACATCTGAATTGATTTCTATATTATCATCTATTAACTTAAATGAAAAAATAATAAATTTATTTGATTTTGACGAAAATGATGATTTAGCTTTCTTTCAAAGCACGGAATTTTACCAACTCAATGCCTTAGATTATTTTTATTCTATTTTTAGTTTTCTATCATTAGGAATACCAAATCAATTTTTTTGTAATGATGCACTTGATGAAGATGCAATTGCAATAATTTTGGAACTTGCTGGCATTTTGGTTAGTTGTGATTTAATTCAAGTAACAGAAGAAAAGAATCTTGTATTAACTGACATAGCTAAAAAATTTTACGTTCAGTTATTATTAAACAATTATACCCCTACTGTTAATCTACTTCCTTCTTTAATTGAATTAGCTAATTTATAATTCTATTACAACTGTCACATAAAAACCCCTATACAAATGCTTCCTATAAAAGGAGGCATTTGTATACAATTACAAATAACAAACAGCTTTATCATTCTATATCTATATCAAATCATTGAAACATATAAATTAACATTCCTTCTTATCTTTACATAGCTAGAGGTAAATATGATTCTAAAAATATATCCACAAATATACCCACACTATTTATTTTTTAACGGTCTGAGACAATCCGAAACGGTACAAAAAGAAATAACCGATTAAAATAAAAAAACGCTTGAAAATACTGAATATCCAGTATTTACAGCGTTTTCTTTAGGGTTGGGCTGTTATAAACAGTCAACAGCTCGTAGGGGAATCGAACCCCTGTTTCCGCCGTGAGAGGGCGGCGTCTTGACCGCTTGACCAACGAGCCATATTCGCAAACAAATAAAAATTTTTCTACTTTCTATTCGTTTGCCGACTTGATTATTTTATTATAAAACGACAAATAATGCAAGCACTTTTTTTCACTTTTTCTACTTTTTTATAAATTCATTCCCAACACGCGCCTGATAGCCCCCAAAATCTGTTCTCCATCAAACGGTTTCGTAATAAAATCATCCGCCCCTTCCCGGATAGCCTGCACCATTTTCTCTTTCTGCCCGGCAGCCGTTATCATAATGACTTTGGCATTCCCATCTTCCTTCTTAATGCACATGAGCGATTCCAAGCCATTCATGGTAGGCATCGTAATATCCATCGTAACAATATCCGGCTTTAGCTCCTTATAATTGATGACCCCTTCTTCGCCATTGGATGCCTCACCAATTATCTCATGCCCTCCGCCTTCCAAAATCCCTCTCAAAATTTTACGCGATGTTCTGGAATCATCCACAATCAAAATTTTTGCCATAAACTCTTCCTCCTCGTTTTTTATTGATTCCTGCGGACAACAAGCCAAGCTAACATTTCTATTATACTTCTACTATGTTATGCTTCTACACGGATAGGTGTATCTGCCGCTATTACAATCCTTACCTTACGGTTTTTGATATATACCGGTACAATCAACAGTTTATCTTCCGCTCTTAAGCAGCCGGCTCTATAATAAGCAGGCGGAACCATATCCACCATCACACCTCTGCTGCTGAGTGCCGATGCATATAAACCATTGATGCAATTAATAAATTCGCATACCGCATCAAAAGCATACAAATCCATAGAAGCGAACTCTTCCTTTGCGAACACGTCCGCAATCGTCAACAGATTATTCCCCTCTCCGGCAAGTCCAAGCATCATAGAATGGTCTCCTGCAACGCCCTGCACCGCAATATTTTCAAATTCATAGCTATAGGAACTATAGGAAGGTTCAATGGCCATTTCACTGTCAATCAACCTTGCTATGGTACGGACTGTAACACCAACCAGCCCGGATAACAAGGGATCCTCCGTCCTGACATAAAGAGGAATCATCCGGTCCATATCGCCGCTCTTAAAAGCTTCCAAATCAGTATTGGTTAAGCCATTCTCACGACGGTACAAATCCAACGCATTCTCAATCTCTTCCAATGACATAATATCCAAATTTGTCATAGCCTGAATAAATGTCAAATAGGGGTTCCCCTGCAACTGCAAAAGCCTCCTCACCTGGCTTTCCGTCAAATAGCCCATTTCAACCGCAATGTCGCCAAAACGCTTATCTTCAAAAGCTTGCCTATCGTTAATTTTATCCGCCTGCTCTCTGGATAAAAGCTTTTCGCTGACTGCAATCAGACCAAGCTTGACCTGCACCCTCTTTTGAACATCCAACACCTCATCCAGTTTCTGTTGAGAAAGCATTTTCTGCTCTACAAGGAATCTCCCAAAAATGTGACCAAACATACATATCCTCCCTATACTGTCGTATTCAATAAAATTATTACTATTATAGTCTATTTATGAAACAAAATCAAATAAACTTATTTGATTTGACTCAGGTAAATTTCCAAGCAAATTCAAAGATGCCATCAAATCTACCACTGTCTTGGAAACTTTTGTCCTTTGGCGGAAATCGTCTTTGGATAAAAATGCCCCATCTTTCGCCGCTTCCACAATAGCATCCGCTGCTTTATCCCCCAAACCGTCAATGCTGCTCAAAGAAGGCATAAGCTTTCCGTCCACAATCTGAAAATTTCTGGATTGTGCCGAAAAAATATCAATCGGCACAAAGTCAAACCCTCTTGCATACATTTCCTGCACCAACTTCATATCCCGATAGGAATCCTGCTCCTTTTTGGACAAAGTATCCATCCTCTGTTTATAATCTGCCATCACTTTTTCCAAATGTTCTCTGCCTTGGCACATCAATTCATAAGAAAATGCCGATGCACGGATACTGAAAAATGCCGCATAAAAAGCCAGCGGATAATTAATCTTGCAATAAGCGATACGCCAAGCCATCATTACATATGCCGCCGCATGGGCTTTCGGAAACATATATTTAATTTTTTTACAAGACCATATATACCAGTCCGGCACACTGGCCGCTACCATTGCTTCTTCCATTTCCGGTTTTAAGCCTTTTCCTTTGCGGACGCTTTCCATAATGGTAAAAGCAAGGGAACTTTCTACCCCCATGCCAATCAGGTAAACCATGATATCATCTCTCGTACAGATTGCCGTGGAAATCGTTGCCTTTCCCTCCTGAATCAAAGTCTGGGCATTTCCAAGCCATACATCCGTACCGTGGGCAAGCCCGGCAATACGCACCAAATCCGAAAAAGCCTGCGGTTTCGTATCAATCAACATCTGCATGGCAAATTCCGTACCAAATTCCGGTATCCCTAATGCGCCCAGCCTACACCCCCCAATCTGATCCGGTGTAATTCCCAAGGCTTCCGTATTCTTAAACAAAGACATTACCTTGGCATCATCCAACGGGATTTTTACCGGATCAATACCGGTAAGGTCCTGCAGCATACGTATCATCGTCGGATCATCATGCCCAAGGATGTCCAGCTTTAATAGATTATGATCTATGGAATGGTAGTCAAAGTGGGTCGTTACCGTATCCGTAGTCATATCGTTGGCCGGATGCTGTACGGGGGTAAAAGAATTAATGTCCTCACCCAAGGGCAGGACGATAATCCCTCCCGGATGCTGCCCGGTGCTTCGGCGTATCCCTGTACATCCTACTACAATCCGGTTTATCTCACAGGTTCTTTTCCCTTCCCCCTTTTCCTCAAAATATCTTTTAACATAGCCGAATGCGGTCTTATCCGCCAACGTACCGATTGTTCCGGCACGATATGTCTGTCCGGCGCCAAAAATAACCTCCGTGTATTTATGCGCCTTGCTCTGGTACTCCCCGGAAAAGTTTAAATCAATATCCGGCTCCTTATCCCCTTTGAATCCAAGGAAAGTTTCAAAAGGAATATCAAACCCATCTTTTTTCAGTAAAGCCCCGCAGACTGGACATACCTTATCCGGCATATCGCAGCCCGCCCGTCCGGCATATCCTCTTACCTCTTCGGAATCAAAATCGCTGTAATGGCATTTTTCACAGTAATAATGAGGGCTTAAAGGATTTACTTCCGTAATCCCTGCCATAGTTGCCACAAACGAAGAGCCTACCGACCCTCTTGATCCCACCAGATACCCGTCCTCCACCGACTTCCATACTAGTTTCTGGGCAATGATATACATCACCGCGAACCCATTGCTAATGATGGAATGCAACTCCCTTTTCAGCCTTTGCTCCACAATTTCCGGCAATTCTTCACCGTAAATCTCATGGGCTTTATTATAACAGATATCCGTCAGCGTCCTATCGCTGTCCTCAATCACCGGTGGGCATTTATCCGGGCGGACCGGTGATATAGTCTCCACCATATCGGCAATCCGGTTCGTGTTAGTAATTACCACTTCTTCCGCCTTATCGCTTCCCAAATAAGCAAACTCCTCCAGCATCTCTTCCGTTGTCCTTAAGTACAGCGGCGCCTGATTATCCGCATCCGGGAATCCCTGTCCGGCCATAATAATCCGACGGTACACCTCATCCCCCGGATCCAGAAAATGAACATCGCAAGTAGCTGCCACCGGCTTGTTAAACTGTTCGCCCAAGTCCACAATCCTTCTATTTATATTTTCAATGTCTTCCATTGACTGAATATTCCGCACCCTTTCGGAATCAATCATGAATTTATTGTTTCCTGTAGGCTGGATTTCCAAATAATCATAAAAATTCACGATTCCAGCGATTTCTTCATCTGCTTTTCCATCCAGCAACGCCCGGTACAGCTCACCGGCCTCACAGGCACTGCCTACAATCAATCCTTCCCTACATTTCATCAACAGACTCTTTGGCACCCTTGGACGCTTACTATAATACGTTAGATGGGATTCGGAGACAAGCCGATATAAATTGACCCTTCCCGTATCATTTTTTGCCAATAAAATCGCATGGTAAGTAGGCAGCCTTTTTACAATATCCGGGCTGGACGCCCCCATAGCATTGATTTCTTTTAAACAATCCGCCCCTTCTTTTTTAAGCATTGGGATGAATTTTACAAAAATTTCTGCCGTAGCCTGTGCATCATCCACCGCCCGGTGATGATTTTCCAAAGATATGCCTAACGTCTTGGCAACTGCGTCCAACGTATGCTTTGCCTGATGAGGCAGCAACAGCCTAGCAATCCCTACGGTATCCACATAAGTAAAATCCCTTGGCAGCCCAAGCCTTGCCGCGTTCTCCATAATAAATCCCATATCAAAATTTGCATTATGGGCTACCAGCACGGCGCCCTGGCAAAATTCCATGAATTGAGGCAACACCTGCTCTATCATCGGCGCCCCGATTACCATCTCATCGTTAATCCCTGTCAGTTTTTCAATTTCAAACGGAATAGGTACATCCGGGTTCACAAATGTTGAAAATTTCCCTGTCATCTCTCCATTTTCTATTTTTACTGCCCCGATTTCGATAATCCGGTTATGAATCGGCGAAAAACCTGTCGTTTCTATATCGAAGACCACAAAGACACTATCCCAATCCTGCCCTTTATCCCCGGTCACAATCTCCTTCAAATCGTCCACGAGATAAGCTTCCATCCCATAAATTACTTTAAAGAAATCTTGCTTATCCGGATTCCCGTCTCCTGCTTCCTTTCTTTTTGCCCTCTCCGCCTTCCACAAATCTTCCCATACATGATTGGCATCAGGAAAAGCCTGCACTACCCCATGATCCGTAATGGCAATGGCCGGATGCCCCCATTGATATGCCCTCTTTACAATGTCCTTGACTTCCGATACCCCATCCATATCGCTCATTTTCGTATGGCAATGCAGTTCTACTCTTTTACGTGCGCTATGGTCCGAACGTGATACTGTAAAATCCGGTATTTTTTTAATACCGCTTATAGAGCCTATAGTAAGTTCATTATCGAATTTATCGATAACAGCCATTCCCTTTATTTTAACAAAAGCGCCCTGACATACATCTTTGCTGATTTCCCCGACCTGATCGTTATTAACAAATATTTTGAATGTAAGGGTATCCGTAAAATCCGTAATGTCATAAAGCAAGATAGTTTTTTCATTTTTAATTTCCCGTTTATCCATCCGGATAATTTTGCCGCGGATGACTACCTGCCCCATTTCACCGATAATATCCTCGATGTTCATCGTTGCTTCATCAAAATCCCTTCCATACAACACATCGGGATTGTCAGAACGCTTTGTCGGACGCTTAAAGTCCCCTTTGTCAAATTCCTTCTTCCGGAAGCCCCTCTGGTTCATGTCGTCCTTTTGCCTTAACATGCTTCCTTTCTTTTCTTCCAAAGGAGCCCCTTCTTTTGTCCGCCTCCTGGGAACTTCGTTATCTTTCCTGCTGTTACCATCCTTCCTGGCCTGCACTTCTTCCGCCGCGCTTCCCGACATAGCTCTTGCACTGATTTCCGCCACTTGCTTTGCTATCTTCCGTTCATCATCCTCTTTATGCCTATCTCCTTTGCTTTCTTTATAGGCAATTTCAACATTTACCTGAAAGCCGCACCTTTCATTATATATTTTTTCCAAAACACGGCTCAGTTCTTCCCCCCGGCTTCTTGCCGGCACAGATTCCTCTACCGTCAATACAATTTTGTCTTCCGACGGATAGGAAATATCCCCGTTCTTGAAAAGATTATACTCCACCGGGCTATATTCTCTAAGTTCCAATAAAATACTATTCCGATATGCCTTCATCAGTTTTTCCGGATTATATTGGGAAGACAGATGATATCTTTCGTAAATCCTGGCTTGTACTTGAAAGGAAGCAAGCATTTTCTCTATCCCTTTCTCCGCCTTCCATATGTATTCCTTTTCAATCAGCCTGTCACTGACCAAATATATCCTCAAAAAATCCTTTTTTTTCGTGGAAGAAACCCGTTCTACTATAGTTTCTTCCAAAAGCTGTTTTACTTTGTCATCTACTTGTAACGAAGGAAACACATCAAAAAACTTTTTCACTGTCCACCTGTCCTATCCCATCAGCCCCAATGGAGCAATTCTTCTCTCAAAACGGAAAGAAGCTGTTCTTCCGGCACTTTTTTAATAATCTCCCCTTTTTTTATCAAAAGCCCTTCCCCAATGCCTCCTGCAATCCCTATATCCGCTTCCTTCGCTTCTCCCGGCCCGTTTACTGCACACCCCATAACGGCTACTTTGATATCCAACGGAATATCTGCCACCATCTGCTCTACCTGGTTAGCCAGTCCTATTAAATCAATTTTTGTCCTTCCACATGTGGGACAGGATACTACTTCAATACCGCTTTTTCTAAGCCCTAAAGAACGTAATATCAACTTCGCCGATTTAATTTCCTCCACCGGATCCCCGGTTAAGGATACGCGGATAGTATCTCCAATCCCTTGATAAAGAATAATGCCAAGCCCTACCCCGGATTTCACATTGCCGCTAAAAACCGTTCCTGATTCCGTAATCCCTACATGAAGCGGATAATTCGTTTCTTTTGCTAAAATTTCATGTGCCTTTATGCACATCAGTACATCGGATGACTTGATGCTGATAACCAGATTGTCATAGCCAATATCTTCAATCATTTTTACTTTATCCAAAGCGCTTTCCACAAGCCCTTGGGCTGTAACTCCACCATACTTTTCTATTTGTTCTTTTTCCAGAGAACCGCTGTTCACACCTACGCGGATGGGTATATTCCTTTCTTTTGCCGCATGTACTACTGCAGCGACTTTACCCCTTCCTCCGATGTTGCCCGGGTTAATCCTTATCTTGTCCGCCCCATTTTCTATAGCTGCAATCGCCATCTTATAATCAAAATGAATGTCCGCTACAAAAGGGATAGATATCTGTTTTTTAATTTCTCCGATTACCGCAGCCGCCTCCATTGTCGGTATGGTACAGCGTATAATTTCGCACCCTGCCTGTTCCAAGCGATGTATCTGTTCTACCGTCGCTTTTACATCCTCTGTCCTTGTATTCGTCATAGACTGTATCAAAATAGGGTTTCCCCCTCCGATTACCCTATTTCCGATATGTACTGTCTTCGTTTTCATCCAATCACTCCTTATGTACCAAATCATTCCATAGCCTGTTCTATTACCTTCTGTTCCAATTTCGCCGGCAAAGAGTCCAGTGGGTATGTTCAATTATTGATTTCATATATCATACCCCATTTTACTACTGCTGTTCAAGACTTTTTAAATAGAAAGTTCGGCTCCTTTTTTCTTCTGTTTCACAACTTGTACATTCCAGCCGCAACTCATAAATCCCCCCTTTTTCAAAATTTTTCAAAGGCAGCTCCAGTTTCAATACATCCGATATCGGATATATGGCATCATAACGGATTAAAACTTTCTGTCCTTTCCCGTTCCGCACCGTTACAGCAAGGGCATTTTCTTCTTTAGCAGACACAGGAGAAACCTTTACTGCAAATAGAAATGAAATTCCTACAACAAGAAACAGCACAAGCCCCCGCCCCCTCTTTTCCGTCAATAAAATGCTCCTTTCCCGGCACAAATTTTGTCTTCCCTTTCCCAGACAAAAGGAGATGAATGTCCGCAACAAGCAAAAGGAAAAAATAAGCACAGCAGTTACCAGTATCCCTTTTTCCTGCCCGGAAGTACCGCAGAGCCGTGAAAAATAAAAACCAAGCCCCAATAAAATACTATAATATAAGATTTCACCAATTTTTTCCCCGCGTTCTCTTATTTTATCTGCGCTTTTATAACGTTCTATAGCCGCTTTCAATTGACGCATTGTCTGATATCTCTTCCCCTTTTCCACCTCCACTGCCTTTTTTATAATCTTCTCCAATTCTACCGATAGCTTCCTGTCAAAGAAGCGGATAGGATGCAGTAAAAACGGCGGCTTCGATGGGTCATCCCCTGTCAGCATATAATAGAAAGTAACACCCAGGCCATAAACGTCGCTTCTTTCGTCCGCTCCTCCACATCCATTTGCAAAAAGCTGTTCCGGTGCCGCATAGCCATAAGTTCCCGCACTAAGCTTTTCTGTGTCTTCTTGGTAGCGCAGCCAAGCCGTACCAAAATCAACAAGTTTTATCTTTCCGTCCGGTTCCACTATAATATTGGCCGGTTTCATGTCCCCATAAATAACCGGGTTTTTCCTTTCATGAAGATAAATCAGAAAATCCGCCAGTTCCAGCGTCCACTCCACGGCTTGTTCCTGACGGATATTCCCCTTCTCCCTCACGTAATCCTCTAAATTTTTCCCCTCAATATATTCCATTACAAGATATTTATCCTCCCCCTCTTCGATGGAATCCGTAATCATAGGAAGCAAAGGGTGTCGCAGCTCTTTTAACATCTCCAATTCTTTCCTCCAACCCCCTTCTTCTGCACAAAACTTTTTTACCGCCCTGTTACACCCTAAATGCCTGTCAAACGCACGGTAAACCTTCCCGCTCCCACCGCTCCCCAGCTCTTCATACAAAATATACTTTCCTTTCTCTATTCCTTCCATTCCAAAACCTCTTCTTTCTCTTTATTTCATATAGGATTCGGACGTCAAAAAACCTGCCCAATATCGTAAAGCAAACCCTTTGATGGCCGAACCAATAACGGCGGCAACTACAAAACCTATCCATTTCCCACAATTTCCACGCTTTATGGCTTCTCCACCGTCTATTCACTACCCCATCCGCACAGCAATTGCCGAAATATTATCCATCTCCCCATGCCCTTTCACATACTCCGCCATCTCTTTTAAATGCTTATATATCTGCTCCTGCCCGCACAGCAATTCAGGCAGCATTGCCTGCATGATTTTCTCTTCCTCCACCTTATTCCGAAACCCATCCGAACAAAGTAAAACCGTAGCTTTCCGTATCCAATACCCACTTCTCGCCTGCGGCATTTTCCACTCGAAACTTCCAATACAACGAAGCAATGTATGCACATTCAACGTATGGTCTTGTGTCAGTTGCTTCATCTTCCCGGAACCATTCCTCCCCATAGACACCCGGTACGCCCGTGTATCCCCGCTGTGCCATAAAAAATAACGTCTGCCAGCAAAAAGCATGGCTGTCACTGTAGTTCCCAATTTCATTCCACTCTTCCTGCCTAACCGCACCATCTCCCCATTACAGCCATACAAAACCCGGAGTCCTGATTTTTCTATTTTCTTTCTTCCTTTATGCCTTCTTAACAAATTTAAGGCCTCTTTATAAAACCACTCCGTCATCCTCTCCGCCACAAAGCCGCTGGCAATCTCTCCGCCATCCAATCCCCCAATCCCATCACAAATCAAAGCGAAAACCACTTTTTCCCCCTTCATCCTGACCTCCTGCAAGGAAATGGAATCCTGATTTACGCACCTTCCCCCTTTATCCCAATACACCTCCGAAAGAAACCTCATCCTTCCTCCTTTTTCGATTTTTCAATTTTCAATTTTTCTCTTCATTGAATCCGTTACAGAAATTGTAACTTTGATTATAGAC
>Ga0137307_102558_pt1 | contig 12325 bp, 18 predicted proteins | sample NAcewD2O_March_2_FD_97180 | JGI IMG/M metagenome (GOLD analysis project Ga0137307, IMG submission 97180) | Mouse cecal microbial communities from Vienna, Austria - N-Acetylglucosamine amended D2O_March | ecosystem: Host-associated > Mammals > Digestive system > Large intestine > Cecum | place...
CAGATAAAAAACGCGGTATAGACCGCGCGGTGGGCAATTCAATAGGAGTTATTTTTGCGGAAGGCTTTGATATCGATTCTGCCGATAATATTTATGACAAGGCGTTGCCATTTGGATTAGCGACGATCACTCAGTCGCTTGCGGGACACTACGGTTTTTCGATAAACGGAAGGCTCCCGATGGCGGACGGTGAATTGGCGATAACAGCTTTTTCCGCCGATATAATTAACAGGGTCAAGTATAAAAAGCAAAGCGTATCGGATATTGTCGGTGAAATGCTTAAGGTCAGCGACAGTGAATACACCGTCGTAGGCATTATCGACACGCATTTTGATAGTAGTAAATTCGCCGCGCTTAAAGGCACTGTCGAGTATAATAAACTTGCGCAAGCGTTTGATGTTACGCTTGCTACTTCGCCGCATAGTCTGCTGTATGTTTACGGCGATAACGACGCAGTAAGAGACGGTTACGACACCGTTATAATAAAGAATACGCGCAGTGTTATGCCGTATATAACGGGTGAAAGCGGATTGCTGCTTTATAACTATACGATATATTCGGCGGACACTTATAAAAAAACGATTGTCGGAATTCAAACGGCGGCAGGGATTTTGGCTGCGGTGTTCGGCGTATTTGCCGTGATACTGTTTTTAAATTTTTTGCTTCAAAGCTTTATCGATAAGTTTTTCACGCTTGGTGTACTGAAAGCCAACGGCGCGAACAACGTTGGATTGTTTAAGGTTTTTTTATGCGAAGCGCTCGCTATAGCGGCAATAGTGTTTGTGCTGTCGAGCATCGCCGCGATCGTCGTCGGCATATGTATAAACGCTCAGTTCGGCATAGCGTTTTTCGGCATGTACTATGAGGCGATACCGATAGTGTTTGTTGGTATAGTCGTAGTAACCTTTTTGGCGTGTCTTATGCCAATATCAAAAATCGTGCGCATGACGCCCATCGATATCATTGCTAAAAGTAATTAATTGTGATTAAGAATCAAGCAATCACCCATTTAATTTTTTAGCTAAAAATGGGCTTTCTATGCATATACAAAATTAGTCCGTTTCAACAAAGGAACGGGCTATTTTTGTATACTTGAAGTTATCTAAAGGTCTTTACCGACGAACAACGACCGGAAAGCTGGGGCGCGGACGCAAGGAATCTGTGCGACGTCATTCAAATAGTCAGTTCGGGCGAAATGTCGATTACGCTGCCGTTCTATACAATCCAAGATATGCTGTGTGAGTGGCTGTTTAATAGGTTCATAGCGACGTACACGGATTTCAGATACCGCAGAGGCGACAATACGCTGTTCATCTACTTGTACAAGAAATTAGTCGCGTGGGTGTGGAATAGGAACGTGCGGAACTACAACCGCTACGGCTATTGCGTGTTGAGCTTGGAAACCGAACGCGGCACAATGGACGGCAAGGCGGACAAGAAAAAGTATTACATAATGAACGCCAAGATATATGCAAAGCGTTTCTCGACCGACTGTTTCTCGGATTACTTCAACGACCTTGCAAGCCGCAGTAATGTCGGGCTTGACGACTATCTGGAATACCAAACGGAAAAGGCGAGTATTGTCGAGCTTCAAAGCCAGAACAGCTATTTCATTAACAGTCTTTACGGACATTAAGGCGGTGTGTATGGAATTACAAAGAAACAGGATTTACAATATGGACTGCCGTGTGGGGTTAAAAGCTATGCTTAGTCAAGATATGAAAGCAGATTGCGTAATAACAGATCCGCCGTATCTGACGGGGTATAACTCCCGCAGGCGAAAGAATAATACGGATAGGTTTTGTCGAAGGATACAAGGCGACGACGATCCCAAGCTCATAGCGGAAGTAATACCCTTACTGTACGAAGTAATGAAACCTAACACGCCGCTGTATATGTTTTGCGGTCCGACGTACATAGACTTTTTCATAGGTCAGATAAAGAAATGCTTTAACGTCAAGAACATAATCGTTTGGGATAAGTGCAACCGCACGGCGGGGGATCTATGTGCGCAGTACGGCAGAAGCTACGAGTTCATAATCTACGCCAATAAGGGTCGGGCTTTATTCAACGACGGGATGCCGCGTTACGACGACATATGGAGATTCCCGCGCGTTTCGGGCAAAGAGCAGATACACCAAAACCAAAAGCCGATAGAACTCCTATCTCGCATTATATTACAGCACACACGGCAAGGACAGCTAATATTAGACGCGTTTATGGGCAGCTGTGCGACTGCAAGGGCGGCGAGTAGACTAGACCGCGATTACATAGGGTTCGAGATAGACGACGGGTATTTCGACTTGGGAACGTCAAGACTCAAAGCCGAACAAGCTCAAATGTCGTTCCTATACGGAAAAGAGGTGGTATAATGGCATACGGCGAAATGAAAGTATACTTCGACGGCAGTCACTATATAGCAATACCGCATACGGAACGCCCGCCGAGCAGAAAGCCTAAACGCATTAATCTCGACGATTTTGCGCCAATACGTCGTCAAGAGCAAAGCTCCGAAGATAATAAATATTCGGGGCTTATGCCCGTGTCGAGAAAAGACGGTAGACTTCCGCTTGAAGTGTTGACCGAAACACCGAAAGAACAACCGGCACAACAGCACGAAAAACCGAAAGTGCAGATAAGCGAAAACATACAGACAAAACGCGAGCTGTTCGAAGAACTGTACAGAACATACTTGTCTCTACCGTTCAAGAAAAGGGAAGAACAGATACTTGCGGATATGTCCGTATTCTTTCCGAAAGATAAACGACTGCCCGATTACGTTAAAACCAATCTCGAAAAGAAAAAGCGAAACCTAATATGTCGTAGAAAAAGAATGGTAAGAAAAGCCAATCTCGCGGACTTCAATTATTTCTGTACATTTACATATTCGAATGAATTACATACCGAACAGAGTTTCAAGAAAACGCTCAAAAAGACGTTTGACAATTTCGCGTCGAGAAAAGGTTGGAAGTATATGGGCGTATGGGAACGCAGTCCCGAAAAACAACGCTTACACTTTCACGGGCTGTTTCATATACCTGACGGAACAATTCCCGGCGAATTGACTACCAAGCGCGATTACAGCACAACAAGCCGTAAAATGCAGGAAACGGTACAGTCCGAATACTTCAACGAACGGTTTGGTCGAAACGATTTCAGACAGATAAACGAGTATGAGTATCCGTTAGGCAGCGCTATACGGTACATCATCAAGTACATAGAGAAAACGGGCGAGAGAATAGTATACAGCAAAGGGCTTTACCAATATTTCATAAGCGACATAATGGACGACGACGTTATTTGTTTTTACGGCGAAGAAGAAAAGAAGCTCATTCTTTCGGACAACTTCAAGTGCTGGGACGAAGGGCTGTACATGGGGAACGTGAGCAAGGACGTAATTGCCAAGATGAGGAAAAGTAACTGAAACAAAACCTGCGCCAAGCCGAAACGACGAACGGACGTGTGGGCGGATCGCCAAGCGGTTTAGCGGCGACCGCCCACACCGTTCGTTCGGCTTGGGCGGTTGTTTCGTTGGTTTTAGTCATGGCAGTTACGGCGTGCGCTTGTCTGGCGGCGCAGCCGCCACTTGTATCAAGACAAGCGCACGCCGTAAACTCAAAACGGACTAAAAGTATAACGATTAGTCCCTTTATAGCACATTGAAAACTGAATTATTTAGTGTTATATGACGGCGCTTTTGTCGGGAATGTACATACGGTTTTCGACCTGTACTACGCCTAACCGTTTACCGTCTATGGGCTGTATGAACTTGTCGGGTTTACCTACCATACAAGCGCGCAGGTACAGCTTGTCCGTATTCGGCTCTATGGTCGGTATGTTCACGTCAACGAACTTCGAACTGTCGGACGCTTCAAGGATGTTAAAACCCTTCATTACAAGCGCCGAACTAAGTTGCCATAGCTTCTGGTAGACGCCGAAGCTGTCTATAAGAACGGTGATGTCTTCGTTGGGATGGTATGCGGTTACTCTGAAATGATTGTTGTTAGCCATAATGTTTTACTCCTTTGCTTTATGCGGCTATTTGTTTTAATTTTCTGTTGGCGTAGGGTAGCCATTTCTTGTTGACGAAATCCAAAACGGAATCGTCGGGCTTGTGATCGTATTCGCCGTAGCATTGCAATACCTTTTTGCTTCTGAGTGAGTATTCAAGCGTTACGAACGGAACGTCTGGTTCGTTGATGTTTCGCACGAAAAAGATAAGGCTTTCTTCGCGTATAAACCTTTGGTCGTAGTTCATTCGTCCGACGCAGTGGTGAAGGATATTTCCTTCGCGTATAAGCTCCGCCGGACTTTTTGCTATGACTACGACAAAAGCATTTTTCAAATCGCTTTGCTGTAATGGCAAGTATTTGTCGGCTACCGAGCCGAATTGCAAGTACAGCTCTTTGCGCTTTTGTTCGTCGAGCATAGCTTTCTTAGTCGAATATTCGTCAATTCGTATGTCGTGCCAGCGTCTGAAATCGTGGGGGAATACGTTTTTATCTTCGGTCATATCCAATCCTAAAAACTCGCACGCTCTGAAATAATCGTTGTATGTTGCAATGTTGGTTTGTTGCTTGTTGATGTATTCGAGAAATTTGTCCGTTCTACCTTTGAAGAAGTTTCGTAGCGCTGAATAACCACCGTTCTTATTGCAAAAGCTCTTTTTCTCTCTTTCGTAGTCCTGTGCTTCGTCCAACGGCTTGCCCGTTTTGTAAGACAGTAAAATTGTGCTTACATAGAAATGACCGTGAGATAATTCGTTTCTATGCTGTATAAACCACGTTCGGAATTTTTTGTCCTTAGACGTCTTTTCCAATAACTGTTTACTTAACGCATACGCGGACAGTCCGAACTTCACAAACATTTCGACGTGCGGATATTTCTCGTACATGCGTAGGTATTTGAACAAATCAACGCAGCCATATTGCTTATACGCGCTGTACTTGTATTCTGGAAGTTTGTCTATAACTTCGAGATTGACTATTGGCGCAAACGGATCGTAATATTTGTCGTCCGCCCAGCACCAACCGCGTTCGTACCATTTCTCATAGCTTTGTATTCCTTCCGCATACCAACCGACTCGAAAGCCCATAGATGAGAAATGGTTGTATTCCAAGTCTTTTACGAAACATTTGTTCGCGTGAGCGGCATGGATAGCAACGACTTTCATATGCTGTTTTTTTCTGTACCGTTTAACTGCAACCGTAATCTTTATAAGCTCTTTGCGTTTCCATAAGGCGAGATAGGCGTAAAACCGAATGTTCCTGTATGAAATATCGAAATCTTTCTCGTCGCGTTTAAGTATGCGTTCGGCTATGTATTTAGGTATTGGTTTCAGTTTTTCAGCGTCTTCGATTGTCATATTATCACCCCAAAATGAAAGCATTTCCGAGCAGTTTAACGACCTTTGCTAATGCAACTTCGTCGTAAGGGCTGTCGGACTCGTCAGCAGGCTCATAAGTAGCCGTCGGTTGCTCGTTCGCCGGAGTGGGTTCTGGGATGTCTTTGGGCTCAGTAATATCTCCGTCGAACTGCCGCATTTCTTCTTCGGTCAATTCGTCATCGCCGTCGAGAATATCGTCGATTGCGAATTCTGCGAGCTTGTGTTCGCCGTCGGGTTCTACAACTACGACTGAATGTTTTTGCCGTATCTTTTTGAAATACGTTTCTGCGGCGTGGTAGGGGAAACCGATCATTGGTACGCGCTGTTCAAGTCCTAAGTCACGGCTCGTCAAGGTTAAACCGACTTCTTCGGATATATCCACTGCACGCTTACCTAACACTTCATAAAAATCCCCGACGCGCATTGTAATAACGCTGTCGGGGTAACGGTTGGCGTATGTCATGTATTTTTCGTAGATCGGATTTTTAGGTTTCGGCAGTTCTTGCTTAAATGGTTGCGGCTTGGGCGGCGGTGCAGGCTCGACTTTATGTTCGACAATCGGCTCGGCGTCGGGTTGCTGTTCTGCATTGTCAACCACTTCGTGTTCGTCGGCTTGTTCTGTCACTTCCGTTTTTTGTTCGTCTTTCTTCTCGTTGAGCATATCGAAGAGAGAGAATTGAGATTTCGGCTTAGGCGGGGGTGTAACAGGCGTTGCAGGCTTAGTTGCTGCTTTCTTGACTGGTGCGGGCGGTTTGTATTCCGTGCCGTCTTGGTTGTACAGCTTGCCTTGTATGCTATCTTCTTCAAAATAATGTATAGCCCAACCGTACACAACGCCGTCTTCCACGCACGCGGATCGAGACCCTTTTTCGGCGAGCTTTCTCGCTTCGTCGCAAGCAAACGACATAAACCCGTTAAGGTCTTTACGGTTTATAAGCTGCTTGCCGTCTTTTTCGAACGGTGTACCGTTGTTTATCTTGTCGGCAAGGACGTCGCTTGCGTTTTGCCGTAAGTAGGCGAGAATAAGCTCTTGGTCGCGCCCTTTCGCCGTTAGATTTATTGTTGTCATTATAAGTCATGCTCCTTTTTAAGTATTTCGAGAATGTATTGCTCGTCGTAGCCCGTCGAGCAAATCCAAATGATAGTTGCCAATTTTTCAAGCGACGCGCCGTCTTTGTTGAGCTTGAAAAGCAAATCGTACTGACGTTTGTCGCCGCAAGTGAACCATTGATACTTGTTGCAAAGTTGATAAAGTTTATCTGTTGAGATTTTCATATTGACTCCTTATAAATTTGTTCTTGTTTGATATTTGCTGCAATTAAAAATCCGTTCGTGTCAGAACGGACAGCCGCGCCAAAGCCATTTATATTCCAAGAATGACTTTATAGGTAAGATTAGCCAAGTAACATTTTTAATAGGCTGCTTGGTCTTGCGATTCGGCGGCGCGTTGTTCTCATACCATCGCACGTTCCATAAAGCGCTATCATAGGTATTCGTCACGAGATATACTTTCAAGCGTGACTTGCCGTGTTGTCTATAACATACTTTGTAGCCGTAATCACGCATAGTTGAACAACCTTTTAATATTATCTTGAAGGTCGGGTAATGAACTGTAATTATTTGTATATCCGCGGTAGTCCTTCTCATGCGTGGCTCGGCGTATGAGAATGTTTGTGTACCATTCGGGCTTGTAGCCCCGAACGTCCGAAACAGACAGATAAACGAATTTGCTCTCGTTCTTAATAAAGCACGAAAAGCAGTAATGATTTCGTCCTACATTTACAAGCTCCCAACCGTTAGACTTGCAAAGCGAGCGCAGGTAGTTTATATACTTGTTTTGAAATGTTTTATAGTCTTGACCTATGTACGGACCGGAAGAGAATTGGTAGCCTATGTAGCTTTTTAAGTCTTTTAATGTTGCCATTTATTTTTAACTCCATTTGTAGTTTGTTTTTTGATTGAGTATGCCGGCGATTTCGAGCAAGACGGTTTCGCCGGATAGTTTGCAGTACCGTGCAAGCGATTTGATGTCTATGCCGAAGCATTGTTTGAACATATATTCGAGTAGACTATTTACTGCATCTCGACTGTTAGGTAAGTTGTTTAAGCAGTATGCCGATGCGAGTATTACTTTTAATTCTTGTTCAGACATAATTAAACGCTCCCGTAAATGTCGTCGGCAAAGTATTCACCAACGAACCAATTAAATAGAGCGTGACATTTCACGCCCTTGTAGTCCACGATATAATCGTTGTCGCCGACCTTTTCAAGTACGGTTATTTCGTCCTTGTGCGTCGGTTTAATAAGTCCTACGTTAAGCGAATTGATGTATGCTTGTGTTTTGAATGGTGTCATATTTAACTCCTTAGTCTATAAGTTTGTACCAGATGAAGTACGTTGTTTCGATTTGTTCGATTATCTCATAACTGCCTTCTTTTTCTTCGTCACTGTCGTGGTCTATTGACTTAAACACCGGAACATTTGTGTAAATGACGGGAACATAGCCTTTGAATTCTTTGGGCGCGTCGTGCGTGGGTTTGCAATGCTCGACAACATCCTCGAATATTCGTATGTACGGCTTACCTTTGCTTGAGATTGCAGGTATTAGCAAGTTACCATCGACCAGATAACCAACGCCTTTGATCTTTTCGTCTTTGTTTACTTTGGTTATTGAATAAACTACTTTTTGCACTTTTATTTACCTCCGAATTTTTTTTGCCTTTTCGGCAACCACTTGGTAGCACAGATAAAATGTGAATAGGGGGAAATTGGAAATAACGATATTGCAGAAGTCAACGAGTAGCAACAAAATATTGCGTAAAAAGAAAGAGTCAAGCTCAATGCGAACTTGACTCTTTGCTATGTTAAATTGTTTAGGCGATATTTTGTGCCGTTGACTTATGCTTTTAGCTGTGCTACCAAAACTAAGCCGAAAAGGCAAAATTCGGAGAGCAAGCTGCTGTATTATTTTGTTTGTCTTGGCTTGGCGCATAGTTTTAGTAGAATTCCGATAGTATTTTGCGTGGCGGTTTGTTTTCCAATCGTTTCCAATGCTCAGCAATATAATCTGCCAGCTCACCGACATTTGTACGGTTGCAGTCGCTTATATAGCAATCGAACACCAAGCCGACATATTCGAGTAGGGTATCTATGCCATAGAGTATGTGCATGTCGTTATACATACCTGTATGAAAGATGTATGCCTTAACGCCGCAGTCAAATTTGTACTCTACGTCATCGAGCTTGACTATAAATTCAGGAATATTCATTATCGCACCTCTTTTCGTATTAGGTCTATATTGGAATAGCGCCAACTGTTCTCCAAATCCGAAACGTGCCAGAACTTGTTTTCGTCATTTGAATCTTCTTCGCTACAATACAGCTCAAAACCTTCTTTTACTGTTTGGTCGTCGTTAAACGCTTGTTCGCCAACCCAAGATAAATCGGGATTCATTTCGTCTGATATGAGCATCTTGTAAAATGTGTATGCGTCGTCGAAGTTCTTTAATAGGGTAATCTCGACATCTTGCGCATCTTCGACGGACCAATCAAATTTAACCATATAAATGTATTCCATTATTTATTTCTCCTTTTGGATTTTTTTGCTTCTTGGTTGTAAAGTGTTATTGCTTTCCGTTTTGTGTGGCCGAAATATTGTTTTTCGCCGATTATGCCTGTTATGGCATAGGCGCCTTGAAAGGTTATTCGTATTCCGTAAATGTATCTCATTTCTGTACTCCTTAAATATAATCTTGTAGTTGTTCAAAGTTTTGTCCGACGTTTCGGAGCGTTTCTTCAAATCCGAACCAAGCGAGTAGGTTTTGGTTGTATTGCTCTATAGCAAGCGGATCTTCGTCGTCCCAGCGCTTACCGAACAGATCGTTCATAGAGTAAATTCCTGTGCCGTCCATAAAGTCCTTTAAGAGCTCGCTTATTTCTTCGCGGTATTTCTTATAGAACTTCACGGTGTCCGAATACCATATAAGCTCTCCGACAATGCCCGAAACGCAACCGTGATTAAGTACGTCGCGGAAAACATAAGTTTTGTCAGAGTATTCGCACCAATGCTCGATTATCCAAGAACAAACACGACGGAATAGCTTATTGTCGCTATCCCGTCGCAATGCTTTAATGTTATTAACTGTTAGTTTCATTTGCCGCCTCGCGTAAAGACTCGAAAGCACCGTTAAGATATGACCGGATATTTTGTTCCGAACTTTCGGCACTCTGTCTGCTGTCGTATTCTTTTTCGGTTATTTTCTTTCGGTATGTAGTAAAGTAGGATAACGCCCACGAATACTTATCTAACGCTCGCTCGACCAATCTCGCTTGCCCGTAATTTGTAATGTTCATAACCGCGCCGGATATTTCCGTTTTCAGATTATGGAATATGCCATCAAGCGTATGAACTTCGACCGAATAATCAGTAGAAAGAAATTCGTTTTTTCGTTTCTTGTTCTTATAAGCACAAACACGCCGGTTTAGCGCCGAACGATATTCGCATACAAGATAACCGCTCTTGTCTATGATGTCGGACAACTGCTTCAAATTTTTGTATCTGGTGTTGTACTCGAACGGATCGGCGTTTGTATCTTTATGCGCTATTGTAATTCGACCGTAATATGTATTGCCTTTTCCGTCGCTGTATTGTTCGTATCTGTCGGGATAATAATCGAAACGCTCGGTGTAGTCGATCTTTACCGAGTGATCCAAACACAGATGTTCTTTCTTTTGCGCTATTATGTAGTAGTACGCCGTTCGTGTCTTGCGTATTTCTTCGAAATTGCGTTTATTATAGAACGTATCTATGTCGTACTTATAACCGCGCGGAACGTCCACCGTGAATTTATCTCCATCGCAAGTTACTGCATGCAGCTTGTCAAGTTGATTACAATAGTTATAATGTCGAATAAGCAAGACGATCTCGTAATCGTCGGGGAAGAAAGGTGTTATGACTTTGGATAGATAAATACTGACGTAATTCGCAGTAAATTTGCCGGTCTCTTTAATGATTATTACAGGCTTTTGAAAGTCGAAGCTGAATTTATCGTGCAGATATTTTAACGCCGCTTTACTGTCCTGTTTGAGTTCTTTTATTGTTGCCATAGTTTATATTCTCCTTGTATTGAATTTTGGATTGTTTTCGCAGTCTGTAATATCGCACCGACCGCAGTTGCCGTCACATGCGGTTGCTCTGTCGCAGCAGTCGAGATACTTACACTTGCTGCATTGTTTCTTGCTGTGCCTTTCGCAGTTTGCTTGTTTCATATTGCACCGCCTTCATAAAACCGACCGTCGGTGTAGACGATACAGCGTTTATTTAACGACCGTATTCTCTTAATGTTGTTTAGCGTTCCTATACTCTTACCATCCCATATCATGAGAGCCATATCGCAGTCGTTCGTCATAGCTATGTCCTTTTGCGTGTACAGCTCTCTGCCGTATAAGCCGTTAGCTTGAATGCTGTTAATATTCCAAGCGCCTATATTGTTTCGCGCCCGATTGTTGCACGCATACACCGTAACTGCTTTGTATTTGTGACTTGCAAAGTATTGTTGTACTTCCTTGTCTGCACCGTAAGCGTCGCCAATCAGTATGGTAAGATTCTTGTTGATGATACCGTTCAATCGAGCTATTATGTTATCGTCTAATGATTTGATACTGATTGATCCACCGATAAATACTTTATTCATTATCTTCACCTACGTTCTGGAAATCGTCGAGCTGGATTTTGTTTTCGTAGAACTGACCGAACTCGAAATACAGTTTGCCGTCTTTGTCGCGGAGTAGGGGGAACGTATCTTGGCTAATGCGACCTGCTCTTGTTATAGCTACAGTTATCGTTTCGTAGACGAAGCTGATATCTATAATGTTGAACGTAATCTCGTATTCACCGTCATCATAACTGAATTCCGAGAGATAGAACTTTCTTTCTTCGTTCTTGATATTTGCACTTGTTTCTTTCATTTTGGATTTCCTCCGATTTTTTATTTTTTGCCTTTCGGCAACAACAAAAATGGCACAGTAAAAATCCGAATAGGGAACACATGAGAATCAGGCTGTTCCATAAGTCAACGACCAAGCAAAAAATATTGCATAAAAATAAAAAGTCAAGTCCACATACGAACCGGACTCAATGCTATCTAAATGGTTTCGGTGATATTTTTTGCAGTTGACTTATGGGTTTTAGCTGTGCCAACGAAAACGGCCGAAAGGTAAAAAATTGAGAATAAATCACTAATGTATATTTTGTAATTAAAAAAGATCTTACTATGTGTAATAGATTTATTTTGTCTTATGGTTGTTGATGGATAATACAAAATAGCTATATAATATATTAGAGTAGCTTGAATTAATCTGTAATTGACTCAAAATAAGTAGTTAAAATTAGACAATAATTGTAGTCGACAGTTGTAATTTTCAACCTTTTAAATTGAATCCCGTATTAACTTGAATTTCGACTGTTTATATGTTATAATTTATAGAAATTAGTTGCTGAGGGAAAATTTTATGAGAAGTATGGGCTATACAAAATTTAAAAATATAGAATGTGTCTTTTATGAGGAGAGCGATGCCATTCGCTTAATCCCGGTACATCAAAATGAGAAGATAGTAAAATACATTAATGAACGAGATTTGGTTTTAACATATAACCGCAATATACATAAATGCACTGCTTCTATAAAAAGAGTCGACATGTGTTACGACGATTCTATTCGGCTTGTGCCCAAATATATTTTTGAGACAATTGGCGAATTTGAATCAATTCACGGATTTAGTATTGTTGGCGATGCGATTGATGATTTCTTTAATCCGGCGAACTATTTCTCAATGAAAAAATTTAACGGAGAGGCGATAGGCAATGTAGTTTACGGAAGAGAAACTGTTGATTGCTGGAAGATACAATTCGAAGATAACTATTTGACTATTTCGCTATCT
>Ga0137307_102563_pt1 | contig 12313 bp, 13 predicted proteins | sample NAcewD2O_March_2_FD_97180 | JGI IMG/M metagenome (GOLD analysis project Ga0137307, IMG submission 97180) | Mouse cecal microbial communities from Vienna, Austria - N-Acetylglucosamine amended D2O_March | ecosystem: Host-associated > Mammals > Digestive system > Large intestine > Cecum | place...
ATGACTACATAAGTCATATGCCCAGATAGCTCAGTTGGTAGAGCAGAGGACTGAAAATCCTCGTGTCACTGGTTCGATTCCGGTTCTGGGCATTTTTTTTATGTAAAAAACAAGTTAAGTGGCTATATATTATGAAACGGCCGTATGGCCATGATGGGATGCCCTTGGGTATACATTGTGAAACGGCCGTATGGCCATGATGGGATGCCCTTGGGTATACTTTTTGAATTATAATACCGATTTATCGGTGTTTTTTTTATTCAATAGGAAAATTCGGAGAAGTTTCCTATTGAAGCGCAACCGCACAGCTAGTACAGCATTGCGTATATAATGGTGAATACTGTGCCTGATATTTTTGTCAGGACAAGGCGGAGGAAAGAGGCGATGCGGTGGCATCGTTGATTGACGACAACGCAGTGCTGGCAGAAATAGCAGGTACAGTATTCACCGTTAATTACACAATGCTGTACTAGAATATTTTTTGAGATAGACGTTTACTTTTTATAAACAAAATGATATGATTCAAGCAAATATTAGGAGGAATAAAAAAGGGGAAGTATATGAAAAACTTGTACGGAGAATTGAGAGAATATTCACATTCTGATCATTATGGATTTCATATGCCGGGGCATAAGAGGAATAAGAATTTGACAGGAGCTGGGCTTCCATATGAAATTGATATAACGGAAATAGAGGGGTTTGATGATCTGCATCATGCAAAAGGGATGCTAAAGAAGGCACAGGAACGGGCAGCAGAAATATTTCATGGAGAAGAGACATACTTTTTGATCAACGGAAGTACAGTTGGAATATTGAGTGCAATCCTGGGATGCACACGGCGGGGGGATCGGATTTTAATGGCAAGAAATTGCCATAAATCAGTATATCATGCGGTATATATGAATGAATTAGAACCTGAATATGTATATCCGTTATTTTATAAGGAACAGCAGTTAAATGGTGAAATAAATCCTAAGGATGTACAGGAAATTTTAGATAGGGAGAGATACTTATTTCAGTCTGACCCGGACTATAAAGATAAGAAAGCTATAACAGAAAACCAGGAAGTTCTGCCTGGAAAAAGGAAGAAAATCCAGGCTGTGGTTATTACATCTCCTACATATGACGGAGTAGTTTCGGATATAGAAAAGATTGCCAAAATAGTGCATTCTTATAATATTTCTTTAATTGTGGACGAAGCACATGGTGCACATTTTGGATTTCATACTTATTTTCCAAAAAATGCAAATACAAAAGGGGCTGATGTAGTTATCCACAGTATACACAAGACTCTCCCTTCTCTGACACAGACGGCATTGATCCATATGAATGGGAATATAGCAGATAGAGAAAAAATTAAAAAATATTTGCATATTCTTCAGAGCAGTAGTCCGTCCTATGTACTGATGGCGGGGATTGATTCATGCATTCACTGGCTGAAGAGTGGGAATATGGATCATGATTTTGATAAATATGTTGAAATGTTGAAAGAAACCAGAGAACAATTGAAGAAATTGCGGCATCTGCAGATTTTAGAGACAGAAAACTTTGATTATTCAAAAATTGTTATTTCTGTTAAAAATACAAAGTATTTTGGAAGAGAACTATATGAGATACTTTTGAATAAATATCATTTACAGATGGAGATGGCCGCAGGGGATTATGTACTGGCAATGACTTCGGTTGGAGATACGAAAGAAGGATTTCAGAGGCTGATCCGGGCTTTGTCTGAGATTGATCATGAATTGGAAGAGGAAAACTATTCCTTTGGAAATATTTTTAATGAGGGAAAAAATTTTAGTCAGGTATCTATGGGACTTTTAGGGTTGGAACAGGTCGATATCAATGATAAGGAGGGGAAAAATCTTAGTCAGGCACCTATGGGACTTCCAAGATTGGAACAAATTTTTACTTGTGCAGAAATGGAATCTATGGATAAAATAGATATGCAGGAAATTCGTGTTCTGCCTTGGGAGCAATGTGCAGGGAGGATATCTATGGAATATGCATATTTATATCCCCCAGGTATCCCTTTGATCGTTCCCGGAGAAAAAATAACGGAAGAGGTTATAGTACTTCTACAGAAATATAAGGATATGGGCTTTGAAATCGAAGGACTGAATTATGACAGGAAGATAAAAACATATAGATGATATGGATTGAGGAATAAAAAAGTGGGAAAAATTTATTATATCATGGGCAAAAGCGCTTCTGGAAAAGATTCCATTTTTAAGGAGTTAAAAAAGAAAATTCCTGATTTGAAGGATATTGTGCTATATACTACAAGGCCGATTCGGGAAAACGAGACCGAAGGAGTGGAATATCATTTTGTAAATGAAGAATTTCTGCGTGGAATGCAGGAGAAGAAACGAGTGATTGAGCTGCGGTCATATGATACGAAATGCGGTATTTGGAAATACTTTACTGCAGATGACGGGCAGATTGATCTGGAAGAATTTCATTATCTTGCAATCGGGACTTTAGAATCTTATGCGGCAATGACGACATATTTTGGATTAGAAAATGTAGTTCCCATCTATGTTGAGGTAGAAGATGGACTGAGACTTTCGAGGGCAGTGGAACGGGAGCGCCGGCAGTTTAATCCGAAATATACGGAGATGTGCAGAAGATTTCTGGCAGATTCTGAAGATTTTTCAGAAGAAAATCTGAAAACAATGGGGATAAAAAAAAGATTTCAGAATGTCGATTTTGAGGAATGTGTAGAGGAGATTTTCCAGTATATAAAAAGTAACAGCGGGGTATTTCATAAGTGTTAAGAAGAAATACAAATGAAGTTATCAGGATAGTTTATTGCTGCTTTTTACAATTTCCATTATTTTTGCAGAAAATTTATAAAAAAGTATGTTAATAAGGAATTATATGTTATACTGATAGAGCAGATAAGGGAAAAAGGTATGAGATAAGTTAATTCGCAGTCATTGTTCAGTATGGATATTTAATAGATATTTCCCGTGCGGAGATGAATGATGCGATCATTTTTTACATGAAAAGATAAAAGACAGCAGGTGATAAAATGAGTGGGTTTAAGGAAATTGTCGGACATAAGAATATCATCCGGTATATAGAAAATATTTCGGCTTCAGATCAGGTTTCTCATGCATATATTTTGAATGGAGAGAAGGGATCCGGAAAACGGCTTCTGGCGGATTTTTTTGCAATGGATCTTCAGTGTGAGAATCGGGATTCTGAAGGAGATGCCTGTGGTACGTGCCATTCCTGCAGAAAGGCGATGAGCGGTAATCATCCGGATATCATTTTTATCAGACACGAGAAGCCAAACACGATCAGCGTGGAAGAAATCAGGACACAGCTGAATAATGATATTGTTATCAGGCCGTATTCCAGCAAGTATAAGATTTATATCGTTCCGCATGCGGATAAGATGAGCGTGCAGGCGCAGAATGCGCTTCTGAAAACAATTGAGGAGCCTCCGGAGTATGCAGTCATTATCCTTTTGACAGAAAATGCGGAAATACTGCTTCCTACGATCCGGTCCAGATGTGTGATCTTAAAGCTCCGCAATATCAAGGATCAGCTGGTAAAAAAATACTTGATGGAACAGATGGAGATTCCGGATTATAAAGCAGATATCTGTGCCGCATTTGCACAGGGAAATATGGGAAAGGCAATCTCACTTGCCAGTTCTGAGCATTTTAATGATATTAAAGAAGAAATCGTGCATTTGTTGCGTGATATCAATGAGATGGAGACAGCGGAACTGATCGAGGCGGTGAAAAAGTGTTCGGAATTTAAGCTGGATATCAATGATTATTTTGATATGATCTCAATCTGGTATCGGGATGTACTGATATATAAAGCAACTCTGAGTGTGGACAGGGTCGTTTTTTCCGACCAGCTGAAGTATATTAAGGAGCGGGCGAGCAAGAGTTCTTATGAGGGGATCGGTATCATCCTGAATGCTCTTGAGACTGCAAAGGCCCGGCTGAAAGCAAATGTAAATTTTGAACTTACCATAGAACTGCTGCTATTGACAATTAAAGAAAATTAGATAAGATTTAGCATTTTAAGGAGAATAGAAAGTATGACAAAAGTGATTGGCGTGCGCTTCCGGACGGCGGGGAAGGTTTACTTCTTTTCGCCGGGAAAGTTTCAGATTGAGCAGGGAAGCTATGTGATTGTTGAGACTGCCCGGGGTGTGGAATATGGATGGGTAGTCAGCGGTCCCAAGGATGTCAACGATGAAGAGGTAGTTCAGCCTTTGAAGTCTGTGATCCGGCTTGCAACGGATCAGGACAGGCGTACTGTGGAAAAGAATAAGGAAAAGGAAAAAGAAGCATTTCAGATCTGTCAGGAGAAGATTCAGAAGCATGGGCTGGAAATGAAGCTGATCGATGCGGAATATACATTTGACAATAATAAGGTACTGTTTTATTTTACTGCGGATGGACGGATTGATTTCCGGGATCTGGTAAAGGATCTGGCTTCTGTGTTCCGTACCAGGATTGAGCTGAGGCAGATCGGGGTGCGGGATGAGACAAAGATCCGGGGCGGCATCGGAATCTGTGGCAGGTCATTGTGCTGCAGTACGTATCTGTCGGAATTTTCGGCGGTGTCGATCCGGATGGCAAAGGAACAGAACCTTTCCCTGAATCCGACGAAGATTTCCGGGGTATGCGGCAGGCTGATGTGCTGTCTGACCAATGAGCAGGAGATTTATGAGGAGCTGAACCGTCATCTTCCGTCTGTAGGGGATAGTGTGACAACTTCAGACGGACTGAAAGGAACCGTGCATTCCCTGAGTGTTCTGCGTAAGCTGGTGAAGGTGGTTGTGAATCTGGAAAATGACGAGAAGGAGATCCGGGAATACCACGTGGACGACCTTCGTTTTAAACCGAGGCGCAAAAAGCAGAAGATATCCAAGGAAGAGCTGAAGGAGCTTGGGGAGTTGGAAAAGGAATGACAGATATATCTTTGATACAAACAGGTGACGCCGGGCGAGGAGTAGCAGAAAACGGAAAAGAAATGGTGGATACATGTTTGAAATCCGGGGAACGCCTGGATGATCTGCAGCTCAGCGGATATATGATCATCCAGGATCCGGAGAGATTTTGTTTTGGTGTGGACGCGGTGCTTTTGACAGATTTTGTAAAGGTGAAGAAGGGGGAGCGTGTGCTGGATTTAGGTACAGGAACTGGAGTGATCCCTATTTTGCTGGAAGCTAAGACAGAGGGAGCGCATTTTACCGGGCTGGAGATCCAGGAGGAGAGCGCGGACATGGCAAGACGCAGCGTAGAATATAACGGGATTTCGGAAAAAATCGATATTGTGACAGGTGATATCAAAGAGGCGGCGGAGATTTTCAAAACGGCCTCTTTTGACGTGATTACGACAAATCCTCCTTATATGCGGGGGCAGCACGGACTGAAAAATCTGTCAGATGCCAGGACGATCGCCCGGCATGAAGTGTTCTGCACACTGGAGGATATCCTGCGGGAAAGCTCCAGGATACTGCCGGAGAGCAAAGGCAGATTTTATATGATACATAAGCCGTTCCGCCTGGTGGAAATTCTGAATATGATGTGTAAGTATAAGATTGAACCGAAGCGGATCCAGTTTGTGCATCCCTATGTGGACAAGGAGCCGACCATGGTGCTGATCGAAGGGATGAAAGGCGGAAAATCGAGAGTGACGATCGAACCGCCGGTGGTGATGTATTGACTGGCTCCGGTATTTCTGCCTGGAAGAGAATATTTATGGCAGCTGTTTTAGAAGAGGTATGATTATGGCGGGAATGTTATATTTATGTGCGACTCCCATAGGGAATCTGGAGGATATTACTTTTCGGGTAATCCGGACTTTGAAGGAAGTGGATTTGATCGCGGCGGAGGATACCCGCAACAGCATCAAGCTTTTGAATCATTTTGAAATACAGACGCCCATGACCAGTTATCATGAGTATAACAAGTTTGAGAAAGGCAGGAAGCTGGTGGAAAGGATTCTGGGCGGAGAGAATATCGCGCTGGTGACGGATGCGGGAACGCCGGGAATTTCGGATCCGGGGGAAGAGCTGGTAAAAATGTGTTATGAGGCAGGGATCTCTGTGACTTCGCTTCCGGGTCCGGCTGCATGTATCACGGCGCTGACTCTTTCAGGGCGGGAGACGAGGCGGTTTGCATTTGAGGCATTTCTTCCCTCTGATAAGAAGGAACGTCTGCAGGTTCTGGAAGAGCTGGAGCGGGAGACCCGGACGATGGTCTTATATGAGGCGCCTCATCGGCTGGTGAAAACATTGAAGCTGCTTGCGGGGCGTCTGGGTGAAATGCGGCCGGCGACGGTGTGCCGGGAACTGACAAAACGGCATGAGACGGCATTTCTTACGACTCTGGGGGAGGCGGCGGCCTATTATGAGGCAAATGAACCGAAGGGGGAATGTGTCCTTGTAATCGCCGGAAAAAGCCGAGAAGAGGTTGACGAAGAAAAAAGATCCCGCTGGGAGGGGATGGGCATTGAGGAACATGTGCAGATGTACCTGGATCAGGGGATGGATCGCAAAGAGGCTATGAAGCAGGCGGCGAAGGACCGGGGGATTCCGAAGCGGGAGATTTATCATTCTTTGATTCATAGCACAATATAAAATAAGAAAACTTGTAAGACGGTTTTGAATGATTGTTAAAATAGAATCACTCCATATATCTTTTGAGAAGAACACGATGGAGACGGCAGATAAAAAATCGGTATCAGCGGCATGGAATGTCAATGTATTTCATGCTGCTGATACTGATGAAATCTTTGAATCCGGACGGACAGACCAAGTATAGATCTTAAAATCATCGTTTCCGGCATGCTCAGCTCAAATATTCCTCAGCCGGGATGATCTCTCCGTCTTTCATAAATACGATTTTTTTCTTAAGGTTTACAGCCTCTTGATAATCATTGGTGATATAGAGGGTGGTGATTTTTAATTCCTGGTTGATACGCAGGACATCCCGGAGCATTTCCACGCGACGGCGGGGATCTCCCCTGGAAAAATCTTCATCTACGAGAAAGACTTTGGGATGGCATACGATGGCCCTGGCGAGGGCTGTTTTTTGTTTTTCCGCTTCAGTGATGGAACGGATTTTTTTATTTAATATGTGTGAGATTTTTAAAAATTCTACGGCAGAATTTACACGGGTATCGATGATATTTTTGGGAAAATCCCGCAGAGTGAGACCAAGACTTACATTTTCATATACATTGAGTCCAGGGTAAAGCGCATAGTTTTGAAATGCCATGGCAAGGCGGCGATCCCGGGGGAGTACCTCGTTCAGCAGGAGGTCTCCAAGATAAATCTCGCCGGAAGTGATCTCTTCTAGACCACCGATCATGCGGAGTATCGTGGATTTGCCGCAGCCGCTGGGACCATGAAATGTAACAAATTCTCCGTCTTCTATAAATAAAGAAACATTTTTTACGGAAAGAAATCCGTTTGGGTAGGTCTTGTTGAGATTATTTAATGTTATGCTGGACATTCGTGGGAGTCCTCCTTTTGTTTTTCGAGGTATATCTTATCGAATATAGCGCCGGGCGGCAGAAATTGGCGGTTCACCGGGCCTGCATATAGTATCTGTACATTTCATATTGATAGATTCATTTTATCATATTAAATGTTGTTAGACAAGAAGGATTCCGATGCAGTTCGGTTACCGTGAATGCCCGGTTACTGTTCACGGTGCCTTGCACCCTGCTGCAAGGCATCCGGCCAGTAAAATAGCAGTTGCGTGCATCCAGCCCCTCGCCGTCAGGCGACTTTTCAATGGGTTATACTAGATACTGTTACTGGAGCACCAAAAGGGTGTGAACTGTAACGCACAGGGGATAACTACTGCATTGCAAGGAAAACACTTGCGGACAGTCCGGCCAGGGTTGCGATCAGGGCGCCTGGCAGGGTATAGCGGGTTTTTGTGACTTTTGCGGTCATGAAGTAAACGCTCATGGTATAGAAAATGGTCTCCGTGCAGGACATGGAGATGGAGGCGATTCGTCCGCACAGGGAGTCTGTGCCGGAATCTTTATAGATATCCAGTAGGAGTCCGGTGGCTGCGGAAGAGGAAAACATTTTTACGATGGACAGAGGAACCAGTTCACCGGGAAATCCGATACGAGTGGTGAAATGTCCGATGATCCGGGAGATGAAGTCTAAAAATCCAGAGGCACGCAGGATTCCGACAGCTACCATCAGGCCGATAAGGGTGGGCATGATTTTGATGACGGTGAGAAAACCATTCCGCGCGCCGATGATAAATGTATCGTATACATTGACTTCCTGCATGATACCGTATGCAATGATGGCAAGGATCAGGAAAGGGACGATGAAATCGGATATGTAGAGGAAAAGCTGCATGGGAAACCTCATTTTAGAAAGATGTTCTATAATTTTTATGATGACGGCAGGGGAGTTTAGAACAGAACTACGTTTCTGAAAAATATAGTTTGTCTCAACAGAATAATCGAATTTTCGCGGGCATAGATATGAATTAAAGAAACGTTTTGGAGTGTCTATGTCGATATTTCAAAAATACATATCTGATCAGACGAAGTTCAGTATTCTTATGGGGAAAAAATCAGTCAGGCTTGCTTTTCTCTTATTTGTCGGGGTTTTGCTCTCTATTTTTTTGCCGGGATGCCAGAAACAGACACCGGAGGAAACAAACCGGGCATTTGAAAAGTTTACGAATGAGCTGTTCTGTCAGGAAACAGCCTCTAATACGGTCAGCCTTCATTACACTCTGCGGAATCCGGAGGAATTTGGAATCAGGGATACGCCGGTGACATTTGGAACATTTGAAACGGATCAGGATATGGCACTGGTTTCCGTGGAAAATATCCGGCGTGCAATGGAGGAATTTGATCCAGAGAGTTTGTCGGTCACAAACCGGCTTACTTTTGATGTGCTGGATTATTATATGGAACGGCTGAAGGAGAATGCTGAGTTTACGTTGTATGAGGAACCTTTGGGACTGGTAAGCGGAATCCATACGCAGCTTCCGGTACTGCTGTCGGAATATCAGTTTTATGACCGGGAGGATGTGGATATCTATCTGGAACTGATGAAGATAACGCCGGATTATTTTCAGTCATTGATCGCATTTGAGCAGGCAAAGTCGGATGCAGGGCTGTTTATGTCGGACGCTGCGGCGCTGCAGGTCATTGAGCAGTGCAAGGTTTTTATGAATATGGGGGAAAGTAATTATCTGATCACTACCTTTGTGGACCGTATTGAGCAGGTAAAGGGCCTGAGTGAGAAGGAGAAAAGTATTTATATTCAGAGGAATGCGCTGATGCTCAGCAGTTATGTGCTTCCGGCGTATTCGAAGCTGAGTACGTCGGTCCAGACGCTGATGGGGACAGGAGTAAATGAACAGGGGCTTTGTTATTTTCCAGAAGGGAAGGAGTATTATGAGCAGGTTGTAAAAGTGTCTACAGGATCCGAACGTTCGGTGCCGGAAATGAAAGATCTGACGAAGAGGCAGATCGTGGAGGATCTGGAGGCTATGGAACGGGTGCTGGGGATTACGGAAAATGAAAGTAAGAGGAATATGGTGCAAAAGGGAAGAAATGCTCAGGAGGAAGGAGCTGCGGTTCAAGATGAAAAAGCAGCGGATGAAAATGTATCTCAGGAAGCTGCGGCTTTGATCGGAAATCCGGAGCAGGCGCATGAGGCGGCGGCTATGGATACCACGAATCCGGTCAGTATTTTAAATGGACTGAAAAAAGAGATTGCGAAGACATTTCCAACGGCGCCAGATACTACGGTCAGTGTAAAGTATGTGCCGGAGGCATTGCAGGGAAATTTGAGTCCTGCTTTTTATATGATTCCGGCGATCGACAGTTATGAGGAAAATGTGATTTATGTTAATCAGGCGCATATGGGAAATCCACTGACGTTGTTTACGACGCTTGCTCATGAAGGATTTCCGGGACATTTGTACCAGAATGTGTATTATGCGGGGACAGATCCGGATCCGGTGCGCAGTATGTTTAATACCGGCGGCTATGTCGAGGGTTGGGCGACCTATGCAGAGATGTGCAGCTACTATCTGGCGCCGATCACAAAGGAGCAGGCTACCATTTTGCAGAAGAACAGTTCTATTATCCTTGGCTTGTATACACTGGCAGATATCGGGATTCATTATGACGGATGGAGCCGGGTGGATACACTGGCGTTTTTCTCTAATTATGGAATCCAGGATGTGAGTACCGTGAACCGTATATATGACCTGGTGCTTGGCTCTCCGGGAAATTATGCGAAATATTATATTGGATATGTGGAATTTCTGGAATTGAAAAAGGAGTATGCGGCGGAAAAGGGTACGGAATTTTCTCAGAAGGAATTTCATAAGGATGTGCTGATGACAGGCCCGGCGCCGTTTGAGCTGGTGGAAAAATACATGGGGGAATGTGAGGAGAAATGATAAGGGAGGGGCTATGAATTATCTTTGGGCTGGTATGATCATTGTCGGGATTATTTTCGGCGCGTTTAACGGGAAGATGCCGGAGGTTACCAAAGAGGCGCTGGATTCTGCGAAGGAGGCTGTGACACTTTGTATTACGATGATGGGAGTGATGTCCTTTTGGGTTGGCATGATGGAGATCGCGACTAAGGCGGGAGTGATCGAGCTTGCGTCTAAGAAAATGGGGCCGCTGCTTAAGCTTTTATTTCCCGGGATTCCGGAGGGACATCCGGCGAAGGAGCATATTGCAGTGAATTTTATCTCTAATTTTCTGGGGCTGGGGTGGGCGGCCACCCCGGCGGGATTGAAGGCCATGGAGGAATTGGAGAAGCTGGAGGAGGAGCGGAGGCAAGGGCGGCTTCCCGGGCCGGTGAGGAAGCGGGGGGTTGCCAGCAATGAAATGTGTACGTTTTTGATACTGAATATCTCGTCGCTGCAGCTGATCCCGATGAATATTATCGCGTATGATTGATTTATAATAGGACTAAATAAAGACCTTGAACTATAGAGGCTTTATTTAGTCCTATTTTTTCATGTCTACAGATTTTCTACATCTGGATAAAGTAACGTTACGAAATGGGATAGGAAACTATTTTCTGCCCAAAGAAATTATAACATGGATGTACTGGTACAGGAAAGCAAATCCGGGTTGCCAGTTAGCCGCATTTTGGGTAACTGGCAGCACGGATTCCACAAGGGTTTGGGAGTGTAGCTCCCAAGTATTTCAAAATGGAGGACAAGCTATGGCAGCGAATACAGCGAAAGGTGCAGGAAAGAAAGATACTCGCACAATTACTTTCAAGAATGATGAACACAAGAAATTTTATAAAGAATATCTGCAGAAATGCAGGTACCAGGATGTGTACCACAAAGCGTTGGTATATTGCCTTGGGATTGACCGGAATACCAGGGTAAATGTAGACAGGATTTATGATTTTAAAACAGGATGCGTAAAAACAGAGTGCCTGCATGAAGGCTGGCAGACCAGCGGAAGCGCAAAGATTGTACGGATGGCGTTTAATCTCTATTGTAATAGCACACCAAGTGTCTATGATACGGAGGATGCGGAGGAACAATTAAAAGAGTGCCGGTGTTATACGGTGGAAGATTTATTCTGCTGCGGCTATGCCAGATACTTTTGGGAGGCAGTCAAGCTCCGCTATCCAGAATACTGTTTTTACGTGGATATGGAGGATTTATATGCTTAAAATCAGGATGCAGGGGACAAAGAAAGACCTTCACTGGTTCCGGCGGCTTTTGGAGCGGCATGAAGGCGTGGATGTGAAAGAAGTGTCGGAACCATTTGCAAACAAAGGGACAAATAAGTATTTCCGTGTATATGCGGAAGTGGAAAGAACAGAAAAATAGATTGGAGAATCAGGAGGAAAGTATATATGTGCAGAGTGATCGCAGTAGCAAACCAGAAAGGCGGAGTCGGCAAGACTACAACGTGTGTGAATTTAGGGATTGGGCTTGCCAGGGCAGGCAAGAAAGTATTGTTGGTAGAGGCAGATGCGCAGGGCAGCATGGCGGTGAGCCTGGGGATTGCGGAGCCGGACGAGCTGGATGTGACGTTAGTGAACATCATGGAAAAGGTAATCAACGACGAGGATGCAGAGTTAGGTGAGGGCATTATCCACCATGAGGAAGGGATTGATTTTATCCCGGCAAATATCGAACTGGCAGGCTTGGAAACGGCCTTGGTAAATGTTATGAGCAGGGAAACGATACTGCGCCAGTATCTCAACAGCGTAAAAGGGGAGTATGACTTTGCGATTATTGATTGTATGCCCTCGCTTGGCATGATTACGATAAACGCCCTTGTAGCGGCGGACAGC
>Ga0137307_102564_pt1 | contig 12307 bp, 15 predicted proteins | sample NAcewD2O_March_2_FD_97180 | JGI IMG/M metagenome (GOLD analysis project Ga0137307, IMG submission 97180) | Mouse cecal microbial communities from Vienna, Austria - N-Acetylglucosamine amended D2O_March | ecosystem: Host-associated > Mammals > Digestive system > Large intestine > Cecum | place...
ATACATTTATGACAGGGCAGAGAATTTATTGATACATGGGAAGGAATGTTATATGTCTAAATATACAGAATTGGATAAGGATTTAAAGAAAATAAGAAATAACAGTAATTTTGATTTATATAAAATTAATTTAGAGTCACAGAGGAGAATAGACAAATTTTACAGTGAGGAAATACCAGGAAATGATATGTTGTCGCGAAAATACAAATTAGATTCTTATATCAAAAGAAGAAATATCTTATATTTTCCGATAATAATAACCATAATTTTTGGATTATTGGTAAATTTGGTCTTTGCAAAATTTGATGGATTTAATGATTTTTATAAAATATATAAGCAGTTACAGACAATACCAATAGGCGCAGAGGGCGTAAATGTGCTTGATTTGGCAGGCTTATACATTATGTTGTATATATTGTTGGTTGTGGTTACAGGTGTACTTGTGTGCATATTTTTTATTCCATTTCCACCCTTATATTTTTTATTTGATATAGATAGGCATAAACAACAACAAATGGAATATGAGCTTACAATCTTAAATGAAAAAATAGATGAAAAGATAAAGAAGGATAAAGATGAGGATGATTATGTCTGTTGTGTTAAGAAGTATAGTACAAGACAGATGTTGTGTATAATCGGTCCGCTTATAGTGATGTTTATATTTGGATATACATATGGATTGACGTGGGATAAGATAGCGGTTTTAACCCTTATAGGGGGAGTAACAGGATATAACGTCTTAAAAGTAAACAAGGATAACGAAAATAATATGTATTAAAAATAACAGAAAGAGAAAGGTAAAATCAGCCATGGGATATCGTGATGAAGAAATAATGAAGGAACGAAAATCAGCCGCGCAGGCGCAGATGGATGCGCTTGACGAGGAACAGAGGGAAAGGGAACGGCAGGAGTCAATATTCGATGAACTTGTCCACATCGAGGGCAGGGAAGTCCGGTTTGCAAGAAGACCTGACGAAGATGCGGGAATCTCCCTGTATATGCCGGAAAGCTTTGAGAAACTCGATGATGAGACGAGAAAGTCGTTTTACCCATTCGGCAATCCGCCAAAGAGTGTGTACGCGGATTTTGAAACGCCGTTCCAGATTACGCTCAACAGGACGGACAGCGTGGTTCCCGATGACGGAATCCCCAAATTTATGAAGATGTCCGCAAAGCTTTTGGAAAATTACGGTCCAAAGTCAAGAATACTTGCAAACGGCGTTGTCAGGCTGCATGACCACAATATAGGAATCATGGAGGCAGGCACGCGCGCCGTTGACTGTAACGTGCATAACGTGATGTTCTATGTCAGTGTTGACGACAGGGTAATGATAGGGAATATCAATTTCCCGACAAAATACAGCAAACGGATGATGCCCGTCGCCAAGCAGATCATTGACAGCATAAATTTTTTAACGGAGGAGGAAAACAATGGAGACAATAACCTATCTGAATCTTAAGACAGACGTCAGCCCGATTAACAGGCTGCTGTCACTGAAAATGGAAAACGCCATGAACAAGTATGGCACGGCAAAACTCGAGGGGGAGGTGGAGTACGAGGCAGGCAATAAGTACATACAGCATGTCACGCCGAAGAGCACAGTGAAGATAACCACCTCTGCCGCAGGACAGCCGGAAACACTTTTTTTGGGAGTGGTGCGTGCGGCAAATGTGAGGAAGGAACAGGAGTATGCCGTCCTTGAGCTGACCCTTGATGCCACCGCGGCGACTCTGAACAAGGAGAAGGAAAACAAGAGCTTCCAGAAAAAATCCAACACCTATGAGCAGATTGTCAGCCAGGCATTGAACGGCAGGGCGAACCTCGAAATGCGGGCGTCCGACCATGCATCCGGCAGCCTGATAATGCAGTACAATGAGACGGTATGGGAGTTTGCAAAAAGGATGGCATCACAGCTCGGGGCACCCATATGCGCGGATACCACGGCGCCGAAACCGAAGATAACCATAGGGGTGCCGGACACGGGAAAAAGCTATGAACTGAGTGACGTGGAGTTCGGCTTTGCATCGGAGGATGACAGTGTCAGCACCAAGCTTACAAGCGGGCAGGCAGTCGGGATCGGTGACAAGGTGTCTTACGGCGGCAGCTCCAGTGTCGTCCGCGGCTACGTGTCCGAGATGGTGGGCGGCGTGCTCAGGACAACCGCATACGTGATGCCGGCGACAGAGGCGCTCGGGATGAATGCGGGGAGTGTAAAGGGACAGGAGGCACAGCCAAACGGACAGGCGGCAGGCAAAATGTTCACGGGCACGGTGCAGGCAGTAAAGCAGGACAAGGTGCAGGTGCACCTGACGGACATTGATGCATCGTATGATTCCGGCGGTGATTTCTGGTTTCCGTATTCGACTGCGTATTCTTCAAGCGATGGCAGCGGCTTTTACTGTATGCCCGCGGTGGGGGACACCGTGCGCGTATTTTTCCCGTCAGGAAGCGAGGGGGATGCGTTTGCGGCAAGCTCGGTGAATGTTTCCCCGCTGGACAACCCCGTGCATAAGAAATGGCGTTCCCCTGCGGGAAAGGAGATACTGCTGACCGAGGAGGGAATGTACATTACCTGTAAGGAGCAGCGCATTTTCATAAACATGGAGGACGAGTACGGCATCACGATACATTCTGACAAGGACATCAATGTCAATTCCATGACGAACATGATGCTTTACGCGAAGGAAGGAATCACCCTGCACGCGGAGAACAAGATACTGATAAGCACGGGGGAATCCTACATAGACATCACAGACAAGCTGATCCAGATGGGTGCGCAGCAGATAATGATTAATTAGGGGATTACCGCCATATGACAATGAATGAATATATCGAGAATTTTAAGAATGAGGACTTTGGCAGGGCATTTGAGGTTTTCCGGCAGGGGACAAAAAAGGCAATTGAGGAAAACATGGCACAGCTCATGGAAAATGCAAGGCATACTTTTTCCGGCTTTTTTGCGGAGACGGCGCGCGCCATGGAAAACAGCAGCGCCGGTGTCGGAAAGATCACGGTATCACTGATACGGACAACAGCGTGGGAGGAACGGCAGTATGCGCGGCTGGAGGCATACGATAAGGACGAGATTGTGGGAAAGCTCCTGAATGATACGGATATGGACATAACACCGCTCTTTTCATGCTGGGACAGCCTGCGCGGCAGCCTGGTCAGGCTTGCGGAGGAAAAGGGGGTGCGCAGGCATGTCAGGGATTCTGTCATCAGGCATATGATGGAAAGCCGTCTCAGCGAGATGACATCCTGCCTGTACGGTCTGCTAAAGTACTTCCTGCTTGACGCGGATGAGATTGAGAACTTTTCGCTGCTCAGGGTACAGCCGGGATTTACGATAAGTGTCGGGGAGTATCAGGACTGGCAGAAACCGGTATATATTGAAGCTTACCCGATGGATCTGGCAAAACCGCCGACAGACCATCCTATGGTGTTCGGTCACTTTGAAGGGCAGACATACAGGAACCTGCACATCACCGGGTGCAGCCTTGAAAAGTCCAAGTTTGTAAAGTGCAGTTTTGCACACTGCACGTTTGAGGACGTCAACCTGAACGACGTCCGTTTCGTGGAGTGTGTTTTCAGGGACGTGCATATGAAGTCGGGTACCATGTATGGGGCTATGGCTTTGGACTGTGTGACGGAGGGGCTTGACTGCACGGGGATGAAAATGAAATGGATTCCCTTTGATGGGACGGACAGGGAATATGACATATACCAGGATGCCATTGGAATCGGGAACGGGGGACAGACATGATGGAATATTTTTTGTTAAGGCAGCTTGCGGAGAATCCGGTTCGTCCGGTGCTGCCGGAGCCGGAGAACTATCCTTACAGGCTGACACATCAAAACTTTGAGGGAATGCCGACTGGGTCAGTGGCATATTTCAGGTATGGCGAGGAGGAACAGATGCCGGGCATACTTATACAACCAACATTCATGGTCAATGACACCATCAGAAGCGTGATGGAGCTGTATGACGACACAATACGTTTTAAGACACTGGCGCTCCTTCCGGATGTCATTGACAGGATGACGGATTCGTCGGTGAGCTACAGCATACCGGACATGAAATGTTATGAATGCCTCCATGGTGACTGTGTGGTCATGCCCGATGGAACGGTCAAAAAACTGGTGGTGGATCACAGGAAGATACCGAACGCCGATGTGTTCAGCATAAAGGAGACGACGCAGAACAGGGTGCTTGTCTCCCTCAGGATGGCAGAGAGCATAAGCCGCAGAAATGTATACGGAGTAGAATTTGAGAGGGTAGAGGTGAGATAGATGGGAGAAATGAATGTGTTAGGAAATGCATTGCAGGCAGTTGCACAGGCGGGGCTGGCGCAGGAAAAGCCGAAGGAGTTCGTACAGCGGCTGATGGTCGCAAAGTGTGACAAGGGCACGCTGAAGTACCAGTACCTGAACCTGCCAAAGGATCACGGGGTTTATTTCCAGGATTTGGATCATCCCCTGATGAATGCCAATGACCATAAGGCGGACAGGCATATCCTTCAGTTTGGGAGGTGCACGGCAGAAACGAATCCCAAGAATGTGGCGGGCAAGGTGCTCAGTGCGACGGTTCCCCTTTTTAATATCCTGGACAAGGCAAAGAGCGCCATGGGATGTGACGGCTGTAAGTGCAGCCCGAAGACATTGAAGGTATGGGAGGAAACGAACGAGGGAAACTGTCTCGACGGGGCAAACGGAATCCTGAACACCAGCCATGCAATGTGCATCTATGGCGGATTTATTGAAATTACAGAAGAACCTGCCCCCGAGAAGTCGGAGGATGCGGATCAGAGCGGTGAGGAAGCGCCTTCAAGAAAACCCATAGAGCAGCAGCTGCCCGCAGCCATGGCAGAGAAAATCAACAGCCTGAACCCGACAGAGGAATCCGGAGGCGAGGACAGTGCAACGGCAGAAGGTTCCGATGCCGCCGGGCAGGATGCACCGTCGGCAGGCGCAGGCGCCCCGCTATCGGGCGGAGATAGCGGCAGTGCCGGGGCGTCAGGAGGCGCGGGAGGCGGAATGGATGCGGGAGCTGCCGGGGATGACAGCCCCGCATATACAGACAGCGGTATGGGTGATATCATGCCCGACCTGACGGAGGACATGAACCAATGGTATGCAGGGGTACAGGACTTCCCGCAGAGCTATGGGGTGTCTGACAAGGCAATACGGTCAAACTATGCCAACAATATGTGTATGCCCATTCCGAAGGCAGCGCTGAATGACGGGGGGTACATCTGCGACATGGGCGGGCTTTCGGCATTCCGGATGGGCGGCAGCAGTGCGGCGCTTATCGGGGGCTCCTGCGTGGCAGCCTACAACCTGTTAAACGCAGTTGGCATGAAGCCGGACCTGGGCAGGCTGATAATGTCCGCGGAACGGCAGCAGACAATCCCTGGCTTCATGGATCAGGGACCGATGGCAGTGAGCATGCTGAGCACAAAGAACACCTTGAGCCGCATGGGCGTATCCGCAAAGCCAATGAACCCAAATAACCTTATGAAAGCCGTCCGCACACCCGGTACCACGGCTATTTTGGCAACAGCCCGCAAAGGCATGACACCGGAGTACCACACTCTGAAATCTGACAAAAAGGGAAAATTCCAATGCCTGGACCGCGCCGCCGATGTATCCACACTCATGGGAAAACAGGAAGGAGTGGTCAAAATGGCACTGGTGGTGAGGAAAAAAGGTGTTAATTGTATGTGATAAAAAGGTGTTTATCCTCATAAATATTGACATTTGTGACCCTTAGGGTTATCATAGAATTATAAGGAAGTAATACAAGAGAAAGAGGCTGGATTTGTAATATGCAGGATGAAGTAAAAGTACGAAGAGAACGTTTTATTGAAAACTATAAAAAGGACAGGGATAAATATAAAAAATATGCCAACAATGTATTAAGAATGGTGAAGGAAACGTTAGAATTAAGGCAGATAGAGATAGCATATTCATCTGCGCGGGAAAAAACTCCTGAAAGTCTGGAAAAAAAGTGTCGGAAACAAACCTTAGACAAGGAAGGAGGTTCGTCTGATAAATATACAGATTTTCGGAGTGAAATTATGGATTTGGCAGGGGTGAGGATTGTTACGTACCTGTTGGATGATATTAGCCAGGTTTCTCTAATTATCAGGGAACTGTTTGATGTGATTGATGAACACAGCGGAGACAAATTAGACTTGTTGGGGGCAGACAGAATTGGTTATCTGTCTGTGCATTATATTGTCAGGCTGAAGGATGATTCAGCTGTTGCTGGCATGGAAGAGTTTAAAGGATTAAAATGTGAAATTCAGGTCAGGACTGTTCTGGAGGATGCGTGGGCGCAGATTTTTCATGACAGACAGTATAAAAATGAATTTCAGATGACAAACTCGAAAAAATTATTGAGAAAGACGAATCTGTTATCAGGCAATTTGGAACTGTTAGACTATCAGATTAATTCACTGGTTAAAGAGTATGATCTTTTAAATAAGGTAGAGCGTTCCAGAAGTATAAGGATTATTTTGGATAAGCCAATTACCAAGGAGAATGTACTTTCATATCTTAATGTTAAACTGGGAAAAAAGGTGATTTTTTACAACTATGAACGTATGGAAGAGCTGTTAAAGAAATTTGGAGTAAAAAATATAAGAAACCTTGACATGGTTTTAAGGGATACCCATTGTGAAGATAAGCTTGAGTCATACCAGAAACTTCTTACTGCTGATAAAATTATCAGCTATATACTGATAATAAATGATAGCGATAAATTCTTCGAAATAACAGGAGATTCCATTATTACCAGCAGCGAGTCCTGTGATTTTTTGAAAGAATTTATTGATATAACAAAGCAATGTGAAAAATATAATGTGAAAGTTGAAAAGGAGGTAATGGGCAAATGAAAGATAATATTTTTGGATTGTCAAGTAAAGAAATTAAACGCCAGTGTGACGCGGATATATTAATGTATGATTCCAATTCACCAATTCAGATTGTCGAAAAAACAAATCCGTGTATTGAAGGAGGGAAGAAGATTCTGCAAAACGAAAAAATGAAGAATTATTTTCGGAAAATATATTTAAGGAGCGATGGCGATGAATGAAGGTCGGTGGCAAAATATTGATTTTGGGTATGAGGAGCCCCCTCAGGAATATATAGACAGGGAATTAGAGAAGTACGATGAAATAGTCACACAATTTTGTGAGATTTCAGGACTGGACAGGAAGCGAGTGGATGTTAATATACAGGCATTAAAGGATGTGATCATCCGCGTGGATATGCGTAAATTGTATTTTCAGATATACCATTCTAATATGAAGGCAAATGAATATAAAGTAATCATTGGACTGGAATGTTTCTGGATACTTAAGCTTCATCCATTTTGGATAAAAATACTGCCAGAAGATTCTCAGGAAATTATGCAGATTGCAACCTGGATTAATGAGAAAATCGTCCTACATATGACATGCAGTTTATTAGAAGAATATAATCCGGAATTTTTTGAACAGGGACAGGATATATGCGAATTATACTGTAAAGAGCTTGAATATTCTTTCCGCTATAGGGATTTGAGCAAGGAATCCATGTTTTTAATGTTTGATCCGTTTTACTTTATGCATTTATGCAATTCCTCTATTACGAAGGAAGGGTTAAATATTTTATAAAAGTACATAGAAGAGCTATCGGAAAATAAAGTTTGTTTGCAGTATATTGTTTTGTCATCATATGAGATGAATGATATATCGGGTGGATGATACTATTTTCCGATAGCCATTTTTTATTGTAAACTATTTTAATGCTTATACAAAGTAACCAAAAACAAAGGACAACTTTTGCATTACGCATCAGTGCAAGTTCGAATGGTCAATGTTTTGGATAGATGCACAGCATAATGAACGGGCATGTTTATGTATGTTCAATCTCTTAAAAGTGTAATATGTGTCAATGAGTCATGTACATGATGCAGACATAAAAGTACGATATTTTAGTCATAAGGAGAATATTTCATATACATTTATTTTTTAGGGCAGTAGTGGATGGACCGTTATGTATTTTTCATATTGTCCGGGGGACTGGTGCTGGTGATTCTTTTGTTTTATGTGGTCTTGTATCTTATGGGAATGCCTCTTATCTATGTTATAAATAAAAGAAGAGGGGCTTTATAACTTCATATCGTATGGAAGCACAGTAGATGACATTATGGATTGATTGCGCTGGTAAAGAACTGGCATATTTATGCATGTTTAATCCACCCACAATACATTATCTGCCACTGCATTTTATTGATAATGCAAAGGTAGAGGTGTATTACTCAAAGGACAAAGCATATATTGATCATGTGAATTGTAGCTTTTGTATTAATAATAAACAGAATAGGATTCGAGTTGTCACGAGAGGAAGGTATGATCATATCGAAGCAGAAACAAGAGGAAAAGAACTTATAAAGATGTCACAGCAGTTTGTGGATATACTGAACAGGGATTGGTAGGGAAAGCGTATGGAAAATCAAATGATGACAGCATTAACGGACATAATAATTGAAGGGCAGCAAATGAGCATAGTATGTTTATATGCAGGTTGCGCTTTGAAGAAGATGAAAATTTTGTAAACGAGGAGGACAGGCAATAGAATACTTGTGAAAGATAAAAAAGATAAACTGATGTTTTGCGGGATATGTACAAACAGCCGCATTGCGCAAATGTCTGCCTATGCAGAACTGAAGTTAGTTGAAAAGGAATGACAATAGAGGCTGATAAAGAACCAAGGAGCAGAGCCTTTCATGATACGTCTAAGACAGAGCAGGATGAGCTGGGGAGCATCACCCACCTGGTAGCGGACGGAAAGGACAATATGCAGAATGTCCCGCAGACAGAACGTGTGCGTAGCCATTATGTGTATGATGCCTTCGGTCTGCCAGCTGTCTGCGAGGAAAACGTGGAAAACCGTTTTCGACATACAGGTGAACAGTATGATTTACTTATAGGACAGTACTACCTAAAGGCAAGATTTTATAACCCGGTGACTGCAAGGTTCACACAGGAAGACACATATTATAGTGGATGCGATGCTGCGGCAGGCGTATGGAGATGATGGTAACAGCAAATCTGTAATATATGGTTCGGATGATATGTCGTTGTATAAATATAATATGATTGAAAACCCAGGACTATTGGCTGACATGAATGGTACGCCAGCTCAAAATTTTTATGGTGGAAGATATAATATGGAGATTTTGCCAGAAGACAGAATTTATTATAGAGCAGGTAATTCACAAAATCCTTTAGGGCAATGGTTTACAACACAACCTCCAGAGTCAATTATCAAAGTCAGGATTGATACGGCAGTGAAACCTCAGTGGATTGATGCAAAAACTGGAGAGTTAACTGGAACATCGGATGTCCATTGTGTGCTAGCGTGTGTTTGAAAAATCATTCTAGAAAGTGAAAATGTGAATACATACTCAAAATCAATGCAGCCACTGGATTTGCAAACAGCCCTGAGATGAAAAAGCTGCACGATATCCGGACCATGTCAGCTGCCGGGCTTATGATTGCGGCATTCGCCGGTGTAATCATATGGATGGCAATCGTCCAGATGCGCAGACAATAAAAGGATAAACATAAACCAGAATGCCGGAAGCAGAAAAGCTTCTGGCATTCTGGTCTTCTGAAATCCGGCAATTGACTACTTCGGCACGATGGAACCGTGCTTATTCTCAAAGCTGGCGATGTACCTTTTCAAAAGGATTTTTAATTGGCGGTTTGAGGAGCGCCCACTGTAGTCAGCAATGTAGTGGAATTTCCATAAAACATCCTTGCTGGTGCGCAGTGTGAATTTTGCGGCTTCTTCTTTCATAATAACTTCTCCTTTTTCTTTTGTAATTTGACATATATGCTGAAAACTTTGGTTCAGGCAGGCATTAAACTTCCAGCCCAAAGTCCCATGACGGAATAGTATTATAATACAGGATGGCGCAATTGATAAGAAAATTTTTGGTAACAATTTTTGACTATCCTTGTGCAATTTGGTATGTACTTTTTCTAAAATATTTTGTAAAATGTATATGTAGACTAAAGCGGGTTGCATGAAAAGTGCACATGTACATTTTTTAAGAAGATATTTTTTGAGGAGGTGCTGTATGGTTGCTGGCAGCTTTACATATACCATAGGTCAGATGATAATGAATATACGGGAACAGCAGGGCATTACCCAGGAGAAAGTATGTAATGGAATTTGTTCCCAGAAAATGATGTCCCGATATGAGTTGTGGACATGCATTCCGGACAGATTATCTTTAAACCTGATTTTGCAGAGACTGGGGAAGTCTCCGGATCATTTCATCACATTGCTGACCAAAAAGGAATACCAATATTTTTTGTGGAAAAGAAAAATTTTTGTTGCGCTCCAGGAGGATGATGATGCCGTGCGGCAAAAAAGACTAAAAGAACTTTTCCAGGCGCCAGAGGCAAAGGACCGCACATGCCATAGGGGACTCCAGGAGCAGTTTTACCAGTATATCCAAGGGTATATTTGTCAGGACGTGGACAAAATGAAAGAGGCAATTAAGATTACGGTCACAGATTATGATGACGGATTGGGGAGGGAAAGCTTTATTGGCAGTACAGAAATAAGTTACATTCTTCTGTATCTGCAGACAAAAGGAGGAATGGGCACAAACATAAAAACCGAATTGCGGGCATGCTTGGATTATATTGAACGCTACACGGTCGACGAGAGCGAAAGAGTGAAGGTGTATCCCAGGGCAGTCTGTCTTTACTGTAAGTATATAGATGAAAATATTTTTGAAAAAATTGAATATTGCAGAAAGGCGATTTCCCTGCTGACCGGGAACGGAAGAATACAGGAACTACCTGAATTATTAAAAATGATGGGTGATGCGTTACAGAAAATAAGCCTGAAAGATGCGCGCAGATACAAGATGCAGCACTGGGCGTTACAGGAGGTCTATAAGGCACAGGGGATGAAAAGCGGCAGGAAGGATAAACTTTTGGAGGAATTTGACCAGGAAGTATTGCTATTGAACGAAATTTTGAAGACATACCGGGAGGAAAGAAATCTGAACCGCGAGGAGGTCAGTGAAGACATATGTGATGTCGGTTCTTATGCACGGATAGAGAGCGGCGCAAGGGGAATCAGAAAGAGCAACTATGAAAAGCTGATGCAGCGCCTGGACATACCTTATGGATGGTATACATCAATGCTTGTCACGGATAATTACGAGTGCCTGATGCTTGCAAGACAGGGCATTCTGGCAAGTAAATTTGGTGACTGGGAAAAGATGGAGATGGTTCTAAAAAAACAGAAACAATTATTGGATTTTGAACAGATAAAAAATCAGCAGTACCTAATGGAAGTGGAAAATGTTTTACTGTACAGAACCGGACAGAAAACTTGTGACCAATTTCAGGATACTGCCATAAAGGCATTGCACTTAACAGTGCCCAATTGGAATATACATGAAAGTATAGTACACTTTTACTCAAAAGAAGAAATCACGTTGTTAAATCAGATTGCTATTTCATATCGGCTGCAGAGGAAAAGCGATATTGGAGTACATATTATAGCCAGCGTCTATGAGACATTGGAGAAAAGTGCGATAGACTTGACCGAACGTGCAGAAGAGGCAGTGATGTTGCTGGCAACATGGAAAAATCTGCTTACTGATTTAGAGGAATATGACGAGGCTATTGAAAAGGCAGACAGAGGGATAAAGATTGCATTGCAATCGGAGAGAGGAGACAAATTAGATACGCTTGTATATGAAAAGGGATGGAGTAATATTCATAAAAATTGTCACGACGAACAGGACATGCGGGAAAATATAAAAATATGCCTTGCGGCATATTTTATAAGTGATTTATATAATAGAGAAAGAAATAAAAAAGATATTAAAAAATTCTTAGGGCATTACGGCGTGAAGCCGGAATTTTAATTAAAATCATCCATTAAATCACAACAAATGGAAATTCCTGTATCTTTACTGTCCGGAACAGATATTTTAAATATTGAAAGACATAATATACTGGCTACAAATAAAGCTGTCATAAGTTCTTTTTTCATCGTTAACCTCCGTTTCTGCATTGTTCCATTACGCAGTCTGTTTCTTTAAGTAAATAGCAACCCTTGTTTCCGTGGTAAAATATTCCTAAACATGTACATTTTATAACATCATATGCAAAATGTTAATGTCGTTTCGTGAGTAAAATTTAGTCGCATAACGTCATTTCATTATGTCCTATGTTATTGTATCTTATAAGTATGCAGAAGAAGCAGGAAAAAGTACCTGTGCAA
>Ga0137307_102565_pt1 | contig 12302 bp, 12 predicted proteins | sample NAcewD2O_March_2_FD_97180 | JGI IMG/M metagenome (GOLD analysis project Ga0137307, IMG submission 97180) | Mouse cecal microbial communities from Vienna, Austria - N-Acetylglucosamine amended D2O_March | ecosystem: Host-associated > Mammals > Digestive system > Large intestine > Cecum | place...
CTGAAAAGTTTCCGGGTTCCTGAAATGGCAAACACATTGGCAGCTCAGTTAAAGGATCCAAATGCAGATCTAAATACTTTCATGGAGCGCATCTCTGCCATGGTTGACTCAAAATGGCAATCCAGAGCCAACAAACGTTTCAATCGTCTTATGAAAGAAGCTCACCTGAGATACCCTACGGCGGATTTGGACGAAACGATATACCGTCCCGAACGCCAGCTGGACACCCAGACTATAGAGCGTTTAAGCACATGTCACTGGATTGAGGAAGGGAAGAACCTGATCGTAACTGGTTCTTCCGCAAGTGGCAAAACATACTTGATCAATGCATTTTGTGTCACCGCCATGCGGCAGTCTAACAGTGTTAAATATATCAAGGCGAATACTCTTATGAGTGAAATGGAACAGGCCCGCATCAAATCCACAAATCTGGATTATCTGAATAAGCTTACAAAGCTTGATCTACTCGTCATTGATGATTTCAGCCTTATGGATTTAGATCTTGATAAATGTCGGGATCTCTTTGAAGTTCTTGACACAAGAGATGGCCGGAAATCTACAGTAGTCATTTCCCAGCTCTCGGTTAGTTCCTGGTTTGATATGTTCTCTGATAATACCTATGCAGATGCATGCCTTACCAGAATCACCGACAAACACCATACTTATCGTATGGAAATGAATGGTGCGAATATGAGAAATACAGACTAAAGTATTAAACTATAGCGGTACTTCGTACCGTTAAAAACGGAATAGCCGTTCCGCTTAGGCGGAACGGGTGTCCCCTTTGAGCGTAATTTGCATGAATTTTTACCGGACTGTTTTTTCTTACCTATCAGAGGCATAAATCGTTATTTCCCGATAGCCCCGGCTGTAAATGTGGCGCAGTTGGCAGACCCTCAGTGCGCCTTCCGGGGGCAAGCAGGTAATAGCCCCTTATAGGGGCAGTGCAAGCCATCGGCTAAGCCGGTGGTCTTGACTATAAGGGTCATTTTCTTGTCCATTCTTATTCTAATTATGGAAAGTTCTGTTTGCGAATCAAATAATATCTGCATTATGTTGCATATCAACCTATATAAGGAAATAAATGTTATAATTTAAAAACGATAATCTTATTTTGGCGTTTTTAGGAGTTGTTTTCTTATATACGGGGGTGTACAATGGCGAATATACAGCTTTCATACAATTTAAAAAGATATCGGGAAGCTTACCGCTTTACCCAGCAGAAATTGGCTGATAAGATTAACATTTCCCGCCAGGCATACTCCAATTATGAGACTGGGAAGAGAGACCCGGATCTGGTTCTGCTGACAAAGCTGTGCGAGGTGTATTCTATAACGTTGGACCAGTTGGTACGTCAGCCGTATTCTTATGAAGAATATAAAGAATCTGGTGTTCCTTATCGGGTTTGTTACAAGCAAAATACGAAAGATATCCTCTATCTGACGGAAAGAGAGATTCAATTCGTGCTGGAATACCGTGGAGCAGAATGGGAGAAGCAGCATCTTATTGCATATGTATTGAATCAGATGAACAGACAGGAAAAATAATTATACGGTCGAGGTAAGGTGTGAACCGAAACAGCTACCAAAAAATTATTGGAAAAATGACAAATTTTTCTTTACATTTTCTCCAAAATCTCATATAATAGTATCCGTTAGCGGGGTGTGGCTCAGTTTGGTTAGAGCGCACGGCTGGGGGCCGTGAGGTCGCAGGTTCGAATCCTGTCACCCCGATTTCAATGTGAGATATAAAGTCTTTATTAGTTTATTGCTACTGTGAATAGTATCAGTGAACTAATAAAGGCTTTATATCTTTTTTACTTTCAGAAAAAATATAAAACTTCTGCCAAAGAGTTGACCGAACCATTGCTTCGGATGTATAATAAATATGTATGTGCTTATGATGTATCTGTGAGGGTATCCTAAAGGTATCCCATAACGCATATCCTCTGCGGGATAGACGGACTCTGTCCGATAAGGTATCCACAAGAGGCTATCCCATTATAGCCATCAGACCTTTCACAAGGTATCCCCAAAGGGCACCCCATTATGGCCATGCGGCCGTTTCATAAGGTATAACAGAATGATAAAAAATAAATAGACATAGAGGGCAAGAACCATGATAAAGAGCATGACAGGTTTTGGAAGGTGCGAGTATCAGCAGGATTCCCGGAAGTTTACAGCAGAGTTGAAGAGTGTAAATCATAGGTATCTGGATGTGAATATCCGGATGCCGAAAAAGCTGAACTTTTTTGACAGTGCAATCCGGGCGTTGCTGAAAAACTATGCAAGCCGCGGAAAGATTGATATTTTCATTATGTATGAGGATGCATCCGAAGCGCAGGGCAGCTTGAAGTACAATGCGGCACTTGCCGGAGAGTATGTGAAGTATCTGCGGCAGATGGCAGAGGAATTTGGTCTGGATGACCATCTGAGCTTGGCCGCGCTGGCACGGTGTCCGGAAGTCCTGACGATGGAAGAGCAGGCGGTGGATGAAGAAGAGCTTTGGAAGGGGCTGAAGACGGCTCTGGAAGGGGCATTTGAGCAGTTTGTGGCAGCAAGGTCGACAGAAGGCGAACATTTGAAAAAGGATATCCTTGTGAAGCTGTCCGGGATGGAGGTATTGATTGCAGGGATTGAAGAGCGCTCACCGGAAATCGCGGCGCAGTACCGGGCAAAGCTGGAGGAAAAGGTTCATGAGCTGCTTGGAGATGTGCAGATGGAAGAGAGCCGGATTGCGGCAGAAGTGATCTTGTTTGCGGACAAGATCTGTACGGACGAGGAAGTGGTGCGCCTGAAGAGTCATATTTCCCATATGCGTGATACGCTGGAGGAGTCTGAGGGAATCGGACGGAAATTGGATTTCATTGCACAGGAAATGAACCGGGAAGCTAACACGATCCTGTCCAAGGCCAATGATCAAGAGATTTCAAATTATGCGATCAGCCTGAAAACAGAGATTGAAAAAATAAGAGAGCAGATTCAAAATATTGAGTAATGATTCAGAACAGCAGCAATATGGAAAACAGACTGCGCAGCAGACGTGTCTGAGGTCTGCTGTCATAATAGTCATTCATTCAGATGAGGAGAAGCGTATGATGGATTCCAAAGGTATTTTGATCGTTGTATCTGGTTTTTCAGGAGCGGGAAAAGGCACACTGATGAAGTCGCTTTTAAAACAATATCCCGGACAGTATACCTTGTCGATTTCTGCGACTACAAGGCAGCCGCGTGACGGAGAAGAAGACGGAAGAGAGTATTTTTTCATTACAAAAGAAGAATTTGAAAAAATGATTGCGCAGGAGCAGCTGATAGAGTATGCTAGATACGTAAATAATTACTATGGTACACCTCGTGCTTATGTAGAGCAGAAGCTGGAGGAAGGCAAGGACGTTATTTTGGAGATTGAGATTCAGGGGGCCATGAAGGTGAAGAAGAGATTTCCGGAGACGGTGCTCTTGTTTGTTGCAACGCCGACGGCAGGAGAACTGAAGCGACGTCTGACGGGCAGGGGGACGGAGTCGGAGGAGGTCATTGAATCCCGGCTTCAGCGTGCCGTAGAGGAAGCGGACGGTATGGATCAGTATGATTATCTGATCATTAATGACGACCTGGAGAGATGCACAAAGGAACTGCATGACATTATCCAGAGCGAGCACCGCCGCAGCTTCCGGAACATGGAATTTATGGAAAGTATCAAGCAGGATTTGCAGAGATTGAAAGGAGAATAAAAATATGTTGCATCCATCTTATACAGATTTGATGAAAGTGGTAAATAAGGATGTGGAAGAGGGTGAGACAAAAATCGTCAACAGCCGGTATTCTATTGTGCTTGCCACATCAAAACGGGCCAGACAGATCATCGACGGCGAGCTTCCGATGGTCAATATCAAGAGTGAGGCAAAGCCGCTTTCACTGGCGATCCAGGAACTGAATGAAGGAAAACTGAAGATCATTGCAGAGAGTGCAGCTGCTGAGGAAGCAGAACAGGCATCTGAGGATATACTGGCAGAGGAAGCACTGCCGGAAGAGATGGTGTCGGAAGAAGCAGTGCCGGCAGAGTAATATAGGAGACCGACAGCTTTTGCATATTGAGAAATGCATTCCAGCTGTGCGGCAGTATGCCTTCTGCATACGGAGGTTCAGAATAAGGCTATCCCTATCTGGTATAGGTGATAGCCGTCTTGTTTTAGGAACTGTCAGAAAATAACCTGACAGATTAGGGTTTCATACTATTTCGGGACAGTTCTATGGTTCTGAAGAGTGCGGAAAGGACAGATGGAGAACAGATTATGAAAATTTTATTTATCTCGCTTGGCTGTGATAAGAATCTTGTGGATACGGAAGTGATGCTGGGGCTTTTGGCCTCCCGCGGGTATGAGATGACAGATGACGAAGCAGAGGCAGAGGCGATCATCATCAATACCTGCTGCTTCATCCATGATGCCAAGGAGGAAAGTATCCAGAATATCCTGGAGATGGCAGAGTATAAAAAGAAAGGCAGCCTGAAAGCGCTCATTGTGACGGGATGCCTGGCTCAGCGTTATCGGCAGGAAATTCTGGATGAGATTCCGGAAGTGGACGCGGTACTTGGGACCACGGCATATGACCAAATCTTGAAATCTCTTGACGCGGCGCTTGGAGGAAAGCCGGAGGTACGGCTTGCGGACCTGCAGGCGCTTCCGCATGTAGAGACGAAGCGCCTGGTCACGACAGGGGGGCATTATGCCTATTTAAAGATTGCGGAAGGCTGCGATAAGCACTGTACCTACTGCATCATTCCCAGGATCCGGGGGAACTTCCGCAGCGTTCCCGTGGAGCGGCTTTTAAAGGAAGCAGAGGAGCTGGCGGAGCAGGGGGTAAAGGAGCTGATTCTGGTGGCCCAGGAGACGACCCTGTATGGAAAGGATATTTACGGGGAAAAGAAGCTGCCGGAGCTTCTGCGCAGATTGTGCAGGATATCGGGACTCCGGTGGATCCGCATCCTGTATTGCTACCCGGAAGAGATTACGGATGAACTGATCCAGGTTATGAAGGAAGAGCCGAAGATCTGCCATTATCTGGATCTGCCTGTTCAGCATGCCAATGATCGAATCCTGAAAAGGATGGGGCGCAGGACCTCCAAGCAGCAGCTGACCGCGATCGTGGAGAAGCTGCGCAGAGAGATTCCGGATATCTGCCTTCGGACTACACTGATCAGCGGATTTCCTGGAGAGACGGAAGACGAACACGAAGAACTGGTAGATTTTGTGGATCAGATGGAATTTGACCGGCTGGGAGTATTCACTTTCTCGCCGGAGGAAGACACTCCGGCGGCAGAGCTGCCGGATCAGATTGAGGAAGAAGTGAAGCTGGAGCGGCAGTCCCAGATCATGGAACTGCAGCAGGAGATTGCATTTGAACATGCCGAGGCCATGGTAGGCCGGGACGTACTGGTCCTGATAGAGGGACGGGTAGCGGATGAAAATGCATACGTAGGGCGGACCTACCGGGATGCCCCTGGTGTGGACGGGATGATTTTTGTGGAAACGGGAGAACTGCTGGTGTCCGGTGATTTTGCGAAGGTCAGAGTGACCGGCGCGTTGGAATATGATTTGATAGGAGGACTTGTGGAATGAATTTGCCAAATAAACTGACGGTATTGAGGATCATCATGGTGCCATTTTTCGTATTCTTTATGCTCACAGATGTGGGAGGAACCGCCAATAAATGGATTGCACTTGTGCTGTTCTGTGTGGCCAGCCTGACGGACCTGCTGGACGGCAAGATTGCCCGGAAGTATAATCTGGTGACAAATTTCGGAAAGTTCATGGATCCGCTGGCGGATAAGCTGCTGGTATGCTCTGCCATGATCTGTATGATCGATTCCGGCCAGCTTACGGCCTGGTTTGTAATTATTATCATCGCCCGGGAATTTATCATCAGTGGATTCCGTCTCGTGGCTTCTGACAACGGAATCGTGATCGCTGCAAGCTACTGGGGAAAGTTTAAGACTGTTTCGCAGATGGCAATGGTGATCCTGCTGATTGCTGATTTTGGCGGTGTATTTGACCTGATCTGTGAGGCCTTGATTTGGATCTCGCTGGCGCTTACCATCATTTCACTGGTGGATTATATAGCAAAGAATAAGCAGGTACTGACCCAGGGGGGAATGTAGGATGCAGGAAAGCGGAGGGCAGGATTCCCTGGAGGAACAGGTAGTATGGCTTTTAAAGAAACAAGATCTTACGATCACAGCGGCTGAATCCTGTACCGGCGGCATGATTGCAGGTACACTGGTCAATGTGGCCGGTGCATCGGATGTGTTCGGCGAGGCCTATGTGACCTATTCGAATGAAGCGAAGCATCGCCTGGTGGGAGTAAATGAGGAAACATTGAAGCAGTTCGGCGCGGTCAGTGAAGAAACTGCATATGAGATGGCGGCAGGCGCGGCCCGGGCGGCAGGTGCGGATGTGGGCTTAAGCTCTACAGGGATTGCAGGACCAGGAGGCGGTACGCCGGAAAAACCGGTGGGACTGGTGTATATCGGCTGCTTTGTCTGCGGGAAAGTGCAGGTCCGGCGGCTGAACCTCCACGGGAGCCGGGAGCAGATCCGGAGGAACACGGTGGAGGCAGTGCTGAAGCTGGCGGCGGAGATGCTGATGGAATGTGAAAAAAGTAGTGTAAAATAGTTTGATCATTAAGGAATCAGGGAGGTTTATAATGAAAAGGGCATTGATCATTGGTGCAGGACCTGCGGGGTTGACAGCCGCGTATGAGTTATTGAGAAAATCGAAGGATATTGAAGTTGTTGTTTTTGAAGAAAGCGATTGTTTCGGAGGTATTTCGAAGACCGTGGAATATAAAGGCAACCGTATGGATATGGGAGGACATCGTTTTTTCTCAAAAAGTCCTGAAGTGAATGAATGGTGGAACAATATGCTACCGATGCAGGGGAAGCCTGCGCTTGATGAGATATTGCTTAACAGAGAGGCAGCAGTTATAAAAGGGGGTGCTGACCCTGAAAATGAAAATCGTGTAATGCTGATAAGGCATCGTGTTTCAAGAATACTATTTGACGCAAAATTTTATGATTATCCTATCTCACTTAAATGGGAAACCTTTAAAAATATGGGGTTTCTTAATACGATGAAAGTAGGCTTCAGCTATCTGGCTGCTCTATTCCATAAACTGCCGGAGGACAACCTTGAAAACTTTTACATTAACCGTTTTGGAAGAAAACTGTACTCCATGTTTTTTGAGTATTATACGCAAAATTTGTGGGGAAGACATCCGAAGGAAATAGACGCATCGTGGGGTGCGCAGAGAGTGAAAGGTTTATCTGTTATTGCGGTTATAAAGGATGTTTTGGGAAAAATATTTAAAAAGGAGAACCGTAAGGTGGAGACTTCTCTTATAGAAGAGTTTAAATATCCAAAACTTGGTCCGGGACAGCTTTGGGATGTGGCAGCAGAAGAAGTAGAGAAGCTTGGAGGTACAATCATCAAGAATGCCCGGGTTGTAAAGTTTCATAAAAATTCTGATAATATAATCACTTCTCTTGTTTATGAGCATGATGGGCAGGAAATAATGATGGAAGGCGATTATTTTATATCGTCCATGCCAATCAAGGAGCTTGTAGGCGGTATGAATGATGTTCCGGCAGAGCCTGCCAGGATTGCCTCAGGTCTCCCTTACAGGGACTATATGACACTCGGAGTTCTGGTTTCTAAATTGAATCTGGTCAATAAAACGCATATAAAAACTGTCGGAAATATTGTGCCTGATTGTTGGATCTATGTACAGGATAGAAATGTAAAACTTGGACGTTTTCAAATTTATAATAACTGGTCCCCTTATATGGTGAAAGACCTCGAACATACTGTGTGGATCGGGCTTGAATATTTTGTCAATGAGGGTGACGATTTTTGGAATATGACGGAAGACGAATTTTCCCAAATAGGAATATCTGAGATGATCAGACTAGGACTGATCGAATCGTCTGACGCAGTATTAGATACTCATATGGAAAAGGTTAAGAAAGCATATCCGGCTTATTTTGATACTTATGATGATATGGGCAGCCTCATAGAATATCTAAATACGATAGAGAATCTTTATTGTGTAGGAAGAAACGGGCAGCATCGTTATAACAATATAGACCATTCCATGATCACGTCATTTGAGACGGTAAAAAATATTCTGTCAGGAAATAAAGATAAGTCGAATATCTGGAATGTAAACGCTGAAGAGGAGTACCATGAGGAAGGTGAAGAAAATCGAAAATACAAAAATAAATGAAAATATTAAACAGATTATGCTGTATCTAATTGTAGGCAGTGGTGCTACTATAGTGGAATGGATTGTTTTTTTTCTCTTCGATCATTATTTGAATATACACTACATGATTGCGACTAGTTTAGCATTTATATTTTCAACGTTTGCAAATTGGGGGTTGGGAAGATTGATTATGTTCAAGTCATCGAAAAATACATGGAAAGAACTTGTACAAATTTATCTTGTGTCAATTGCTGGACTATTGATGAATCTGATCATTATGTGGATTGCCATAACAAAATTAGGATTCAACAATATGTTTTCAAAAATAGCAGCAACTGGAATTGTGTTTTTCTGGAATTTTATTATAAGGAAGTTATTGATCTACAGAGATTAAATTAAATGAAATGATGTAATATGATGAAGCTATTGAATACTTATTTACAGGAGGGCAGATGTGATGAGGGATTATAAAAGTATAGGGAATAACAGAAAATGCCTGAACACTTTGTTTATAGCGGCTGTCATTCTGACATTCCTGAGAATTTTATTGGCTCTAAAGATTCCGCTGTATGGGTTGGGAGCAGCAATACATGATGATTATCTGCTTGTGAATTATGCGGATGATCTACAAAATTCAAATTGGCTGGGGACGGAATATACGAATCTGACGTTGGCAAAGGGAATCTCTTTTTCATTTTTTTTGTATATATGCCGCCTGCTCTTTTTGCCATACCCATTAGGATTGGTTTTATTATGGATATTGGCAGTATTGATCCTGGTAATTGCGGTCAAGGATGTTGTGAAGGACAAAGCAGCTTTATTGCTTATGTATCTGTTTCTTCTTTATTCTCCGGTTACATTTGCTAAAGATTTTTTTCAGCGGATTTATAGAATGGCAGTGATTCCTGCGGCGGTGCTTCTTGTAGCGGCATGTCTGGTCGGTCTGTTTTTTCGGAGAAATGAAAAAATCAGCGTTCAGGTACGATGGGCATTAGGTGCAGGTATCAGTCTGAGCTTTTTTTGGTACATCAGAGAGGATTCTATATGGCTGCTTCCCTTTGTTCTGGGAGCGCTTTTGTGTTCTGTCGTTGGGGGGATCCTGCTGCAGCATGAAAGCAGAAAAAACGCGATTAAGAAAATTTTGGTATATATATTGCCCATTGTCCTTTTGGTTTTAACAAATAATATGATATCATTGCTTAATTATAAGCACTATGGTATTTATACAGTCAGCGACCGGATAGATACCTATTTTTCTAAAATGATGTCTACAATGTTAAAGGTGGAAAATGAGAATTATACCGGGCCGGATGACAAATTATGGATTTCAAGAAGCCAGATAGAAAAGATGGCGGAGGTCTGCCCGACATTAAAAAAATTGGAACCACAGATAGAACAAATATATAACAGCGGATGGTGTAGCCAGGAGAGCGAAATACAAGGAGAAATACAAGGCGACCTTATTTTTTGGGCGCTTAGAGACGCGGTCGCCTGGGCGGGACACTATGAATCGGCTGCGGAGACCGATCAATTTTATAAAGCTATATACGAGGAATTAGAAGAGGCATTAAATGAGGGAAAGCTGGAAAGGCGAAAGGCGATATATCCCTCTTCCATGGGAACAGGAATCGAGTTGAAAGATATTCCGTTTCTGATCGATCGAACGATTGAAAATATGAGTCATATTTTAACATATGAACAATGTGAATCAGCGGCAGAGTCTGGAAACGGTACATGGGATCAGCTAAGGAAGATGGAAGCCGTAACGGATGGGATGCTGATATACCCAGATCAGGTCCGATATAAAGTAAATGGTCTGATACAGCAGGAAAAGTCTACACGTAAGCTGCAGGCATATATAAAAGTGGGAAACCGACTGACGGAAATACCTGTGGGAAGTGAATTTTCTGTAGAATTAGAGGATGTAGCGGATATAGCGGATATAGAATCGGTACAGTTTCAGATTTATCAGGATGGGAAACTGAAAGATACAATGGATCTGGAAACCGGAAAGAACAGATATTGCAGCATACAGGTTAATGATGCCGAACAGCTTGTGGTACCAGATCCATTAAAAGCAAAAAGCAGACCTTTTATTAGAATTGCCAATATATTTGTAAAAGTTTATCAAAAAACATCTATTTTATTGGCAGTATTTTCTTTGATAGGATATTTTGCGATATTTTATGACACGGCTGCAGGCTTCCGTAAAAAGCAGTATGAGTCTCTTCCGGTGTTTTTGATCATGACAGGACTGGGAATTAGTATATTTATATGTATGCTGGGCGTTTCCTGGTTTACAGCGTGGATCACTGCGTATAGGTGGACTGCTTTCCTTTATACCGCCGGTGTTCCTATACTAATTCAGTTGTTTGAAATATTCGGAATATATTTTGGTATTAAAAATGTAATTGGACCGGCAGTGCTTGAACGTAAAAAGTTATGGACAAAACAGCAGTAATCTTTAGTTTCGAGGCTGTAAAATAAACTATTGAAGAATTACGCAAAGGGGTGTCTTGCAATCAGCGGATGCCCTTTTTTTGTAACTGATTTTGGGAGAGTAAATATAAATTTAAGCGTCAGTGCCGTATGCTCTATACATCTATTGACAAGTAGTGCTATATATGATGCTATGCATAAGGGAGGAGATAATTACAGTGCCAAACGTTAAAAAACTAATTGAAAAAAATGAAGCAACAGCCAAATGTAATACGGCCTGAAGACATAGACAAAGTTTTAGCCGCATATGGCTACGTTCCGGCAAGGCAAAAAGAAACCCATTAAAAAAAGCTTATGTTGTGGATGTGCTGAATAGGATATCCTTTTTGTTTTCCCTGAAAAAATGCTAAAATAATAGGACGTGGGGTGGTCATATGATAAACATATGTTCTGCATTGAGCGGCAAAATCAGCCGCAAATAAAGAAAAAGGCTTAAAAAAAATATTTTGAAAAATCGAAAAAGGCAGTATTGTCGTATCATAGGAAATATGTTATATTGTCGATATGGAGTAATCGTGATACAAGGTGGTAAACCTCCCTAAACTTGAAAAAGAGGGGAGGTGGTGTGGATGGAAATGTTTACGTTTCAAGATTTAATGCTATTTGCGACATTTTTAATTGCACTGCTTGCCTACATAGATAGAAAGAACAAGCGAAAATAAATAAGCCTACCTTGTAATCTTGCCGGATGCAGGTAGGCTTATATAGCTATTCTGGGAGGTCAACCACTTTGTGGGCGGTTACTCCTTCTATGTTTTTAATATAACATATCTGGCAGCAGGATTCAAGAAAATTCTTCGCGCTTTTTATAAGGATATATAGTTGTAATAATTTATAAATGATGCACTTATGATATAACGATTGTCAAGAGGAGCACAGCTTGACAATAACCCGAAAGGGAGAAAGGAGAACAGATGGAAGATATGCCAGTATTCAAAAGTTTTTTAAGGGAACAGTTAGAGAACCAGAAGGAACTGGAAAAAGCAATCAAAGAAAAGGATTTTGAAAAAGCCGAAGAACTGGTTGCAAAAATGATTGACCGGACACAGAAAGGAATTGAAGATTAACGGTCGGAACATCAAGGGAGGGGCGGAGCTTCCTTCTCCTTTCCAAGACAAGGATAGGATAACAGGAAAGTTATTATAAATCAAGAATTTAGGAGGTTAAAAAGATAAGGAAGTTGTTTAAAATTGTTAGAAATATCTATGTGTAGCGTACAAGTAGCATACAAGTGATAGATAAATCCTTGTAAAATCGTTACTTACCGTTTTACCGTTGCTGTAGAGGAAGCGGCGAAGGCTGGGATGTTCTAAGAAATCCAGTATTTACAAAGATTGTTCAAAGTGAAAGATTGTGTAAAATGGTGTTAGATGATATCTGTGCATATTTCAACTAAATTCGTAACACACAAATAAATATTTTTGTAACGCATTTTTTGTGTGCTACTTGTGTGCTACGTGGCAAAATTTAAGGCTACCGCCGACAATCCACATCAGCGATAGCCTTTGATTTTACATTACTTCTTAGAACTTGCCAGCCTTCGCC
>Ga0137307_102566_pt1 | contig 12301 bp, 15 predicted proteins | sample NAcewD2O_March_2_FD_97180 | JGI IMG/M metagenome (GOLD analysis project Ga0137307, IMG submission 97180) | Mouse cecal microbial communities from Vienna, Austria - N-Acetylglucosamine amended D2O_March | ecosystem: Host-associated > Mammals > Digestive system > Large intestine > Cecum | place...
GGGTGGAGATATGGAATTTATTTCCAGTTCAGAGGATTGCTGTTGCTTAGAAGTACAGGCCTATTTACGAAAAAAAAGCAAAAAATAATATGTCATTAGGAGGAAGGAATGATTCTCCAAGGGAAGGTTCGCAGAAAAGGTTGACAAAACAACAAATTTGATGTATTCTGATAATAGAAAACGAGAAGGGAACAAAAGAAAAATGAAGCGTACATTTATTGAAGTGCCAATATTCACTAAGAAATGGAAAGAATTAGGACTGACAGACGAGAATTTAAGAGACTTACAGAATATATTGTTAGAAAATCCAAAAACCGGAGATGCTATTCAAGGGACTGGTGGATTAAGAAAGATTCGTATACCGCTAGACCAGCATGGGAAACGAGGAGGCGGAAGGTTATATATGTGGATATTGAGTTAAAAGAAACTATTTACTTCATAAATGTTTACGCAAAGAATGAAAAAGATGATCTGACGGAAGAAGAAAAGAAAGCGTTTAAAGCAGTAGTCAAAATCTTAAAGGAGGAATAAAGACATGAGTAAATTTTTTGATGATACAATGCAAGGATTATTACAGGCTATTGAAATTGAAAAAGAGAATATTCCTCTTACAGAGCGTAACGGAATGCCAGCACCAACTTTTTATGTGTCTAGTGATGATAAAGAGCTAGTTGACAGATTAGTTGAAATACGTAAACAAGAGAATATTTCGCAATTAGAGCTTGCAAAGATGACAGGGAATACACAACAAGCCATATCACGGTTAGAAAAAAAGAATCATAGTCCATCTTTACAAACGTTTTGCAACATACTTGACGCATTAGGCTATGGGCTTATGATTGAAAAGAAAGCTACTATATAAAAGTTTGCAGTTTTTGGCTGTCACTATTTGAAGTGATGGCTTTTCTTTATCCTATATATTGAACTATATGAGCGTTATTTAAGAGTATTTGGGGTTGTATGATTTTTGCGTAGCAAAACTTTAAATATCGCCCCGAATCGTTACTATGAGCGGACAGCCGGATTGTGAAAGCTTTTTCTAAGCCGACGTGTCATCTTCCGCATCATCTTTGGAGCCGGAGGTATCTCTTGTAACGCGGTATACTAAGGTGTAAGCGTACAGAAGCACCGGAAGTATAATCGTACAGGCAATGGAGGCCTTCAGAAGTCCCTGAGTGGCCGAATGATCCATTAATGCAAAAATCAGAGTACAGGCATACATTGCAAATAAAAGTATTGCACCAAGAAGTGCTAAAAGACGTTTCGCTTTCATGCAGAAGCCTCCTTTCATGAATTAAGATGAATCTATTATATAGATATTGCGGCTGCCTGTCATTAAATACTATCAGGCATTCTTATGGTTGGTGAAACAGCCTGCCATCAGACTTTCAAGGGAAGAAATAGCCGCCGCTACTGCGGACGGTGGCGAATGACCCTTGGAGGGTATAGCTTAAACTGTAGGGAACAGAACCGCTTGTATAGCGTTCTCTCTGCCTATAATATACCACATCTATGAGGATAATCCAAGAGCCTTTCCATTTGGCTTTTTCTCAGGGTACTATTCAGTTACTATGAGTGAAAAATGGTTGACTTATTCTGTATATCCTCATATAATATATTTAACAAGAGAACCGAAAGCTGGATGTGGCCAGCCGCCGGAGAATAGTTAACTACGTGAAGTAGCGCCTTATCTTACCAGGACGAGGGCGCTGCTTTTGCGTGTTGCATATATAACAAGAGTAATTACAGCGCAAAGCATAATTACAAACTGAATCAGATCGGAGTATAACATTTTTCATGAGAAATTTTCAAAATAGGACTTTGAAAATATAGAAAAGTGTTTTATAATAAATCGTGCGTGGTGTTTACCATACACTTAAAAGATTGAGAATGAATACGAAGGAGATTTTGAATATGAGTCGTACATTATTAGAGCAGTGGAGAGATATGGCTTATGATGAAAAGGCGGACAGAGGACAGCTTCAGAAATTGTGGGCAAGTTATTTTCAGATTGAGAAGGAGATCTACGAGCAGCTTCTTTCCAATCCAGACGAAGAGGTAAAGGGAACCGTAAAAGAGCTTGCCGAGAAATATGGACAGGATGTTCTGACCATGGTTGGCTTCCTGGATGGGATTGATGAGAGCTTAAAGGAAGCGAATCCCATTGAGACAATGGATGAGGACACGGTTGTAAGCCTTGCATTTGACAAGGAGAAGCTCTACAAGAATATGGTTATGGCAAAGGCGGACTGGCTCTACGAGCTGCCCCAGTGGAAAGAGATCTATTCAGAGGAGGAGCTTAAGAGACTTTATAAGGAGCAGAAGGAATCAACGACAATCCGCAAGGGGAAGAAGATCGGGCGGAACGATCCTTGTCCGTGCGGTTCGGGCAAGAAGTATAAGAAGTGCTGTGGAAAATAATCACACTGTCCGGTATTCTTTGTCTGGCATATTATGGGTTGATCTGTGCACTTCTTAAGAAATGGGATTCCACATTTTCCAGGTTCTGGCCTGTTGCAGGAGCCGTTTTCCTGTTGCTTGGATACTGGAAACCCAGGGCGGTGGTACCGTTTCTGGCCGTGGCCGGTATTCTTTTTTTCCTTGTGGAATGCAGGATTCTCGCAGGCATGGTCCCATGCCGTGAAAAGAATATTCCTTATCTGGTAGTCCTTGGCGCCCAGGTGAAGGGAACCAGGCTTAGCGGGTCTCTTTACCGGAGGATTGAGAAGGCGGGGCAGTATCTTGCAGATAATCCGGAGACAGTAGTCATCGTATCCGGCGGACAGGGAAAGGGTGAGGATATTACAGAGGCACTGGCAATGAAGCGGTATCTGACAGACCGCGGGATTTCCCCCAGGCGTATTTTTATGGAGGAAAAATCCACAACGACCCGGGAAAACCTGCAGCTTTCCGCAGAATATATTCCGGATCTTGGCCAGCCGGTAGGGATTGTGACAAATAACTTCCATATGTACCGGGCATGCTGTTACGCAAAAAAGCTGGGCTACCAGAGCCCGAAGCCGGTTCCGGCAGGCTGCAGTGCAGCCCTGTTTGTCAACTATATGGTACGGGAATTTTTTGCATTTATAAAGATGCTGAACTGTTATTGAAAAATGAAGAGTTGCAGTTGACAAAGAGAAAGACAGTGATATAATAGTATCGTATATAAAAACGCGCTGACGAGACGAGTAAGTTGGGAAAGAGATCAAAGAGAGAGAAGCCGCGGCTGAAAGCTTCTTATCCCGGAACCTTCTGAAGACTACCTCTGAGCGGCTGTAAAGCAGTCCGGTGATTCCGTTATCATCATAAGAAGTGGTTCTGATCACAGATCAGTTCAAGCGGGGTGGAACCGCGAGTTATTTCAGGAAACTCGTCCCTTGCAGCATGAAGTTGCTGCAGGGGATTTTTAATGTGCACATCTGACAGAGAGCATTTTTCAAACATGCACCAGGCACATTCTTCATTTTTCATCAAACCATTTATTTATCAGTGAAGGAGAAGCGATGAAGTCGATACAGGATTGTTATAAGCTGAATAATGGAGTAGAGATTCCATGTATTGGATTTGGAACCTACAAAGTAACAGATGCAGGCGGTGCAGAGATGATCAGGGAGGCAGTGAAGTGTGGCTACCGCTATTTTGACACAGCAGCATTTTATAAAAACGAAGAGGAACTTGGCAGAGCACTTGCCTTATCGGGGATTCCAAGGCATGAGATTTTTCTTTCATCCAAGGTCTGGAAGACTGATATGGGGGCAGAGGGAACCAGGCGTTCCTTTGAGGAATCCCTTAGGAAGCTTCATACAGACTACCTTGATTTGTTCCTGATACACTGGCCGCGGCCAGATTTAGAGAATAAAAACTGGCGCGGGCTTCTTGCAGAGACCTGGAAGGCTATGGAAGATCTGTACCTGGCAGGTAAGATCAGGGCAATTGGAGTCAGTAATTTTCTGCCCCATCACCTGGATGTCCTGTCTGAGATATCAAAGATCTGTCCGGCTGCGGACCAGCTTGAATTTCATCCCGGGTATACCCAGGAAGCGGCTGCAGCGTATTGCAGGGAGAAAGGGATTCTTGTGCAGGCATGGAGCCCGCTGGGGAGGAGCAGGGTACTTGCCCATCCGCTTATTCAGGAGCTTTCCGGAAAATATAAGGTGTCGCCGGCACAGCTCTGTATCCGTTATGCCCTGCAGCGGGGAGTGCTTCCTCTTCCGAAGGCGTCTGAAGCCAGGAGGATGAGAGAAAATCAGGATGTATTTGCATTTGAGATTGAGAGGGAGGATATGCACCGGATTACATCCATGCCGCCGTCAGGCTGGTCGGGGGAGCACCCGGATTTTGAGAAGGCATGTACACGTCAAAATACCTTTTGACGCTTACATCACATTATTGCTTTGAATTGAGGTGAGGATAAATGAGTGAAATTAAAAAATACACACACAAGGTACAATACTATGAGACAGACCAGATGGGAATTGTGCATCATTCAAATTATATCCGCTGGTTTGAAGAAGCAAGAACAGATTTTATGGAGCAGATGGGGCTTGGCTATGAACAGATGGAGGAGCGGGGGATCTTAAGCCCGGTGCTCTCTGTGGAGGCTGATTATCTGAGGATGGTGCATTTCGGAGAGATTGTGACCATAGAGACCTATATTAAAGAATATAATGGCATTAAGCTTACGGTAGGATATGAGATTTTCAGTGACAGGACAGATATGGTTCACTGCAGGGGAACATCGAAGCACTGCTTCATCAACCGGGACGGAAGACCATTGTCTTTGAAGCAGGCATGTATTGAATTTCATAATATGTTCAATAAAGGATTAGAGGATCATAAAAGGCACAAAGTGTAAAATATTGTAACTGTTCAGCAGGCCTGTGCATTTTTGCACGTAATTGCGGGGGTACTGAAAGTTGCAAAATATTTAGAAAGAAAGAGGGAGAAAAGATGAAGATTACATTGAAAGACGGCTCTGTAAAGGAGTATGAAAGCAGTATGGCAGTCATTGATATTGCCAGGAATCTGAGTGAGGGACTTGCCCGTGTGGCCACGATTGCCCGTGTGAACGGAGAGCTTGTGGATTTGAGAACAGTCATTGGCAGCGACAGCGAGGTGGAGATCCTGACCTTTGACAGTGAGGACGGAAAGGGTGCGTTCTTCCATACCACGTCCCATATTATGGCCCAGGCGGTGAAGAGGCTCTATCCAGAGACAAAGCTTGCCATCGGACCGTCCATTGAACATGGATTTTATTATGACCTGGACAGGGAGACGCCGTTTGTGGCAGAGGATTTGGAGAAGATTGAGGCAGAGATGAAAAAAATCGTAAAAGAAAATCTGCCTATAGAAAGATTTACCAAATCAAGAGAGGATGCGATTGCATATTTTAAAGAGAAGGATGAACCATATAAGGTAGAACTTATCGAAGATCTGCCGGAGGATGAGGAAATCAGCTTTTACAGCCAGGGCGAGTTTACAGATCTCTGTGCAGGCCCCCATCTTATGACAACAAAGCCGGTGAAAGCATTTAAGCTGACAAGCCTTGCCGGTGCATACTGGCGGGGAAGCGAGAAGAATAAGATGCTTACAAGAATCTACGGAGTAGCATACCCGAAGAAGGCAGAGCTTGATGAGTATCTCCGCAGGATGGAGGAGGCCCGTAAGCGTGACCACAGGAAATTAGGAAAAGAGCTGGGACTTTTCATGATGTGTGAGGAGGGACCAGGATTCCCCTTCTTCCTGCCAAAGGGAATGGTTCTTAAGAATACGCTCCTTGACTACTGGAGAGAGCTGCATAAGAAAAACGGCTATGTGGAGATTGCCACACCAATTATCTTAAGCAGGCATCTGTGGGAGAATTCCGGACACTGGGATCACTATAAGGATAATATGTATACAACGAAGATTGACGATGAAGATTTTGCGGTTAAGCCCATGAACTGTCCGGGAGGTATGCTTGTGTATAAGTCCGAGCCACGTTCCTACAAGGATCTTCCCTTCCGTGCAGGAGAGCTTGGGCTAGTACACCGCCATGAGAAGTCAGGACAGCTTCACGGTCTTATGCGTGTGCGCTGCTTCACACAGGATGATGCCCATATCTTCATGATGCCGGATCAGATCCGTGACGAGATCAAAGGAGTTGCAAGACTGATTGACGAAGTATATAGTCTGTTTGGCTTCAAATATCATGTAGAGCTTTCCACCAGGCCGGAGGACAGCATGGGCAGTGATGAGGACTGGGAACTGGCAACAGACGGCCTGCGGGGTGCGCTTGACGACCTGGGGCTTGACTATGTGGTAAATGAAGGAGACGGCGCATTTTACGGACCGAAGATTGACTTCCATCTGGAGGATTCCATTGGAAGAACATGGCAGTGCGGGACAATCCAGCTTGATATGCAGATGCCCCAGAGATTTGACCTGGAATATACGGGGGCAGATGGAGAGAAACATCGTCCAATCATGATTCACCGGGTTGCGTTTGGGTCCATTGAACGTTTTATCGGTATCTTGATTGAGCATTTTGCGGGCGCATTTCCCACATGGCTGTCTCCGGTGCAGGTAAAAGTACTTCCGATTTCAGATAAATATATGGAGTATGGACAGAAGGTACGTGCGGCTCTCGAAGAGGCGGGAGGCCGTGCCGAGATTGACATAAGGGCAGAGAAAATCGGCTATAAGATCCGGGAGGCACAGATGAATAAGATCCCGTACATGCTCGTTGTGGGGGCAAAGGAAGAGGAGGCTGGAGTGGTCTCTGTAAGAAGCCGCTTTGCCGGAGACGAAGGACAGAAGGGACTGGATGAATTCATCTGTGCAGTTCAGGAAGAGATTCGTACAAAGACACTCCGTGAGATGACAAAAGAGGATTAGCTATCCGCTGCAGCTTACGTTTTGGGAGACCGTGAATCGAAGCGGCAGTTATACCGTTTAAAATCAAAAGAATCCGGGCATACTAAACTCGTTATTAAGAAAAGTACTTGCGGAAGTATGTTGTGACTGTTCCAAGAGTATGTGACAAGTAAGAGGAGGTAAGAGTATGCCAGAATTAAGATGTACCGTGCAGACATGCAGGCATAACAGGGATTACTATTGTGACCTGGATAAGATTGAGGTGGGCGGAAGCCGTGCAAAGCATGCGCAGGAGACCTGCTGCGACAGCTTTCAGGAGCGTAAAGACGGTAATTCCTACAGCAATTCCATGAAAAACGCAACTGCTACGAGTGCTATTGACTGCAAGGCAACAGACTGCGTTTACAATGAACAGTGCCACTGCCACGCCGGAAAGATCAGTGTGGAGGGCGGCAGCGCCTGCCAGTGCGAGCAGACAGAATGTGCAACATTCAAATGTGGCTGCGCATAATCAGCCAGTATGGGGACGGGGCATTTTTAAAAATGCCCCGTCCCCAACTATACATTACTTTTCCACAACCGGAATCACCGTACGGTCCTTTGCATCCAGGTTATTGATATACTTTCTCGTCTCCTTCACAATGACATTAGACAAGAGCAGCACTGCCACCAGATTTGGAATTGCCATCAGTGCATTTAGTATATCCGCAATAGTCCATACCACATTCAGCTTGATAATCGGTGCAATCACTGCCACGGCTATGTACAGCGCCCGGTAAGGCACAAGTCCACGCCTCCCGGCGAAGTACTCCACACACCGTTCTCCATAATATGCCCAGCCAAGAATCGTAGAATATGCAAAGGTAATGATTCCAAGAGTAAGGACAATCGGCCCAAATACAGGAATCTGTCCGAATGCAAGTGTAGAAAGCATTCCACCGTCTTCGATATGCTCTGCATTAATGTTGGGATTTTTCATGATTGTCGTCACTAGAACAAGCCCTGTCATCAGACAGACTACTACTGTATCCCAAAAGGTTCCGGTAGAGGACACAAGCGCCTGGCGCACCGGGTTTTTCGTCTGCGCCGCTGCTGCAGCGATAGGTGCGGAACCCATACCGGATTCATTGGAAAAAAGTCCTCTGGCAACTCCATACTGGATCGCGAAACGGATCCCGGAGCCTACAAGTCCGCCTGCAGCCGCTCCCGGCGTAAAAGCAAGCCTGCAGATCGTCGCAATAGCCGGAATAATATAGTCATAATTGATACATAAGATGATGATACATCCCAGCACATAAAATAATGCCATAAAGGGAACCAGCCTCTCGCAAACTCCTGCAATCGACTTAATTCCCCCGAAGATTACAATTGCTGTCAGAACACCTACAGCCAGCCCTGCAATCCAGTTGGGAATTCCGAAATTACTATTAGCAATATTCGCGATGGCGTTCACCTGTGTCGCACAGCCAATCCCAAAGGACGCAAATGCTGCGAAAAAGGCAAAAATTATGGCAAGCCATTTCATATTCAATCCGCGTTCAAGGGCATACATAGCACCTCCCTGCATACGTCCGTCCCTCGTCTTCACTCTGTATTTTACTGCAATCAGTGACTCCGAATACTTTGTTGCAATTCCAAACACACCGGTAAGCCAGCACCACAGAACTGCCCCCGGACCGCCCATTGCAATCGCGGTTCCCACGCCAACAATATTTCCTGTCCCGATCGTCGCTGCAAGCGCTGTTGCAAGTGCACCAAACTGTGAAACCTCACCTTCTCCGTCCGTATCCTTCGTTACTGAAAGCTTAATTCCCTTTGCAACCGTCTGCCTTTGGATAAATCCCGTACGTATGGTCATAAAAAGATGAGTGCCAAATAACAGCGCGATCATCCACCAGCCCCATACCCAGTTGTCAAGTTTATTAAGCATATCTACTATCTGATCCATAAATTACTCCTTTCTTCTGCCTGCTTTATAGTGTATTTTCAAAAGCATGGGGATATTATATACTATTAGAAAGAAAATAGCAAGAATTGTTACAAAATAGACATCCATATATTTACAGTTTCATCTTAAAATTCTTCAAAATGACATTAAAGATGTATAAATCTCTGTTACTTTTTATTTGATTTACCCCGATTATTCCTTCTGATATCCGCATCTTCTTTTTTGTTTTATATGATTTATTCATAAATACTCCCTTTATATCAGAAAATCCTATAGTGTTGACTTGTAATAATGAAATCTGATGGTCTGAAGAACAAACCTATAGGCTATCGGATTGTTTTCTTCAATTTTCTGACAATTCCTTTTCGGTTGACGCACATTTCAAGAACGATTATAATAGGAGATACGCAGTAACACTACGGCATCCAGTCCGTTACGCGAATCAGACAGCTTAAGAGAGGTTGAAATATTTTATATGAATGAAGAAGAAATTCTGACAGATACAGAATCAAAAAAAGAAACAGATGCAGAATCCGGTTCCACGGAACAGGCCTATTACAATGAACATCCGGTCTTCGGGAAAAAAGGGCCTTCCAAACTAAGGCAGCAGTTCAGCCGCGGCATGACCTATTTTCTTGTGGTGGCAGCAAGTATCCTGTTTTATTTTTCACTGCTGCGCCTTTCCGATCTCTCTGACGGAGTTCTAAAAGTGTTCGGCGTGCTCAAGCCGGTTGTATATGGCTGTGTCATTGCCTACCTTCTGAATCCGATTGTGAATAAAGTGGATCTGTATTTTGTCCCGTTTTTGGAAAAGCATATGCCGGACAGAAAAAAGGCGCGCCATCTGTCCCGGGGAACCGGTATACTCCTGGCACTGATCCTTTTAATTCTAGTTGTAACCGTATTAATTAACCTTCTGATTCCGGAGCTCTACACAAGTATCAGGAACCTGGTATTCACCCTTCCCAGGCAGCTTGGGGATGTGGTGAACAATCTGAATGAAGCAAAATTCGACGACTCCACCACAGGAACAATCATCAAGACCGCCCTGGAGGAAGGAACGGATATGTTCATGAAGTGGATGCGGACTGACCTTTTGAATATGACGAATGAGATTATGTCAAACCTGACAGAAGGCGTGTTCAGTGTAGTAAGCGAGATCTTTAATATAATTATCGGAATTATTATTTCCATCTACATATTGTTCAGCAAAGAGCTTTTTGTACGTCAGAGCAAAAAAGGAATCTATGCTGTTTTTAGCACGGATCATGCAAATATGATCCTGCATCTTACAACAAAGAGCAACGAGATTTTCGGCGGTTTTATTATTGGCAAGGTCATTGATTCCGCAATCATCGGTATACTTTGCTTCTTTGGCCTTTCTATCCTGAATATGCCATATGTAATGCTTGTAAGCGTGATTGTAGGAGTCACAAATGTCATTCCGTTTTTCGGTCCCTATATCGGCGCCGTGCCGAGTACGATTCTGATCCTGCTGAATGACCCTGTAAAGGGCTTGTACTTTATTATCTTCATCCTGCTTCTGCAGCAGTTTGACGGCAATATACTCGGTCCAAAGATCCTCGGGAATTCTACGGGGCTTTCTGCCTTCTGGGTCATTGTGTCAATCCTTCTTGGCGGAGGATTATTCGGCTTCGTAGGAATGGTAATGGGCGTACCGGCCTTTGCGGTCTTCTATTATATTGTTGACATGATTCTTGATAACCGTCTAAGACAGAAAAATCTGCCGACAGACACCACTTGCTACAGTAAAAAAAGCTATGTAGATGCAGAAGGAAATTTCAAAAACCCCGTAAGGCGGGATGATAATATGATGTAAGCGAAAAGAGGAGTAGATTATGCCAATACGAGTACAGAACGCACTTCCTGTAAAGGAAATACTGGAAAAAGAAAATATATTTGTCATGGACGAGCACCGGGCGACCCATCAGGACATTCGTCCCATTAAAATCGGGTTATTGAATCTGATGCCCTTAAAGGAGGACACAGAGCTTCAGATTCTCCGCTCACTTTCCAATACCCCCCTGCAGGTAGACGTGTCCTTTATTACAGTATCCAGCCATGAATCAAAAAACACGCCTACCAGCCATCTCAACCAGTTTTACCAGAAATTCTGTGAAATCAGCAACCAGCGGTTTGACGGATTCATCATTACAGGCGCTCCGGTAGAGCAGATGCCTTTTGAAGAAGTAGATTACTGGAATGAGCTAAAAGAGATCATGGCATGGAGCAGGACAAATGTTACATCTACGCTTCACCTGTGCTGGGGAGCGCAGGCAGGGCTTTACTATCACTATGGAATCAATAAGGTTCAGCTGGATCATAAGATGTTCGGTGTTTTCCGGCACAGGGTTCTGAACCGGAAGATACCTCTTGTAAGGGGATTTGATGATGTTTTCCTGGCTCCGCATTCCAGGCACACAGAGGTTCCGATGGAAAAGATTCTTGCCGAAAAGAGGCTGACTGTCCTGGCGGAATCCGAACAGGCAGGTCTTTTCCTCGCCATGGCACAAGACGGCAGACAGATTTTTGTCATGGGACACCCTGAATATGACAGGATTACACTGGATGGTGAATATAAGAGAGATCTTGCAAAGGGGCTTCCTATTGATATACCAAAGAATTACTACGAAGATGATAATCCCGAAAATAAACCACTGCTTACCTGGCGCGCCCATGCCAATAATCTCTACACAAACTGGCTTAATTACTATGTGTACCAGGTGACGCCTTATGATCTTTATGGGACGCCGTTTTAACGCAGTTTTCGGGAAAGAACTGCCGCTTATGCCGAACGGAGCCGACCTGTTGAGGGAAACGGTCAATAGGAGGGCGATGTCCATACTCGGCGGTAAGGAATCCAATAACACCTTGACAACTGCATAGCCAAAAAGGAGAATGGTATTATTGACGATTTTGCACAAATACTATATACTAAAAGCGTAAGCAAAAGATGATAGGAAGAGAGACGTGTGTAAATGAGTCGATACGCAAAAGTACGTGCGAACATATTATCCGGTAAATCCGATAAGAATATCTCCGAAGAAGATATGAAGTTTTTTCTTTCAAAAATCGGTGCGGAGCATAGAAGGACAACGGGTTCTCATTCTCAATACTCTATTGACGATATCCCGGAATTGATAAATATTCAGCCTAAAAACGGGAAGATTAAACCGTATCAAGTGAAAGAGGTTAGGAATATTGTTAATAAGTACAAACTTGGCGAAGGGGGTATTTCTGATGGCATACAATAAAATGTTCTATTGGAGTGAAGATGATAACGCTTTCATTACAAATGTTCCATCTTTGCCGGGGTGCATGGCGGACGGAGCCACGATTGGTGAATCTTTACAAAATGCCGATATTGCGATTGAGCAATGGATGAGTTTTGCGAAAGAACTCGGAAGGGAAATTCCGCCAGAGGATTATTGCGAGATAGAATCTACAGAGCCTACTTCTATTGACATTGCGTCTTAC
>Ga0137307_102567_pt1 | contig 12300 bp, 9 predicted proteins | sample NAcewD2O_March_2_FD_97180 | JGI IMG/M metagenome (GOLD analysis project Ga0137307, IMG submission 97180) | Mouse cecal microbial communities from Vienna, Austria - N-Acetylglucosamine amended D2O_March | ecosystem: Host-associated > Mammals > Digestive system > Large intestine > Cecum | place...
CCCTTTGAGACGAACCGGCAGGATTATGAAAAGACAGTTAAAAAGCTGAGCCCGAGACAGACTGTTGATATTACTTTTATGTTCACTCAGCGTGAGAATATGGAGACGAAGAGACAGACCCTCCAATTTGTAGTAATGATCGGCGGAAAGGAATTCAAGACGCAGAAGGTCTATGCAAAGACAACAGGGGATACGGATGTCGGGGAACCCGGGGATGACGGCGGAGATGACATCCCGGATGACGGTGGATTTACAAATGGGGATGTGTCTTCTGATGATGGAGAAGGTTCGGAATCATCCTCAGTTCCACGCGTCATTGTTACCGGGTTTGCGACGAATCCGCCAGAGGTACAGGCAGGAAAGGATTTTACACTGATTGTACATCTGCAGAACACTTCAAAGACAACTGCGGTGAAAAATATGCTGTTTGAGATGAATGCTCCCACAGAAGGTGACGATGAACAGACAGCGTCTCCGGCATTTCTTCCGTCATCAGGTTCCAGTACAGTATATCTGGACGGAATCGGTGCAGGCGGCAGTGCAGATATAGCCATGAAGCTGAATGCAAAGTCTGATCTGATGCAGAAGCCATATAGCATTGAACTTTCCATGCGGTATGAGGATGCCGGCGGTACAGGTGTTGAGACATCTTCGAATCTGACTATTCCGGTAAAGCAGAAACCCCGGTTTGAATTCAGCACCTTTGAGGTGAATCCCACGAGCATTTCTGTTGGGGATGAGGCGAATGTGATGTTTAGCCTGTATAATCTCGGAAGAACAAAGCTGTATAATGTCAAAGCAAAATTTGCAGGCCCTCATATTGATTCTGAAGAAGTATTTGTGGGAAATGTGGACTCTGGTGCCACAGCATCCATTGATACAATGCTGACAGGGATAGAGGTATCAGAAGGGCCGGAGACAGTGACAATGACTCTGAGCTATGAGGATGAGACGGGCAAAGTCTCTGAAAAGAAGGAAGAGCTGGAGCTTGAGGTTGCAGAGATGATGGAAGGCGATATGATGATGGGCGATATGGGAGAAGAGATTGTTGAGTCAAAGTCAAAGCTTCCTCTGATCATCGGACTGATTGTTGTGATCGTAGTAATCGCCGCAGTTGTCATTATAGTTAAGAGAAATAAAAAGAGAAGAATGAAGAACGAGGAGGAGGCGCTGTTAGATGAGTTGGATGGACCTTCTGAGGATGAGTGGGAGTAACTTAAAAAGACGAAAATTACGTACCTTTCTGACGGTTCTCGGAGTGGTCATTGGAACAACCTCGATTGTAGTCATGATTTCCCTGGGGCTCGGCATGCAGGAGTCTCTCTACCGGGAGGTAGAGCAATCCGGCGGCCTTACGAGTATTAAAGTGACAGGTGAGGAAGCCGGGGGCGGCATGTACAGCAGTGTAAGCTTTGGATCAGATGAAGACATGGAAGCATCGGAAAAGTATATTGACGATGAGACGGTAGCGGAGTTTGGAACCCTGGAGCATGTGGTGTCCTCTTATCCGGTATATGAGACATCCGTGATTTTCTTAAAAGGGAAATATGAGGGCTATGGCTCGATCAAGGCCATGCCGCATCAGGGACTGGCAGAGCAGAATATCCCTCTTGCAGAGGGCGGAAGGCTTCCCCAGGAGGGGGGAACCCTTGAACTCGTATTTGGAAATACGGTTATTACAGATTTTCAGGAAAAAGGGGGAGGCGGAGCCTACTGGGAGACGGGTATTCTCCCGGATATTGACCTTGCAAAGGACTCCCTGTTCCTTATTCTGGACCAGGATGGATACTATAATATGCAGTCAGGGAGCGCTGATATGGGCGGCGACATGGGTGACATGGGTGAAGGCGGCGAAGTCCAGACTGTAAAGAATGTCAAGAAGCATGTAGTAAAAGCATGCGGCGTGGTGGAAGGCGGACCCGATGATTATAATATGCATTCCATGTACGTTTACTGTGATCTTGATGTGCTTGTAAAGCAGCTCAAAAAGGAATTCGCAGGAAGGGTGATTCCGGGACAGCCAACAACAAATTCCGGAAAGCCGTATAAGGATTTTTATTATTCTTCCGCACAGGTTAAGGTAGATGACATTGATAATGTAAATGCCGTTTCGGATAGCATCAGGCAGCTCGGATACGGTGTGGAGACGAATATAGAGTATTTGCAGAGCATGCAGAAAGAGCTTGCCATGATCGAGGCAGTACTGGGAGGAATCGGGGCGATTTCACTGTTTGTAGCAGCGATCGGAATTGCAAATACCATGATGATGTCCATTTATGAACGGACGAAGGAGATTGGCGTGATCAAGGTTTTGGGATGCAGCCTTAAGAATATCAAACAGATGTTTCTTATGGAGGCGGCTTCCATCGGTCTGATCGGGGGAGTTGTGGGGAATATTCTGAGCTTTATTCTTTCGGCTATTATTAATTATCTAACTGCCGGAGGCGCCGTGATGGGATTTGAGGGAAATATTTCTTATATTCCTTTGTGGCTTGTGCTTGTTTCAATGGGATTCGCCATGCTGGTAGGCATTATGGCGGGATATTTCCCGGCGAAGAGGGCTATGAAGCTAAGCCCGCTTGCCGCGATACGAAGTGAATAGACAAAGGATCAGATGACCTATTCTTCGATGATATGGATTTCCAGGTAATCGAAGTCAATGGAATCTACAAAGTTATCCTGATAAAAGCGGGCTTTGTCGTGCCGCTTGAATTCCTCAATTGTGGAATCCAGCCAGATGGGTTTGCTTAAATCAAATTCATAGCAGACTGCATCTAAGGCATGGAAGATTTTATGAGTGCGCGTATCCGTTGTATCATCGCAGATGACGGTATCGCGCACTAAATGGTTATCTTTGATTTCTTTTCCCCATAAACGAAACATGATGAGCAGCTCCTTTTTGTGTTGAAGAGTATATATAGTTACTATTAAAATGCATTATACAGAAAAAGTGATGGTTCGTCAATTGGAGTTATGAGTCAGCCAGGCTCCCTGGCAGTTATATGGAGGGTATGAATGATACGGAAATGGACAAGAAAGGGGAATGGGGGAAGTTGTTCAGCCACAGAATGCGGACCGGACGGCATCCGGGAGAGCAGCCGTGTGGAGAATGTGAAGAGGTGTATGCCAGATCCGGAGACGGGGCTTTCAGAAGAGGAGATTCGGGAGCGCATCGAGGCCGGATGGACGAATGAAGCAGTGGAGCCGCCTTCACGGACAACGAAAGAGATTATATATGAGAATGTATTTACTTATTTTAACTTGATCTTTGTGGTGCTGGCATTGCTTTTATGTCTGGTGGGGTCATTTAGGAACCTTACATTTTTGCCAGTGATTGTGATTAACACATTGATCGGTATTATTCAGGAAATCAGATCGAAGAAAGTTCTTGATGAACTGAATATGCTGAACGTCCTGTCTGCCGTGGCAGTCCGCAGCGGGGAGCTTGTCCAGGTATCAACAGAAAGCCTGGTTATTGATGATATTGTCATTTTTAAAGCAGGGAATCAGATCAGCGCGGATGCAGTTGTAGTAGATGGCGAGGTGAAGGTTAACGAGTCGCTGCTTACAGGGGAGCCAGATGAGATCACGAAAGGGAAAGATGCACAACTGATGTCTGGAAGTTTTGTTGTATCAGGGGAATGCCGTGCGAGACTTACGGAGGTAGGCAGGGATTCCTACATCTCCAAACTGACCCTGGAGGCAAAGGCCATGCAGAAGGGGGAGCAGTCGGAGATGATACGGTCTCTTGACAGGCTGGTAAAGATTGTGGGAATTGTACTGATTCCGATAGGAATTCTGCTGTTTGTCCAGGGATATTTTTTCAACCATGAGGGATTTAGAAACAGTGTTACCTCTATGGTCGCGGCAGTGATCGGGATGATTCCAGAGGGGCTGTATCTGCTTGCCAGTGTAGCTCTGGCGGTAAGCGCCATGCGCCTCGCCAGGCAGAAAGTGCTGCTTCATGACATGAAGAGCATTGAGACACTTGCACGCGTCGATGTCCTGTGTGTGGATAAGACCGGAACCATTACCGAAAATGTAATGTGTGTTAAGGAGATGATACCGACTGGCCTCTATAATAAAGGAGAAGGTGTATCCCTTGAGGAGCTTTTAGGAGATTTTGTGGCAGCACAGAGTGCGGATAATAGTACAATGGAGGCTATGAAATCCTATTTTACAAAAAATACGAAGACAAAGGCAGATCAGGTAATTCCATTTACCTCTGCATCGAAATACAGCGGCGCTTTATTTGGAGAGAAAGCATATGTGCTTGGGGCACCAGAATTTGTGCTTAGGGATGACTACGACAGAGAAGAAGGCTTTGGCGGAGAAATTCGGAAATACGCATCAAGAGGATACCGTGTCCTTGTATTTGGAATCTATGACGGTGTGCCGGATGGAAAGAGACTGAAAGAAAAGGTGACGCCCCTTGCATTTCTGCTTCTTGCAAACCATGTAAGGAAAGAAGCTCCCGGGACTTTCGCATATTTTGCGGAGCAGGGCGTAGAGATCAAAGTAATATCCGGGGACAGCCCGATTACTGTGTCCGAGGTTGCCAGAGAGGCCGGGATACAGAACGCAGAGGAATATATAGATGCCTCTACTCTAAGAACAGAGGAGGATGTGGAGAAGGCGATCGCCAGTCATACTGTTTTTGGACGCGTCACGCCTGCACAGAAGCGGCAATTTGTCCAGGCGCTTAAAAAGCAGGGAAGAACCGTAGCCATGACAGGAGACGGAGTAAACGATGTGCTGGCACTTAAGGATGCGGACTGCAGTATAGCAATGGCATCAGGAAGCGACGCCGCAGTGCAGGCTTCCCAGGTCGTGTTGCTAGAATCCAATTTTGCATGCATGCCCTCTGTTGTACTGGAAGGGCGCAGAGTAGTCAACAACATTCAGCGTTCCGCCAGTCTGTTTCTGGTAAAGAACATATTTTCCCTTCTGCTGTCGCTGTTTGCAGTTGTATTTATGATTACTTATCCGCTGGAGCCGTCCCAGATATCACTGATCAGCATGTTTACAATTGGTATTCCTGCATTCTTCCTTGCACTGCAGCCAAACAAAGAGATGATACAGGGACATTTCTTAAGCAATGTGTTTTTGAAAGCACTTCCCGCGGGTCTTACAGATGTAATCGCAGTAGGGGCGCTGGTCGTATTCGGACAAACCTTCGAGGTTGATCCTGTGGATATCTCCACCGCATCAACAATGCTGCTTGCAATCGTAGGCTTCATGATCCTTTACCGAATCTGTAAGCCGTTCAGTAAAGCCCGGATTGCAGTGTGGACCGGATGCATGATCGGCCTGTTGGGCTGCAGCATATTCCTGCCGGGACTATTTGCAATTACAGGCATGTCAACAAAATGCGTTATGCTCTTTGTTGTTTTCTCCATCGCAACAGAGCCAGTACTCCGATATCTGACACGACTGATTGAGCTGGGGACCAGATATTTATAGTAACGTTAAAAAATACCCCGTCCCCAACTTGCTTGAAAGTGGGTTGGTTATATGTTATTATAGGTGCGGATATGCAGCTTGAAAAGGGGGTATTATTTATGGCATTAGAGATTGGAGTTGACCTTGCGGACGTAGGGGATGTTCCGGAGATTGCCAGGATTATGGACGAGGCTTACCGGCAGATGGAGTGTAAGGACTGGTTTTGTACAGATGATGCCCCGTTTTTGGAAAGGCATGTGCGGGACGAGGGTTTTATACTGAAGGCGGCAGCAGAAGATGTGATTGCCGGTTTTCTGGTTGTACGATATCCAGGCAGTGCTCCGGATAATCTGGGAAGATACCTGGGACTGTCTGATGATGATCTGGGGCTGACTGCACATATGGAATCGGCGGCGGTACAGAGCAGTTACCGGGGGCATGGTATTCAGAAGAGACTGATGGAAGAGGCTGAGAGTCTTTTGAGAAGGCAGGGCTACCGTTATCTTATGGGAACTGCACATCCGGATAATATATATAGTGTAAATAATTTCCTGAGGCTTGGTTATGAGGTGGCAGGGGAGGATATGAAGTATGGAGGATTGCCAAGATATATATTTTGCCGCAGAATATCGTTTGTTACTATTCATGGCTCCGGAGGCCGCTCATAGAAACGATTCGGGGCGGCATTCCAAGTTTTGCTAAGCAAAAACCACCCCTCACCCCTGCATCATGTTCTCACGGAATGCGCAGTCCAGCGCATTCCTGAGCCGTGAATAGTAACTATTGTTTCGGCCGTGAGTATAACTGAGCCAGGCAGTTCAGGAGCTGGCAGATTAAGGCACAGGATTGATAAGGAGAAATATTTATGGCAGCACGAAAAGGAAGAAGACATAGAAGAAAAAAGAGACAAAAGAAAAACACAGGATTGATACTTGGGATTGTCGGAGGGACTACCGGAGTTTTACTTGCGGGATACATAGGAGCAGGAGTTTATTTTTCCTCTCATTTTCTGCCCAATACGGAGATTAATGGGCACGACTGTTCCGGAAAGCCTGTTTCAGAGGTGGAAGAGATTTTTAAGAAGGAAATGGAGGGTTATGTCCTGACTGTTACAGATAAGGATGGACAGAAGGAAGAGATCACAAGCGAGGATATTGCCCTTGAATATAAGGAAAGCAAGGCGCTTAAGGAGGCCTTGAAGAAGCAGAATGGATTTGCATGGCCTGTATCATTTTTCACTAAGGATTCGGAGAATGCGACTATTGAATTGTCATATGATGAGGCGAAGCTTGACGGGAAGCTTCAGGGGCTTAAGGCAGCCACGGCAAAGCAGGTAAAGCCTAAGTCTGCAAAGCCGGAATTTGACGGAAGCCAGTTTGTCGTGAAACCTGAGGAAACGGGTACTGCGATTGATATGGATGTGCTGAAGAAAAAGGCATCAGAGGCAGTTACTGAGCTTAAGTCCGGGCTGAATCTTAAGTCGGAGAAATGTTATAAGGAGCCGAAATACACTTCCAAGTCTCCAGAGGTTGCAGAGGCATGTGAGAAGATGAACCAGTACTGCCAGGCAAACATTACTTATTCTATGGATGAGCCTGTAGTGATTGACGGAACCGTAATTTCAGGATGGCTGTCTGTGGACAAGAATATGAAGGTGAAATTTAAGAAAAGTAAGGTAAAGGAATGGCTGGAACAGTTTGGAGATAAATATGACACCATGGGAGCCCAGAGGACCTTTACGACACCGGATGGAAGGAGTGCAACCGTAGAGGGAGGAGACTACGGCTGGTCTATAGATGAGGATACAGAGTATAAGGCAATCGTAGATGCAGTGAAAAATGGAGAGACCATCACAAAAGAACCTGCATACTACGCAGGCGGTACGGCTGCAGTCCATGGTTCACCCGACTGGGGAGATACCTATGCGGAGGTGGATCTTACTACGCAGCATATGTGGTATGTCATGAATGGAAAGGTGGCGCTTGAATGTGATGTGGTGACTGGAGAACCTGTCCCGGAAAAGATTACGCCCACAGGTGTTTACGTGTTTAAGGAAAAAGAGCATGACAGCGTTCTTGTAGGGGATATTATTCCATCCACTGGAAAGCCGGAGTATCGGACAAAGGTGCGTAACTGGATGCGTATTACCTGGAGCGGAATCGGATTTCACGATGCGGACTGGCAGACGGCTTTCGGTGGTGAACGATATAAAAATGGAAATGGTTCACACGGATGCATCAATATGCCAGTTGATAAGTCCGGGGAGTTATTCGACATGATTGAGCCGGGGATTCCGGTTATTATTCATAACTAGGCGGTATCCGGATCCCAAAGCCCATCCTCACACAGCCGGTCCCAGTCGGCGCAGATGATTTTGATCTTACGGTTGAACGCCACGGGAACCTCCCGCTGATAGGCGTACCCTTTATCCACCATTTCCTGAAGAGCGGCATGGATTGCCTCCTGGGATACATGGTTATGTTCTGCCACGGCTTCCACAGTTTTCAGGAAAGTGGGATTGATATTTTTATCCGAGACATAGTCAAAATTCTGAATAATCATTTCGTAATATCTGCGAGTCAGATCATTAGGATAGGGGTACTCAATACTCCTTGAAGCAGATGCCTTCAGCTGACTGCTGAAGGCGCCGCGTACCCCGTAGATTACAACTTCTTTTTTCTGTTGCTGCGTGATGAATTTTGTGACTGGCTGAAAATGTCCGTCTCCGGTAAATAGGATGTAGGAGTCAGGACCGTTTTGCTGAAAAGCAGTCTGATACAGGAAGTCCACCATGATGAAATCCGTCATATCTTTTTTTGAACCGGAGTGCCAGGTCTCAATAATGGTGTTGGTGGTTTCACGTATTTTATTCAGCTCTTGATTGATCGGAGAATGTGTAAAGTCACCAAATACCATAATATCCAGAAGCTGATAGGTTTCCTCAAGCTCCTTGCGCCAGGAAGACAGATTTGGCCGGATCCCATACAGATTTTGATAGGAATAATACCAGTGTTCATAATCTACGAATGCAATTGCCCGGATTGCCCGCTTTGGGGCATTAGAGTATCTATGTAAAAAAGTCTGAATCAGTTTCAAAGAATTTCCCCCTGTTTTTTAGTATGGTGTTATTATAGCAGAGAAAAAAGCTTGTGTAAATGATGTACTGGATTTTATTTCCTTAGCTGTTTAAGCATGATTCTGTGGCTTTGGACCACAGCCATACAGATGTAATATTTTTATAAAATTATGCTCAGGGTTTCATGGCATTAGCCCGGCAAGTATGACGCTTGCAGCGAGTCCGGCAAGGGTGGAGATCAGTGCCCCGGTAAGTGTATACCGTGTTTTTGATACTTTTGCGGTCATGAAGTATACACTCATGGTATAGAATATGGTTTCGGTACATGCCATACTGATAGACGCAGTGAGGCCGAGAGAGGAATCGGTTCCGTATTCCTTATAGGTGTCAAGAAGAAGCCCGGTGGCGGCAGAGGACGAAAACATCTTTACAATGGTCAGGGGAACCAGTTCACCGGGAAAGCCAACGTATTTTGTAAAGCGCCCGATGAGTTCTGCGAGAAGATCAAGAAAACCAGAGGCCCTCAGGACTCCGACAGCCACCATGAGCCCGACCAGAGTGGGCATAATGCGGATAACCGTAAAGAAGCCGCTCTTTGCGCCCTTTATAAAAGTATCATACACGTCTATTTTCATTAGGCATCCGTAGCAAACAATTCCAAAAATAACCATTGGAATAATCATGTCTGTAACATATAAAAAGAATTTCATATTTATTCTCCATCAATTAACTTTTTCTATATATATGTGTCGGGCGCATACTTCATGCAGAACATTCATATGCTTTATTTAAGAAGATGTATCGAGTGACTTTTTTATGTTAAATTATCTTTGGGCATGCATGATTATGGTTGGAATTGTATATGCTGCATTTACTGGAAGAATGCCGGAAATTACTAATGCAGCACTGGATTCTTCGAAGGAAGCAATTACACTGTGTATCACAATGATGGGGGTTATGTCTTTCTGGGTGGGATTTATGGAAATAGCAACGAAGGCGGGGATTGTGGAGGGAGCGTCCAGGCGGATTCGCCCTGCTATCCGGTTTTTATTTCCTGATTTGCCGAAGGGACATCCGGCAGAGGGGCCTATTACAACGAATATTATTGCAAATGTGCTGGGGCTTGGGTGGGCGGCTACGCCGGCAGGGCTAAAGGCTATGGAGGAATTAGGAAAACTGGAGGAAGACAGAAGAGCGGGCAGGCTGCCTGGTCCGGTGAGGAAGCGGGGGATTGCCAGCAATGAGATGTGTTCGTTTTTGATTATTAATATCTCGTCGCTGCAGCTGATCCCAGTGAATGTGATCGCATACCGGAGCCAGTACGGGAGTGTGAATCCGGCGGCTATTGTGGGGCCGGGAATTGCGGCTACGGCGGTGAGTACGTTAGTGGCAGTGGTGTTTTGTAAGATAATAGATGGGAAGCGGAGGATATAACATCTTCCGCTTAGTTACTTTTCAGGGGTCAGGAATGCGATGAACTGCTCATTCCGTGCGAACATGATTTAGGAGTGAGGGGCGTTTTTGCGCAGCAAAACTCTAAATGTCGCCCCGAACCGTTGCTATGAGCTGCCTTCCAGGTCGTGAATAGTATCTGTTTGGTGACTACAGCCGGGTGCTTCTCTTTTTATGTCTTGAACAATGGAGATTTTCTCAGTATAATAAAACCATAGCTAACAAGGCATAGTTGACCCGGCAGACCGATTAGCCAAAGCCGACCCGGGAGTAAAGAAAGCCCATATGCCGGAAGCAGAGCTGTACATGATTTTTACAGGAGAGCGTGCTAACAGACCGGAAAGTAAAGCTTAAAGTACTTTATGGCGGCAAGGGAAATGACATCATCAGCCAATATGTTGCATTCACAAAACTATATAGTGCACAGAGGTGAGAAAATATGGGAGGAGCCGGGAGGCTATCACAGAAACCATCTGTACTTGTAAAGACGGGGACGTGCTCCAAGATCTAATACTTGGTGGCAGGCAGATACAAAAAGAAAAATATATAGAACCCCCATATACTAGTACACCGAATAACAAGTAACCAGCCATATAACTTGCCTGATTTTCCATCTGCGTCGTTGTCATCAATCGGCGTAGCGCCCGCTACGCCTCATTCCTCCGCCTTGCATATAAAAAATTATTCTGCGTTATATGGCTAGGAACTTATTTTTCGGTGTACTAGAAAAAATGGCAGGATTATAGTATGATATTGAATATAGAAGTATTGCTTTATAATCGTAGAGATTTGGAAATGGTATAGAGCAATGCATAAGATAGGTATACCGAGAGCCGGAGGAAAACAGATGAAGGATTTTTCTTTTTGGATGGAGTATGATGGAGCTGCCGAAGGTAGTGGCCGAAGTGAAAAATTATGGCTTATGAATCCGGATACAGGACAGATTGGGTTGTTTAAGTTCAAAAAGGATACAGCAACAACAGATCATGTTTCGGAGTGCATAGCCTGTGATCTGGCAGGTTTAGTAGGTCTTTCATGTGCCAAATTTGAAATAGGAGTTTATGAAGGTAGAGAAGGATCCATCAGTTACAATATTGTTGATCAAAAAGGGATTGTATTAATTGAAGGAATTTATTGTATTAGCTCAATGTATCATGGTTTTGATGAAGAACTATTGTTGGATGTGGAAACAGGAGAAAAGTATTCACTGGATATGATAAAAACAGTTTTGGAACCATTGGGTCTTTTTAATGATTTTCTTCCTATTTTGGTTTTTGATTTTCTGATTGGCAATACTGACAGGCATCAGAGTAATTGGGCATTAATATTAGAAAAAGAAAAACTCAGTATAAGTCCGCTGTATGATAACAGTTCGTCACTTTGTGCTTATGTAAAAGAATCAAAAATTAAAGATTATTTAGGAAATGATAAGCTTCTGTGGAAATCACTTGTTGATACGAAATCAAAATCATTAATACGCATTTCAAGTAATGATACGAAACAGCCAACACATATGGCAATGGTTAAGTTTCTTAAGAAGAATTATTATAGCCAAACAATAAAAATTGAAAAAAAAATTGAGACACTTGTGACAGAAGATATGGTATATGATATATTAGATAAATATAAAGAGGTGCTTACCGAACAACGGAAAAATCTAATAGGTAAATATATTTTATCAAAAGTTCAACTGCTGAGAAAAGTTTATGGAGAAAAGGAGGAATAACATGTCAGTTAAAGATGGGAAAGACTACCTTTATTTGATTTGGAAATCTGAACAGACCAGAAAACAATATATTATTGGTCAGTTGACAAAGAATGGCCAATATGAATTCCAATATAGTGAGGAAGTACAATCTGCTATTGCTGATGGCTTTAAACCTTTGCTTTGTTTTCCAGACTTAAATAAAGTATATAAAGATGACAGACTTTTCGCAATTTTTAAAAGCCGTTTACCAGACAGAAAGAGAAAAAATATTCAAGAGATTTTGGGAAAATACGGCTTGGAGGAATATGATGATTATATGTTACTGAAAAGAAGCGGCGCACGTCTTCCAATTGATAATCTTGAGTTTATTGATCCAATATTAAGTTTAGATAATAATGTAACCAGGATTTTTTTTATGGCGGGCGTTCGACACTATTTAGATTGTGATGGTGAAGAGTGCAATCGGTCTATTAAAGTAACCCGTGGAGATGAGGTGTTTTTACGTGAAGAACCGGAAAACTTTCATGATCAAAATGCGGTACAGTTTTTGAACACTTCAGGAAAAGTATTGGGATATATTCCACGCTACTATAGCAAAGAGGTGTGCAAATTACTAAAGCAA
>Ga0137307_102575_pt1 | contig 12261 bp, 11 predicted proteins | sample NAcewD2O_March_2_FD_97180 | JGI IMG/M metagenome (GOLD analysis project Ga0137307, IMG submission 97180) | Mouse cecal microbial communities from Vienna, Austria - N-Acetylglucosamine amended D2O_March | ecosystem: Host-associated > Mammals > Digestive system > Large intestine > Cecum | place...
CCCCTCGACATTCACGGACGCTACGACCCTCGCCCAAGTGCTGACTGGCGGCAAGGACCTTGGACAGATCGTGGAGGATTCTCCTTCGTGGGACGGCGAAGACGCCGACGTGGAGGTACTTCGCGATACAGAAGGCGGTGTTATCCGTGCACTTCCCACTCCCGGCACGTTCGCATGGAGCTGCCGTGTGGCTTCGACTTCGGCAGCGATGAGCGAAGCTATCGCCGGCGCAAAACTCACCGACACCACAGCCGGAGCAATCGGCGACGTGACTACCGCAGCTGGCAAAAAGATCATCGGTCTCAACCCCGGCGACATGACAAAGCGATGCCCTATCGCCGTGCTGAACAAGACGAAGAATCGGCTTATGCTCTTCCCCAAAGCATCGGTGAATGCTTCGCCCGCTTACGAGGATGATATGATGGAGTACAATCTGTCTGCTACCGCCGAGGATGTGAATACGGACATCCTTTCGACCATGATGTTCATTCCGCTTGCAAGCAATCCGCTTGAAGCGGCCAGTGGCGAATAGTTCAAATAATCCGATAACCAAGGGGCGGCAGCTTTAATTAGCCGCCGCCCTTTCAACATACTCTCAAATGATAGGACAAGAGGACCTGAAAACGTCTATGGACGATGCCGCAATGTTCGATTTGGCTATGAAAGCCAATGTCGTACAGCAAGGAATCCCCGAGAGAATAGCAATCGGAGGCAAAACATGGCGTCTGAGACGAATTAGCCAGCGACAGGCAGTCAATATCACCAACCTCGATTTTGATGCCGCATACTACCAGCGCGAAATGAAGAAAGAGGGAATCGGGCATCGGAAAATGAAGCGGCTCAATACCCTATACAGAAAAACATTCGCCAAGAAGGCAGCCCATTATGTCCTCGGCCGTTGGTTGTGGCTTATCCCGCTGGTATATGCCATTACATGGAGGTGGATATACAATCATAGCGAAGAGGTCTCGGCAACGATCAATTCGGCGCAGATGATAGGAGGACGCGACAAGGATTTTTATTTGGCCAACTTGGGATGCTCAAAGTATCAACTCGTGCTCTCTATGAAACAGGTTGGCGAGAGCGTCAAGCAGATGCAAGAGCGAAAGGAGAGTGCGGAAAGTATGTTGGTCGAGGACGCTTCGCCGAAAAAGGAGGAGGACAACAAGTCGGCAGCGCGTTTAGCTGCTCGTCGGACAACGAAAAAATAAAATCCTTGTATGGCAACTATGGCTTTTGGGCCTGGTTGCGATATTGGTATTTGGATTCTGCGGATTTCATCTCGCTGATGCTTGTTGACAAAGGATATTATGACTACGACTTTACCGAGCCTAAGCGACGTCGCAGAAGTACGGCCAATGTGAAACTTATGAGCGACGATGAAGTCGCTGCCGTGCTTTCCACAGCCATAATACCCGGGACAGATACCCTTGTGCATTCTGTCAAGCCCACTACCCCATCCGCACTTCAGGCAGAAGTGATGGAGGAAGAGCGAAAGAAGCAACACCGATAACATATTATTAAACATTCTACTATACAGAGCCGAGAGACACTTAACCCATATAGGGATATGTATCTCTCGTGCTTTTAATAGCATAAACAATGGCAGACGACAAATTGATTTTCCCTATTGGGTTCGACCTTAACGAAGGTGTAAAAGAGGCACTCAAAGATGGCGACAAAGCGATAGAAAGGCTTTACAACGCTCTTGCGAAGAAACCGATAACCGTTAAACTGAAAATAGATTCGGGAGAGGCGCTTTCAAGATCTGCAAAAACGCTGTCAGGCTTGAAAAAAGAGATGGCCGAGATCAACCGAGAATGGAATGCCTTATCTGCTGGTGATCGCGGCGGTGTTCTGGGTGCTCAAATTATGGCAAGGTATCGAGCCTTGACCCAAGAGGCTAAAGGATATACATCTACCGTAGGCGCAGCGGTTAGGCTCGAAGATAAATTAGCTCGGGAAAGAGAAAAATCCGCAAATGCCGCAGAAAAAGCAGCGCAAAAGACACGAGAGTATAATAAAGAACTCAGCAACCAATCCTCTTACGTGAACAACTTATTGAGGAAGATAGTTGTTCTATGGAGCATACACAGCATTCAGTCATTCGTTACAGGTGTCCGCGAGGTCACGGCCGAGTTCGAATTGCAGCGCGTCAGCCTCGGCGCGATCATCCAGGACCAGCAACGGGCAAACCAGCTCTTCAGCGAGATCAAGTCTTTTGCGCTCCAGTCGCCGCTCAAAATCCTTGACCTGACCAAATACACGAAGCAAGTAGCTGCCTATGGCATCGAGACGGAAAAGCTGTTCGACACGACGAAGCGGCTGGCCGATGTGTCCGTCGGTCTCGGTGTTGATATGGGCCGCCTTGTGCTTGCCTACGGCCAGGTCAAGGCCGCATCGTATCTGCGCGCTGCCGAAATACGCCAGTTCACGGAGGCCGGAATCCCGATGCTCGAACTGCTTGCCAAGAAGTTCACCGATCTGCAAGGTAAGATGGTATCGACGGAGCAGGTCATGGACCTCGTCTCGAAGCGCGCGGTATCGTTCTCGATGGTCGAGGAGATTTTCAATGACATGACCTCAGCCGGCGGTATGTTCTACAATATGCAGGAGAAGCAGGCGCAGACGCTGTTCGGTATGTGGTCGAAGCTCGGCGACGCGGCGGCCGTGATGTATGACGAGATCGGCAACACGGGCTGGGTCAATGATGGTATGAAAACAACTATCGGACTACTGGAAAGCATGATGCGGAATTGGCGATTAGTGGGTGGAGAAATTATAGTTGTAGGCGCAGCAATGAGCATTATAGCGGCAAAGAGTAAAGCTCAAGCTACGAATACGGCATTACAGGCATCCGCATTGAGCAAGGTGCGATCTGCGGGAATAGCTTACAATGCGATATTGGCAGAAGAAGCAAGATTGCTTAAAAATGGTACGGCTGCGCAGTTGCAATCGGTGGCAGCCAGAAAAGCTAACGCAAAAGCTGCATTGGATGCGGCAATAGCTGAAAATACGGCAGCCGCGGCTACAAATATATGGACGCGTTCTATTCAGAAATTAAAAGCTGCTTTAGCTGGTAATTGGATAACACTTTTAATTACGGCTGTAGCAGCATTAGGCGTGGCCATATACGATGCTGTCCGAAATGCAACAAAATTGGATAGAGAGCTCCAAAATATAGGAGCCGAGGGCATATCCAATATTCAACAGGCTGTTTCCAATTTTCAGTTATTAGCAGACAAAGCTGTAAATGCAGCAGACGGATCAAAAAAACAGCGAGAAGCATTAGATGAGTTACATCGCACCTATAAAGACATGATACCGGCGCAGGATATGACTATTGACAAATTGCGAGCAATGAAAGGAAATTACGAGCAATTGACTATCGCTATCCGAGAGTATATCGCACAACAAACTTTGGCAACAAAGATCAGTACTATAATTGAAAACACCAGTGCTGATATAAAAGATTATAGAGAGACATTAGAGGATGGTTTTGCAGACGTATTAAAATTATCAAAGGATCAAATAAGAAATGCGTTAGTTGGCATTGAAGCATTAGCAAGAACCACCACTAAAGACACCATTACAATAATAAGAGAAGCATTCAAAGATTACGCTGGTATTGAATTAACTGATAGCCAAATTAGGTGGATGCAACTTTATAGAGGCGGACTAACAGAAACTAAGCAAGCCATATATGGATTTATTGACGCTATTAGAGATCAAGAAGATAGAATAGCAGAATCGTCTTCTGATATGACTGACGACATTGCTTATTTCGGTATCTACGCGGACAAATACAAAGAGATACAGGATAAGCTACAGAAAACTATAGATGCAGGTGTCAAAACAGACAAGGACGTTGTAATTGCAAAAAATACCTATCTGTATGATCGGAAAGTTGCGAATATGCAGATAAAGTCTGATATTGAATTTCTCAAAGCTGAAATGGTGGCTGCTGGCGTCGAATGGCAAGACGAGTGGGCGAAGGTTGTTGATGATGTCAATAGCGAAACAGACGAAATTTCATTCATGAATTGGGATGCCATAAATAAGGCGTTTCGAGATGCTGTAGCTGGGAAAGATGTTAGCAATACCGTTGTTTTGCTCCAACGTCAGGCAGGCAAAATTCAAAATGCTTACGGCGACCTGGCTCCCAGCAATGATGTCGTAAAAGCCATACAAAGCAAGTTTAGAGAGCTTGCAGCAGGGATGGGTCTACAAATGGATAAAATAAAGCAATATATCATTGAAAATACTGGAGACGCAGCAGAATATGCAAAAAAACTGGAGGGTGATTTAAAAAACATCCGAAAACAACAAAACGATATAGCATTAATCGAGAAAAACAGAGCCGCGGGCATAGGCATTGGCATCCTCGCTTCGACAGACGATGATGTAAAGCGATTAAATAAGGAAGAAAAGTTGATCCTCGCCATGTTGAAATACCTTGCAGACTATCGTAAAACAAGCGGTGGCCGCACCTCCGACCCGCGTGTGCAAAACCTCAAAGAGGAAATCTCGCTGACGAAGAAGCTCTACGACGAGTATCAGAAACTGGAGAAGCAGATCGGCGCGACCAAGGCAGCGGAGAAGATACAGGAGATATACAAGAACACCATATCGACACTTGAAGGACGTGCCGAGAAGTACGGCTTTAAGTTCGAGCTGCCTTTCACTGACGAGAATCTGAAAGCCAATATGCAGCACTTCATTGACAAAATGAAAGAGTTGCAAAAAGAGGTTGATAAAAAAGGAAAGCCTAAATTCCCCAACATAGGCAAAGAGATAGACGAAGCCGTGGCGCAGTTGGAGGATGTTGACCTCAATTCGCTGCAAAAGGCATTGGAGAAGAAACTGAAAGCCCTTGCCGACCGCATCTCGCGCACCAAGACGGCGAGGGAGTTTTATGAGAAGATACTGTCGACCACGGGCGATTACTCTCTCGCCTCAAAGGTAGCGGAGAGCATCTTCGGGCAGAACGGCTCGGAACTACGCAAAGCACTCGCCGACCAAGTGCGAGGGATGACTGGCGGTATAGAGCTTCCCGAAGGCATTATATCGGCTGACAACGTGATAGGCTACAAGGCTCTGCGGCAGTTTGCGGAAGCGAACAAGAACGAGCTTGGCAAGATGTATGAGGAGCTGATTAAAATCTCCAACGACGGGCAGAAAGACCTCGCCAAGACCTATGAGGGCTATCTGAAAGACTTGGAGAAAGCGAAGTCGTATTCAGACAAGCGCATAGAGCTTGCCCGCTACACCGCCAATCAGATAGCGGAGATAAACGCCTCTGCATTGCCCGAAGATGAGAAGCAAAGACTCACGGCAGGGTATCGGGAGCGAGAGGACAAGGAGGCGGCGAAACTCCAATACGAAGCTTTCAAAAACTCGGCTCTGTATGTGCAGATGTTTAAGGACTTGGATTATGCAAGCACCTCGGCGCTTACTCGGATGCGTGACCGTCTTATTGAGTTGAAATCACAATGGAAAAATCTTTCTCCTACGGAGCTGAAAGAATTGCAGTCAAGGCTGAATGAACTTGACGCACAGATAGCGGCACGAAATCCGTTCAAGGCTCTCGGCGATGCTTACAAGAAGTGGCGCGACCTTATTAAATCGGGGCGCACAAAAGAGGGCGATGAGGCAAATGCGGATGCCGCCGAAAAAGCCCGGCAGGAAGCAGAGAAGAAGATGCTTGCCGATGAAAAAGCATACGAGGCGGTAGCTGCGTCTTTGGGCGCAAATAGCGTGTTGGCAAAAGTTTACCGCAGCATCGCAGACAAGAGTAAAGAAGCCTACGACAATGCCGAGAAAACAGCCAATGAAACGGCTGAAATGGTTACGGATTGGGGCGATATATCCGAATTGATAGCCAACGCCAATCAAAAGATAGACGAATACCAACAGCAGATAAACGAGGCTCTTGACGGGGTGCGCAAGATGATGGTTGCGTTTGGCGCAGGAGACGAGGATTTGCAGTTCTTTGACGATGTAGTCAGTTCTCTGAATGAAATCGTTGACGCAGGGCAAGACGCAGCTACGGCGGTAGGAGCGGCAATGACGGGCGACTATTTCACAGCCGCGACAAAAGGCATATCTGCAATCGGCGGTCTTATTTCGGGCTTCTTCAACTTGTTCCATGCAGGAAAGGTGAAGCGTGCCAACAAAGAAATCAAGCGTCAGCAGGAACTTCTCGACCAGCTCGACTACACCTATGGGCGGCTGGAAAAGGCGGCCGACAAGGTGTTCGGTTCAGACTACATCAGCAACTACAATCAACGACTTCAAAACCTGCAAGCACAGCAGGCCGCGTATGAGAAGCAGGCGCAGGCCGAACGCTCGAAAGGCAAGAAAGAGGATAAGCAGAAGACAGAAGAGTATCTAAAAAAAGCTCGGGAGACAGCAGATGAGATCGCCGAAATGCAATCTGAACTGCGGGACCATTTCTTAGGAACTGATATTGCAAGTGCGGCACGAGACTTTGCAAGTGCGTGGATAGATGCAAAGACCTCGTTTGCAGACACGACAGATGCTATGCGTGCTAAGTTCAAAGATATGGTTCAAAACATGATTATCGAGGCAATGGCGGCGAAAATCATGGAGAATGCTCTACAACCATTCTACAAAGCAATAGACGAAGCTGCGGCTGACGGTGATATTACCGCGGATGAAATAGCAGAAGCAACGAAAATTGGGTTGGGTTCCATCGAAGACATGAACAAAGGTATGGAAATCGTATGGGCGCAACTCAAACAAGCGGGGCTTGATGTTGGTAAAATCTGGAGCGATGCAGAGAACGGCTATACTGGCATAGCCAAGAATGTAGCAAGTGCTACGTCCGAGGAGATCAACGCCAATACGGCGGCTCTGAATACGCAGAATTACTACATGAGCCACGTGCCGCAGATCGCCGAACACGTTGCGGCTATGCGCCAGCTTATGGAACGAGGCACCACCTCCACCCTACCCGACACGACAGCCGCAGGCTGGACCGACTGGCAGAGGCAGGCGATGGATAACTACAACGCCATCGCAAGGAACACGGCGGAGACCGTGGCCGAATGCCGGAGATCAGCGGCAGCCTGCGAGGCCTTTGCGGCGGATATACACCGCATAATTAAAGTCAAGGGAGCAACACAAGGAATAAATGTGTTCTTAAACTCATAAGCATCATGATGATACCAAATGGCAAGTATTAAATGGAATAGCCGAGGATATACCTCGGCTATTCTTAAAATCCTGCTACGGTTTTAACCAAGAACTTTGGGGCTTAACAATCAACCGCGCATTGTTATAAGCCATTTTGAGGGTCAAACAAGTCCTCGCAGTATAAGTATTGCTACTTATCTTATGAGTAACTAACGCCAAATCAGGATTTGGCGATCCGGGGGTCAAACATAATGGCAACAGAAGTTGTATCTTCCCTTCATAGTACTGAGGAACCGCCATTTTATAATTTGAACGCACCTTTCTTTGAGCCTCGTTAATAGCACCAATCAATCGACGCCGAATCTCGTCTGATTCCAAGCCTTGCATATGGCTTGGGAATCTATCTTCATTGTCGGCAATGATGTGATCTATTTGCGGCACAACTTTGCACTGAGGATTAAAAATCAAGTCCTCGGGCTTTTGGAAAAAATCGGCTACATCAGGCAGCCTATCAGCAAATTTTGAAATCAACTGATAATCACTTTCTCGTACAAATGCCTTTAAAACGTATGGCGGGTATTCTTTGAGTTTGGATCCTTTTCGAGTGTTTTGTTCTACAAGAGCAAAAATACTCTCCAGATTCACCGTAACCAAGCCTGTATTAAAACAAGCCCATACATTATCCAAGGTAAAGAATATCTTCCCCTCAGTTTGTACCTTTCGAAAGGTATGCTCCAAGTAATTTTTCAGAATAGAGTGCTTGGTCTCTTTTGAATCTGAAAAATCCCAAGGTTCAGGATCAGCTAACTTTGCCAAAAAGCTAATAGCCACTTCGTAGTTTGGAATCCAGCAGAATTCCAGCAGGTTAGAATGAAATCTTTTCATAAAAAAGTTAAAATGGTTAAATTAAAAAAGGCCATCAAGATCAATTCATGACAGCCCTATATATTCTTTTAAATAAATATTAATCTTTGCGGATAGACCCGCACGTCTTTGATTTCATTGCAGAGGCAAAGATAGAAAAAAATATTCATCATACAAATATTCCATGTGCATTTGCATTAAAAGATGAATTATCTAATACAAACGTTATATTACTTAAACAACATCGAAACGGGGATCCCCGTAACGGAGCTTTTGTTTTTACGACATAGCACTTTGCCCGTCCAGTGCATCCAACGTTTTCTGCATCGGTATATCTACACCTTGTTTCTCGCAGTCTATCGCCGTCGCCCCCAGCAACGCGAATTTCATCCTTGTAATCGGATCGAGCGACTGATAGAACTCCTCGACGGTCTTCCCGTCTATATACCGCACACCATTTATTACCTCGCATTCGTAGGTCCGCCCTGCAACGCGGATTTGCCCTTTGTATTGTTTTGCCATAGTAGTTATTACACTTATTTATTGTGGAATAGATATTTTGCCACCAAATTAAACACTCCGATCACATTGGCCAATGTCGTGGTAAGCAAAGTAATAAGAACCGATTCTTTTAGATGTAGAACTCCAAGCCCGCAAAGAAATACTATGGCAAGAGCAGCAGCCATATACACACACATAAACCCGAATATGCAATAGCTGAAAATCCGTCGTTGCTGACGGTCTTGCTTGAGGCTTTCTATCTCCTCGGCTTTCTTCTCGACATCCTTACGATGCGAATCAAGGATAAGTTCCGTTGCCCTTTTGTTCAGCTCCTCGTCGTTAGATAATTCTTTTTGAGACGAGACAACATGCAGCAAATCGTCTATGTTCATGCTTTACCAGATTCGCTTACAATAACTTTCACAAGAGCTTTATAAAACATTTCGGTTATATCGTCAGGAATAACCTCATTGCACCCCTCTACATAGCATCGATCCCAAGGTGTTCCTTCTTGATGGGTAATGGAGACCATACGAGAATCGGAGTAGCCTTTATACCTATCCCACACCATCTTGACTATTTTTCTTGAATTGGAATCTTTGAGTTCGGGAGTGTGAAATTCAGGAGCAAAATTCCCCTCATTCCAATTCATTACGACCGTTTTTTCCGTGATCGGACTTGCCTTGAACTGTTTGAACGAATGATATACGGATGGAATAACTGGCCCGTATTTCCAAGCCTCCACTTTGTCGAAGCGGGGATCGAGCAATGATTTGTGGAAAATAGCCAAAGAAAAGCCATGCGCGATATAGACACGCTTGACAAGGCCCAACAAAGTGATGGGCTTACTCTCCTTTTGTGCCAATTCCACGAAGTAGTTGGCGACCGCAAGCGCATTATCTTTCATACTCCTTACTTTGCCTATATAACGATACAAATATAGCAATTATTATATACAAAAACAAAAGGTGCGCCGAAGCGCGCCAGAGAGGGGCAACAAGAAAGCCGGGCAACAACACCCGGCTCATTCTTTAAGAGCGCCGATTTTGTAGTAGGATTGGTGGGCATTACCAATCTTCGTTAGCGTCTTGAACGGTTGATGTGTAGAGAATACGATTGATTATGCCGTTCATATAGGCAACCATCGCATCGTAATTCTTCCTTTTCTTTTCTTGCACCACTCCATTCTTGAAAAGTTTGCTGACAAGTTTTGAAAATGTGCCATCATAGCGTTTGTGGTCATAGCTTACAAACTCAACATTCTCCTCAACAATAGGGGCAGAAACCCTAACCCTGCCATCTCTAATCTTAAACTCTAATTGATAGTGTCCGCTATAAGGTTGGTCTTTCACAAAGCCAAACGGTTTCGCCATAACCAAATTGTCGGAAAACGCACGGATTTTGATTGAAGCATCTTCAACTTCGCTCATAACCTTAGACGGGTCATTGAATGTAGAGCCAACATTCGAGGCAAGCTCTTGATAGATTTGATGTGCGGTCTTGCCCTCAAAGGGTATAACCACAAAATCCTTGCCATCCTTAGTTTGATATGTGCCGTCAGGCATTAGCACGAAGTTTGCCAAATCCTGCCCCCAAGCCAGCATCGGGAGCAGCATCAGCATCATTGCCAATAACTTTTTCATTTGTTGTAGTTTTTAGTTATTAAATGTTCATTCAATGATTTTGTGGTATTGCGCTCAATTTCGCGCAGCTCCTTTATTTGAAGATAAATTCGGAGTTTCATAATAGTACCAATTATGCCTACCAGTAAAAGGAATAATACCCATTCAAAGGTTGTACGTACCTCCAAGCACATAAATATGTGCTGCCCCGAAAACAGTTATTAGTTCAAAACGGAAGCTAATCCAGTCTGCTATCTTTTGTAGGAATTTCATGTTGTATTGTAGTTGGTTATTCAAATATTCTCTTGTTCATTCACTGATTCATCCGACAACAGCGAGCATATCTGTTTGCGCTTCTTCTCTTGCTGGTGCTCAACCAACACCTCGTAATCACAGGGTGCTGAATATATCTTACCAGTAACCACAAGTGTTTCAATAAGCAAGAAAAATAAGAAAACAGCAAAATAAAACACTCCACTTGCCCAACCAGAGAAAATTACGTCTTTGGAGAATGTGATCTCTAATTCTGTCAATAGTCCGATATTACTTTCAGTCTTCGCTCGAACCTCGTCTCTTAATGTTTGATATTTATTATTTATAGAGGCCATATTTTGACGAATCTCGTTCATGCGAGCATACGCCCGTTCTCTAACCTCCATTTTAGGATTTGGTATGTTGTCTTGTTTATATGCGTAAATAGGTTTTCCAATAGAATCAACTCCGACAGGTGTTTGTAGCCATGTCTGTATCTTCGGCTTGCTATTGATCGCTTCTGACAATGCAGCTACTTGTATTTCAAGAGAATCAAGCTCTTGCCTATTTTGCGTTAATTCATTATCAATAATACGAGATTGATAATTAAAAATCTCGTCTGTGCGTCGCTCGATGACTTTTGCCATTTGAGCATCAATATCTTTTCCAAACAACGTCTGATCTATAATAGTTGCACCCAGCAACGCCATTATAATTGCCAAAGCAATTCTAATAGTGCCTATTACTTTATTCTTACCAACTATCAATATGATTTGACGCTCAATTATCCAAATGATAAAAGAGAATACTATGGCAACGCCTATTTGCGACCATTGGGAACCCATCTTGAAATACCTTGCAGCCATCCCATGCCCGATATAAAACCACAGAAGCATCAATAGGATGATCGCCCCAACATATCGCTGCAATGTCTTTCTACTGCCCATAGAACACTCTTTGAGCAGGTTATAATCCCAGCCTACAAAGTGGCACGAAAATTTAGTCCATATATCTTTCATCTTATCTCTTCATTATTTCTTTGACTTTATCATCGCTTAAAGCTACCAAACCACGCGTAAATCCCATGTCATACGAAACCAAAATGGGGCGCGTCTTTTCTCCGACTTCCCTTACATCTTGATCCAAAACCGCCAACTCATCTCTATGGGCGATGAGTTTTTTCCGCTCCTGCTGGTATTTTTCAAGAGTTTCAACCAAACCGTTTTTCTCGGCTCTATTGATATGGCTATCTATGTCAGTAAGTTTATCGTCATACCGAAGCAGCGCCTCTTTTATTGCCAATCGCAACTTATCTACAATAACCCGTTTCTGATTATCTCGATAAGAGGTCTCGGGAAACTCTATCGCATTCTTATATCCTTTTGTTTCCCAATCTTCTTGGAAACGCTCGTAAATTCCATAAATGGGTAACTCAGAATGATCGTCAGCAACATTTGACTCTAAGATAAATTTCTCTTTGGGGATAGGGACTCTATCCTCGTTCTGGATTTCGCTAACCGGATATGCTGATTCAGTTTCAGTTGGCTCTACATCCCGATTCTTCTTGGTAAACCACCACATGTTATCACATTTTATAATTTAATTTTGGGTACTTTATATTGGGCATGCCCTCTATCGTGGCAACTCTTACATATAGTTATCAAACAAATATCGGGGTATTGCCACGGCATTTTGAACACTTCCAGTCGCTTCACAAAATGATATTGACGATGATGCACTTGTAACTTCTTGCGATCAGTCTCTCCACAAAACTGGCAAGTGTAGTTATCTCTGGCTAAAATATGCTCTCTTTTGCGCTTCCATTCGGGTCTGAATAGTAACTCTCCATAAGAGCAATGTTCCT
>Ga0137307_102576_pt1 | contig 12257 bp, 9 predicted proteins | sample NAcewD2O_March_2_FD_97180 | JGI IMG/M metagenome (GOLD analysis project Ga0137307, IMG submission 97180) | Mouse cecal microbial communities from Vienna, Austria - N-Acetylglucosamine amended D2O_March | ecosystem: Host-associated > Mammals > Digestive system > Large intestine > Cecum | place...
TGCTGTAAAACGATACCCCAAAACATGCCGCCAGTTCAATCATACGGGATAAAGAAGTCGCTGACGCCACTCCCGTCGCTCCCAGCTTAGGCTTAACTTGACCCACAATTATAACATATATTTTCGATAAGCAAGTAATGAGCAAAGAACCTCTAAGCCCTGACAAATAGAACGTGCTCCGGGCATACCATCGCTCGGAGCACCTTTTATTCCACTCAGAACCCCTAAATCATAAATCGCCTCTTTCAGTGTATATGTTTCAGGAATTTCTTTTGTTTTTCTTGCACAGCAGTATAATATTTTCCATTCTTCTTTATCAAACACAATTTCACTCGAGATTTCCGGACATTTTTTTCCTAAATAAGTCAAATTTAGTATCTGCAGTGCGATAACCGAATATAGTAATGTTAAAAATTTTAATCTCTCATATTCCCTCGCCTGATTTTTCTCTATTTTGCATCCACTTTTTAAGATGAAATGAAAACGTTCTATTTTCCATCTGTGTGCATAACATTGTATCAGCTTTTCTATATCTTTTTCGTTTTTTACTCTTACCGTTGTTAGCAGAAACCATTCGGTTCCTTTTTTTCCGGATTCATGTACATAAATTGCTGTTAGTACAAGTTTTTCTCGTATATGTTTTTCTGTTCTCCTTTTTGGACAGTGAACCACAACCTCTTTATAATGATAATCCATTTTTACATTTCTGGCTGGAATGTGTTCTTTGGGATTCCTGCCCATCCTGACAACCATGCTTCCAGCCACAGGAGACTGGCGGAGTTCATGAAAAATCTTTTTTCCGTCATCCACCATGCGGTTTTGCACTAGCCGAATCAGAAAATTTTCTCCCAAATCTGCAGCGTTCGAAAAAAATTCATAAAAATCTCCTTCACGGTCACATACTGTCAATACCGGAATATCTTCTGCAACCCTCTGATGAATTTCGTTCATTGTATGAATCCATCGGTAGCTCTCTTTTTCTTCTATTGGCCTGGAACGTTTTTCATCTTTTGTTCCAGAGTCATCCCTGCGTACATCCCTCGTATGTATTTCCTGATAAAGAAGGCCCAGGGGAATTCCCTGGTCTGTGGCCGCTATACAAGAATGTACAAGCATTCCCCTCTGTTCCGTACTGCAATGGTATCCCATTCCTTTGATTGCTTTCCGGTTTCCAAATCCAACAGATGTGGTATCCTGAATGGCAAGTATCCAATCTGCATCCGCATGTTTCATTTTTTCTACAGTTGCCCTAGATACACTATCCAACAGTTCATCCCTGGATACATCCTTATTACTAAAGAAGCGATACGCTGCTTTTGCAGAACTTCTGGATCCGGCTGCCGCCCAGGTGGATTTATCTGGCGCTGCAGCAAATGCATCCATAATTTTAAAAAAACGTGATTTCAAACGCTGATCAACAAATTTTACATCTACAAATTCCGTTTCCCAATTCGTATATTCTGCCGTCATATAGATCACCTCTTTTTCTTTAGTATAGCATAGAAACAATAGGATATCCACATAAACTTGTGGGTCAAGTTAAGATCATGCCCTGTGGGTATATCTCACGGAAGACCTTCTTTTGGCGGCATCAGCGTGCCATCCTTTTGCTTTACATGAAGATGCAGATGCGCTTTAAAAGCCAGTATTGTGCGGACAGCTTCGTCTAACCGTTCCATAGTGAGCTGACCGTTTTTTAGAGCTTCTTTTAAATATCCTATATCCTCATCGTGGTTCCGATAATAGAGAATCATATCACAGCCGCTCATGAGCATACGAGGGATAAAATCATGCCGTCTCATACGGGAGGTGATGCCTGCCATGTGGGTAGCATCCGTCACAATCAGACCATTAAAGCCCAATTTTTCCCGTAAAAGTCTCTGCAGCAGCTCTGGAGCCACAGTTGAAGGCAGGATATCCTCATCCTTGATGCCGGGAGTGCAATGTGATGGCATGACACCAACTACATATAGAAAAACGGAAGGCAGAAAATATTAGAAAACATAAACTTGGCTGTACCTTTGCCGCCAAAAGGGTTATTTGTTATACTCGTGAGCTTTCGTCTGATTTGTCTGGCTCTTTTTAATACTCTAAATCTCTTGAATGCTGCTATAAAAAGATTTTTCCAAACGGTGATGATGAATTTCCAAATGAAGCCGGGATGCAGTTTTATGACAGCCTGTTTGATGAATGCCATAAGTATGGGATGGAGCTGCTGGTGACAATCTCACACTATGAGACGCCGTTGCATCTGGCCGAGGAGTATGACGGCTGGCTGAACCGGAAGCTAAATAAAGAATCGGATTCAGAGGGAAACCTCCAGATAAAATAAAGGAAGCAGAGAGCCGCTGGGACTCTCTGTTTCCTTGTATAATAAATATAAGAAGGAGCTAAATGATAATGAGTTATTGTAGGAGATGTATGAAATGATCTGTGCATATGGCACAGGACAAATTATTTTATCAGTTTCCAAGCACCGTACCGGAAACATATGCTGTGACATCGGAGTCATTTCTTGAAAATAATCCGGCGTCTACGGCTGCATTTTTGGCACATCTTTTGATGAAAGTAAGTGATTCTTCATACTGGGAAGTGCTCATGGAAGCCGATTGTGAGATCGGATAAATGGTCTTTCCGGACCAGTCATACCGTTCCAGAAAGGTTCCGACAACCATCGGTGCAGTATGCCACCAGATTGGATAACAGAGTACGATCTTATTATAATCGGATACGGATGAAAGCGGATTTTTTAATGGCGGCCTTGCGTTTGCATCGGCTTCGTCTTTTGCTTCTCCATACGCAACCGTATTATAATCTGTGCTGTAAGGCGTTTCACGTTCAATCCGGTAAAGCTCCCCGCCTGTCTGGGCGGCAACAGCTTCTGCCTGCTTCTGGCTTGTTCCGCTCCAGGAAAAATAAGCGACTAGGATTTTATTTGAAGCTGCTGTGCCAGAGCCGGAATTATTTCCGGTGTTATTGCTGGAGCTGGAATTATTCCCTGTGTTATTATTGGAGCCGGAGTTACTGCCTGCACTGGCATTGCTGCCGGAATTGGCGTCTGTGCTGACATTGCCCTGTATCCAGTTTTCCACATGGTCTGCGATCACATCATTGTTCAGATCCTGGAACAGAAAATGGTCGTTTCCGGTAATTCCGATTTTCGGAAGGTCGATGACCGTGCTGTTTCCGCCTCCTGCGTTGTAATTTTCGGAAAAGCTGTAGCATGCCTGGCGCATCATCTGCCACATCCCGGTTGCCTGGATCGCAGGATCGCCGTTGTCAATATAATCTCCGAAGTAAAAAGTAACCGGGATCTTCTGCGCGAGTACTGCCTGGAAGTCTTCGCTCTGTGCATCTGGCGCTCCGCCCGGTTCAATGGCTATGATGGCTGCGATATGCTGTGTGTATTTCGCTGCTGTCCAGCCTGGGCCGCCGCCCTGTGAATGGGTCACTAAAATGGAATTTTTCCCAGTCCTGCTGTAAGCCTCGTCGATCGCTGCGGCAACCGCTTTTGCCACTGTTTCATTGTCAAAATCGCTGCCCATGTCGGAGGACATCCCGGTATCAGGGGTCATCTGACGGAAAAACTGGTCAACGGCCTGGTCAGAGTTCGGGAACTGTGAACCTTCATTCGGGTTTGATTTTCCGTTTTCCCATTTTCCAATACGGAACTGTGTATACCATCTTTGTTCCAGAGGCTTTGTGCTGATAGTTCCGCTGACAGTAGATGATCCGGCTTCCCCGCGCCTTGGCTGGTCGATCAGGAATACGCTGTGGCCTTTTTTCAGAAACAGGTCTGACCAGCCTTCCCTGCCGTCCGGCGTTGTCATCCATCCCATGCGGGACTGGCCGTATCCATGCAGGAATACCATAGGAAGCCCGGTTTCATTTTCCGGTATCTGATAGAGGACGTTCGCGTGATCTGCGTGCAGTGTCTGTCCGGCTCCAGTTTCTTCCCACTGGTTTGTTGGATCAAAGGTTCCGTCTGCGGTGATGACGGTCCCGCCTGCGGAAAAAATCCCCTGTTCCTTAATATGCAGGGAACTGTCAGGGTTTCCAGAGCCTGGCGTGTCTGTATCCGGGGTTTTTGAAGCTTCCGGCCGGACATAAATAGTTACCCAGGTAGTTTTTCTCTGGTACCTTTTTGACGAGACCGTTACGGTAATATTTGCGGCGCCTGCTTTTCGTGCAGTGATCACGCCTTTTTTGGAAACTGACGCTACCGCGCTGTTACTGGATTTGAATACTGCGTTTTTTCCTGCTGCAGACGGCTTCGCAGTGACTTTTACAGATGCTTTTTCATTTACATCCATGGAATAAGTCTTCTTTGTCACGTTTCTGCTTCCAACAGAAAGCTTTAATGAACTTACGGCTGTCCTGGCCGCCGCAGATGCCGCCCCGCTGCTGCCCGCAATACCCAGAATACAGATACACAGCGCCAGAAGCAGCGCCATCCATTTTTTGGTACAGGTTTGTTTTCCTGTCATTTGTGTTTCCTCCCATCTACATAGTATTGAAAGCGTATTTGAAATGGCCTTCTGTACGATGTATAAATAATAAGCTGTCTTCCAGAATGTATACTCACAATCACGAAACTTTGCCGGTCTGTCAGTCTCACGAGCGCTTAAATGCTGTGTTCAATGGTAAAGTTTATCGCCCGTAAGTATAACAGAAGCTGGTATTCAAACACGCCTTCTTTATTATCTTAAATGATGCCGGAAAAAAAGTACAATATCAAATGCGCATTGTGCTATACTTACTGCGTATACTGAACGGGACATGGATTTTTTCAGCTGCGAAACGGAGGAAATAATATGATTGAAATTTATTTGCTGGAGCATCTGCAGGCGTTTTATGAATATGGCACATTATCCGAGGCGGCGCGTTATTTGAAGATTGCCCAGCCGTCCCTTTCCAGATCCATGAAAAAACTGGAGGAGCTTCTTGGCGTGGAATTATTTGAGAGGCGGAAAAACCGTATTTTGCTGAATGATACTGGAAAACTGGCGGCGGAATATGCGCAGCGCATTCTTGAAACAGAGAAGGAAATGGAACGCCAGATCCGGCTGTTTGACAGAAGTTTACATACAATAACAGTCGGAAGCTGCTGCCCCGGCCCGCTGCTTGAGTTTTTGCCCGGGGTGATGGGCAGGTTTCCCGGCATGGCTGTTTCCTCTGAGGCTGATACATGTGAGCGGCTGGTTACAGGGTTGAAAAGCCATAAATATAATATTGTGATCCTGCCGCAGCCGCTTGCCATGGATGGGATTTTCTGCCGCAGGTACCGGGAGGAGCAGCTTTTTGTTTCAGTCCTGCCTGACCATCCGGCTGCATCCTGTAAGGAAGTTTCCTTTGCGGAAATGAACGGGCAGAATTTTATCATGTATGCACATGTCGGATTTTGGGAAAGGATTGTCCGGGAAAAGATGCCGGAGAGCAGTTTTTTTTTGCAGGAAGACATAGACGCGGTCGGCGAGCTTGGGAAATTTTCTAAACTTCCGCATTTTTCAAGCGATATTACCATACAGGCCATGCCGTCGCGGAGAAACGGGCGCGTACATGTGCCGTTTTCTGACCCGGAAAGCCATGTGTGCTATTATCTGGCCTGTCTGGAACAAAACCGGGAAACGTTCGAAAAAATATTTGCGCCGTTATGAGAAACTTGTATTTATTCATTTCTCCATATATAATAACGGTATATGAACGGGCGGAAAAACAAGGGAGGAAATGTTCCATGTATAATCCACAATTAGACACATTTATCCGTGTAGCGGATGCAGGGAGTTTTAATAAAGCAGCAGAAGCAACTTATATTACACCGACGGCTGTGATTAAGCAGATGAATCTTTTAGAGGATTCACTGGGGATAAAATTATTTGAACGGACGCACAGGGGGCTGACTTTAACAAAGGCCGGGAAATCGTTCTATCAGGATACAAAATATATTATCCAGTACTGCCGTGATTCCATTACAAGGGCCAAAAACGCCATGCAGGACAATGTGAGCGTGATCCGGATCGGCAGTTCCCCTATGACGCCGGCCCAGCTCTTAATGCAGCTTTGGCCAAAGATACAGGAATACTGCCCGGAGCTGAAATTCCAGATTGTTCCGTTTGAGAATACGCCGGAAAATGCCAGGGAAATACTTGCGAACCTTGGTAAAAATATAGATGTGGTTGCCGGGATTTTTGATGAAACCATGCTGGGACTGCGGCGCTGTGCCGGGCTTGCATTATCCCGTGAGCCGTTCTGCTGCGCAGTTTCCATCCACCACCGGCTTGCCGCAAAGGACAGGCTGAAAATAGAAGACCTTTATGGGGAGAACCTGATGTTAATGCGCCGGGACTGGAGCAGCTATGTGGACAGGCTCCGGGATGACCTCTGGCAGAACCATAGCCAGATACATATTGTAGATTTTGACTTTTACAGTATGGAGGCGTTTAATCGGTGTGAGAACAGCAATGACGTTTTGCTGGCGATCCCAGGGTGGGCAAACGTGCATCCGCTTTTGAAGGTGATTCCGGTTGAATGGGAGCATAGTATCCCGTTTGGCCTGCTCCATTCCCAGCAGCCGTCAGAAACAGTAAAGAAATTTTTAGAAGTGGCACAGGCTGCTGTGGGAACTGTGAATGAATAAAATAAATCTTAAGAAGATCTGGCAGGGGCGGTCAGCTATTTGTAAAACAGGATTACTGGAAGAGAGTTTTCAATTTGCATTGGTCTTCGTTACGGCAGGCTAAATAATAGCTGACATTGAACTCCGGATCTGTGATAGGCACTGTGATACGGTCTGCCGCAGGCGAAGCGCCGGGAAATATATCACGGAAAGAGTCAGTAGCGAAACATGGCATCGTGGAATTTTCAATCAGCTCTAAAAAGGAGTAACGCTCTGTCTGGATAAGAAACCGGGAATCGGGCATTTTATCTACTACCAGGTCATGCCAGAAGCCGATGTCCTGAAACAGGAGCATATTTTCCCCGTTCATTTCGGAAACGCTTAAGTGCTTCCGGCGGGCAAAGCGGTGCCGTTTTGGAAGAAGGAAGGATAAATGTTCTTCTCCCCATTTTTTATAAGAAAGATCATCGTCTTTTGGACAGAAAGGAAGCAGCACAAACTGATAGGTTCCATCCCTGATTCCCTCAACGAGCCGGGGGATGTCTTTTACCTCCGATGAAATGGAAGCTGCCGGGATAAAGGCTGTGATGCGCTGTATGATTTCCGCAACATGGGCAGGCGTGCAGGAGCCAAGCCTGATGGTCCGGCACGCACGGTCAAAATCCCGGGCACGCTGGAGCATGATTTCTGTCTGTTTCAGCAGCATGGCCGCATCTTCTGCAGCCAGAAGGCCGGTTTCATTCAGTGAGATGCTGTTTTTGGTGCGGTGAAACAGCGGAACTTTAAATTCAGATTCTAATTTCTGCATATTTCTTGTCAGCGCAGGCTGGGAAATATGCATTTTTTTTGCTGTTCCGCGAAGGGTTCCGGTCTGGTAAAAAGTAACAAATTGTTCCAGGATATTATAATCAATCATATAAGATCTGGCTCCTTTCTGTGCCGCAGGCTCTTTGGTCTGAGGATATTATAACAGATAGGAAGAAAAAGTAAATGTCCAGATTCCGATTTATGGAATCTGGATTACAAAATAGGCATTGTACAAGTATCTGAAAATGCCTTAAACTTATAAAAGATTCCTGTGAATAAGGAACTGCTCAGAAATAACTTGTGAATAGTTCCTAACGTTCTCATGGCAGGCGGATGACGGACATTCGTACAGCAAAAGAGGCGTTGGAGGGATATTTGGAATCTGCACCTGATTTTAACCGTTGGGAATTATGAAAACAGAAAGGAGAAAAGATCATTGAAAAAGAAAAAATGGCTGAAGGCTGTGGGAATTATAATTCTCGTAATTTTTCTTGTACTGGCTGCTGTGGCAGTAGGGGTTTATTTCTATTTGAGAAACCGGTTCGGCGGCAGTCCAAGCGCCAATATCACGGCAGATACCGGCACGGAGGTAACGGTCGCCGGAGGAAAGATCAGCGGCGGGATGGACGGGGATATCTATACATACCTGGGTGTTCCTTATGCGGAAGCAAAAGAGAGATTTGTTCCGGCTGAAGAAATAGAACCATGGGAAGGAGTCCGCGCATATACGGACTATGGCGCAATCTCGCCGCAGGCTTCTTATTTTGGGTCTGACGGCCAGGATAACAACTGCCAGAACCTGAATATCTGGACGCCTGCCCTGAACGACGGGGGAAAACGGCCGGTTATGGTCTGGCTTCATGGAGGCGGATTTTCCTCTGGGACGGCAAACCAGACAGAGACAAATGGAAAAAATCTGGCAGAAGGGGAAGATGTAGTCGTTGTCACAGTCAATCACCGTCTTGGGATCAGCGGATATCTGAATCTGTCTGCCTATGATGAAAAATACCAGTATTCTGGAAATGCTGGCATGATGGATGTGATTGACGCCCTGCAGTGGATTCAGGATAATATTGAAGTATTTGGCGGAGATCCGTCCAATATTACCGTATTCGGACAGTCTGGGGGCGGGGCTAAAGTATTAACCCTGATGTCATCACCGTATGCAGACGGCCTTTTCCAGAAAGGGATCATCCAGAGCGGCGCGACAGAAACTGTCGGCCCGGTGCTGACATCTGCGGAAGTAAGCCGGCATATTACCGATCTTGTACTGGAAGAACTGCATATTACAAAAGAGAATATCGAAGACCTGCAGGATAGATCTTTTTCAGAGTTAAACGATGCCGGAACAAAGGCACTGCAGCAGACCGCGGAAGAATATAAGATCGAAGGACCGTTTGGCGGATCTTATTCGTATGAGTGGATGCCCGTTGTAGACGGAGATTTTCTGCCGACGGACCCGGTAACAGAAGATGGGTTTGCAGAGGCGGGAAAAGATATTCCGATTCTGATCGGGTCGAATCTGAACGAATGGGAGACGATGATGGGCGGAGCGGATGCTTCCATGACGGAAGAAGAGGCGCTGTCAGAATTGGAGAACCGCTACGGAGATACGGCGCAGGACATCCTGGAGGCTTTTCAGGAAGCATATCCAGGCGAGGAGGCCTGCAATGCGCTTTATACGGATTCCATGCTGCGGATACCGCTGCTTAGGGTCATGGCGTACAAAGCAGACCAGGGCGGCGCTCCGGTATACGCTTATCTGTTTACTTATGGCGCGCCGCAGTGTGTACACGGCGCGGAGATACCATATGTGTTTGGAAATACCTCAGACAGCGGCACAGACAGCAGAAGCATGGAGCAGACCATGCAGGGAGTATGGGCTTCTTTTGCACGTACTGGAGTGCCGGAAGCTGGCGGAGTGCCAAAATGGCCTGCATATACCAGAGAAGAAGGAGGTACAATGATACTGGATACAGAGCCGTACGTTGGATATCAGCATGATTTGAAGCTGCTGAATTTATTGAAACCGGGATTTGATTATTAGGCATTTTTTGTTTTGGTACGGAACTGAAAAAGGAGGAAACGAATGAAATTAAAAAAACATGCAATTCTGATCATTATGGCGCTGCTGGGGACTGCAGCTCTTTTCTTCCAGAATTCTGCCCTGGCGAAATCGAAGATCAGTCTGAATCAGCGCAGCCTGTCAATGACTGTCGGCGGCAGCAGATTGAAGCTGAATGGAATCAGCAGTAAAGAACAGAAAAAAGTTTCCTGGAAAAGCTCGGCTCCAGCCACTGCCTCTGTGACCAAAAGAGGAAAAGTATCCGCAATAAAGGCCGGAGATGCTGTCATAACCGCCAGCTATAAAAGAAAGAAATACCGCTGCCGGATTCAGGTGGCTGCCGGAACAGATCCGGCTGCTGGAGAAGAGAAAGAAAGTGAGGGATCAATGAATGAGATTATGACAATGGATGAACTCAGGGATGGATCAAGCGCTGATACGGTAGGGACGCCGGATGATTTTCCGCTGGAGTATGACTACGGCAGCGGGCAGATCAGCGGCTGGTCGGGATATTATATGTCAAAGAAGCTGCCGGAGCCGAAAGGCAATGAAACAGTCCTGAATACGGCGGCTGATCCGTCAGTATTTCAGGCATTGTACCTCTGGGAGGAAGGCAATGCGCCGGCCGTGACCCTGTTTACTGAAAATATGACGGGATATTTTGATGAATGGGATTTTCGTCCTTATGTCACGGCGATTCCAATGCGGGACGGCATGACGCCAAAGGGCGCAGTGCTTCTGATGGCTGGCGGGGCGTACCAGTTTAGGGGCAACTATACCGATGCACTGACTACTGCGGCGGCGCTCAGGGAATACGGCTTCCAGACTTTCGTGGTTGATTACAGGCTGCAGCCGTATTCACAGGAGGAAGGCGCCCTGGATGTGGCAAGGGCTGTCCGCTTTGTGAGGAAGAACGCAGACCGGTATGGGTTCCATCCGGATCATATTGCGGTCATGGGATTTTCAGCCGGAGGCATCCAGGCAGGGGAATTTCTCATGCATTACGATGAGGATGTGGACGGCACAGCGCTGGATGCGTCCTATGTGCCGGATGAGCTGGATAAAATTCCTGCGCACGCCTCCGCAGATGGTATGATTTATTCCTTTTATGGGAGGCTGAGTGTTGGAAATATGGATCCGGAATGGCTTGCCGGCGGGAATCTGCCTCCGACCTTTTATGTATATGGGACAGAAGATCCGTTTTACCGTCAGTTTGAGCGTCAGTATCAGGTCATAAAGGATATGGGCATTCCGGTCAGCCGGATTGTGTTAGACGGATGGCCGCATGGCTTCGGATCGGACGGCGGCTGGGTACGTGATTATGCGGACTGGCTGGAGAGTGTATTTAAAAAATCCACAGTGCAGTAATGCGTAACAGTTCCTTACGTAATTACAGATTGGAGGAGGGAACATGGTTTTTTATTTTACAGGGACCGGAAACAGCCTGTATGTGGCAAAGGAGCTGGATGAAGAAATCAAAAGCATTCCGCAGGCCATAAGGCAGGAAAGACTGGAATTTTCCGCAGACAGCATTGGAATCGTATGCCCGGTTTATGGACATGAGATGCCGGGCATGGTGAAAGAATTTATCCGAAGGGCTGCCCTTGATACAGGTTATCTGTTTATTGTACTGACTTATGGCGCGCATCATGGAGGGGCTGCGGAAATTGCGGATTTATTTCTCAAAAGTGCGGGGAAGAAGGCGGATTACATCGCTTCGATTGAGATGGTGGACAATTTCCTTCCGGCATTTGATATGAATAAGCAGATGGCCATGGATAAGCAGGTGGAAAAACATCTGGACCGGATCAGGGCTGACGTCCGGGCAAAAAGGAGGGGCATACAAAAGGCAGGGCTTGCAGAAAAAACAGCCCATAAAATGTACAGAAAGATGGTGAAAAATGCTCCGGAGACAATCTGGGCAGCTTTTCGGGTGACTGACGAATGCATCGGCTGCGGAATTTGTACAAGGGTATGTCCGGCCGGATGCATTCATCTGGAGAACCAGCATGCCGTCCATAGTCCAAAAAGATGCCAGGCATGCTACGCCTGTGTCCATGTCTGTCCCCGGATGGCGGTACAGTTTACCCTTCCCAGGCCGGAAAAGAATCCTGCTGCCAGATACCGTAATGAGCACGTGACACTCTGCGAACTGGTGAAGTCGAATGATCAGACCGCAGACGGCTGAAAAATTGAAATATAAAAAGGAGGTCAAAATATATGAAACGCAGAATTACATTTGGTGTTGTGATTTCCATGCTGGCGCTTCTGGCCGGCTGCGGAGATTCAGGAAATGCACCGGAAACACCGGGGCAGGGCAGTACACAGCAGGGTGAAACAGCGCCTGAGGTGTCTGATGAAGCAGTTTCCGATGAAGAGGCTGCCGGCGGGGAATCAGAAGCCGGCGCTGAACCGGCTGCTGATGGAGAAGCTTCCACTGTTTACTTTACCAGTGATATTTCCCCGGAGGGTATGGTCGCTGTTTATGAGGCTCTTGGCTGGGAGCCTGAAGGAAAGACGGCAGTAAAGCTGTCTACTGGTGAGCCGCCTGCCAGTAATTATCTGTCTCCCGACCTGATCAGGGATGTGGTGCAGGAGGTGGACGGCATAATTGTGGAATGCAATATGGTATACGGCGGTTCCCGTGCAGAAACGGCCATGCACTACCAGGTGGCCGAAGACCACGGGTTTACAGCCATTGCGGATGTTCAGATCCTGGAGGAGGATGGTTCCATGGGCCTTCCCGTGTCAGGAGGCACACATCTTACG
>Ga0137307_102578_pt1 | contig 12253 bp, 9 predicted proteins | sample NAcewD2O_March_2_FD_97180 | JGI IMG/M metagenome (GOLD analysis project Ga0137307, IMG submission 97180) | Mouse cecal microbial communities from Vienna, Austria - N-Acetylglucosamine amended D2O_March | ecosystem: Host-associated > Mammals > Digestive system > Large intestine > Cecum | place...
CTGATTCCTTCAGAGGGAACCGGAAGAAAATAATCCAAAAATTTCAACAAGCGTTTTGCCTCTAGATACTCCTGACAATCCTTCTCGATTGCAAACAGCAACGGCTCCGCATACTGCTTTAAGACAGCCAGCTCGTAAATCAATGCGGAATTGAACATTACATCCGCTTCTTCCTGAAATGGGAAAATATATTTCTCTTCCCCTCTTCGCACCGAGTCCCACATAGCAATTGTTTCTCTTGCCGAGGTTGCTCTCGTTCTGGCATCCCGTACGATCCGCCGTAACAGACGTCCGTCCGTGGTAGGAAGGTAATTATGTTCATCTATATCAAGCTGCGTTAATGCACTGATATAAATTTTAAATTTACTGGATTTCGGAAGGGAATGGGACAACTTATCATTCAACCCATGAATCCCCTCTATCACCAGAACGTCCTCTGACCCAAGCTTCATCATCCTTCCCTTCTCTTCCCGCCGTCCGGTCTTGAAATTAAAAATCGGCAATTCCACTTCCCTGCCTGCCAGAAGTTCACCCATATCATGATTGAACCGCTCTACATCCAAAGCCTCCAGACATTCAAAGTCATAATTTCCGTCTGCATCCCGGGGCGTATACTTCCGGTCAAGATAAAAGTCATCCAGCGGCACCGGATGCGGCTTTAAGCCCAGAGCCTTTAACTGTATCGACAATCGGTGGGAAAACGTGGTCTTTCCCGAAGAAGACGGACCTGCAATCATAATAAACTTCTTATCCTTTTCACTTGCGATCCGCTCTGCCAACTGTCCGATTTTCCGCTCCATCAATGCTTCCTGTACCAAAATGATGTCCTGCACTGTTCCGCCTGCAATCGCATCATTTAAAGCTCCCACAGTTCCGATTCCCATCGTTTTCCCCCATGCGGAAGCTTCCGACAAGGTCTGATACAATTGTTCGGATGGCACGAACGCATCAATGACTTTCGAGTTCGTTCCCGGATATAGCAGCATGAATCCTTCTTTATAGGGCAATAAGTCAAAGTATTTTAAATATCCGGTGGAAGGAACCATATATCCATAGAAATAGTCCTTGTAATGATCCAGCTCGTAAATATTTACCCGTGAACTTCTCCGATAGCCAAACAGCCGCTCCTTATCCCTCATGCCCAGTCTGCCAAAAAGAGCCACTGCCTCATCCGTATTCATATTTCTCTTTTCAATCGGCAGATTGGCGTCACACAAACGCATCATTTCCATTTTCAGCTTCAGCACAACTTCCTGCGTTACATCCATATCCCCCCGCAGCTCGCAGTAATTTCCCTGTCCAATGGAATGCATGATCCGTACCGTAACTCCCTGCTCTCCATAGAGATTATGAACCGCCTTCTGCATCAGCAGTAACACACTTCTCCGATATGCTTTTTTTCCGATCCGATTTCCTGTTGTGACAAATTCAACCACCCCATCGGTCTCCACTGTCTTCGATAACTCCCGCAGCCTATTATTCAGTAATACCAAAACAATATCTTCTTCATAATATTGCTGGTATTCTTCCGCAAGTTCTATATATGTCGTACCAAGCGGATAATCCTTTTTCTCTCCCCGTATCTGTAAATGAATCATTTGTTCTTTCATCTGTTCACCCCCTATACGACTACATAAGGCGCCGCTTCCCGCGCCTTTTTTATTCCTACTTTACCATCAAGTCTTTCCTCTAAAAACGCTTCCATAAAATCCGTAAAAATATGCTCCAGCCCAAAGTGACCCGCATCTATAACATGCAGCCCCTGCGCCACCGCATCCAAACCCTCGTGATGATCAATATCTCCGGTAATCATCACTTCTGCTCCCGCTTCAAGCGCGTACTGAATTTCTGTACCGCCGGACCCCGGCACAATCGCCGCTCTTTTTACCATATGCTCCGGCTCTCCAAATATACGGACATTTTCGATTGCAAAGACCTGCTTAACGAATTCAGCCGCACGCAGAACCGTCATAGCTTCCGGCAATTCTCCCTTTACTCCAATTCCGAGTGTCTTCCCGTCTGCTTCTCCAGTAATCTCTAAAATTTCCTGCTTTTGCATTCGGATTTTCTCTGCTGCTGCAAATCCCATATCGCCCACATCAAAATTCGTGTGCATGGCATAACAGGCAATCCCGTTCTGCGCCAGCTTCAAAACACGTCTTCCGATAAAATCCTCCGCCGTAATACGCTTCATCCCCCGAAAAATCATGGGATGATGTGTGATAATCATATCTGCTCCAAGTGAAACCGCCTGCTCTATCACTGCATCTGCAGCATCCACTGCAAGCAGTATCGTCTGTACCTCTGCTTCCCTATCGCCGACCAAAAGCCCTACATTGTCCCAATCCATTGCATTTCCTGGCTGATAAACCGTTTCTATACTCTCTATTATCTCCTTACACTTCATCCATGCCACCCGCCTTCGCCTGATTCTCTTCCTATTCTCTGCTTCCGACCGCCTGCTTTTCTGTCTTGTCCATCACGGCTCTCGCCGCTTCTAACACCAGCCGCCTTTCCTCTAACTCACGGCGCCTTCTCTCCGCTGCAGCGCTGTCCTTTTGATTGCCCAGAGATTCCCGTATCTGACGAATCAAATGTTCCTCTCTTTCCAGATATTCCCGCAATACAGGATGATTCTCTTTTAAAAGCTGTTCTCCATACCGGTCATATGCAGTCTGCAAAAACTCCCGCTGCATGTATTCAAAATCTGCCGCTTCTTTTTTCTCCATTCCACAAGCGGCAGATTTATCTCTGTGAACACACCGGAACATCATGTAATACTTTCCGTCTTCCTCCACCATATCCTGCCTGTCTATGATAAATCCATGCAAGCCCACAAAGCGGCGTACCTGCTCTATATCAGACTGAGGCTGCAAAATAAGTTCTTTTACAGCCCCTAATTTCGTAAAACTATCTTCCAAAATCCTTATCACCAGTCCGCCGCCCATTCCTGCAATCACAATGGAGTCACACTCCCCCGTTTCCATTGCCCGAAGCCCGTCCGAACGTCTTGCCGCTATGTAATCACAAAGCCCATTCTCCTCAATATGTTCCCTTGCACGCGTCAAAGGACCTTCATTTACATCCATCGCCAAAGCCGATTCACTGACTTTTGCCTGCAAGAGATAAATCGGGATGTATCCGTGGTCTGTTCCCACATCACAGACCCTGTTCCCCGGCGTCACAAGACGCGCTACCGCCTCTAATCTTCTTGATAGCTTTATCATTTTCTACTCCAGATAATCCTTTAATTTACGGCTTCTGCTTGGATGACGCAGCTTACGCAGCGCTTTCGCCTCAATCTGCCGGATACGTTCACGCGTTACATTGAACTCCTTTCCAACTTCTTCCAGCGTCCTTGCACGTCCGTCCTCAAGACCAAATCGCAGGGTGAGCACCTTCTGCTCCCTCTCGGTCAAGGTTCCAAGCACTTCCTCTAACTGTTCCTTCAATAAGGTAAACGCCGCCGCATCTGCCGGAACCGGAACATTGTCGTCCTGGATAAAATCTCCAAGATGGGAATCCTCCTCCTCGCCAATCGGGGTCTCTAAAGAAACCGGCTCCTGAGAAATCTTTAAGATTTCACGCACACGGTCTACCGGCATATTCATCTCTTCCGCAATCTCTTCCGGGGTCGGTTCACGCCCTAATTCCTGCAGCAACTGTCTGGAAACGCGGATCAGCTTGTTGATAGTCTCTACCATATGAACCGGAATACGGATGGTTCTCGCCTGATCTGCGATTGCTCTGGTAATCGCCTGACGAATCCACCAAGTTGCATAAGTGGAAAATTTATATCCCTTCCGGTAGTCAAATTTCTCCACAGCCTTAATAAGACCCAGGTTTCCTTCCTGAATCAAATCAAGAAACAGCATTCCACGTCCTACATACCGCTTGGCAATGCTGACCACAAGACGCAGGTTGGCTTCCGCAAGACGCTTCTTCGCCTCCTGATCTCCAAGCTCCATGCGCTTGGCAAGGTCAATCTCTTCCTCTGCGCTCAAAAGCGGAACCTTACCGATTTCCTTTAAATACATCCTCACCGGATCCTCAATGGATACGCCGTCCGGAACGGACAAATCGATTTTTTCTACCTCTACCTCGTCCTCTTCATCCAGAATGATGTCGTCATCCACATCATCATCGTCATCCGTGATACGAAGCACATCAATATTGTGGGTTTCCAGAAAATCTAAAATCTTCTCGAACTGCTCTGCATCCAGCTCCAGTTCTTTGAAAAAATCACTGATTTCCTGATACTCTAAAATGTTTCTCTTCTTCTTCGCAAGGCTCAAAAGCTCTTGGAGCTTCTCATTGAATTTTGCAATTCTCTCTTCCTGGCTCTTGTCTGCCCTTGCTCCTTTTTCATTTCTGGTACTTTTGTTTGTCTTTTTCTCTTCCATACTTTCTTCCTCTCAGGTTTTTCACCAAAGCTAGTTACTATTTTGTCCTTAATCAATAGAAATATGCAAATTCTTAAGCTTCTCATTCTCAAGCTTTTCCGCTAACAGTTGATTTCCCTTCTCTGAATCATCCGGTGAAAGATGTTTAAAACGATAATCAAGGCTGTTCTGCTTCACCCTCACAATGGTTTCTTTCAATGCTTTTTCTTTCTCTGCATTTGTCTCTATCTCGTTAAGTTTTGCATGAAACAGCTCCGCAATTTCTCTTGCTTCTTCCTCATCTTCAGACGTGCTAATGATGTCCGCCGCCTTGATTTCTCCATGTTTCTTCTGCTGATACAGAATCCGTGCGGTTCTTCTGAAAAGCTCCTCTGTAAAATCTTCCGGAGAAATATATTGCCGGATAATTTCAAACGCTTTCTCGTTCTCAATCATCCAGGTAAGCAGTAATTTCTGCGACTGCCTCATTCCGTCTTCTTTTTTCTTTTTCTCTTTGAAGCTTCCCTTTAGCGGCTCTCTTCCTTTTACAATGCCGCCCATTGCCCCGAAGTGATTGACCAGCCTCCGAAGGTTCTCAAAACCTATCTGGTATTTTTCCGCAACTGCTTCAATATAGTTATTGCGCTCCATCTCCTCGGTAAATCCCAGTAATTTTTTTGCGGTCTCATTATAAAATGCCGTCTTTCCCTCGGGATCCTTCATATCATAATTCTGCTCTAAAATCCGAATTTCAAACAGAAAACTATTTTCCGCCTCGTCGATCCGCTTCTGGTAAGCCTCGGCGCCGAGCGCTTTGATGAATTCATCCGGATCTTTGTGCGGCTTCATATTGATGACTCTTGCCGTAAGTCCAGCTTCTTTTAATATAGGAATTGCCCGAAGCGCCGCCTTGATACCGGCGCCGTCACTGTCAAAGGTCAGATACACCTCGCTTGTATAACGCTTGAGCAGATTGGCATGTCCAATCGTAAATGCGGTTCCCAAAGACGCCACTGCATTATCAAAGCCTGCCTGATGCAGTGCGATCACATCCATATATCCTTCGCACAATAGTATCTGCGGACGTTTGCTTACCCTTGCCAAATTCAGTCCATACAGATTCCGGCTCTTATCAAATATCTTCGTCTCGGGCGAATTCAGATACTTCGGCTCCCCGTCTCCCATGACGCGTCCGCCAAATCCAATGACCTTCCCCCTTACATCCATAATCGGAAACATGGCGCGGTTCCAGAACTTATCTCTTCCGCCCCGCTCATCAATCGTCACTAATCCGGTTTCTTTTAGGATGGAATCCTCATATCCCTGCTGCCTTAAATACTGATACAGACCATTGCTGTACTGATCTGTCGCCCCTAGTCCAAATTTCTGCATCGTGGCGTCGCTCAAACTGCGTCCATGAAAATATTCATACGCCCGTTTTCCTCTGTCACTCCGCAGCATGACATAGTAATATTTTGCAGCCGCTTTGTTAATCTCTAATAAACGCTGGCGTTTGTCCGCTTCCCGTTTCGCCTGCGGCGTCGCTTCTTCCTTCGGAAGCTCTATTCCTACACGCTCCGCCAATGCTCCCAATGCCTCCGGAAACGTAAAATTCTCATACTGCATCAAAAAGGTAAATACATTCCCGCCGGCTCCGCAGCCAAAACAGTAATACATCTGTTTGTTCGGAGTTACGGAAAAGGAACCTGTCTTTTCGTTATGAAACGGACAAAGCCCAAAATAGGTGCTTCCCTTTTTCTGCAGCCTGACATATCCGGAAATCACATCTACGATATCATTCCGGGAGCGAACTTCCTCCACCAGCTCATCTGAATAATATGCCATCTATTAATTCACCTGCCAAGCCTTTGGAACAAAATATTCGGAAAACTTTGCTGTCGCATACTGGTCAGTCATGCCTGCAATATAATCGCAGACAACTCTGTCTTGTTTGCCGCCGTTTGCCATCATGTTGGTATACTGCGCCGGCAGCTCCATCGGATGCTTCATGTAGTATTCAAATAAACGTTCCAGTAATTCTTTTGCTTTTACTTCCTCCCCTTTTGCGCTTGAATTCCTGTACACATTGGTAAACATGAATTTGCGCAAGTCCTGCATCGCCTCCAGCACGTCGGCGGACATTATAATGTCGTTCTTATCCATGCTGTTGGTAATAATATTATGTATCAATGTATCCAGCCGTTCTGTCGTGCTATTCCCCAGAATCGCCCGCAGCTCAAAAGGGATATCTTCTTCTGTCAATATTCTGCCGCGAATGGCATCATCAATATCATGATTGATATAAGCGATCTTATCAGAAAACCGGACGATTCTCCCCTCCAGCGTATTGGGCATCGTGCGGGTCTGATGGTTCAAAATACCGTCCCGCACTTCCCATGTAAGGTTCAAGCCCTCGCCGTTCTTTTCCAGAATTTCCACAATGCGGACACTCTGTTCATTGTGCTTAAATCCTCCTTCGCAGAGCTTGTTCAAAACGGCTTCTCCGGCATGTCCAAAGGGCGTGTGCCCCAAATCGTGTCCAAGTGCGATTGCTTCTACCAAATCTTCATTCAGTCTCAATGCTTTCGCTATCGTTCTTGCATTCTGGGATACTTCTAAAGTATGTGACAGTCTGGTTCGATAGTGATCTCCTTTCGGCGTCAAAAATACCTGTGTCTTATTCTTCAAACGCCTGAACGCCTTACTGTGCAGGATTCTATCCCTGTCACGCTGAAAGACCGGCCGGATGTCACACTGTGGTTCGGGTCTGTCCCTGCCAATGGAATTCTCGCTGAAGGTCGCATATGGACTTAATGTAGAATGCTCCATTCTCTCCATTCTTTCCCGAATCGTCACCTGTCACCGCCCCTTTCCTGTTATATATCATAGGAAAGCCATAGACTTTAGCACCTCACAGCAACAAGGTTTTTCCTATGATACAACATATTCCCCTAATATAAATATTCTGTGTTCAACAGACTTTTCCTTTATTATTCTTTTAATTTTAGTATTTACCAATTCTTGCCGCAATAAACCTCGCCATTTTATAAATCGGATTTTCCATATGCTTTCTCACCTGTTTCAGTTCTTCCCTTACGTGAATTCCTTGCGGACAATGCTTCTCACACTTTCCACAGCCAATGCAGTTGGAGGCGTTACTCGGATTCGTCTTTAAGGTAGTACACATAAAGTATGCCTTCATTCCGCTGTACCAGCTGTCTGTATATCTGGTATTATATGCAGCAAAACAGGTCGGAATATCCACGCCCTTCGGACAGGGCATACAGTAGCCGCAGCCGGTACACGGCACTTTCATATGTTTGTTTATCTCTTCCTTAACACTCTGGATTACTGCAAGCTCCTTTTCGGTAAATGCTTCCGCTCCGGCGTCCTCTGCAATTCTCACGTTTTCCTCTACCTGAGCAATATCATTCATCCCGGAAAGGATGACATTCACCTGCGGGTGATTCCAGATCCAGCGCAGTCCCCATTCCGCATAGGAGCGATTAGGCTGTGCCTTATCGAATATTTTCTTTGCCCCTTCCGGCAGCGCCTGTACCAATCTGCCGCCCCGAAGCGGCTCCATGATAATGACCGGTATTCCCTTTTGCCCTGCATAGTTCAATCCTTCCAGCCCCGCCTGTGAATGTTCATCCAAATAGTTAAACTGTATCTGTGTAAAATCCCAGTCATAAGCATCTAATATCCGCTTAAACTGCACCGTTCCCCCATGAAAGGAAAATCCGATGTTCTCAATCTGGCCGGAGGCTTTCTTCTCCTCAATCCATTCTTTGATTCCAAGCCCCACCAGACGCTCCCATGCCGCAATATCATTTAACATATGCATCAAATAATATTCAATGCGATCCGTCTGCAGCCGTTCAAGCTGCTCCTTGAAATACCTCTCCATATCCTCCAGTTTATTGATGTAATAATGCGGCAGCTTCGTTGCAATATTAACTTTCTCACGATACCCCTTTGCAAGAAATTTCCCAAGGCAGACCTCGCTCCCGCCGTAGGTATACGCCGTATCAAAATAATTCACGCCATGCTCTATGGCATACGCCATTTCCCGTTCCGCCTTCTCTTGGTCAATCGCTGTTCCCCTCTTGGTATAGCGCAGGCAGCCGTACCCTAAAATGGACAGGCTTTTTCCATCTTTCTGATTGATTCTGTATTGCATTGCCGGTTCTCCTTTCACACAAACAAAAAATCGGGAACCTTTCGATTCCCGATTCACGATGCAGGAGATGGGACTTGAACCCACACGATATTGCTACCACAGGCACCTGAAGCCTGCGCGTCTGCCAATTCCGCCACTCCTGCGAACAAATGATATTTTACTATAACCCATATGGTAAAGTCAAGTGTTATTTTTCATTTTTTATACATTTTTTTATTATTATGTATCTTTATTCTTAAGCAAAAAAATATTTACAAAAATTTAACTCAAACCATTGACAAACAAACTTTGATTTGGTATTATTTTTAAGTCGTCGCGATAACGTGTTGGCGATTTGCGGAAGTGTCGGAATTGGCAGACGAGCAAGACTAAGGATCTTGTGAGCAATGCGCTCGTGTGGGTTCAAGTCCCATCTTCCGCATTTTGTTAGTTAGCTGGAAGCCTTGATTTTTCTTGGTTTTCAGCTCTTTTTATTTTTGTGAATGGAATGATGTTTTGTCACTTTGGTCACTTTTTGTCTTATTTGAGGCTTCTAATGCACTTAATACCTTATTGTCTGTCTCTGCGCTATCCTCAATATTATAGATATAATGTATAAAAAACTGCCTTTAATGCTTTTTAGCATATTGGCAGCTTGGTTTCATATGGTGTATTCTGTTGTAATTTTACTGGCAATGAAACTGTTATTTATTAGCCCTGAAAAATCACTTCTATATAAGATTTCTATACTCTCGTCTCTAAAAGCGATCTGCGTATATCATCAAACGTATTCTGAATTGGTGCTACTCTACCATTTACAACATCCTCTTCTGCTTCCGCTAACGTCCGTAACAATTCCAGTTCGGATTTCATCTGGTAATAATCCTGTAATCCCAATATCGCAGTATCTCCACATCCATTGACCGTAATAATGACCGGATTTCTTTCTTCATGACATTGTTTTGATATTTCACTATAATGGTTTCTTAAATCTGAAGATGGCCTGATTGCTTCCATGTGGATTCCTCCTCGTGTCTATATAGTCATATGATATCATTATATGTATATAGATTCAAGTGGATACAGATATAAAATTATTGAGGTTTTAATTGGATATTGGGGATTCTATTTTGTAAAAAACAACCATGACAACTGTCAGAATTCATATAGAGAATCAAACTCTCGTTGATAATTGAATAGACTTTACACTCTATATGTGATATACTTCTACTTAACAACAATACGATCACACAAGGAGCGTGATATAATGACAGATAACGAATTATTACTTGCGATATCTAATATTATGGATACCAAACTAGAACATATAAATAAAAATGTTCAAGAACTCAAGGAAGATATGAAAGACATTAAGGCAAGAGTCAAAAATATCGAATTGACACAAGAAAACCAAATCTTACCACGATTGAATACTATCGAATCTTGCTACACATCAACCTATGACAGATACAAAGACAGCGTTGATGATTACGAATCAATGAAACAAGATATAGCTATCATAAAAAAAGTAGTAGCAGAACACAGCGAAAAACTACAAAAGATATCATAACTAAAATTACATAACCATATCACAGCAAAGAGTGTAAGGAATGATACGCCCCTTGTCAAGCAGACAGGTGAAATATCTAATATATGGTTCGTATTTCACAACTTCTTTATCAGATAAATATTCAAATAAATCCTGTATATCTTCTTTTTTGTAAATTCTTAATAAACCGTAAGCCGCCTGCTCTAAAACAAACTCAACTGCTCATATCCCCTGCCTTCCGGAAACTCATGCAGATACTCAAATATCCTCCCTACATTGCTTTCTATCCCATTCCTTTTGCATTCTGCATGAAATAATCCCATAAGCTCCCGGTTACGGATACTTGTAACCTCATAGGCATAACCATATTTCTCATGATACCTCTCACGCATTCCGGGGAAATGTCTATCAAGCGCATCATAAAAATATTCCCGGTTGCCATCCCGAAGCGTCAGACCCATTCCGAAATTGATGATACCGTATACTTTCGCCTGTATACAATAGTTCAGGATTCCTTCCACATTTTCTCTGGTGTCATTGATAAAAGGCAGTATCGGCGACATCCAGACAACGGTTGGAATGCCATTCTCCCGCATGATCTGCAATACCTCAAACCGCCTTTTCGTCGTACAGACCTTAGGCTCCAATATGCGGCACAACTCTTCCTCATACGTAGTCAATGTTATCTGTACCACACATTTCGCCTTGCGGTTAATGCTTTTCAGCAAATCCAAATCCCTCAGAATCCGATCCGATTTCGTCTGAATGGCAAGTCCGAATTCATAGTAGTCAATAAGTTCGAGACACTTTCTCGTCAGTTCCAGCTGCTCATCACAGTGCATATAGGGATCGCACATGGATCCTGTACCAATCATACACTTCTTTCTTTTTGAACGAAGCGAATGCTCCAACAACTGTGGAGCATTCTGCTTTACCTCAATATCTTCAAAATCATGTGTAAACTGATAACAACGGCTGCGGCTGTCGCAGTAAATGCAGCCATGCGTGCATCCCCGATAGAGATTCATTCCGTTTTCCGATGATAAAATTCTCTTTGCCTCTGCAAAATGCATGCTCTGGCGTCCTTTCTATTGAAAATACTATTTTAGCGTCTATTTTTACAACTGTGAAATAACAAAGATGTCATAAATCGCTTTGACCGCCGACTCAAAATCATCATTGCTGACACCGATAATAATATTTAACTCCGAGGAACCCTGATCAATCATCTTTACATTGACATTTGCATGGGCAAGTGCAGAGAAAATACGTCCCGCCGTACCTCTCGTAGAACGCATTCCGCGTCCAACTACTGCAAGCAACGCAAGGTCCGCCTCAATATCTATCGAATCAGGATTTGCAAGTCTGTGAATACCTGCAACTACCTTCTGCTCCTTATCCATAAACTCGTCCTGATGCACAAAGACAGTCATGGTGTCAATCCCGGACGGTACATGCTCAAAGCTGATACCGTAGTCTTCAAACGCCTGCAGCACCTTTCTGCCAAAACCGACCTCGGAATTCATCATATCTTTTTCAATGTTTACCGCACAGAAGCCCTTCTTGCCGGCAATACCCGTTATTGTAAATTTGGACTTCTGGCAGGTGCTTCCCACAATCCATGTTCCTCTGTCTTCCGGTGCATTGGTATTGCGGATGTTGATTGGAATGCCCTCCTGACGAACCGGGAAGATGGCATCCTCATGAAGAACCGTCGCCCCCATATAGGAAAGCTCGCGAAGCTCTCGGTAAGTAATCGTATCAATCACCTCCGGCGCTTTAATAATCCTCGGATCAGCCACGAGGAAGCCTGATACGTCCGCCCATTTCTCAAAACCATCTGCCGGGCCCGCCTTTGCCACGATAGATCCCGTCACATCGGAACCGCCTCTGGAAAATGTTTTTACCTTTCCATCCGCATATGCGCCATAAAAGCCCGGAACCACCGCACACTCACTGCCCTCTAAACGCTTCCGTAAAATTTTATTTGTTTTATCTGCATCAAAATCTCCGTTCTCATCAAAGAAAATGGCAGTTGCAGCGTCAATAAATTCAAAACCAAGGTAATTCGCCATTACAATGCCGTTGAGATATTCTCCGCGGGAGGCAGCGTAATCCGCTCCTGCCTTTGCCCGAAAATTCTCGTTGATTTTCGCAAAT